>APMI01024029.1_pt1 | contig 11252 bp, 10 predicted proteins | sample 667938 | NCBI WGS metagenome assembly APMI01 (sample SAMN01084076, study PRJNA167559) | wastewater metagenome | biome: Wastewater | place: Denmark: Ejby Moelle, Odense | collected 2011-11-28 | reverse complement strand
GGGTGGAAGTTCTGCGCCGTCAGCACGACATAGAGCTTGCCTTCGACCTCGAGGACATTGCCCTTGCGGACGGAAGAGGCGATGATCTTTACCATAAGTCTTCCTTGTAACTGGATGGTTCGCGTCGTAGAGGACCGCCACAAGACGTTTCCGCGAACGCTGAAAATACGTTTTCGGGGCCGCAACTACCCTATATTCCGGCAAAAGACCAGTCTTGCCGCCGGCATCGCCGAAGAAACCTGTCACATGAGCGCCACAAGCCTGAAGCCCTCGCCCTGGTGGACGCCCGACGTCCATGCCGACCGCCGGCCCTTCCTGATGGCGCGAAACCGCATCCAGGCGGCGCTGCGCGCCTGGTTTTCCGCGCGCGACTTCATCGAGGTGGACACGGCGACGCTGCAGGTCTCGCCCGGCAACGAGGCGCATCTGCACGCTTTTGAAACCGCCGCCATCGGCCATGCCGGGACGAAAACGCCGCTTTACCTGCACACCTCCCCGGAATTCGCCTGCAAGAAGCTGCTGGCGGCAGGCGAGCGCCGTATCGCCTGCTTCGCCCATGTCTATCGCAACCGCGAGCGCGGCCCGCTGCACCATCCCGAATTCACCATGCTGGAATGGTATCGCACCGGCGAGACCTATGACGTGCTGATGGCCGATTGCGGCGAAATGCTCGCTCTGGCGGCCGAGGTGGCCGGCGTTTCCCAGCTTACCTATCGCGGCGCGACCTGCGATCCCGCGCTATCGCCCGAGCGGCTGACGGTGGCGGATGCCTTCACGCGCCATGCCGGCATCGATCTTCTCGCGACGATCCGCCCCGATGGGTCGACGGACCGCACGGCCCTTGCCGCCGCCATGCGGGCGGCAGGCCTGCGCGTTGTGGAAGACGACACCTGGGCCGACCTCTTCAGCCGCGTGCTGGTGGAAAAAGTCGAGCCCGAACTCGGCTTCGGCCGCGCCACGATCCTGTGCGAATACCCGACCGCCGAGGCCGCGCTGGCGCGCCCCGCGCCGCACGATCCGCGTGTCGCCGAGCGTTTCGAGCTTTACGCCTGCGGCGTGGAACTCGCCAATGCCTTCGGAGAATTGACGGATGCCGCCGAACAGCGCCGCCGCTTCGAAATGGAAATGGCGGAAAAGGCCCGCGTCTACGGCGAGACCTATCCGCTCGACGAGGATTTCCTCGCCGCGCTCGCCATGATGCCGGAGGCGAGCGGCATCGCGCTCGGCTTCGACCGTCTGGTCATGCTGGCGACGGGCGCATCGCGCATCGACCAGGTGCTCTGGGCCCCCGTCGCGGAGACCGAGCCGTGACCGCAACCCGCAGCCTGACCACGATCGCCGAGCTTGCGGCCGCCGGCCTTCTGCCCGAAGCGAAGCGGGCGGACGCAGCCGCCGTCGCCGAGCGCTACGCCGTCGCCGTCACGCCCGCGCTTGCCGCGCTGATCGACGCGGACGATCCGCGCGATCCCATTGCCCGCCAGTTCATCCCCGACGCCGCCGAGCTGTTCACCCTGCCGGAAGAGCGCGCCGATCCGATCGGCGATCTTGCGCACAGCCCCGTCGAGGGCATCGTGCATCGCTACCCGGACCGGGTGCTGCTCAAGGCCGTGCATGTCTGCCCGGTCTATTGCCGCTTCTGCTTCCGCCGCGAAATGGTCGGGCCGGAAGGGCTGGGCACGCTCTCGGCCAAGGCGCTCGACACGGCCATCGCCTATATCGCGCAACGGCCGGAAATCTGGGAGGTCATCCTGACGGGCGGCGATCCGCTCGTCCTCTCCCCGCGCCGTCTCAAGGCGATCATGGAGCGGCTTGCCGCCATCGACCATGTGAAGATCGTGCGCTTCCACACCCGCGTTCCCGTCGTCGATCCCGATCGTATCGACGCCGCGCTGATCGAAGCGCTGAAAGCCTCCGGTAAGACGACCTATGTGGCGCTCCACGCCAACCATCCGCGCGAATTCACGGTGGAGGCTCGCGCCGCCGTCGCGCGCATCGTCGACGCCGGTGTCGTGATGATCAGTCAGACAGTGCTGCTCAAGGGCATCAATGACGATGCCGACATACTGGCCGACCTCATGCGCACCTTCGTCGAAAACCGCGTGAAACCCTATTACCTGCATCACCCGGATCTCGCCCCCGGCACGGCGCATTTCCGCCTGTCGCTCGCCGAGGGCCGGGCGCTGGTCGAAAGCCTGCGCGGCCGGGTCTCCGGCCTCTGCCAGCCGGCCTATATCCTCGATATCCCCGGCGGCCACGGAAAGGTGCGGGCGGATTCGCCGGCGGTGGAGGAGGCGGATGACGGTTGTTTCCGCCTGCGCGATTTCCGCGGACAGATCCATGCCTATCCGCCGGAAGACGGCTAGATTTTAAAGGCCAGCCTCAGAACTCTTCCCAGTCTTCATCGTCGCCCTTGTCCTGCCGCACCCCAAACGCGCCGGCCAGCTTGTCGCTGAGCGCAAGGGCGGGGGAGGTAACGGGGCGGGATTTTTCCGTGACGGCCTTGATGTTCCACTGGCCGGGCGACTTGCGGACGATCTTCTGTTCGGGCGCCGTGGGCGGTACAGGCGATGTGGTGGGGACGACGTGGAGCTGCGGCGGCGCATGCATGGTGCGGCCGGCGGCGGTCGAGCCGCCGACATCGAACTGGCCGATCAGTGCGTTCAGCGCCTGCACCTCCGAGGCGAGGCCGTGGCTGGCGGCGGTCGTCTCTTCCACCATGGCGGCGTTCTTCTGCGTGCCCTGGTCCATGGCGTTTACGGCCCGGTTGATTTCCTGAAGGCCGGTCGACTGCTCCCGCGCGGCTTCGACGATCGCCTGCACATGGCTGTTGATCTCCTGCACCTCGGCGACGATGGTCTGGAGCGAACGGCCCGTATCGCCGACGAGCGAGACGCCGGTGCGCACCTGCGTCTCCGACGTGTTGATCAGCGTCTTGATCTCCTTGGCGGCCGTGGCCGAGCGCTGGGCGAGTTCGCGCACTTCCTGCGCCACGACGGCAAAGCCCTTGCCGGCTTCTCCTGCGCGCGCCGCTTCCACGCCCGCATTGAGGGCGAGCAGGTTCGTCTGGAAGGCGATCTCGTCGATCACGCCGATGATGCTGGTGATCTCGCTGGAGGATTTTTCGATTTCCTGCATGGCCGCGACGGCGCGGCGCACGATCTCGCCGGATTTTTCCGCGCCCGTGCGGGTGCGGGCGACGAGCGAGCCGGCTTCCTCCGCCCGGCGGGTCGAATCCTTCACGGTGGTGGTGATTTCCTCCAGCGCCGCGGCGGTTTCCTCTACGGAACCGGCCTGCTGTGCGGTGCGGCGTGAAAGGTCCTCTGCCGCCGCCCGGATCTGGTTCGCGCCGGCATCGATGGCCCGCGCATTCTCGCGGGCGTCACGCAGCGCGTCGCCAAGACGTATGACGGAGGCGTTGAAATCCTCGCGCAGCCGGTCGAGATCGCCGCCGAAGGGTTTGTCGATGCGGCAGGTCATGTCGCCGCTCGCAAGCTTGCCGAGAGCGCTGGCCAGGGTGGAGACAGCCTCCTGCAGGCTGCCGCTGTCGCGCGTGCGCTCGGCCTCCTGCGCCTGCCGTTCGCCTTCGGTCCGACGGCGGTCATCCTCGTCCTGCCGGTCGCGGCGCCGGCGCTCGGCCGCATCATCGCGAAGCGCTGCAATGCTGGCCGCCAGTGCGCCGATCTCGTCTCCGCGTTCGGCATGGGGAACGGTGATCGTCGTATCGCCCGAGGCCAGGCGTCTTACGGCCGCCGTGAGGTCATCCAGTGGTGCCGCGACACGGCGGTTGACGAGGAGGCCGGCGGCAAGCGCGAGGACTGCGGCCATGACGGAGAAGGCCCAGCCCGGCAGGACGGCGGCGCCGTCGGCGAGGCCCGACATTGCAGCCAGAATGGCCATGAGGACGAAGAGCGCGGGCAGGAGCCTGCTGATCCGGACATTACGCATGACGGTTTCCTGATGTGTCGCGCACGGCTCCGTGCGGGTGCGCGGGAGTCTAGGAGTGGTCCTTTAACGAGGTCTTAATGAGGGGGCCTGCCGCCCGCCTTGCCCAGGGCTTTTCCACACCCTACATGCGGGATCGAACAGGAGTTTTCGATGATCTTCGACGCCGTCCGGCTTTCGCTCGCCAATCTCTTCGCGCCCGAGACGCGCAGCGTCTTCTGGAAGGTCCTGGGGCTGACGCTCCTGGCCCTCATGGGCATCTGGTTCGGGCTGCGCGAAACCTTCATCGCCTTCGCCTGGCCGTGGTTGGAAGGCGCGATGATGCCGAACCTGCCGGATTGGGCGGGCTGGCTCACCTTCGTCTTCGGCATCGTCGCAAGCCTCGGCCTTGCGCTCGGCCTTGCTTTGCTGCTCGCGCCGGTCACGGCCATCATCGCCGGTTTCTTCCTCGACGATGTCGCAGAGGTCATCGAGACGCGCGACTATCCGGGCGAGGCGGTGGGCACGGCGCTGCCGCTCGGACAGGCCGTCGCCGGGTCGCTGAAATTCCTCGGCGTGGTCATCTTCGGCAACCTTATCGCCCTGTTCCTGCTGTTCATTCCCGGTGTGAACCTCGTCGCCTTCTTCCTCGTCAACGGCTACCTGCTCGGCCGGGAATTCTTCGAATTCGCCGCCATGCGCTATCGCCCGCCCGTCGAGGCGCGGTTGTTCCGCGCCAAGCACGCCTCCACGGTCCTCCTTGCCGGCTTCGTCATCGCGGCGTTTCTGGCGATCCCCATCGTCAACCTGATGACGCCGCTCTTTGCGGCCGGCCTCATGGTGCATCTCCACAAGGCGCTGAGCCGCAAGGACCCCGGCTTCTCACTGCGGCAGAACTAACGGGCGTCTGGTCGGCGTCGCTCTCCGGGATGGGCTCAGGGCGTAGGGCCGAACATCTGCGCCGGCAGCTCGACCAGCGGGGCGGGCACGTCGCAGGTCTTTTCCGGTGACTTGCAGAGATCGGCGATGACGCAGCGCTCGCATTCCGGCTTGCGCGCCTTGCAACAGTACCGCCCGTGCAGGATCAGCCAATGGTGGGCGTGGTAGAGATATTCGTCCGGGACGATGCGCATCAGCTTGTCCTCCACCTCGTCCGGCGTCTTGCCGGGGGCGAGGAGCAGCCGGTTGGCGATGCGGAAGATATGCGTGTCGACCGCCATCGTCGCGTGCCCGAAGGCCATGGAGAGCACGACATTGGCCGTCTTGCGGCCGACGCCGGGCAGCATCACCAGCTCTTCGCGGGTGCGCGGCACCTCGCTGCCGAAGCGCTCGACCAGCATCCGGCTGAGCGCGATGACGTTCTTGGCCTTGTTGCGGTAGAGCCCGATGGTCTTGATGTATTCGCGGACCTTTTCCTCGCCGAGCGCCAGCATCTTCTCCGGCGTGTCGGCGATCTTGAAGAGGGCGCGCGTCGCCTTGTTGACGCCGGCATCCGTCGCCTGCGCGGAAAGCGCCACGGCGACGACGAGCGTGAACGGGTTCACATGCTCCAGCTCGCCCTTGGGTTCCGGCCGCTGGATGGAGAAGCGCCGGAACATCTCCTTCAGCTCGTCCTGCGAATAGAGGCTTTTTACCCGCGCGGGCGCCTTGCGGCGTGGCGGCGCCGAGGGCGTTTTCTTCCGGGTCTTCACGCTGTCCATGATGCCTCCGATGCGGGCCGCAAAACCGCTACACAGTCCCGCGCGGCTTGCTTATAATCAAGCGTCATGACCCAAGGCAACGCCGACATCACGATGAACGACCGGCCGGTCTTCTCCGCCGAGCTGCATCCCTATCGCTCGCTGGGGCGGAACGGGCACCGCGTCTTCTTCCTCATCGCGGGCGCGCTCAGTTTCGCCCATATGGCCGTCTTCATGATTTCCGGCGCCTGGCCGGTGGTCATGTTCTTCGGCGCGGATTTCCTCATCCTCTTCGGCGCTTTCTGGCTGAACAACCGCGCGGCAAAGGCGAAGGAGATCGTCTCGCTCTCGCGCACCAACATCTCGATCCGCAAGATCACCCCGTCCGGCAAGGAAACGGAGTTCGCCTTCAATCCGTTCTGGGCGCGCTTCCTCGTCTCGCGCAAGCCGAAGATCGGCATCACCGCCATGCATCTGAGGGGCAACGGCCGTGAGACCGATATCGGCGCCTTCCTGCCGCTCGACGACCGCGAGCGCTTCGCCTCGGCCTTTTCCGGCGCGCTGGCGCGGGTGAAGCGCGGTTATTGAAAGGCCCCGCAGGAAACGGGTGGCGGCCACGCCGGGGGCGTGCTTTTCTGACGGCACAGGAGAAAAGCGATGAACATTGCCGCGACTTTGCAAACCGACATCACGCCCGAGGGCGACGACTATGCGACCGTCCGCCGGGTCATCGAGATGATCACCGAGGATTACCGCGACCAGCCGGGGCTTGAAGACATTGCCGGCCGGCTCGGCCAGTCGCCGACGCAGTTGCAGAAGACCTTCACGCGCTGGGCCGGCCTTTCGCCCAAGGCCTTCCTGCAGGCCGTCACGCTCGACCATGCCAAGCGCCTTCTGCGCCAGGAAGAGCTGCCGCTGCTCGAAACGAGCTTCGAGGTGGGCCTTTCCGGTCCCGGTCGGCTGCACGATCTCTTCGTCACGCACGAGGCCATGTCGCCCGGCGAGTGGAAGGCGCGCGGCGCGGGCCTGACGATCCGTTACGGCTTCCACCCCTCGCCCTTCGGCCGGGCACTGGTCATGATCACCGACCGCGGCCTTGCCGGCCTCGCCTTCACCGACGAGCCGGGCGGCATGGACGCCTTCGAGGACATGTCCTCGCGCTGGCCGAATGCCCATTATGTCGAGGACAGCGATGCGACGGCCCCTTACGCGGCGCGTGTCTTCGATCCCAAGCGCTGGGACCCCAAGGAGCCGCTGCGCGTGGTGCTGATCGGCTCGGATTTCCAGGTCCGCGTCTGGCAGGCGCTGCTGCGCATCCCCATGGGCTGCGCTGTCACCTATTCCTCCATCGCCGAGGGCCTCGGCCAGCCGACCGCCTCGCGCGCCGTCGGCGCGGCGGTCGGCCGCAATCCCATTTCCTTCGTGGTCCCCTGCCACCGGGCGCTGGGCAAGAGCGGCGCGCTGACCGGCTATCACTGGGGCCTCACGCGCAAGCGCGCCATGCTGGGCTGGGAATCGGGTAAGGCCTGAAATGCAAAAAGGCCGGCGAAAGCCGGCCTTTTCCGTTGGAGATGATGGGCGAAGCGCTCAATGCGCGCCCGACATATCCCCGAGCACGTCCTTCGACTTCACCGTCGAATCGGCGTTGAGCGTGTAGACCATCGGCACGCCGGTCGCGAGGTTGAGCTTCAGGATCTCGTCCTTCGTCAGCTTGTCCAGCACCATGACGAGCGAGCGCAGCGAGTTGCCGTGCGCGGCGACCAGCACCTTTTCGCCGCGCAGAACGCGGGGCAGGATGTCCGTGAGATAGTACGGCCAGACGCGTGCGCCGGTGTCGCGCAGGCTTTCGCCGCCCGGCGGCGGAATGTCGTAGGAGCGGCGCCAGATATGGACCTGCTCCTCGCCCCACTTGGCGCGCGCATCGTCCTTGTTGAGGCCGGAAAGGTCGCCGTAGTCGCGCTCGTTGAGGGCCTGGTCGCGGATCGTCTCGAGGCCGGGCTGGCCGATCTCGTCGAGGATGAGCTTCAGCGTCTTCTGCGCGCGGGTGAGGTCGGAGGTGAAGGCGATGTCGAACTTGATGCCGGTTTCGGCCAGCGCCTTGCCGCCGGTCCTGGCTTCCTCGACGCCGAGTTCGGTCAGGTCGGGATCGCGCCAGCCGGTGAAGAGGTTTTTCAGGTTCCATTCGCTCTGGCCGTGGCGAACGAGGACGAGGGTTCCGCTCATATGGTCTGTCTCCTGACGCTGATTTAGTTGAGCCCGAGCACGTCGAGCATGGAATAGAGGCCGGGCTTCTTCTCGCGCGCCCAGAGCGCTGCCTTGACCGCGCCGCGGGCGAAGATCGAGCGGTCCGTCGCGCTATGCGACAGCGTCACCGTCTCGCCTTCGCCGGCAAGCAGCACCGAATGTTCGCCGATGACGGAGCCGCCGCGCAAGGTGGCAAAGCCGATCGTGCCGGCGGGGCGCGCACGCGCACGGAATTGTCCGCCAGCGAAATGCCGCGGCCCTTCGCGGCGGCGTTGCCGAGCAGCAGCGCGGTGCCGGAGGGCGCATCGACCTTGTGCTTGTGGTGCATTTCCAGCACCTCGATATCCCAGTCGGCGGCGTCGAGCGCGCGGGCGGCCGTCTCGGTCAGAACGCCGAGCAGGTTGACGCCGAGGCTCATATTGCCGGACTTGACGATGCGGGCATGGCGGGCGGCGGCCCTGATCTTCTCGTCGTCGGCAGCCGAGCAGCCGGTGGTGCCGACGACATGCACGATGCGCGCCTGCGCGGCGAGGCCGGCAAATTCGACGGTCGCGGCAGGGGCGGTGAAATCGAGCACGCCTTCGGCTGCCACGAAGGCCTCAAGCGGCTTGTCGGTGACGGGAACGCCGATGGGGCCGAGGCCGGCGAGTTCCCCCGCATCGCGGCCGACGAAGGGCGAACCTTCACGCTCGATGGCGGCAAAGACCTCCGCGCCCTCGATGGCGTGGATGGTGCGGATGAGCGTCTGGCCCATGCGGCCCGCAGCGCCCACGACGACCAGCTTCATTGCGTTGCCGCTCATGTCTTCCGTCCCGTCCCGTAATTACGTGCCCGTATTGCCGACGGGCGCCTGAAGGTTGTTGAGGCGAGCGTAAAGGCCGTTCTCGCGGGCCGCAAGCGCGGCGTGCGTGCCCTCCTCGGCGACCATGCCGTCCTGCATCACGATGATCTTGTCGGCGCGCACGACGGTCGACAGGCGATGGGCGATGACGACGACGGTGCGTCCGCTCATCGCCTCGTCCAGTGCCTTCTGCACGGCCTGTTCCGACTCGGTGTCGAGCGCGGATGTCGCCTCGTCGAGCAGGAGGATGGGTGCATTGCGCACCAGCGCGCGGGCAATCGACAGCCGCTGGCGCTGGCCGCCCGAAAGCGTCACGCCGTTCTCGCCGACAGGCGTGTCGTAGCCGAGCGGCTGGGCGAGGATGAAGTCATGCGCATAGGCGTGGCGCGCCGCTTCCTCGATTTCCGTGTCCGTTGCGTCCGGCCGGCCGTAGCGGATATTGTCGCGGATCGTGCCCTCGAAGAGATAGGGCTGCTGCGAAACGTAGGCGATGCCGTTACGGAGCGACTGCTTGGTCACATGGGCAATGTCCTGCCCGTCGATCAGAATCGCGCCTTCCGCAGGGTCGTAGAAGCGCGGGATGAGACTGATGACGGTGGATTTGCCTGCGCCGGACGGGCCGACGAGCGCCGTCGTCTTGCCGCCCTCGGCAGTGAAGGAGACGCCCTTGAGGATCGTCTCGCTCTCCGAATAGCCGAAGCGGACATTGTCGAAGCGGATCGTCGCATCGGTGATGGTGAGCGGCTTGGCATCGGCGCGGTCTGCCTGGCGCGGCTTGAGGTCGAGGATTTCGTAGATCATGCGCGCATTGACGGCCGCGCGCTCCAGCGAGACCTGCAGGCGGGCGAGGCGGCGGGCCGGATCGTAGGCCATCAGCAGCGCGGCGACGAAGGCGAAAAAGGCGCCCGGCATCACGCCGGCATAGATCGAGCGATAGGCGGCATAGGCGAGAACGCCGGAAATGGCGAAGCCCGCGAAGGTCTCGGTCATCGGCGCGGTGCGCTCGGTCAGCCGCGCGATGCGGTTGGAGCGGCTTTCGGCCTCGCCGATGATGGCTTCCACCTTGGTCTTCAGCTCGGTCTCCATGGTGAAGGCCTTGACGATGGTGATGCCCTGGATCGTCTCCTGCATGGCGCCGAGAACATGGCTGTTCAGCTCCACCGCCTCGCGCGTCGCGTTGCGCAGGCGCTTTGAGACGTAGCGCAGGCCCAGCAGCAGCGGCGGCGCGACCACGAAGACGAGCAGCGTCAGCAGCCAGTCCTTGGAGATCATCACGCCAATCAGCGCGACGAGGGTCAGCACGTCGCGGGCAAGGGACGTCACCGTCATGTTCAGCACGTCGCGGATGCCGGTGACGTTCTGGCTGATCTGGGCGGCGAGATAGGCCGAGCGCGATTCGTTGTAGTAGCTGACGCTGAGCGCCATCAGGTGCGAATAGAGCCGGCGCTGGTAGCGCGCCACGATGTTGTTGCCGATCTTGGAGAGGATGACGGCTTCGTAATAGGTCGCGATGCCGCGCAGCACGAAGGCGGCGAAGATCGCGCCGCAGATGATCATGACGAGGTCGGCGCGTTTGTTGGCGAAGGCCTCGTTGACCACCGATTCCATGATCCAGGCGGTAAAGGCGGTCGTCAGCGCCACGACCACGAGGCAGCCAATGGCCATGGCGTAGCCGCGCACATGCTCGCGGCCGTTTTCGGCGATGACACGCTTGAGCACGGTGGCGACGGTGTCGGCGCTGACGGAATGGCGCTCGTTGCGACTCTTATCGGCCAATGGCTTGACTTCCCTGCACGATCTCGACGGCGGCCGGCGCAAACCGGCCCGTTGGCCGCTCTATAGGGGGTCGGTCCGCCTTTGGCGAGTCCGCGCAGGGGCGAAGCGTCACCGGGGCCGTCACCTTTTCCAGTGGCGTCCCTCGGTTGCAACACCGAAGCGGTCCGGCATGCGGGCGAAGGCGGCAAGGCCGGCAAGCGCGGCGACCGGATGGGTGACGACATAGGTCGGGATGGAGGCGAGGAGCGCACTGTGGGGCGCCTTGTCCTCGAAGGCCGCGCGGAATTCCGGCCCGCGCAGCGCCGGAAGGATCTTTTGCGAGATGCCGCCGGCCAGGAACACGCCGCCCTTGGCCATGAAGATCATCGCCATGTCGCCGGCGACGCGGCCGAGATAGGTCGAGAACAGCGAGACGGTCTCGACGGCCATGCGATCGTCCTGCGCCAGCGCCCTGGCGGTCACGTCGGCGGGCGTCGCAAGCGTCGCGTCGACGCCGTCGGCGGCGGCGATGGCGTGGTAGATGTTCGTGATGCCGCGCCCGCACAGAAGCTGCTCGGCGGAGATGCGGCCCTCGATGGGTTCGAGGAACGGCCAGATCTGGTAGTCGCGCTTGCTGCGCGGGCCGACATCGACATGTCCGCCTTCGCCGGGAACCGGAATCCAGCTGTGGCGCGCATGGACGAGGCCGGCGACGCCGAGGCCGGTGCCCGGGCCGAGCACGGCGCGCGAGGCCGAATGGCGCTCGATGCCGGGGCCGATCTTCTCGCGGTCATCGTCGCCGCGCGAGGGGG
>APMI01007591.1_pt1 | contig 11255 bp, 12 predicted proteins | sample 667938 | NCBI WGS metagenome assembly APMI01 (sample SAMN01084076, study PRJNA167559) | wastewater metagenome | biome: Wastewater | place: Denmark: Ejby Moelle, Odense | collected 2011-11-28 | reverse complement strand
GGCGTGCGGCCGATCTGGGATCTGATGCTGGGACAGATGCTGGCGAAGATCGTGCTTTCGGCCGTGGTCGTCCCGCTGGTGATTGCGCTTGTCGTGCGCATCGGGAAAAGGCTCGACGCCAAGGAAGTCCAAGCATGAGCCGTCACGACCCCGACAAATCGCTGCTCGACAAGGCGGAAACGCTGGTCGAGGCATTGCCGTATCTCCAGCGTTATGCAGGACAGACCTTCGTCGTGAAATACGGCGGACACGCGATGGGCGACCCCGCAGCGGCCGAGGATTTCGCCGAGGACATCGTGCTGCTGAAGGCGGTCGGGATCAATCCCGTCGTCGTCCATGGCGGCGGGCCGCAGATCGGCGCCATGCTGAAAAAGCTGGGCGTCCAGTCCGAATTCGTCGGCGGCCTGCGCGTCACCGACAAGGAAACGGCCGACGTCGCCGAAATGGTGCTGGGCGCGATCAACAAGCAGATCGTGGGATGGATCGCTGCCGAGGACGGCCGCGCTGTCGGCCTGTCGGGCAAGGACGCGGGCCTCGTCGTCGCGGAAAAGGTCGCGCATCGCGAAGCCGATCCTAACCGCGGAATCGAACGCAATGTCGACCTGGGCTTTGTCGGTGAACCGGTGAAGGTCGATCGCACGATCATCGACACGCTGTCGGCGTCGGGCGTCATTCCCGTGATCGCGCCGATCGCGCCTGATGCGACGGGCCAGACCTACAACATCAATGCCGATACCATGGCGGGCGCGATTGCCAGCGCACTGGGCGCGGCGCGGCTGTTCCTGCTGACCGATGTGGCGGGTGTGCTGAACAGGGACGGCGACCTGCTGACCGATCTGTCGCCGCGGGATATCGACGCGCTGCGGGAAGACGGTACGGTTACTGGCGGGATGATCCCGAAGCTCGAAACCTGCATCACGGCCGTGCAGGGCGGAGTCGACGCGGCGGTTATTCTCGACGGGCGCGTGCCGCACGTGATGCTGGTAGAGGTATTTACGCAGCGCGGTGCGGGGACGCTGGTTCACAAATAGCCTGCGCGTCGCTATCTGGCGCGGACCATTCAAGGGTTCGCCATGAACACGATCATTCAGATTCTTCTCTACCTGCTCACCATCCTGTGGTGGATCATCATCATCCAGGCCGTCCTGTCGTGGCTGATCGCGTTCAACGTCATCAACACGCACAACGATTTCGTGCGGAACGTCTGGACGACGCTGGAGCGCATTACGGACCCGATCTATCGTCCGATCCGGCGGATACTGCCCGATTTCGGCGCGCTCGACCTGTCGCCGATCGTCGTGCTGATCATCATCCAGGTGCTCGACATCGCGCTGCGTAACCAGATCGTCTACACGACGACGATATGACCGCGACGCTGATCGACGGAAAGGCGCGCGCGGCGGCGCTGCGGGCTGAAGTCGCGACGGGCGTCGCACAGCTGGGCCGTGCCCCTGGCCTTGCGGTCGTGCTGGTCGGCGAAGATCCGGCGAGCGCGGTCTATGTCCGTTCGAAGGGCAAGGCGTGCCGCGAGGCGGGCATGGTCAGCGTCGAACACCGCCTGGCGGTGGACACTTCGCAAGCCGACCTGCTTGCGCTCGTGCGCCAGCTCAACGCCGACCCCGCGATCGACGGCATCCTCGTACAGTTGCCGCTGCCCGATCACATCGACGCCAATGCGGTGATTGCGACGATCGATCCCGACAAGGATGTGGACGGTTTCCATCCGGAAAACGTCGGGCGGCTGGCAAGCGGCCTCCACGGTTTCGTGCCTTGCACGCCGCTGGGGTCGATCATGCTGCTGAAGGAAACGATCGGCAGCCTGTCGGGGCTCGACGCTGTCGTGATCGGCCGGTCGAACATCGTCGGCAAGCCGATGGCACAACTCCTTTTGCGCGAAAGTGCGACCGTCACCATCGCTCATTCGCGCACACGCGATCTGCCCGATGTCGTGCGTCGCGCCGACATCGTCGTGGCGGCGGTGGGGCAGCCCGAAATGGTGCGTGGCGACTGGATCAAGCCCGGAGCGACCGTGATCGACGTCGGCATCAACCGCGTCGACGGCAAGCTTGTCGGCGATGTGGCGTTCGGCGAGGCGGTGCATGTCGCGGGCGCGATAACACCCGTGCCGGGTGGCGTCGGGCCGATGACGATCGCATGCCTGCTGTCCAATACCCTGGTGTCGGCGCAGCGGCGGCAGGCGAAGGAACGCCGATGATCGCGCTGGTTCTGGCGGCAGCCGCTGCGACGGCTTCGTCCGTCGTGACCGACATTGCCAATGCCGAACGCGCGTTCGCGCGGCGCGCGCAGAGCGAGGGGCAATGGGCGGCGTTCCGCGCGACCGCCGCGCCCGAAGCGATCATGTTCGTACCCGACGTGAAACCGCTTGCGACCGCCCTGACCGGTGCCGTCGAACCCGCGGTACCTGTCATGTGGTGGCCGGCGACGATCGCGCACTCTTGCGACGGCACCCTTGGTTTTTCGACCGGCCCCTGGGTGCGCGCGGCATCGGCCGGGACGGGTACGTTTTCGACGATCTGGAAGCGGTCGGGCGCCGGTTATCGCTGGGTACTCGATCACGGTCGCTCGACGCCGAAACTCATTCCAGCAGGCAACGCGCCTGCCGTCATCGCGCCTGCCTGCGAAGGTGCGACCCAATCGGGCGCTGCATCGCGTGAGGCCGAGTACGGCAAGATTGCGAGCGCAGTGGCGGCGCGCGCCGGCATCGACGGAGCCGCTGCCTTTGCGCACTATGCCACGAGCGACGTCCTTGTTCAGAACGAAAACGCGCTCCCGGCACGCGGTGTCTCCGCACTCCCGCCGACCAAGTTCGGCCCCGCACTGGCGTCGGGCCGGTCGGATGACTGGACTCTGGCCTGGGCCTCGCGTGCTCTGATCGGCGGACAGCCGGGCGCTCATGATCTGCGCGTCTGGCAATGGCGCGGGCGCGAGGGGTGGAAACTCGTCGTCTACGAGACCGTTGGCCTGAAATGATCGAACTGTTCATTTCGGCGCTGGTGACATTCTTCGTCATCATCGACCCGCCCGGCTGTGCGCCGATCTTTGCCAGCCTGACCGCGGGCACGCCGAATGCGCACCGCCGCGCGATGGCGATCCGCTCGACTCTCGTCGCGGGCGGGATACTGTTCGCCTTCGCGCTCGTGGGGAAGGCGTTTCTATCCGCACTGCACGTCAGCCTCGACGCGTTCCGCATCGCGGGTGGCATCATGCTGTTCATGATCGCGCTCGACATGGTGTTCGAAAAGCGCACCGAACGCCGCGAAAACCGCGCGCAGGATGTCATCGCGAAAGAACACGACGACATCTCGATCTTTCCGATGGGCATCCCGATGATCGCGGGGCCGGGGTCGATCGCATCGGCCATGCTGCTGACTTCGCGTGCCGACGGCTGGGGTGAGCGCAGCGTCGTCCTTGCAGCACTATTCGTGACGCTCGTTGTTACGATGGTCTCGCTGTTGCTCGCAGGGCCGCTGATGAAGCTCGTCGGCTACCGGGTAGAGGCGATGATCACGCGGATTCTGGGCGTCATTCTGGCCGCGCTCGCCGCGCAGTTCGTTATCGACGGCATCAAGGCGAGCTTTACTTAACCCGCCACAGTAGCAGCGGCGAACTCCTGGGAAGCGGCACCGGCTCCAGCCAGTCGAACCGCTTGCCCGTCGCCAGCTGCGAGTAGAACCCTTTGGGGGATCGCGTGCGGTACACCGTCGATTCACTCATGTTGGGGCACGTCATCAGCAGCGTCGCGTGGTGCCGTTTGATCGTCGCATAGGCATTCTCCGGCGTACCATCAAAGGCGCGATGCACGTCGAGGATAGCGTCGCCGTTGCGGTGATAAGGACCCGCGATCGCCTTGTGATGCGTGACCGTGATCAAACGCGGACCCATGTCGACGAAAGTGAAGATTGTCGTCGCGGGCAGCTTCGCGATCGGCGCCAGCGCGGGCAGGGTCGGGCAGCGCCCGTTCGCCCGGTCGATCGCCTTGCTGCGTGCAGTGGGTTTGGTTCCGGGAATCTGGCCGAGCACCAGCTGGACGCCGAGTCCCGAGAACAACAGGAATGCGACGACCACCCCGATCGTGCGCGTCAGGACCGATGTGCTGCGTCGGAGCGCCGGTACCGCAAGCCAGGTCAATGCGGTTGCGCCGGGCACCGCGGTCAATTGCGCCGCCGCGCCCATGCGGGTCTGCCAGAGCAGGAGGAGCATCGAGGTCAGGCTGATCAGCGCGATCGGTGCCCAGACCGCGAACAGCGCTGTGCCGCGCGCGCGCCAGGTCGCGACGAACGCGCCGATGACGCCGGCCAGCGGCAGCGCGATCGTCGCGACCGCCACCTGCCAGTCCTTGGTGTAGAGCGGCTTGAACTCGCTGATGTTTTTCAGCCAGCTATCGTAAAGCGCAGGCGACACCTGTTCCGGGCGTCCCAGGCATTGCGGGGCGAGGAGGGCAAACCCGGCCACCAACACGCCGCCCGCGACCGCCGCCAGCCCGAGGCGGATCCGCCAGTCGGTGCTTTTCGATTGCGGCAGCAGCCAGGCGATCCACCCGGCAGCGACCATAGCACCGAGCCAGACCGGCGACAGCACGTCGCACCGGGGTACGGCGTTGTCGTAGGAGGCGAAGCCCAGATACCCGGCCGCACATCCGACCGCCAGCGACAGCCCATAGGCGGAGACGCGCGGCGCATCGTCCGGTTGCCAGACCCAGCGCAACACCGTCGCCGCACCCATGATCATCAGGAAGGGCAGCAGCTCGAGGCCGATCACCAGCGACGCCGCGCTCGCAAGTCCCAGCACGATCCCGCCGCGCCGCGCGTCCGGGTCGGCAACGCCGGCGATACCCAGCACCAGGAATGCAAGCTGCCAATTGTGATGGTCGATGCGCATCGGCATGAACATCGACAGCGCCGCCTGGCAGCAGACGACCGCGAACAGTGCCGCGAGGATGCCCGCCGTGGGCGCGATCAGGCGGCGTGCCGTCAATGCCAGCGCGAACAGCGCGATCCACAGGGGCAGCATCGGTGCGACCGCAGCGGCAAAGCGTTCCGCCGCTTGTCCGCTGACGAACAGCCGCGCCAGCATGTCGAGGCCTGCGATCGGCAGGTCGACCAGCCGGCTCCAGTGCATGTTGAAACCCTCTGGAGGATTCATCTTGTACTGGCGCAGGTCGTACCAGCCCTGTCCGTTCAGCAGGGCGCGCACCTGCGACATGCGCATGTTGTCGTCGGTGTCGGGCAGGCTGAACCACTTGATCATGCCCCAACGGTGCCAGACCATGACACCGCAGGTGATCAGCCAGACCAGACTTACAAGCCGCAGCCAGCGGTTTTCCAGCATATCGAGAACCGGCATGCGTCCGCGTCGAACGTCGTTCATTCCAACCCCTTAGTTCTCGACGCGGCTTCGCATAATCTTTACGGCACGCGCTGCATAGCGGGCCCAGAGATATGACCGAACACGTCTACAATACCGATTTCTACGATTACATCGACGACGGCAGCCGCGCCTCTGCGCGCACCGTTGCGCCGCTGCTGCTGGCCGAGATGAAGATCGGCAGCCTGCTGGATGTCGGCGCGGGACATGGCGCCTGGGCGTCCGAATGGATGGCGGCCGGCGTCGGCGACGTGCTGGCGGTCGACGGCGATTATGTGAAGCCGGACCAGCTGGTGATCCCCGCCGCGAACTTCCGCGCGCACGATCTTTCGATACCGCTCGATCTCAATCGCAAGTTCGATCTCGTCCAGAGCCTGGAGGTTGCCGAACACCTGCCGCATGCAAAGGCACCGCTGTTCGTGGAAACGCTGACGCGGCACGGCGACGTCGTGCTGTTCTCGGCCGCCGTGCCGCACCAGGGCGGCGAGCATCACGTGAACGAGCAGCCGCCTGAATACTGGCGACAGATTTTCGGAAAAGCGGGCTACGCCGCGTTCGACTGGCTGCGTCCGCGCCTTGCCGACCAGAAGCAGGTGAAGGGCTGGTACCGCTACAACAGCTTCCTCTATGCGAACGAGGCGGGTCAGAAACGCCTGTCGGATTCGATCCTGTCGGCGCGCGTGCCCGATGGCCGAGCGCTCGAAATCGGCGGCGATTTTGCCTGGGCAGCGCGCCGGGCGATGGTGCGCCTGGTTCCCACGAGCCTGGTGAAGCCGATCGCAATGGCGAAGGCCAGCGTCGAGGCGAAGCTGCGGGGCCGCGCGGGCAACTGATGCTGCTTGACCGCTGGCTGCCGCGCGACGCGCAGGCACGCGCTGCGTTATGGCAGCTTATCCGTTACGCGATCATCGGCGGGCTGATCACGGCCGGCGGGCAGGCGATCTATTATTTCGGCGTCGAATGGGCCGGACTAGACCCGAACGTTTCGATCGGCGTCGCTTTCGTCATCGGCATCATCGTCGGCTATTTCGCGCACGGCTGGATCAGCTTTGCAGGCCACGGCGAGCGCGAAAACCACGCGCAGATGGGCACGCGCTTCGTCGCAGTGAACCTGTTCGGCTTTGCAATGAACTCGTTCTTCGTCTGGCTGCTGGTGAAGTACCTGCACGGACCGACCTGGTGGCCGATCGTGCCCAACGTCGCGCTAACTCCGCTTGCGACCTTTTGGCTCCACCGCCGCTGGACGTACGGGGACTGAATCGACCGCAGGCGCTGCGTTTATGCCCAGCGTCGCACGCGACACACTTCCGCCGGCGACATTCTGAACGATGTAGAGCGGGCGGTTTTTCGCCTGCGAATAAAGTCGGCCGAGGTATTCGCCGATCATGCCCAGCACGAACATCTGGATGGCGCCCAGCACCACAACGACCAGCATCAGCGACGTCCAGCCCTGGATCGTGTGCCCCGTCAGCCACGACATCGCGATATAGACGATAAGCAGCACGGATCCGAGCGCGAGCCACAGTCCGGCATGGCTCGCAAGACGCAAGGGCGCGGTCGAGAAACCGGTCAGCGCATCGAATGCGAAGCGGACCATCTTGGTCAGTGGATATTTGGTTTCCCCCGCCAGCCGCGCCGCGCGTTCGTACGCGAACGGAACCTGCCGGAATCCGCCCCATGCCACCATGCCCCGCACGAACCGCGCCTGTTCGGGCATCGCAAGGAAGACATCCAGTGCACGCCGTGTCATCAGGCGGAAGTCGCCCGCGTCCAGTGGAATGTCGACGTCCGTCGCGCGTTTGAGCAAACGGTAGAACACCGCTGCGGTCGCCTTCTTGAACGCCGTTTCGCCCGCGCGTTCGGTTCTTACGCCATAAACGACGTCGGCGCCTTCGCGCGTCATCGCGTCCATCATCGCGCCCAGCAGTTCGGGCGGATCCTGGAGATCGGCATCGACGATGAAGATGAAACGGCCGCGGCACAGGTCGAGGCCCGCAGTCAGCGCCAGCTGATGCCCGTGATTGCGCGACAGGTCGATCGCGACAAGGTGAGCGTCGACGCTCGCCAATTGCGCCATCATCGACCAGCTGTTGTCGCGCGACCCGTCGTTGATGAGGACGATCTCGTAATCCTCGCCGACGACCGCCAGCGCCGCCTCGGTCAGCCGCGCGTGCAGCGCCGACAGGCAGGCGGCCTCGTTGTAGCAGGGTACGACGATGGAGAGTTTTGGCGCGGTCATTTGTCGATCCGGTATAGGATGGTCCGGTCGTCTGCAAATAGCGGTGTCAGACCTGCGTATCGTGGCAGGGTTTCGGGCCGGAAGCCGATGACCCACACGCGGTCGAACCTGTCACGCGGGAACTGCGCGATCTTTTGCGCCAAGACCGGACGAAGCTCCTCCGGGCAGTCGCGCCTGCGGACGAGTTGCGACGGGTCGGAATTATATCGTGTCCCGCGTGCGCCGAGCGGGGTCAGCAACTGGCCGCCGGGGACGTCCCATTGCGCATTGGTGAAAACGTCGCGCCGGACGATGGCGATGCCGTCGAGGTGATCGGTACGGGGCCGGCGCCAGTCGACCTCGCAAGGGAAATCGACGAACACCGCGATGCGGCTACCATGCGGAATATGGTCGAGCGCCTTCAGGTGGCGCGTGTATTCTTGGTCGTAGGCGACAAACCCGATCGTCGTGGCGGCAAGCCGTATCGCGAAAAGTGCCGCCGCGCCTCCGGCCACCCACCGCGACAATGAAACCGGTGCGCCTTCGCGCGTTCCGATCGAGAGCAGCCCGATGATGAACACGAACGGCCACAGCCGCCCATCGGCAAACGCTGACCCCAGCGCCTGGAACGGGATGATCGCAACCGCCGCGAGCAGCGCCAGCGCGCCGAACGCCAGGCCGCGATCGAAACGGAAGTGGCGTGAGCGAAACGCTGCATAGACAAGCATGACAGCGAACACGAGCGATGCGATGTCGAGGGGCTGCCACTGGTCGCGTAGCGTGAACATCAGTGCGCCGAATTTCCGCTCCCACATGAACCAGCCATAGGTTTCCTGCGCGCCGCGCTCGCCATAGCCGATGAGCAGCATGGGAATCAGCGGTGCGGCGAGCGGCCACAGGCGTAATGTCCGCGGAAACCAGCCCTTCACCGGCCCCATCGACAGCGTGCGCACACCGAGGAGCAATGCGAAGAGCGCGCAACCGTAGATGTGAACGACCCACAGCACGAGCGTCACGGCGCCAAGCAGCAGCGCATTCGCGACGCCTGTGGTCGGCCGGCGCCAAAAAAAGGCGAGCGCGTGCAGGGCAAGCGCGGTCCCCATCCAGTAATTCACGAGGCCGTATTGCCAGGGATAGGCAAGCGCGAACGGGAACGCGGCCCAGACCGTCGGCGGGATATTGTCGTGCGCCGCGCGCGCCAGCCGCACCATGCCCCAGATCATCAGCGGCGGCAGCAGGGCCGCAGCGATCAACGCGCCGCGTTCGACCCCGAACAACCGACCCAGCAGCTCCATGAGCAGATCGACGCCGAGGTTGCCCAGTAACCGCCATTCGAACGCCCAATAGGCCTGCAGCGCCGGGCTATCCGCCAGGTGAAGCTGGATATGGTAGCGTCCGATATGCGCGAGCAGGTCGATCAACGGAGGAATCTGCACGAACCACAGCGGAACCGTGGCGGCGATCATGGCTGCAATCAGCGCCCAGCAGTTTTCCCACCACCGCATCACTGCCGGTCGATCCGGTAGAGCCGGTCGGTGTCGTTTGCCCACACCGGCGTCATGCCGTCGGTTACGCGAACGTTGTACCGCGGCGGATCGATCAGCCAGACGTAATCGAAGGCGCCGCGGGGCAGGGCACGCAACGACTGGTTGAGCGTTCGCCACGGCGCGCCGCCAGTGCAGGGCTCGGGCACCACCAATTGCGACGGATCATAGGCGAACCCGCGCGCATCGGTCTTGATCGTGTCCATCAGGTTCGCACCCGACACTTCCCACTGGTCGTTCGAGAAGGAATGGCGGCGTACCATCGCGAGTGCGGAGAGATGCTCCATGCGGTTGGTCGACCATTGGATGCCGCAGGTGCGCTGGGTAAAAGCGGCGACCCGGCTTCCCGCCGGCAACGCATCGAGTGCGCCCAGCGCCTGCTCGTAACGGGCCGAGGCGATCTCGAAACTGGCGGTGTGCGCGGCGATGCGCGTGCCGAAGAAGGCAAGTCCGGCCATCGCGACAATACCGAACCAGTTCACCGATATGCCGGGTTTCGGCCGGATCGCGACCAGCGCGACCGCGAACACATAGGGCGTCAGGCGCATGTCGGCATAGGCGGAGCCGAAGATGATGCGTGGTAACAGGATATAAGCGGCCAACAACACCAGCGCGCTCACTGCCAGGTTGCGCGAAAATGTCAGCGCAGGCGCGCGCAGTGCCAGGAAGATCACGCCGATGACTACACCCAACGACGCGATGTCGAACCACTGCCAGCGGTCGCGCAGTGTAGCGAGCAGCCAGAACGATTTCAGGTCCCAGTTGAACATGTCGCCGGTCATGTCGGTCGACGCCGCGCGCCATGCCACCATAGGGATCAGCGGCAGTGCCATCGGCAGGCATGCCAGCGCCGAATGGAAACCGGCCGCCAACCAGTTCTTGCCATGATCGTGCTGGCGCACTGCCTCTGCGGAAAAGCACAACAGGCCCAGCAACCCCCAACCGAATGTGTGCGCGACCCAGACGATGCATGCGACGGGCGCGAACACGGCGCAGCGCCACTTCGCTTTCCCGGTTCGCGCCATGCGCAGCCACAGCGCGAACGCGAGCAGCGCAAGTGCCATCGCCAGCGAGAAATTGATGAATCCGAAGATGAAGGGGTGGCCGAAGGCGAGGGGCAGCGCAAAGAAAGCGGTCGGTGGAATGCGGCCATGCACCTCGCGCGCGATCCACAACAGTCCCGCGACCGCGAGCGCCGGGATCATCATCACGATGAGTTTCAGTCCCAGTTCTAACCCGAACAACCGGGCCATCGGCTCGATCAGCAGGTCTACGCCCAGATTTCCGATCAACTGCCAGCGGAATGCGTACCAGGCGTGGAACGGCGCGGGATCGAGCTGGACAGCGTAACGTCCCAAATGCCCCGGCAAATCAACCAGCGGCGGGATCGGCGTCAGCGCGAGTGGTGCGAGCGCGAGCAGAATGCAGGCCGCAACGATGTACCTTCGGTTCCACCAATCTGGCTGAGCGCTTGAGGATAAAGAGCTGGGTTTCACACGAAGCTCACAAAGGCACGAAGGAAGAAGAAGGAAAAGCGTCCTGACGGAAATAGTTGTTCGCGACGCGTTTGATACCGTGTCGAAACAGCTCGACGTTGAAATTGATGAGTATGCCCAAAGGCTTTTCGGAAAGACGAAGATATGTGAGTAACTGTTTTACGTGCAACGCAGACAGGGTTTCAACTGACTTGATTTCGACGATTAGAAGATCGTCAATCAGAAGGTCGACGCGAAAGCCTTCTGGCAGGGTGCGTCCTTCGAACTCGATAGAAATCGGTTGCTGTCGAACGACGTGGAAACCCCGGGTACTCAAGCCGTCCGCCAGGACGGCTTCATAAACGGATTCAAGAAGCCCTGGTCCGAGCGCTTTATGGACTCGCAAACCGCAATCCACGACCGCAGAGGCGATAGCCTCGACCCGTTCTTCCACGCTTTGCCCCTTCTTCTTCCTTTCCTTTGTGCCTTCGTGGGCTTCGTGTGAACCAAAAACTACCGATCCCGCCGCCCGAGCAATCGCAACCGTAGCGCGTTCAGCTTGATGAACCCTTCGGCATCGCGCTGGTCATAAGCGCCGGCGTCGTCTTCGAACGTCACGACCTTTTCGCTGTA
>APMI01019891.1_pt1 | contig 11256 bp, 5 predicted proteins | sample 667938 | NCBI WGS metagenome assembly APMI01 (sample SAMN01084076, study PRJNA167559) | wastewater metagenome | biome: Wastewater | place: Denmark: Ejby Moelle, Odense | collected 2011-11-28 | reverse complement strand
GATGGCGTGACCGCGCTGCGGCAGGCGGGATCGACGCTCAAGCCTTTTCTGTATGCGCTGGCGTTCGAACGGCGCGACCTGACGGCCGCCTCACTGATTGACGATTCGCCGCTCGCGTTGACGACCGGCAACGGCCTCTACGTGCCGCAGAATTACGAGCCGCAGTATCGCGGCTGGGTCAGCGCGCGCATGGCGCTCGGTGGATCGCTCAACGTGCCGGCGGTGCGCACGCTGGTGCGTATCGGGCCCGAGGCTTTCCGCGATCACCTGTACGCCTTCGGCTTCAAGAGCCTGACCGAGAACGGCGAGCACTATGGCTTCAGTCTGGCGCTCGGTTCGGCCGAAACCTCCCTGCTGATGCTGGCCAATGGGTACCGTACGCTGGCCAACGGTGGCCTGTGGTCACCCTTGCATGTAACTCAGGGGGCGAGCCATCGACCCTGCGTCGAAGGTGGGTGTAGCGGCGTCTTTGCCGCTAAATCAGAGCGCTCGAAACAGCCTGAACTCGCCTCACGACGGGTAGCGGACGCTGCGGCAGTATTCATCGTCGCCGACATTCTTTCCGACCGTGCCGCGCGCGTCGGTACCTTCGGACTCGAATCGTGGCTCGCCACACCGTACTGGAGTGCGGCGAAAACCGGCACCAGCAAGGACATGCGCGACAACTGGTGCGTTGGATTCTCGTCGCGCTATACGGTCGCCGTGTGGGTCGGCAACGCGGCCGGCGAAGCGATGCACGATGTGTCGGGAATTTCAGGCGCGGCGCCGATCTGGCGCGAGGTGATGGACCGCCTGCATCGCGGCGGCAGTCATCCGCCAAGCGTGGCCAAGCCACCACCCGCAGGCGTAGCGCGCCAATCGATCCGTTTTGAGCCAGCCGACAAGATCGATGAAGTCGCGCGACAGGAATGGTTTGTCGCCGGTACCGGCATGAGCGTCGTTCGGTTAGCCGAAGGCAAGGCGCTGGCGCACATCGCCTATCCGGGGCAGGGGACGATCATCGCGCTCGATGCGGATATTCCGCCCGAACGCCAGCGCATCGCATTGCAACTTTCCGGCTCGCCCGCTCCCGGTTGGCAGTGGCGAATCGACGGCAAGCCTGCGGGAATGGCGTCAGACGATGTGCTCTGGAGGCCGTCTCCCGGACATCACCATCTGGTCCTGGCCGATGCAAACGGTCGCGAACTGGAAACGGTCCGTTTTGAGGTTCGGGCGCTCAAGGGAAAACGGGCGAAATAGCCGGGAAATCTTTCTCAGGCGAGTAGATCAAAAGGCCGTGCAACACCATCGAACAGATTGCTGACCAGCTTCCGTTCCCTGTCTTCAATGCAATCGAGAAACTCGTCGGCGCGGCCCATGCGTCGAAAGGTATCGAAGCCGTTTTCGAGAAAGGCGTGCAAATCGCCGAGCCCGGCGAGGTGAGCCGGGCGGCGCATCAGTTTCAACACGGTCGAGACCAGGGGTTTCCTGGCGAGCCTTTCCAGCGCATCGCCCGTCTTGCGGATGAGAGCGATCTGACGCATGCGATCCTTTTGGCGGCGGACGCGCCGGTAGGCGTCTGCGTAGTTGTCTTCATCAATGCGGTCGATCATTCCGGCGCGATCCAGTTCGACGACTGTCGCCGCGTCGAGTTTCTCGGTCAGCGCGTCGATTTCTACGGCCAGCGTAATGGTTTGCAGGGCAGAGAGCGGAAGCAGATTGAGCAGCAGAGGCAGAATTTTTTCGACTTCGTCGTCGCGGCTGCTGAAGTCCTTCGGGCCGTAGAGGTCGGTGAGTATGAAGCGTGCAGACTGAGCATAGCGTTCGCTGGCCAGCAGATCGGCATAACATCGGGCGAGGCGGGCGGCTTGCCACTCACGCAGAAGCAAGCGCTTGCGCGCGGTGGCGGGCGACTTGTTGGCGCGTTGCCGGAGCGCCTTGGCCGCCTGCAGGTGGCGGCGCAGCAGTTCGCCGCACTTCTGTTTTTCCGCTTCGAGTTCGGATTCATCCATGGTGATAGATTACGTCCGGCTGACAGGATCTTTCAAGCAAGATTCCGCCGACCTTTTAGCGGCAGCGTAGCCGCCATTACCCACAATCATAGGCATCTCACGCCGATGCGTTTGCTCAGAAAAAATCATAAGCCAGCTGCAGCTCTATGCCTTTGTCCTGTAGCGTGCCGCCGCTTGAGGTGATGTAATCGGGATGGCTCAGACGCTTTGCCATGGAGACATCCAGTCTGACTCCTTTCCAGCGCAGACGGGTTGCTACCCCGACGGATGAAATCGTCGTGGCCGGCCCGTGTTGATCCTGGCCGCGTCCGACATCGTAGAACGGTATCACCGAAAAATTGAACCCGTCGCCCGGTTGGCGAACGAGCGGGTAATCGAGTTCGATATTGAGTATGTTTCCCTTGTCCCGAATCAGTTGGTTTTCCCGATAACCTCGTACCGTGTAGACGCCGCCGATTGACATCTGGTCGAGCGGTAGCAACTTGTGCGAAGTTTGCTGCGTCGTACCGCGGAGGATGATCTGGGTGCCATTGTCTGCCATCTGCCGTGCATACTGCACCTGCCCGAGCCAGAAGCCATACTGGTGATCGAACGGAACCACGGTCGTCGCTGGCAGCCCGACGATGTCCTGCAGGTTGTTGCGGGCGGAAATGTAGGTAGAACGTGCGGCAAACACCTGGCGCTCTGAGCGATAACTGTATTCCTGCCAAAACCGCCAGGCAGAAACCTTGGTCTCCCCACTGGGTTCACCCTGAATGAATGAAAATGGAATACCTCCTACCGATGTGCGATTCTTCCGATCCACAAAGTTGAGCCCGAGAGTCAGTCTGTGATTGAGCGTCTCGATGAAAGTCTGGCTTAGACCTACATCCAGGCTGTCCTGAATGCTTTTGATGTCGAGGCTCGTCAACGGTTCTTCGACGACGACGGATTGTTCTCGGTAGTACTGCACCGACAGTTGGGTTCCGAGCGTGTTGAGTGGCATGAACCAGCCGATGCTGTTGCGCGTGCTTCGTGAATCCTCTGACGAACCTTGAATGGTCGCCTCAAGATAGTCGCCATGCCCTGTGAGATTGCGCACCCAGCCACTGAGTCCGAGCGCACTCGTGCCAATCGAAGGCGGGCGATAATTGTTGGCGTAGGCAGATAACTGGTAAGGCCGTGCTCGTTCTACATCCACTTCAAGAATGGCTTCGCCGAGTTTGGTTCCCGGCGTCATCCGGGCGTTCATGCGCTTGAACAACGGGTCATCCAGCAATAATTGAAAGCGCTCGCGTAGCTGGTCAATATTGAGCACGGCTTCAGGGTCACGGGAAAGACGTTTGCTCACGTAGTCATCATCCAGCCGCTCCATTCCGGCAAGTCGGATTGCCTGGAGCCGTCCTTCCACGATGTCGATCGTCAGCGTATCCCCAGTCAGGGCGTTGTTTCCAAACAGTGCGCCGGAGTTGATATATCCCTGATCAATATAGTACCTGGTCAGCTTTAGTCGCAAGGCCTCCAGGTCAGCCTCATTCAGCCGTTTGCCAAGATAAGGTGCGGCCAGCGCATCGAGTTCGCTGGTGGAGATGACCGCATTGCCCCGAAAGACAATGTGGTTGATCAGCACTGTTTCCGTGCGTTCGGGAACGGGCGGCGCGAGCAGCGGGTCAATCGGCGGCAATCGGAACGAACCTGCCGGGGGGGCGGTGAGATAGCTCGGAGCCGCCGGCTCCTGAACGTTCAGGTGATCAGTCGCTTCGACCGAGCGCGCAAGCTGTGGAGCCAATGCATAAACTGCCAGAGTTGTCAGCAAGGCACATCGATACCGCCATCCCCTGCCAGCAGCTTGCCGGGTTAGATCGGTCATGCTTTGGCACACTCATGCCCAATATAGGCCAAACCCATCAGGTCAATACTTGGCAGGCGATTTACCGCGCTTGCCGCCTTCGGCGTAGACTCCGGGCCGAGAAGATCCAGGGACGATGCCGGAAAACCACCGCGCCCGGCTTGGGAAAGCGAACTGCCGACGGTAGTCTGGCAGGGATTGCGACCCAGACCGCCCGAATCGACCACCTTGGCAGTCAGTCCGGTCAAGGCCCCCGAAATGTCCAGTACCGGAGCAGTGACATTGACCGTGCCGCTGATCCCCGTAGGCGCCGCAGCCTGGATGACGTTAAAGCCGAAAACTCCAGGCGCGAAGGTATAAGGTGTCTGCCCGCCCAGGAATAGCGTATTTCCACTGGCCAGCAGGGTTTGCACGTTGATGGCTATGTTCCCGCCTGTAGCGTTCTGGGCAGTGGTGTTGGCCTGGATGAAGCCGGTGTTCATCACCAGGGCCTTCGCGCTGAGATTGATATCGCCGCCATTGCCGGTCAGGCCCTGCACTGACGTCGTAATCTGGGAGTCCTGCAGGTAAATCTGTTGCCCGCCCTGGATGTTGATAGCTCCACCATTTCCGGAATTTGCGCTCGTCGTGATGCTGCTCAGAATGAGTGAAAGCTGATCGCTGAAACCGATCTGGAGCGTGCCCGCATCAACATTACCGGTCGAGTTTGCCTTGATTGAGCCACTGTTCATGGTCAGATTGACTGCCTGGACGGTCAACGTTGTGGGAGTCACGGTAGAGGGTTGGGCATTATTTCCATCGTTCTCAATGCTGAGGGCCCCGCCGGCTCCAAGAGCTATCGTGCTATCGGAAAGCACCGTGACACTCCCCGGCTGCCCGGTAGAGAACGATGATGCGGCGGCACCGATCTGGCTGCCCGTTCCGTTGACCGCAATGGGGCCCGCCCTCAACAGCACCTCGCCGCCACGTCCGGAACCTCCCGTGCTCGAAGTGATGACACCGCCGCTCAGTACGTTGAGTGCACCGCTGGCATTGACATCGGCCGTGCCGGCGTTGCCCGAACTCCCGTAAGCGCTGCGACTGGCAATTCCCGTTGGAAAATATGAATCGCCGCCTTCGATCGTTAGCGTCTGGGCGGCCACTTCTACACGCCCGGCATTGCCTGCTGCATAGGCATCGCTTGAGATTGCCGCTCCATACAGTAACAAGCCGCCGCCGATCTGGATGCTTGGGGCGCTGACCGAAACCGTACCGGAGTTGCCAGTACTATAGGAATCTGAACTAATGAAACCGCCTTCGGACAGATTGATGCTTTTTGTGGCCCTGACGTTGACCGACCCGCCTGCACCAGAGCCGCTCGTGTCGCTTCGTATCCAGGCCCAGTCATCGATATTGCCACGGGCCAGATTGACCTGACTGGCGCTGATATCGATCTGGCCGGCGTTGCCGCTTCCATATGTGTTCGATCGGATTTGCCCACCCCCACCGACATCCAGATTTCCGCTTACGTTGATTCCGACATTGCCGGCATTGCCGCTATTATTCGCTGCCGAGGAAATGCGCCCGTCCTGGTCGACCCGTAGATCGCCTCCGATGGAAACCGCAACAGTACCTCCTTGGCCCGCTGTCTGAGTATCTGAACGAATAAGGCCACCGTGGGTTAACAAAGTATCCCCCGCCACGGTCACAGAAACCTGTCCAGCGTTACCTGTGCTACCCGTAAGGCTGGAGCTGTCAATGGCTGCAAGTCCGGAGGCCTTTCCATCGATTGTCAATTGGCCCGCCATTACGGACACCGGCCCGGCGTTTCCCTGGGCTGAGGTCGCCGTAGAAATGAACCCGAGCTCGGCAAGCTGCAGATGGCCCGTAACATCGACCACGACCGAGCCACCTTGTCCCGCACTGCCGGCTCTCGCTTCAGAGGTAATGCCAGCGCCAGCGCCGTTTCCCATCGCATCAATCAGCAGATTATTCGCCTTGAAAACGACGTTGCCACCATTGCCCTGGCTCCATGTGTCTGACGAAATGCCTCCGTAGTGGAGGATCTGCGCATCACCCGCCACATCGACATTCACCGTGCCGGCATTGCCACTGGAAAAGAAATCGGCCGTGCTGAATATGCCGGTTGAGCCGCCATAGTTACGACCGTCAAGCAGCAGGGTGCCTGTAGCGACCTGGATGTCACCCGCACCGCCCGGAGCGTATGTGGAGGTGACTATCTTGCCGCCGTGAATCAGGCTCAAGGTTCCAGACGTCGTGGTGTTGATCGACCCCACATTGCCTTGACTGACTCCAAATGCCTGGCTGGATATCTGTGTGAGAGACTGGCCGCCGGTACCATCTACAGTCAGGTTGTGTGAGGATATGTTGATGGTTCCTGGATTCCCGGCGTCATAACTGTCGGATGAGACAAAGCTGTCCGTAAGAATATTGATATCGTTGCTGGCGTGTAAGCTGATAGTGCCGCTGTGACCAGAACCAAAGCTGTCGCTGGAAATCTGGCTGGCGTTGCTGAGCACGATGGAATCGGCAACATCAACTGCGAGCGCGCCCGCATTGCCCGAGCCAACGGTCCGACTTATTACTCTGGCTCCATCGATCGCCAGATTGGCAAGTGTCATCGTGATAGCCCCTGCCGGGTTGGCGACCGAGGTGTCTGTAGCGATCAGGGCGCCGCCGCGTATAGCGGCGTCTCCGGCGCTGATGCCGATATTGCCTCCGGCAGCGGTATAAACGAAGCTTCCGTTGCTGATGTCCAGGAGGCCGCTGGCCGCCGGGAGCGCACCGGACGTGCCGATTTCCGCAGGCCCGGCGCCGTTCGCCACAATGCGGATGTCGCCGCTACCTGTCTGCAAAATGGCATTATCAATTGTCAAATCACCTGCCGTGAGCGCAATGCCGCCTGCGGGGTTGTACAGAACGGAATCCTTGACAATGAGAGGTGCCGTTGTCGCTCCGAGAAAGCCATACGCAGCCGGTTCGGCGCTCGAGAACGTGCTGGCGCTTGCCGTATCCGCATAGAAATTGCCATCGGGAAACTTGATATAGTTGCCGGTACTGGCATGGAAGGCTCCCGGTACATTGATCCAGGCGCCGGCGCCGAATGTCACCCCGGCCGGATTGATGAAGTAGAAATTAGGCTGTCCGCTGGCCGCAACGAGCGAGAGCGTGCCATTGATCTGGGAGACTGCACCTCCCGTCACACGACTGATGACGTTGCTGATGCCAGCGGTCGCGGTTGTGAAAGTGGCCGATTCGCCACCCTGTATATTGAAGGTCTCGAAGCTGTGAAAGAGATTGTTTCCGGAGAGTTTGCCCAGCGTTTCTGGAATGACATAGGCCGGTCCTGCAAGCACTTGGGCGCCTTGACCCAGGCTGGAATCGGTTGCGATTTGCGCCGACGCAGCGAGCGGGAAGAAGACGCCCGTCAGTAAGATGGCCCATGGAAGAAATGTGCATCGAGGCAGGTTCAAGGTACTCATAGCCAGTTTCCTATCAACACAAAAGGTGCCCAGAAGAAAGGGTGGTCGAATTGACGGCTGTGCAGCAGTTCGAGCTGCGCCTGTCGCAGTGCCTCTGTCTTGGTCAGTCCCGCATTGACCATGCCGCCATAGAACTTCTTCATCACCGACTTGGCAGCATTATCCTCAACCGGCCAAAGGGTGCCGAGAACGCTCTTGGCTCGGGTCTTGATTGCAGCACCGGAAAAGCCCAGCGGCGCGCGAAAATTGCCTTCTGCGGTCTCGCAAGCCGAGAGGGTCAGCAATTCCATCGGGTTGTTCTGGAAATTTTCACTCTTGAGCATCGATTCCAGCCTGTTCATGCTCAATATATCGTCATAAGCCATGATGAAGCTTGAATCGGCACTCCCGCCAAAGACAGCATGTGAGGCGATGTGCACAATGCGGAAGTCACCTGTTCCAAAATCACGTTGAAATTGGCCAACCGTAAAGTCGGCATTCAGTAGTGTGGTGCCTTTCAGGATGTCCTTGAGTGCCTCGATTTCATCCTTGACGCCGGGCAGGGAAAGATCAGCGCGAAACCTTTCAATGTCCCGGTGTTGGTCAATGTTGTTGGTGGATTCCACCGAAGGTGCTGCTATGGCACTACTGAGGGAGCGTGTCTGCACGGCCTGAGCCAGTCCTCCACGCGATGCCGAGGTGCTGGGTTCGAGAATCCTCACGATCGATGGTTGCGCCATTATATTGACAACAGGCCCTGGCTCCGAAACACCAGCGACCAGCGACACCAACTTGCGTCCGGCTGTCGAGGCGGAATTCGTCATCGTTAGTCCGGTTACCATGGAAACCGCATATTTTTCGATTACAAACTGTTTTCCGTCATGGAGCGCTCCCACCGGAACGAGGCGCAGGGCGCCATCCGGAACAACGACCAGGTTTTGGATATCTTGCTCGGTGATGGCTTCGTCAAATGGGCTGAGCAGCCAGCGGTAGAGTTGCTTCGCCAGGGCAATGTAATCGGGAGCGCCACGGCGCAGCACATTAGCATAGGCGATGGCGGTGGAGTGCAGCACTTCCCTTTCCACCGGGGTAATGTGGCGTACGATTCCGGCCTGTGTTTCCAGCAGTAATTCAAGGCGGTCGGGGAGGCTGATGGGGTATAGCAACGCGGTGCCTGCCGGAATACTTCCACCGCTACCGCCCTGGGCCGTCTCGATGGAGCAACGGTCGCCGAGGAAGTCCTGCAGTTCGGTCTGCTTGATCAATTCGAAGGTGTCCATGGCGCGGCGCAGGTAAGTTGCTTGTGCTGCCGCAGGCTGATTGTTGGCTTGACTGAGCAGCAAATCGACATAGCCGAGATAGATTGGTTCCAGAGTCTGGCTGAAGGAAGATCGGCCCTCTTCGTTTTCGATCGGAATGTCCTGCCGAACCGCTTCGATCTGCTCAACTGCCCGCTGATAGGCGGCCAATGCTGCTGGCGCCTTGTCCTCTGACTTCAGCAAGCGTCCTTGCCGCCATTCGAGATTGATCAGCAGGTCGGCAACATTCACCGATTCCAAGGAGCGCGCGAGTGTTGTTGCCTTTTGCGTCAGTTGCCCCGCTTCGGCTGTACGCCCCTGGTCCTCATAGAGTTGCGCCAATGCGTCGAGGGATTCAACCAGCAGACGGCTGTTGTCGGCCTGCTCCGATAGCTTGCGCGCCTCGTCGAGATGTTGATAGGCCAGACGCAGCCCCTGGTCTCCAAGGAGGCGAGCTTGATTTCCGAGATTGAGGTGGTAGCGAATGTGTTCAGGTCTGTCGCCGGATTGTGAAAGTTGTTGTGATACAGCCCCCAGCTTTTCCAGGCGTTTGTCGTCCGCCGCCAATCGGGCGAGGTTCAACCCGACGATGAGTTGGGTATTCAAATCGTTTCCCGCTATGGTGAGCGCTTCCTGATAGAAGTTGCTGGCTGCGTCTGGTTGCTTGCGGACTGTGTACAGGTTCCCCAAGAAAACGGCGTAGCGGGCGCGTTCAGTACCCGTCAGGAAGAAGTCGTAGGCTTGCTTGAGCGGCGCTTCTGCAGCTTTGTAGCGATGCGCCTGGAGCAGGGTGATGCCGAGTTCGCCAGCCGCGGTGGCTTGGGTTGCCGGATTGCCTGCCGAGTCTCTGGTGGCGGCAAGGAGATCAATGGATTGCTGGATATTGCCTTGCTGGCGCAAGGCAATACCTTCCGAAATGGCCGCGTTCCAATCAGTCGTGGGAACGGCAGCGCTGGCCGACTGAATGAAGAGGAAGGCCAGGACAAAGCAATAAGCGAGTCGGATTTGAATCGCACACACGTTTGTTGCCTCTCACATGCTGCTGGCTTCGGGGGGCTCCAACTGAGCAAATTTGTTCCTGGCCGCAGTTGGTGACGACCTCTGAGTATATCAATCGATGACTGCGCAATCTGTTAAAAAATACCACCTGCCAAACCGAAAAATTTGCCGCGCAGCAACTCGCCGCACTTCTGTTCTTCTGCTTCGATTTTGGATTCGTCCATGGTGGTTGATTATGTCCGGCAGACCCTGCAAGCTTGTCAGCGTTATCGTGTGTTTTACCATGGTATCCGTTTCAGAATTTCCGAGGACTATTTCCATATATGCTCGCAATCGTTCTTCGCCTGTTTATCCTGCTTGAGCTGGCCGTATATTCGGCGCTGGCCTGGCATTTTCTTGATGCCACAGCGTTGGCCGCTGGGCTATACGCTGTGGTCGGCGTGCTGGGGCTGCGCTTATGGATAGCCGGCCTGACCTATGCATTTGCCTGGTTCCACCATTCGCCTTCGCCAACGCTCGGGATCTGGCAGGCCATTCGCATGTTCTTCGGTGAGTGCGCCGCCTTTATCCTCAACTTCGTGCTTGTTTCACCCTTTGAACGCTTCTGGATGGGCACTGATCGCCTGACGCCGACGGGCGAACGTCCGCCCTTGCTGCTGATTCACGGTTACGGTTGTTCTCGGGCGGCGTGGTGGTGGCTGCGTCGTCGCCTCGAGCAAGCCGGCTGGGCGGTGGCAACGATCAGCCTGGAACCGATCTATACGAGCATCGAGAATTATGTAGCTCCGGTTTCCCGGCGCGTTGACGAGGTGCTCGCTGCGACCGGAGCGCATCAACTGGTTCTGGTCGGGCACAGTATGGGCGGCCTGGTGGCTCGCGCCTATCTGCGAACACACGGAGTGGCGAAGGTGATCCGGCTGATCACGCTGGGGACGCCGCATCTGGGCAGCGAACTGGCGAAATACGGGATCGGTGAGAATGCTCGTCAGATGACGCCGGGCAGCAGTTGGCTGGTGGCGCTTGCCAGCGAGGAGCCACGGGTCGATACTTTGAACGTTTACAGTCCGCATGACAGCTACGTGTTACCGCAATCGAACCTTGATTTTTCGGGGTCGCAACGCCGGACGATCGACGGGCTGGGCCACCTCTCCATGCTGTATTCGCCGAGAGTGGCAATGGCTTTGCTGGACGGTCTGGAGGAACAGAAAATGGGCAGTGCCGATGGTGGGCAATGAGCAATTTCGGGAGTCGATCATGAATACACTTACAACATCATTGGTTCTGTTTTCTCTTCTGATGGTTCCGAGCGCAGCGGTAGTGGCGCAGGGCGTCTATGTGACCCCTGGTGATCATGGCCCGGTCTTTTCTGACAAGCCACAAAGCGGCGCAAAAGAAGTCACTTTGCCGCCGCTCAACATTGTCACGCCGCCAAAGGCGCCCAAGCGCGCCGCTCCTGCCAAGGCCGAAGCAAAATCGAACGGCACCAAGACGGAAAAACCGGATGGCGCGAAGCCGGAAGCGGCGACAGTCGGGTACCGCAGCTTTTCCATTGTGTCTCCCGAGGACAACGGCAGTGTCGTCGCCAACACGGCCATTTTCGAAGTGCGGGTGGTAGTTGATCCGCCATTGCGACTGGGTGACGGAGATGCTTTCGTCGTCAGCATCAACGGACGTCCCGT
>APMI01018181.1_pt1 | contig 11258 bp, 3 predicted proteins | sample 667938 | NCBI WGS metagenome assembly APMI01 (sample SAMN01084076, study PRJNA167559) | wastewater metagenome | biome: Wastewater | place: Denmark: Ejby Moelle, Odense | collected 2011-11-28 | reverse complement strand
AAATTTTAATAGCTTTCTAATATATGTGAAAGATTATAATAGTGCTGCTGTTGCAAGAGAGAGTCTACCTAGCAAAATAAAATAAAAAGTGGCATTGATCACAAGCACACTTAATTTGTAGTAAAATTTCAAAAAGTTCATCAACAATGAAACCCGTATACTCTTCATGATCAACGATGTAGCCAAAAGATATCTAAGTGTTTCTACAATATCAATTGTAAATAAAGCAGACTGCATCATCAACATGTTTCAAGTGGCAGATGCTCAATAACTAAGACTTAAAGCAGGTAAGAAAATAAAATAGATGCAAAAAATACATAAAGGTGTTGTAGTCAATTTTATGAACACTTCTGTCAACTAACAGAAAAACACAATTTAAAGAGAAGTAATATAAAATATAAACAAAGCTTGTAACTTGGACAATATTATAGTCGAAATAAAAAGCGATTAAGATTACAACTTGAGTAAATATATTATAAAACAATTACCCTAAAAAATCAATACTGACACAAATACTAATGTTAATCCCAATAATGATCAAAGTCCATCTCTTGATAAGAAATAATAATAAATACTACCATACAATAGTTATCCTGAAGATAAAATAGAAGACGCGAACACACATACATAAACACATACAAATGTAAATACAAAGGTGGAATAAAATACGAATAATAAACAAAATATTATACAACAAATGTAAGGTTAAAATAATACTACTAATAGAGTTGTAAATTGTTACGATTGGGCCACTTATTTGCTAGTTTAATCCGAGGAACAATTTAGAGCTGGTCGAATTGCTAATTTCATCAATAAAAATTATGATAATCTTAATCGCTGTATTGTTTTTATTAGATTTTTTGACAAATCAAGAATGATTGTATAAAAATTATAACAAAATATACGAAATAAGACATCAACATTGAGTACAACACAATCAACCTTGAATGATTACCTAAACAAACTAAAGTAAGGTGATCTTAAAGTATTAATTCTAATAGTTAATACATAGTCAAAAAAGCCATTATTTACTATTCCAAATAATGTGAATTTAATTATTTTAGATTCAATACCTGCTCAAGTATAACAAATATAGCAAAAAACTGTTAAGATAATTCAAAACCACGATACATATTTAAATGGAGTTGTTGTTTCACTGCATTATAATGGCATAAACGAGTTAGCAGAGTTCGATAAATTTATAGCTAAGCACAATGTTAAAGCTAAAAGAGATTGTAAAGTTCACTATTTATTGACAAACTATCTGAAACAATAAGTAACATAAAAAGCAGCTAACAGCTAAGTCGAGTAAGTTTCGCCTTAGAAACTTATATCGATTTCAGAAAATAAAATTTAAGGATAGTAGCGAGCCAAAGAATAAAAACGATAATTATTTTTGAATAATACTAATAAGAAGTAATAGCAAACTGAATAAAATAAAGCAGGAGTGGTCAGCGCACACTCTTCCTAGGATTAGAAGAAGTTAGGATAAAAACAATAATGCTAAAATAAGATAAAAAAAGATGTGTAATCAAATACACACGCAGATCAGCAATCTCTTAATAAGAACCCATAAATAATTGCACCTAGAGTATAATAATATCAAAATTAGTTTAAACATAGATAACAAAACTAGATTCCAAAATAATAGTCTATTTAAAATTAAAACAAATAAAATCAACATAAAACAGATGAAAATCAATAAGTTCTTTAAAATGAAATAAACTAAGAAGATAAAAAATAGAATAGCAAGCCAAAAAAAGTATTGATATTAAATGATAATGATAATGATCAAACAAACCTTGATAATAAAACAAATACAGTTCCATAATAAAAAACCGAAAAACATATTAAAATTCTAGACAACATAAATGACAATATTGCTGCCCAGCCACAACCTGCGTAAACAGTTTCACAAATAAAACAATAATAGAATAATAACCTGCAGATTGATTTACGCGGACATTATTAATCAAAGTTGAAGTAACAACAATAGAGAGTTAGAAATACACAACCGATGCTATCGTCTAATGCGATCAGCAATAGAGATGCTAGGACTAATTTATTTTAGAAACAAGTCAAACAAAGATAATAAATAGATGATATTGCTCAAGAGACTTAAAAGAAATTACAGCATGAGAAATAATAAAAGTTGTTAAGTGTGATCAGTAATTAAGTATCAAATGCTAGTAATAATGTTGATCAGAAAGTGTAGAAACTAGAATAGAAACTAGGATAGAAAATTGATTCACTTGCTCAACAGACTAAAAATGTTCACGAGACAGTAACAAGTCTATCTAGTTTAATATGTTAGCCTATAATCGCATTGCAGAAACAACATAAAACCTAAATATAAACCGTAATATCCGCTATATTGAAATAAAATTTCAAATAAAACTAGCAAACCTAACAAAAACTGTCATAAATACTAACAAAACAGCAACCACTACTAACCAATATATAATCAAAAATATAAAAAATATAAACAAACATCGATAACAGATTGAAAACAGGTGCAATTGACAGTATTGTACAGAAACAAGAAGAGTTAGTTCATTCTATAGATAATTTTAATCAAAATAATTAACAGAATATTAAGAAATTATCGTAGAATGTGTACAATATTGAGAATAATTTTGTCGAAAAACATAATACTATGTTGGAGGAAAATAGGAAAGGAATTATTGGGCTAGAGAAGAAAATTGTATAATAGCATAATAAAACTAGGATTTAAAGCATAAATTCAGTTAATATTGCATTTGATAAATTGAATACTAAAGTCTAACAAAATCATAAAGCAATGGCTGATAAAAATTAACATGGTTTTAATACTATAGTGTGGTAAGGAAAAAAAAATAAGCAATAGATAATAGCATAGAACAGTAAAATAATGCAAACTATATTGGCACAGAAACAAAGCACATAAAAATAACTCCTTAGTAGGAAAGCATAGTTAGCAAAATAATACGAAGCACAGTCTTATCAACAAACAATAAGACTGACATAGCTAAAGAACAAAATAACAAATAAAAAATAGCCGTAAATTCAAAAAAAAATAAAATAGTAGTTCAACAACTTCGCACCTAAAAATAAAGCAAACGTACAATAAATAACAGATTTGAGGTAGCAATATAAAAAGATGGTATCAGACAACAAAAGTGCATAGTAAATCTAGAAGAAATATATACAAGAAAGAAATGAGAATGAAACATTGAAGACAGAAATCACTAAATTAAGAATCGGTATAGAAAACCAAACTGCAGAGTTAGATAAAATAAGGAATAAACTAATATAAAAGGGAGATGAAATTAAATAAGTAAATAGGAAACTAAAGTTATCATAAGATGCCAAAAATACTTTAGGGTCCGAGTTAGCAATATCAAGAAAATACATATCAGATACAAAATAACAGATCATGAATTTGTATTCTCAACGTTACAAAAATCCATCAACTTAGATATCTCCTAAACAAAACAAGAACATCTTACTAAACCAATAACCAGCAAACTTACTGAAAACATTAAACAATTTAGATCTGTTACCATTAGTGAAAGACTATCTGATTCCATAGATGAAAACAATCGATATTCAAGTGTGGCACGCATCCAAATTTGCTAATCTAGCGCAACCCAAAGATGCAGGCGTGTATATTGCTTAAACCCCATAATACAAAAATTACGCATATATGTGCAGCAAACAACAAATATAAAGTAAAAATAATTCATGCTCGTACTTGATGACAGCCATTAACTCATTAGTTACAAAGCATGATAATCTCAAAACTTATCAAGTTGATCTCACCAAATATTTAACTAGGCTTTAATAATCGATCAAGAATTTAAACGAAAAGACTAATAAATCTGTAGGAGATGGAGCATAATGTACATACACCAAAATAGTTGATTATTAAAATAAGGAGAGTAAACTCAATCCAGTTCTAGAAAATATTAGTAATAATATTAACAAACTTATTGAGAAAATTCGTAAGCAATTAAAAAAAAATTAGGATTTAGTAGCTGCAGTCGAAACAAATAATACGACTATCGATGATCTATCTGCTAAAAATAAGAAGCTAACAACATATAAATAGAATTTAGATATCGAATATGCAAAATTATTAAGTTTAAAATAACAACTTTAAAAAAACATAAATTCAGCAAATTCGACAATATAATAAATGAAAACAGCAAAAGTACAACTATAGCAGAAATATACGCAGGCAATAAGTAAATGGACTAGCGATTACAATATTCTAAAAAAATAAAAATAAGATTATGCTAAACTAATGTCCGAGACTGTAGCCACTCTCAAAATAGAAATAAACACATGGACAAGAGATTACAATGATTTGAAAACACGTTCAGAAGGTACAGAAGCATAACAAAAACGCAATTATGCAGCATTAAAGAAAATGTCATAATAGAGTGTACAATAATAACAACGCAAATATGCAAAACTAAAAACTGATCTATAAAGAATTATTAAATAACAAAATTAATCTTACAGGAACTTACAAAACAAATCGTAAGCATAAAAATAACAACTACGATTAAAAAAGTAATAAGAAGTAAGTCAATTAAAACAATATTATCAAACATAAAAACAAAATTTAATATCAAAGTATAATAATTAAAAAGAATAGTTGAAGAATTATTACACAGTAGAGACTAATAAAGCTAAACAGACGAGTTAAGAATTTGCAGCTGCTATCAGTAAAACTGTTGAATCTACTTTGAAAATTAAACTTTAGATCACTCCTGATAATTATAAGGAGAAGATTAATGTATTTGCTGTTTAGGCTGCTGAGAAATTGAGTAAAAGCTATTTCTTGCCTGAGTCTGAAATTTATAAGAAGCTTACTAATGATTAAAAGAAATACGTCTACGATGCTATTAAAAATTTACTGCCTAAGAAAAAGATAGTATACACTAAAACATTATTCGAAGGTTATAAAGATGCAATTTTCGATGGCTGGCTTTACAAAATCCACAAGAAATAAAATTTACTTATGTTGATGACCCTTGCCAATGGCCGACAACTTTGTTGTTTCAGTTAAAACCCATATAGTGAGCATAAAGTAAACAAAGGCGGACGTGGATTCATGATGTCAATTCTAAACCGACGCCTCTATTTACTAAAATCAACCCATGATGGCAAAGCTATCTCATATGATGAGTATATGGTAAAATGGGGTAATAATGAACTACTAGTCAAGAGCGATATGAAATTTAGTATCATAATTGGTAAGCAATATTTGCATTTCAGCACGGGCACCGATCAAAATATGGATTTTATTGGCCAAGTTGAAGATTAAGGTGACTATGTCTTTGTGGAATTCCATCAGGTTTTCTTTGAATGATTTAATTAGAACGTTGATTAACTTATAAATATAATAGGATTCTGTTATTATTAATATTTATAATCAATCACAGGTATGCAATTTATGCCACAAAATATAAAATATTGAAAGCCGCCTATTTAATTACATTACATAGTGTTTCAAAAGATCGAACAGATGGACGAACAGACATCCGATATCATATACGAATAAAGCGAAGTGCTGTGGGCTAAGATCAGAGGGTACCCGTGGTGGCCAGCATATGTAGATTTGGTTTCTAGCACAGGTGAGAGACGTGCATGAGGCCAAACAGCCATGCGATTATTAGTATACGGTTATCTTCTTTGGGGACAACACTAAGTACATTATATCTAATAGAAAGTCAGCTCCCGATTAGGACCTTCTAAACTCCGCAAATTCCCATAAAATTACGTAGAATTCTATGCCAAAACTAAAACTAATAAAAAATTGAAACAATCTATTGAAAAAGCATAAGAGCGCCTAAGTGAAAACCTGCAAGATGTTTCTATGTATGAAGGCTATAGAAATTAAATACTGTTCAAGAAAAAGAAAACAGGCACAGTATCATAATCGCGATTGAGTTCTTCGTAAAAAGGAGACACAGACAATGCTCCTGAGTTAAGTACTTTTTCAATAAATTCAGCTAAGCATAAAACATAATAGCTATCACGCAGAGGTAAGAAGAAGTAAACTTCGAAAAATTAGTAAATTTTCGAATAATAGTAATCATCAGAAAAGAAATAACAATCGAATATCGAAATTAAAAGTAGCGAAAGACCATCAAGATCAAATATTCCATAACGCAGACTTCGCAGAAACTAATTAATAGTTCCAAACGTAAAACGCAGTCCTATAAAAATGGATGAAAGTTCAGTCATAGAATAATAACCACTGTAAGTAAACAGAAGAACTTTGCGAGGTTCAAAATAAATTATCATTGAATCTCCTAGATCATAGAAGTAGCGGTACAAAATGCGCAGTAACCAGAAAAGCAAATAGAAAATAAAATCGCCTTAGCATGTTCCAACAAAACTAAATAAATAATAAAGCGAGAAGGAATAGTCGTAAAAATCGCTATAATAATAACTTGAAGAAAAGCCTTTGTTATCGAAAGGAAGAAGAGGTAGAAAGTCAAAAGTTATTGCTGTTAAAAATTAGTCTAAGGCTGACGAACGATCCAAAATTAAATCACCTGAATCGAACATCGATTCAAATATTTAAGATGAATAATAAGTAGTAAAGCCGACTAGATTAACAAGAAGATAGAAAAACAGACGAGTAAATCCTATATCAAAACCCGCATAATCAAAAATAATCTAGCAATAGAAAAAGCCCTTAGTCTAAACAGGAACTTTAACATAAAAATAGGCATAAAGTATAAAAAAAGCACTATCAAATCGTAAATAATTAACCAAGCTGCTTTTATAAATGTCGATAACAACAGCGAACATAAAACAGATATTAGATCTTGGTGCGTCTTTAGCTCTTCAAGATGGACCATTGACTAAAAATATCCATTTGTTATTATGTACGTTAAAAGCGACACTTTTGTTGAAATATTTTCCAGATAATACTAAACATAAGAAAAAGTATTAGAAAATTACGAAATAAAAAAAGAAAGCGATATTTAGGCAGTCCTAAGAAGAAGATGATCAAGATTAATAAATGGAAGCTTAGGGTTAAGGGGAAGCATAAGCTGAGGAAGGGGATGGCGAAGATAATTAATAGCCTATCAGTGAAGAATAAACTATTAAGCGAAAATCTAAAGAAAAGTAAAAAGCTAGAAGCAAGCAGAAGTCAAAAGATAAAGATAAATAATAGAAAACTAAATAATCCCAGCATATCTAGCATAATAGACGTAATTCGCTGAGTAGCAACAAATAAAATAAATCAGAAAATCGTCCATCAAGAAAAAGATCGATCGCTAATGATAATGATATGGACAACGATAATGACAATGAGAGCAAACATTAAAAAAATGAAAAATTAAGCGAAATAAGAGCTAAAGCCAACCAAAAACTGCAGAAAATGATCCGCAAAGCAGGAATGAGCTAAAACGTCAAAGATTACGCAACAAAAATATAAAATACGTTTCAATAGACAGCCAATGCGAAAGGCGACTTGTATAGAAATATTGCGTATAATCGCATGAGAAATTTGAAGACTAGACTGGCATAGCTAGCTGATGGTAAAGTTTCAATCAAATAGGTGAAAACTTATTTGTAGGAAATTATCCAAAGCTATGAAGCTGAGTCTAATGCTCCTATGACCAGCGAGCCTTGATGATATTGGAGTCTTATTTAAATTATACAACTTCTATGAAAATCATTATTAATTTTTGATAGTCTTGTTAATCATAATTGTTTCTGTGATTATTTTTCAGGGACTGCAGTCATAAATTATTTAACTTAATCTTTTCTATGCACAAATTTGCCCCATTTCTATGGATTGTCTATAACTTTCTCAATATAATTGAAAGCTTTGTAGTCAATCACATAGTTATTCAGGACACTTCTCTATTTAGTATTGTTATTATTTTGCATTTAACTTTAGAAATTATTGACTAACTGTATCATACTTTTCTTCTTATAATTCTCTAGCTATTAATTCTTGAATATTTGACAAACTTTGCTATTTCTAAACTATGACCCCTGTATTTATGATTTTTGACTACCCCTTTAACTTGTCTTTTGTTTTTATTATAATCCCACTATAAAATTGTCGCCATCAAGTGGATTATGTTTAATTGAACTATGCATTATTTTGGTATTGCTGCTGTTATAGAATTTATTTTTATTGTTTGTATTACTATTATTGTTGTTACTGGTTGTTCTCCAAGTTTATGACATCATTGCGATTGTTTTACTTCTTGATGTTGGTAATAAAGACAGAGAAGTGGACCCCATTTTAATAAGTGGCATAGGTTTAATAAATTTAGTAGCATTACTTCTATAAAATGGGTCTTTACTACTACTATTTTTATACCCAGATTTATTGGCCAGATGCTAGATACTGACACTCCTATGATTATTTCGTTTAATGGAAATATTGGCTAAACTAGGCGCATATTTGCCAGGCCAGTTACCATTTTTATTATTACTATGACCATGATCAATATGCAAAGATTATATACTTTTTGTTGTACGCTTGGTTAGTAAATTTAGTAAGTGACAGTTTGTAGCCGATTTGCTGTTGTTGCCATTAGGAAGTAAGAGCATAGCTGTATATTTTAGGATTGTTCAAAGGATTATGATGTGTTGTTTATACTTATATTTATAAATGTCATATATGTATATGGAAATTATTAGTATTAAAACAATTAGTGTTAAATTTTGTCTGACCCTATACTGATGCTGCGATTGAGTTTACTAATTTGAATAATTTCAGATATTTTAGTACTATTTAAATGGCCTCTTAATGAATTTCATATATGGTTCTCACATATTTTAGGCTTCTAAATTATAATAATTAATGAGTTTCTACACAAATGCTGATTTGAGTACTTAAATTAGTATATAAAATCCAGAGCCACTTGAATCCCGCACGAACAGCAACCTCGAAGCGCTTTTCTAATAGCACATCGACTATGACGAAATCTAGCTTAAATTTAGCAGAATGTCCATTTCAACTGCTGTCAGTCATGTAGATGCAGCATGGGCGAAATTCATGGAATATATGAAGACAAAAAAATACAAAAAAGTCATTTGTTTGCTGCTCGATTCTAATTGTCAGTTCAATAACATGAAAATCTCAACATATGTGTGCTTAGATAAAATAAAAATAGGCAGTATCTCGTGTCAAAGAGAAATTATTGAAAAGCTTCAATGCTGGATAAAAAGTGCATAATTTTAACTGTTAGAATACTTTCACTTTGAGGGCTAGAATTAAATACTTAAATTCTTGAAATAATGGACAAATCACTTGTAGTATTTAACAATATTAATAGAAAGACTACCAAAGAATATCCAAAGTATTAATATTTTGTAGCATATATAGAATCCACTGCATCATTCTAGCTCAATCAACTAATAAGCCTAATAAATTCTTATGAACCCACGAATATAGCCAATTTAACTCTACGAAAGTGCTTCATACATACAGTAACACTAGCACGAACTTTAACTTCAATAATAACATGAGCACTAGCACTAAGCACAACTTTAATATAAACGTGTAGACTAACAAAAATATCAATACTGTGGATTACCTACTCCTTGTTCAATAAGGCGAAAGCCTTTACATAATTACAAAATAAAGCATGAAATATCTCAAAAACCACAAAAAATGTTTATAAAATATCAATATTACCCTTCAAATACATTATTGCTGAAGTAGAATGCTAAAAAATTTTCAATTAAAGCAAGTTCAAGACCGAAAAATATACATAATATTAAGAATTTAATTCAGCCAAAAATAAAGAGGAAATTTATCACGGAATTGAGTGATCCTTGAGTTAAGAGACAATTGCAATATACTTTTATTTTTTATTTATAATTATATATATATGTTAGTAATAATACACACAGAGTACATGAATAGCTTGAGCATCGTAATCGTGTTATATAGATAAGAAAATAATAACATAAGTATAAGGTACTATATTTGACATTGTGTAGTAAATATAAAATCAAAATAACATCAAATATTTTACGTAATATTGGACACTATTCTCTACCTTTTACGGTAACTTCTACTTCTATTTTTATTTCTATTGTATTTTAGTTTCTCCTTTACTCTTATTATGACTACTATTGTTATTATTATTACTATTTGCATTAACATTAACATTTTACTAATTCTATTTCAATTTCTGCTTCTATTTATCATCTTGTTTCGATTTATTACTGTCCATAGTTATTGTTTATTTCTATTTTTATTTTTATTTCTGTTGTACATTCGTATTTTCTGTACTATCGTTATTCTATACCAGTTACGAAACTGGTGATTATTGGCTCTTCTTCTTGGATTTGATCGCATTTATTTTATCGTTTAATAGGCTTAGATTTATACCTGATATCGTTTACTTTTTCTAGTTTTTCTTCTAGTTGTTATTGCCATTATTTTATTGATCGTCCATTGGTATGACATGCTAGACTAATTATTCTCTTTATTCTACTACTTTGACATCGCCATTAATATTATTATTATTGCCATTTTGCTCCTATTTGTGTTACTATCCATTACCATTATTACTAGCATTACTATTATTACTAGTATTGTTATTATTATTGAGAGTGGGGATTGGTTTCCTAGTACTGTTATATACTCGTACAAACTAGAACTATTTAATTTTGATATTACGATTTTATGTATAGCTAGTCGATGCTAGTACACTGCAGTATTTATTATACATTTTCTATAATTTCTACTCATAATCTTTAATATTATTGCTAGTATTCTAGGATATGACACCGTTGATACTGCCATTAATATTATTACTATTAGTATTGGTGTCATTATTAAGACTAATGCCATTATTGCTATAATGATTATTTACGTTATTCTGTTTTCCCAAATAATTTGGATTAATGTATGACATGATCACAAGCTGCAATTTCTACTTCAATGCTGTCTATTACGGATTGTGCTATAATAGTACTTGTTGCAATATTTGCTAGATTTAAGCAATTGTTTTTAATTGGGTTTCTATTTATTATTGGTTTTATTTAATATTTTTATTATTATTGCTGTTCTAGATGTCATTATTTATGTGATTATTCTTTTTATTCTAGTTGTTCTATGTTGTCGATGATGATTCAGTATTTTCAGTATTTGCTGTTGTTGGTTTCTAGGTTGTCGATGTACTAGATGTGGGTTGTTGTAGTATCATTTATATGAGTAGTACTATTTTATTTTTGATGATGCCATTATATTTGCCTTAGTTACTTTTGCCAAACAT
>APMI01014201.1_pt1 | contig 11261 bp, 9 predicted proteins | sample 667938 | NCBI WGS metagenome assembly APMI01 (sample SAMN01084076, study PRJNA167559) | wastewater metagenome | biome: Wastewater | place: Denmark: Ejby Moelle, Odense | collected 2011-11-28 | reverse complement strand
TCGATAAAGAAAACCGACAGTACCTTGATTCCCTGTGGGTGCAGCCTGAGCGCCTTCTCGAAGTGTCGCCGGACGGTCGCTTCAATTTGCAGGCGCAGGATCGCGTCGGTCAGTGCGCCGTGCGGGCTTCCCAGGCGCACGCGCACGTCGTTCGCGAACTCGACGAATCCTTCCTCAGCGTCGATCTCGTTGACGATGAACCCATCGCGGTAGATTTCCCGCTGATTCGATAACGAATAGAGGTCGTCTCCGGTCTTGATGGCGACGCTTTTCCTGGCCGGGCCGCTAGCCTGATTCACCCATAGCGAGAGCTTGGCCGAAACGCTGCGCCTGCCGGTCTTGAATCCTTCCAACTTCACATACGCTTGATTCGCGTCCTTCACTTCGATGACCGAATCCACGCCGATTTGCTTGACCAAGCCAAGCTCATAAGCGCGCACCGGGTCGAGTGTATAGATCAGGTTGTAGGCGTTGCGGTGGGTAGCCGAGTAGCGCAGCGTGCACATCGGGTTCAGACGGGCGATTGCTTGCTTGCGTAGATCGGTTTCGAGGTTCTGAGGTTCGTCCAGGATCACAACCGGGTGCGCCGCCTGAATGAATTCGATGGGCTTTACACCGGTCTCGCGCACTTGGTTGATTACATTGCCTTTGGCTTTCTTTGGTTTGCCCGTCACTGTCTTCGCCTCAGAGGAGTCCTTCGCGAAGGCATCAATGTTGATCACAAGAATCTGGATTGCATCGGAAAGTGCGAAATTGCGCAGCTGGCTAACCTTGGCGGAGTCGTAAACCATGAACTCGGTACGCTCGTAGCCATAAAGGGTTTGCAGGTGCTCGCGGGTGATGCGCAGGCTGCTAAGCACGCCTTCACGAATCGCCACCGATGGCACCACGATGACGAACTTGCGAAAGCCATAGGTCTTGGCCAGTTCATGCACGGTGCGCAAATAGACGTAGGTTTTGCCGGTGCCGGTTTCCATCTCCACCGTGAAGTTCGGAAAGTCCCCGCCAATTGTGCCGTCGTCGAGCTGCAACGGGGCCAATGCCGCGGAAGGCTCGATGCCGTTCGCTTTTTGCACTGCCTGAAGGTTGCTCAGCCATTGGCTTTCGGTCAGCACGCATTGGTTTGACACGCCCGATTCTGAAAGCCGCAAGCTGGACAAAGCCGCGCTGTCTGCCATCGGTACGGCACTCTGCGAGGCGTCTGGCTGGCCATCGAATAAGCCGACAACGGCCCGGATCGCGTCGAGCTGGTACTCCTGGTTAGCATCAAATTGCAGCTTCATGGGCCAGGGCTCACAGGCAGGTGAACTTTATGCCAGCGTCGCGACACTGCAACTCGAAGTTGGTCTTCAGGGTGTCGGAGTCGTGGAACACGCCGTCGATGGTGATGATTTCGCGTGGCTTAAGGGCCACTAGGGGGTCGATCATCGCGTCAGTCATCGTCTCCAGCACGAACAGCATGCTCCGGTCGGCAATGGCGAACACCGGACCGCCGGCCACGTCTAAGACCTCAATGGTCGTCGTCAATTCCTGTCCGAACTTCAGTAGTAGCTCGCAAAGTAGGTGTTCGATCTGTGCGCCATCCTTCTCGGACCTAGCGAAAAGTTGGATCTGCTCGGCGAGCTGCTCAGGTGTGTCAATCTCATCTCCCCGCCATTGCTTGAAGTTGGAAGGTGTAAGCAAATAGGATTTGAAGCCAAGCCCAACGCTTGACAAGCCTGCAGCGCCATCGGTTTTGATGAGATTTGAAATCGTCGTGGACAGTCGAGCACGCCCGATTTGCGCGATGGTTTCAAAGCCAGTTTTTTCGGCCTCGGTGCCTTCGGCGCACGGTTCCGGCAGTTGGACCAAGATGGCTTGGCGCTTACCACCATCGCTGTAGTTAAGCTCGAGCACGGCTTGACCAGTTGTACCGGAGCCTGCAAAAAAATCTACGACAATCCCTTCCTTGGCTGACAACAGACAAATAGTCTTCATTAGCTCGATCGGCTTTGGGTGGTCGAAATACTTCCCGCCTAACAAGGCAGACAGATCTCTCGACGCTTTCTTGTTTCCTTCGATGTCGGTCCAGAGGTTGGATGCCTGCTTGGTGCGACCCTCGAGATAGAATTTCTGATAAACCTTCCATAGTGGGGAATCGCCAGGAGCGCCCTTGCGCCACTCAATCAGGCCATCCGCGCACAGGGACTTGTAGGTCGTCGGACCACAACGCCAACGACTCTCATAGCCTCCTGGCCCCACAGGAAACAGCTTTGATCCATCAGGTGCTGTGACCGAAAAATACATGGTCGGTCGGTCTTCTCGACGATCTTCGCCGCCAGTTTTTCTGAGGGGGCGAATGAGATAGCGGCCGCGATCATCGGTCAGGTCGTACTTCTTTTGATCCTGCTCGTCGAAAGCTAGCCCACTGAATTCGGCGAACTCAGTCTTGGCGTAAACAAGCAGGTAGTCCTTTTCATTCACTAGCGAGCCCGTACCTTGTCCTGTAGGCGTGCCCGTCCCCCGCGCAATTTCGCCACGGAAATTCTCTTCACCAAAAACCTCATTCATCAGCAGTCGAAGGTTGTGTACCTCGTTGTCGTCGCACGAAACGAAAATCAGACCGTCGTCTCTCAGCAGGTTTCTGGCGATGTAAAGCCGCGGCAGCATCATCGATAGCCAATTGCTGTGATAGTGGCCGTTCTCTTTGCCGTTCTTGCGGAAAAAGCCTTCACGCATCAACGTGCCGTCGTCGGCTAGATCGTTGATCCGGCGCAGGTAGTCTTCCTTGTTCTCCTGGAAGCGGTCGGGGTAGATGAAGCTATCTGAGCCCGTGTTGTAGGGCGGATCAATGTAGATCAGCTTGACCTTGCCGAAGTAGGCCTTCTGCAGCACTTTCAGCACTTCGAGGTTTTCGCCTTCGATAAATACGTGCTGGGCCGCGTCGAAATTCACCGACAGCTCGCGCTGCGGGCGCAGTGTTGCGGCAGAAGGCGTCTGCAGTACCTTGTAGGCGTTGGCCTTGCCGGCCCAGGTGAGCGCGTAACGCTCGCCACCCTCGATCACGGACTCTTCGCCCAAGGCGCGCTTGAGTGCGGCCACGTCCAGCCTGCTTTCGCTGAATGCTTCCGGCACTAACGCCTGTAACTGGTGCAACAGGGCGTCCTGCGGCTTCGGCGAGCTGGGTTCGAGTGTGGCGTCGTTTGGGTCGTGGGTCATCGTCGTTCCGTCAAAGAATCGCTCAGCCGTGGCCTAGCGGAAGGTACAGAGTCAGAGCTTGTTCGGCGGTCTCATTGAAGCCGTGCAGCCTGTAGAACGCAGCAGCGCGCTCATCCATGGCATCAACCAGCAGCACACGCACGCCTAGTAGCTCGCGCAGGGTGATACAGCAGTTCATGGCGTGGCCTAAGAGCAACCGGCCATAGCCTTTCCCTTGTGCATCACTCGACACCGCGAGGCGACCCAGACGCACGGCAGGCACTGGGTAAGCGGGCAGGCGTCGACGATCCGCTGCTTGCAGATCGTGCAATTGCAGTTGTGCGGCCGCCAGACTGCAATAGCCGAGAATGTGGGTTGGATCGTTGTCGTCGATCAGGACATGGGTGGTGGCGATGCCATCACGCTGATGCTGGCTGGCCTGCTGTTGCAGATAGGTATCGAGCACTGCTACCCCACAGCGGAAGGTGGCGCGCTTGTGCAGCCGCGTATCCAGCGGCGCGAACTGCAATGCCACGTCAGGGGATCAACTGGGACGCGTCTTGCATTGCCTTCTTCAGGCGGGCGTTGGGCTTGAAGGGCGCGTCGAGCGCTTTGAGGAAACGGCGTGACTCTGCAGCCGACAAGGTTGCGGTCAGTTTTGCTGCCATGACGCTCTCGGCCTCGCGCAACACGGCGTCGCGCACGAACGCCGACAGCGGTACGCCACGAAGATCGGCGGCGTAGGCGATGCGGGCTTTGTCGGTCGGGTTCAGACGCAGGTCTAAACGGGCAGCACTGGTGGTCATGGTGGGTTCTCCTTGTACAGCAGAGTACCGTACATATCCAGACGGCGCTATGACCAAAAGCATTCACCTTTGCACCGGGGCCGAGGGCATATTGCTTCAATGTCGTCCACGATTTGTGCAGGGTGAACTGGGTGCGCGTGCTGGACAATTATGATCAGAGTTCCGATAGACAGCGATCACTCTGCTGTTTGCGACGCATCAGCATTACGTTTCTGATCAGATCAAGGGGGTGACGCACCGTCTGCATTGGAGGGCGAAGCTGCGGGTGGTTGCTGCTGCAGCTCTGTCGCGACGATGGTTGTAAATCTTTACGCTTTCTATACGGCTAGCGGCCAAATCGCTACCCCTTTGTTATGCCGCATTTCCTACAGTACGCGTCGTCCTATTAACGATGCTGCGCCATGGAATTCATTGCTGTGCTGTTGTTGTGGATCGGATCTTCAGCGGGAATCGGGTTGCTACTGATCGGCGACCGCTACTGGGCGAGGACGACGACAACCCGCTTCAACACAGACCGTTCCGACAACCCAATTTACCAGCCACCCGGTCGTATCGGCATAGACGGGTGGCAAGGAGATTCGCCATGAGCTGGGTCCAACTGTTAGCCGGCGCGATCGCCGTCGGCTTGTTCGTCTATCTGTTTCACGCATTGCTTCGCCCGGAAGAGTTCTAGGTCGGCGTCGCGGGTCTTTCCACAGGCTGTACCGGGCTATCCGGTGCCGCCGTGCTGTTGTGAGGAATCGGTAATGAGTGACCTGATTTTCGTGCTGCTGGTGGTGGCCTTTTTTTTCGCCGCGTGGTTCTACGTCGTCGCGTTGCGGCGGGTTTGATGGAGCGATGACATGTTGATCAATCTTCTCCAATTCGCGTTATTGCTGAGTTGCATGACCTTGCTGGTGGTGGTCATGGGCAAGTGGCTGGCGCGTGTATTCACCGGCACCGGACATACCCTGCCGGAACGCTGGAGCTATCGTTTGTTCGGTGTGAACCCGGATGCTGGCATGGGTTGGGCGCAATACGGTGTGACCTTGCTGGTATCCAACGCGGCGATGCTGCTGCTCGGCTATCTCGGCTTGCGCCTGCAGGGCGTGATGCCGTTGAACCCGCTGGGGTTGGCGGCGCAGAGTCCAGACTTGGCGTTCAACACCGCCGTTTCGTTTACCACCAACACCAACTGGCAGGCGTACTCGGGCGAGACCAGCCTGTCCAACTTCAGCCAGATGGCGGTGATCACGTTCCTGATGATGGGTGGCGCCGCCACCGGTGTGGCTGCGGCTGCCGCGTTCATTCGCGGGCTGAGCCGCAAGAACGCGGATGACATTGGCAACTACTGGGTGGACCTGACGCGGGTGCTCTATCGCGTTTTCCTGCCGCTGTGTTTCGCACTGGCGTTGGTCTACGTGTGGCAGGGCATTCCGCAGACGCTGGCGTCGGATGTCACGGTGACCACGCTTGAGGGCGTCAAGCAGCACATCATCCTGGGTGCGGTGGCGAGCTTCGAGACGATCAAACACATCGGCACCAACGGTGGCGGCTTCTTCAGCATGAACGCCGCGCATCCGTTCGAGAATCCCACCGCGCTGACCAATGCGCTGCACATTCTGAGCATGCTGCTGATCCCTTCGGCACTGACTTATGCGTTCGGCAGCATGCTGTTCCGCCGCCGTCAGGGTTGGGTGTTCTTTGGCGCCTTTCTGGTGATGTTCCTGGGCTTCCTGTCGATCGTGTATACGGCCGAACAGACCGGCAATCCGCTGCTGACGTCGGTGGGTGCGGATCAGACCATGAGCGCCAGCCAGTCCGGCGGCAACATGGAGGGCAAGGAACTGCGCTTCGGCATCGCCGGTACCAGTTTGTTCGTGACCACTACCACCGCGGCCACCACCGGCTCGGTCGATGCGATGCATGATTCGCTGACCCCGATGGGCGGCTTCGTGCCACTGGCGCAAATGATGCTGAATTCGGTGTTTGGTGGCGACGGCGTCGGCTTCATCAACCTGATCCAGTACGCGATCCTGGCGGTGTTTTTGGTCGGAATGATGATCGGCCGCAGCCCGGAGTTTCTGGGCAAGAAGATCGAGGCCCGCGAGATCAAGTTGGTGATGCTGTCGGTGCTGGCCCATCCAATTTCCATCCTCGGTTTTACCGCACTGGCGGTGTTATGGCCGGGTGTATCGGACAGCCTCAACAATCCCGGTGCGCATGGCTTCAGCGAAATTCTGTACGCATATGCCTCCGGTACCGCCAACAACGGTTCGGCATTCGCGGGGTTGAACGCGAACACGCCGTTCTTCAACACCACCATCGGCCTGGCCATGCTGATGGGCCGCTACCTCACCTTGCTGCCGATGCTGGCCGTGGCCGGCCTGCTGGCGAGCAAGAAAACCCTGCCCGATTCCGCCGGCACCTTCCCCACCGCGACGCCGCTGTTCATGGGCCTGACTGTGCTGGTGATCATTGTTGTGGGTGGCCTGACCTTTCTGCCGGCGCTGGCGCTGGGGCCGTTGGTCGAACATCTGGACATGCTGGCCGGACGTCTCTTTTGAGGAATGCGACATGACTGACATGAATCTTTCTTTCCGCCGCCTGGTTCGTCCGGTGCTGGTGTCCACCGTCTTCTTCATGCTGCTGACCGGGCTGGGTTATCCACTAGCCACCACCGCAGCGGCAAACCTGCTGATGCCGTGGCGGGCGCACGGCAGCGTGGTGCAGCGCGATGGCGTTGCGGTGGGCTCGGCGGTACTCGGCCAGCAGTTCGAACGGCCGGAGTATTTCCATCCACGTCCCAGCGTCACTGCCGATGCGCCGTACAACGCGGGGAGCAGCGGCGCCAGCAACCTGGGCCCGACCAATCGCAAACTGATCGATGCGGTAGCGGCGCGGGTCAAGTCCTACCGCGCCGAGAACGGTCTGGCTGCCGACACGCCGGTGCCGGTGGACGCAGTCACCGCGTCGGCGTCTGGCCTCGATCCCGACATTTCACCAGCCAATGCACAACTTCAGCTCAAGCGCGTGGCAACCCAGCGGCACATGTCGGAAAGTCAGCTGGCCGACCTGCTGCATGCCCATACCAGCGGGCGCTTGCTCGGCCTGCTCGGCGAGCCACGGGTCAACGTATTGAAGCTCAACCTCGCGCTGGATGCCCAGCAATCACCCGCCGTTGCGGGCAAGTAATCGGGAACCGTCATGAGTCATCAGAAAGCCAAGTTGCCCCTGTTCGACCCGCAGTTGCTTGGGCCCGCCTGTCTGGACGCCCTGCGCAAACTGAGTCCGCGCGCGCAGTGGAAAAATCCGGTGATGTTCGTGGTTTATCTGGGCAGCATCCTCACCACCGTGCTGTGGCTGCAGGCACTCTTCGGCGCCGGTGCCGATGCACCGGCCGGCTTCATTCTGGCCATCGCCTTGTGGTTGTGGTTCACCGTGCTGTTCGCCAACTTCGCCGAAGCATTGGCCGAGGGGCGCAGCAAAGCTCAAGCGGCCAGCTTGCGTGGGATGCAGCGTCAGACCATCGGCAAAAAATTGCTGGAGCCGCACTACGGCAGCCGTTGGGTGCCGGTGGATGCCAGCGAGCTGCGCCGCGACCACACCGTGCTGGTGCAGGCCGGCGACACCATTCCGCTGGATGGCGAAGTGATCGAAGGCGTGGCGTCGGTGGACGAAAGCGCCATCACCGGCGAGTCGGCGCCCGTCATCCGCGAGAGTGGCGGCGATTTCTCGTCGGTCACCGGCGGCACCCGCGTGCTGTCGGATTGGCTGGTAGTGCGCATCACCGTCAATCCCGGTGAATCGTTCCTCGACCGCATGATTTCGATGGTCGAAGGGGCGCGCCGGCAGAAGACCCCGAACGAGGTCGCGCTGACGATATTACTGGTCGGCCTCACCATCGTGTTCCTGCTAGTGGTGGTCACGCTGCTGCCGTTCTCGATCTTTGCTGCGGGCGCCAGCGGCGCCGGCAAGGCAGTGACGCTGACTGCGCTGGTTGCCCTGCTGGTATGTCTGGCACCGACGACGATTGGTGCACTGCTGTCGGCGATCGGCGTGGCCGGCATGAGTCGCATGATGCAGGCCAACGTCATCGCCACCTCCGGTCGCGCGGTGGAAGCGGCCGGCGACGTCGATGTGTTGTTGCTGGACAAGACCGGAACCATCACCCACGGCAACCGCCAAGCGGTGGCGTTTCATACCGCACCGGGTGTGGACGAGCGCGTGCTGGCCGAGGCGGCGCTGCTGGCGTCGCGCGCCGACGAAACGCCCGAAGGCCGCAGCGTGGTGACGCTGGCCGGCGTGCGTTGCGGACTGGACAGCAGCCAACCGCTGGAAGGCGCGCAATTCGTGGCCTTCACCGCGCAAACCCGGATGAGCGGCGTCGACGTGGATGGGCGCCGCATCCGCAAGGGTTCGATGGATGCCATCGCGCGCTATCTGGAAGAAAACGGTAGCCATTTGCCGCCGCGTCTGCAGCAGATCGGTGACGACGTGGCGCGACGCGGCGCCACGCCGCTGATGGTGGTCGAAGGTGGCCGTGCGCTGGGCGTGATCGAGCTCAAGGACATCGTCAAGACCGGCATCAAGGAGCGTTTTGCCGACCTTCGCCGCATGGGCATTCGCACGGTAATGATCACCGGTGACAACCCGCTGACCGCCGCCACCATCGCCGCCGAGGCCGGCGTGGATGACTTCCTGGCCGAGGCCACGCCCGAGGCCAAGCTGAAGATGATCCGCGACTACCAGGCCGAAGGCCGGCTGGTGGCGATGACCGGCGACGGTACCAACGACGCCCCCGCGCTGGCCCAGGCCGACGTGGCGGTGGCGATGAACTCCGGCACCCAGGCAGCCAAGGAGGCCGGCAACATGGTGGATCTGGATTCCAACCCGACCAAGCTGCTGGAGATCGTGGAAACCGGCAAGCAATTGCTGATGACGCGCGGCTCGCTGACCACATTCTCCATCGCCAATGACATCGCCAAGTATTTCGCGATCCTGCCGGCGATCTTCGTGGCCACCTATCCGCAGTTGAATGCCTTCAACGTGATGAAGCTGCACAGCCCGTCGTCGGCCATATTGTCGGCGGTGATCTTCAACGCGCTGATCATCATGGCGCTCATCCCGCTGGCGCTCAAAGGCGTGAAATACCGCGCCATCGGCGCCACTGCCTTGCTTAATCGCAACCTGCTGATCTACGGCGTGGGCGGACTGCTGGTGCCGTTCATCGGCATCAAGCTGATTGACCTGCTGCTCACGCAGATCGGCCTTGTTTGAGGAGACACCCATGTATACCTGCAGCATCAGCTTGTCCCTGTCGCTATCCGACGCTGTCCACCAGGATATCGACGTGCGGATTTCCACCAGCGAGGACGAACCCGCGCGCGACAGCGGCGGGCAGGACGTCGAAGTACGCGTCTGCGCCGCCGAAACCGAGCGTGGCGTGGTGGTCGCCATGCCGGCACCGCGACGTGAACCCGAGCCCGCCAGCGAGGCCTCCCGCCTCGAAGACGAATACGTGCTGGGCGGCTACGCCGGCATCTGATTCCCCGGTCGCCAGGCGGCGATCCGATCCATCCTTTCTTGTTCTTCCTTCCCCTTGAATGGCTGCGCCCGACGGCGCGGCCGAGGAACCCTCATGTCGATGAAATCCCGTTATGCCTTGGTGGCCGTGCTCGCCGGTGGCTTGCTGCTGGCTGCTTCGGCCCAGGCCGAAGACAACGCCGGCAAGCTCAGCGGCAACCTCGCGCTCACCTCCGACTACATCTTCCGCGGACTCAGCCAGGGCTGGGGCGGCCCCGCCATCCAGGGTGGCGTGGAATACGCCGGTGCGAGCGGCTTCGTGGGCGGCGCGTCTGGCTCCAGCATCAGCGACCGCAGCTATCCGGGTGGCTCGATGGAAATCGACTTGTACGCCAGCTACGGCAGGCCGATCGGCAACGACTGGTCGTGGCGCGCCGGCGTGTACAGCTATCTGTATCCGGGCGCCAACCTGGACCGGGCCGGGCTGCCGTCGCGCTCGCTCACTACGGTCGAGGCGAACATGGCGCTGTCCTGGAAGATCCTGACCGTGAAATACAACCACTCGCTCACCGACTATTTCGGTGCCGACGTGGAGCAGGGCTACCGCGGCGATTCGAAAGGCAGCCGTTATCTGCAGTTGGATCTGGACTGGCCGCTGGCTGACGCGTGGAGTCTGTTGCTGCATGCGGGGCATACGCACTACACGACACGGCTGCTGACGCCGCTGGCCGGTGGCGAATCGTCGCCCGACTACAGCGATGTGAGCGCCGCGTTGAGCTACCAGTTTGCCCCGAATTGGTCCGTCATCGGCGGTGTCACGCATGCCGACAACGCGGCCTTCTATGGTCGTGCGGTGAACTACCACGACGCGTCGGACGTACGTAACGTGGGTGGTACGCGCGGCTTCGTGACCGTGCAGGGAACCTTCTGACATGGCTGAGCGCGCCTGCCCCCCGCGCGTTCATGTAATGTCGCAGACGTTTTCCGCTCGAGCATCCGCATGAACCCGTCCGACCGCGAAGCCCGTGCTGACGCCTTGCTGGGAACCCTCGACCAAGGGCACTCGCCGCGGCTGAAGGTTTTCCTGGGTGCTGCACCCGGCGTCGGCAAGACCTACGCGATGCTGTCCGCCGCGCGCGAGTTGAAGCGGCAGGGTGTGGACGTGGTGGTGGGGCTGGTCGAGACGCACGGTCGCTCCGATACCGCCGCCTTGCTGGAAGGCTTGGAAGTGTTGCCACGTCGGAGCGTGCGCTATCACGATCGCGATTTCGCCGAGTTTGATCTGGATGCCGCACTGTCGCGCAAGCCGGCGGTGCTGCTGGTGGACGAGCTGGCGCACAGCAACCTGCCCGGCGGTCGCCATCAGCGCCGTTGGCAGGACATCGCCGAACTGCTCGATGCGGGCATCGAGGTGTACAGCGCACTCAACGTGCAGCATCTGGAAAGCCTCAACGACCAGGTGCGGCGGATCACCGGCATCACCGTGCGCGAAACGGTGCCCGATGCATTTCTCGATCGCGCTCGCGACATCGTGCTGGTCGATTTGCCCCCGCGCGAGCTGATCGGCCGGCTCAAGCAGGGCAAGGTCTACGTGCCGGATACGGCGGCGGCAGCGCTCGATGCGTTCTTCTCGCCGACCAACCTGGCCGCCTTGCGCGAGCTGGCGGTGGACACCATCGCCAGTCACGTTGATAGCGACCTGCGCGAGCACATGCTGGCGCGCGGTGGCGCGATGCCGGTGCGCCGTCGGGTGCTCGCCGCCATCGATGGCCC
>APMI01011288.1_pt1 | contig 11262 bp, 13 predicted proteins | sample 667938 | NCBI WGS metagenome assembly APMI01 (sample SAMN01084076, study PRJNA167559) | wastewater metagenome | biome: Wastewater | place: Denmark: Ejby Moelle, Odense | collected 2011-11-28 | reverse complement strand
GGACATTTTAGGCCATAAAAAAGCGCCCCACTGGGCGCTGTTTCGGTTGTCCGAAAAACGGTCGATTAGCGGACATTGAGCGTGCATCGGCGCTCAGGGCGGGGAATGGGGATGGCGCTGCACTTTTTGCCGTCTTTCAATCAGCGTGCGAAAATACCGTAACTGCTACGGTATAACGGACACCGAATGAAGATCGGCTATGCCCGCGTCTCGACTGAGGATCAAATGCTCGACCTACAGAGAGACGCTCTCATGGTGGCGGGCTGCGAACGGCTATTCGAGGACAAGGCGAGCGGTGCGAAGGTGGATCGGCCTGGCTTGGCCGAAGCGCTGGCATTTGCTCGCAAGGGCGATGTGCTGGTCGTCTGGCGGCTTGATCGCCTAGGCCGGTCGCTGCCTGAGTTGGTGCGCTTGGTCGGCGAGCTGGACGCCGCCGGCATCGGGTTCGAGAGCCTGACGGAGAAGATCGACGCCACCACGGCCGCCGGGCGGCTGGTCTTTCATGTCTTCGCTGCGCTGTCGGAGTTTGAGCGCAACTTGATTCGCGAGCGCACACATGCCGGCCTGGCTGCTGCGCGCGCCCGTGGTCGCAAGGGTGGCCGGCGCGAGCTGCCAGCCGAGAAACAAGCCCTGATCCGGGCCAGTGCTGATCAGTCGCCAGCCGAGGTCTGCAAGGCGTTGGGCATCAGTCGATCGACGTTCTACAAGTACGCGCCGAGCCGGGCTGAGGCGGCGGGCGTGGGTATGCTGCACACCAAGAAGGAATCACAACAATGAGCAAGAAGCCGACATTGACGTTGGTCCAGGGATCGGCAGGGTTGCAGCCCTGCCGTTCTGCATCTGAGGCCAACACGCCCAAGTGCCCGCCGAAGATCACCGAGCATGGTCAGCGCCTGCTAGATCGGATGCTCGATGAGGGGGTCATCGAGGGCGATTCGCTGTCGGTTCTGCCGGCGTTGCCGCGTGAGAGCGTCGATCTGTTCTTCACCTCGCCTCCCTACGCCGACGCGCGGGCTTACAGCCGTATTCACCCTGACCGTTACGTCGAATGGTTCTTGCCCTTTGCGCGAGCCATGTTCGACGCGGCCAAGCCGAGCGGAAGTCTCATCATCAACATCAAGAACCGGGTCGCGAACCGGGGCCCGCTCAAGGGTCAGCGTCACCCCTACGTCTACCAGCTCGTGCTTGCCCTTCAAAACATGGGCTGGCGTTGGGTCGAAACCTACATTTGGGCTAAGCCAAACGCTGTGCCAGGCAAGTTCGGCCCGAGGACAAAAGACAGCTTCGAGTACGTCTACCACTTCGCGCGCGGGAACAAGCCTTTCTTCGACTTGAACGCGATCCGCGTGCCCTACAAGGCTGACGCATCCGAGATTGAACGTCGCAAGAAAGACACGCTCGGCCGGCGCAGCACCGAAGCCGGCTTCGGCCGCGACCGCACGAAGACGTACCTCCTGGGCGGTGCCGACCCCGGCAACGTCGTGGCCGTGGCTCAGACCTATAACCAGCACAAGGGCGTGGCGCATACGGCCGCCATGCCCGAGGGCCTGGCCGAGTTCTTCATCAAGGCTGCATGCCCGGTCGATGGCGTCGTAGTCGATCCATTCGCAGGCGGTGCGACGACGGTTGTTGTCGGCCGCAGGCTCGGCCGTCAGGCCGGCGGCGTCGAGCTGCACGAGGAGTTCGTGAAGGAAGGTCTGCGCCGCATCGCGGCTGACCTGGCCGAGGACACCCCCGGCCACCTGGTCAACGCGATGGGGGTATGAGTCGGTGACAATCGAAGCAACCATTGACGCCATTCTCTCGGCCGCCACGTTCACCCAGCGAATCCAGCAAATCCGCCTGGTGCCCCAGCGGCACGGCACCGAGGATCACGGCACGATCTACGCGGCCGTGGCGCGCGATCTGTACATGCCACACCTCGCCCCGGATTTCGCCTACATCCACGAATCGCCCTTTTACGAGACTGAACACTTCTTTCCAGCCTATGACGTGGCGGCCAGGCTGACGGAAGGCTTTACCCGAGTCAGCGAGGCCGAGCTTCAATCCGTCCTCTTGCAGTGCCCTCGTACGCTGCTGGTCTTCCGCACTCTGCTGGGCCTGACGAAAGAAGAGTTCGCGCATTCGACCCTGCTGGCCGGCGGTGCCGACGAGATGCCGGCGCTGTCGGCCTCTCAAATCGACACGCTCGAACGCAGCGCAATCGACTACCAGCGGCCGAACACGGCGGCAGCACTCGCCAAGGCAACGGCACAGGCGCAGGTCGCGGCCAAGACGATCACGATGGCGATGGACGGCGAGTTGTTCGGCGACGCGCCGCCCGGCCTCAAGAGTAAGCAGCTCAAGCCAGACACGGCGACCGGGTGGGCCAGCGTGCGCGGCTTCGCGGCCAACGGCGTGCCGCTGCGGGTCTTCCTGCATCAGCGCCATTACGGCGGCGCGTTCCGCCAAGTGCTCGATGCCACCTCGACGAAGCGAGGCGACCTGATCGAGGATGCAGTAGAAGCGCTGTTCACGGCGCGCGGCATTTCGTTCATTCGGACGGGTAGCCACAACCAGGCCGACATTGCACGACGGTTCGAGGTGCATGTGACGCCAGCCCCCGATTTCGTGGTCTTCGACCCGGCCGACGACAGCCTGAAAGCGATGCTCGAATGCAAGGGCACGAACAACGGGGGCACTGCCCGAGACAAGGCCCTGCGCTTCACACGTCTCAAGGCTGAATCTGTGCGCCTGGGCGGCGTGCCGCTCATCGCCGTGCTCGGTGGCATCGGCTGGGCTCGTATCAATGACGCCCTCGGTCCGGTCTTGCGGGATACCGACGGTCGGGTATTCACGCTCTCGACCTTGAATTCGATACTTGAGGTCGCACCGTTCCCCGGCCTAATCACTTTGCCCTGACGATAGCGCTGTCCTCTCTGCCGGGGCGTTACTTTTCAGTGCCCCCCCCTTTTATTAGTATAGAATGCATAAATACGTATTTGCGTGATACGATAAATACATATATATGGGGGTGCGTAAATGCGGACTATTGTTGTGGCGAGTCAAAAGGGCGGTGTCGGCAAAACAACGATTGCAGGCCACTTAGGTGTTATGGCCGAGCAGAGCAAGGAGGGACCTGTGGCGCTGATCGATACAGACCCACAAGGCTCGCTCGCGTCCTGGTGGAATGAGCGAATCAATGAGGCACCGCTGTTTGCACAAGTGGAAATCAGCAAGCTGACTGAGCACCTTCAGGCTTTGGCCAAGGGCGGCATCAAGCTGGCCATCATCGACACCCCACCCTCTGTTACGGACATGATTCAGCAAGTGCTTCGCACCGCCGACTTAGTACTGATCCCTACCAGGCCGAGTCCGCATGACTTGCGGGCGGTCGGCTCTACTGTCGAACTGGTGGAGAACGTAGGCAAGCGAATGATCTTCGTTATCAATGGGGCTGCGCCTCGTGCGCGGATTGCGGGCGAAGCTGCTGTGGCGCTTTCGCAGCATGGCACAGTGGCCCCTGTGACGCTGTACCAGCGTACTGACTTCGCCAGCTCGATGATCGATGGCCGCACAGTCCAGGAGATTGACCCTAAGGGACGGTCAGCCGAAGAAATTGGACTATTGTGGAAATACGTATCTACACAGTTGCGTAAAATTTGATATTATACGTATGTACGTATTAATGGAGGTGCGTAAATGGCTAAAACTGCATCGTTGACTGCCGGCCTGGTGGCCAAGAAAGGGGAGGCGTCTCCCGCTACTGTTGTCGCGGCACCCCAGGCTCAATCCATCGAGGTGAAGGCATCGCCGAATGGCAGTAGCCGGGATTACTACAAGGCATTGACCGTCAAGCTGGATCGTGACCGCTACGAGAGTCTGAAAAGCATGGGCGTGAAGTTAGACAAGAAGAGCCAGGAAATCTTTGTCGAGGCGCTGGACTTGTGGATGAAGTCGGCCGCTGGTCAGCAACATGCCTAAGAGGTTCTTATGCGTTCTGCCGTCGAACTTGCCAAGGAATTAGCGGAGAAGGCCAAGGCCCGTCGCCTGGCTGAAAAGAACGTGCTGGAGCTTGAAGAACCAACTCAGGCTACGGCCGCAACTCCTTGTGCTGCCGAAGTGGTGAGCGAGCAACCTGCGAGGCGTAAGGGGGCGCCGAAAGGGCCGCGTGGCCTGATGCCGGTGCACTATCCCAACCGCGACTTCTTCTTGTGCGACTTGTTCGACTACGCCCTGAAGGATGACGGTGTGAGCATGGAGGCGCCTATCTTCACTTTGGCTACTAGGCCGGACACCTCAGTTTGGCATTGGGAGAGCAAGGACGGCGCGCGCGCCATCACGGTCACCCCTAGCGTGAAGGGGAGGGCTACACAGTTTGATAAGGATTTACTTATTTACGTAGTTAGCCAGATGACCGAAGCGATGAACCGAGGTCGGCCAGATGCCAACAGCCGCACCGTGCGTTTTCGTGTCTATGACTACCTGGTTTCGACAAACAAGCCGACTGGCGGCAAGGAGTACCAGCGCCTGGAGGATGCCTTAGATAGGCTGCGGGGTACGTCAATCAAGACGAACATCAAGACGGGTGGCCAGCGTGTGAAGGAAGGCTTCGGCATCGTCGATAGCTGGGCGATCATCGAGAAGGCCCCCGACGATGACCGCATGATTGCCGTCGAAGTTACGCTCTCGAAGTGGCTTTTCAATGCAGTTCAGGCTCACGAAGTACTGACCATCAACCCGGACTATTTTCGGCTGCGAAAACCCATCGAGCGCCGTTTGTACGAGCTGGCCAGGAAGCACTGTGGTGACCAAGCATTTTTCGTGATCGGGTTGGAGCTGTTGCAGGACAAGTGCGGCAGTAAGTCGGCACTGTTTGAGTTCCGCCGCGCGTTGCGGGAAATCATCAAGGCCGACACCTTGCCAGACTACCGTATGGCGCTTGATGACAAGAAAGACCAAGTGATTTTCTACACACGCAACACGAAGAAGTTAGCGGCATCTACCGCTTTGGCCAAGCGCTTTCCATGATGCGAAGTATTGACCGTCAATACTTCGTTACTTCACCCATGTTGTATTCCAGCTACATGTAGGACTTCCCTTTGAAGCTAAGGGGGAAGTCGGCCGGCGCGGCTTTGCATCGAGCAGCTAAGTGAATCTGGTCACTTCGGGCATGAATTTTACGCACCAGAGTCGAGGCAAGCTTCTTGATGGAGCTGTCGTTACATCACCCATAACTGTGGATGAGCACGTTATATCACCCATGTTTTTTGTGGATGGACACGTTACATCACCCATAGTTGTCTCGTTATATCACCCATACGGCAATTTGGAGACGCCTTACACAGAAATGCTTTCCGAGCATTATCCACAGTCGTAACACGCGCGCGTTTTTTTAACTTTATAAATCGTTAACGCTGTTACGTTAGACCCCGCACCGCCTCTTGGGGCTTCGCCCCGCCGGCTCCTCCGGGCCTACGGCCCTCCGCCCGCGCTTCGCGCTCCCACCCGGCATCCCCAGGGGTTTCGCTTCGCTGCACCCCTCGCACTTCGTGCTCACCCGCAAATCGAGGCCCCCAAAGGGGGCTTTCTGGACCCCCAGTCCAAACTCCACGACCTAGCCAAAACCAACCTCAGCCAAAGCCATCAGCCTACTAATCAATAAAAGGCAAAAGCTCAGCCCTCTTTGCCTACAAAAGCCAAACGAGGGTTACCAACGGTCTCCCATCCCCCCTGCCCCTTCCCGCTGGGAAGGGGAGCGAGTCGCCCTCTGTCGTCAGGGGTGCAGGCCGCGCGGCGCTTCGCTTGCTTCTCCTGCCCCCTGCCGGTGAGCGTTGAGGCGTTCCAAGGACGTCAAGGGTTCGCTTCGCCCTCCGGGGTGGCCCGTGTCCTCGCCTTCGGCTGCGGGCCGCGCCAGCCACCCCTACGGCCCTTGACCCCCTTTCCACTTGAAAAACGAAACCCCTCCGCATCGAGGGGAGGCATATCGGCTGCTCTTGCCCGTTAGCCGCGTTTTCCGGGCCGTGGCGGGCCGTTCGTACTGTCGCCGACGTTATCCCCTACCCAGACGGCCAAAATCGCGCTAAACGGCCTTTTTTGCCCCTTGGCCGGGCCTAGGCGATCCGTCAGGCGATGAGGGAGGGCGAAAGATCACTTGTATATCGTATCTGTATTTCGTATAATATCTGTATCGATACATTTAATTAGATATGAAATACGGAAGGGTCTGACATGGCACGAGAAGGCATCACGTTTGAGCAGGTTGCCGCCGCCGCTGATGCGCTGGTCGGCGAAGGACTGCAGCCGACTATCCGCGCGATTCGCGAGCGTTTGGGCACCGGCAGTCCGAATACCGTTCACAAGCACCTCACGGCCTGGAGGGAGGCTCGGCCAATTGCGGCTGCATCTGCGCCGGAACTGCCCCAGGTGCTGACGGCTGCCATTGCCGCTGAGATTGAACGCGCCGCCGCCCAGGCCCGCGCCGAGATCGAGGGCCGCTTGGTGCAGGCCCAGGGCGAAGCCGCTGAGCTGGCAGCCGCTGGCGAGGTGATCGAGGCCGAGCGTGATGCCCTGGCCGAGCAGGTGGCGGAACTGACCCGCGAGCGCGACACCCTGGCGGGCAAGGCCGAACAGCAGGCCGCTGACCTGGCAGACCAGGCGCAACGGATTGAGCGCGAGCAACAGGCTGCCGAATCGGCACGGGTAGAGCTGGCCACGGCCCGCCTCAAGATCGAGGCCCAAGCCGAACGGCAGACCGAGCAGATCGCCGAGATTGAGCGCCTACGCGCTGCGCTGGCCGATGCTCAACAAGGCCGCACCGCCGCTGAACAGCAGGCCGCCGTGCTAGCTGCCAAACTGGAGGCATGCGCTGAACGGGTCGCCCGTGCGGAAGCCCGCGTCGAGCAGATCGAACTGCAGGCCAGCAAGGTGGCACAGGCCCACGAAGAAGCCCGCACCGCCGCCGCGCAGGAGGCCCGGCAGGTGCGGGCCGAACGCGACGAAGCGCGCAAGGTGGCCGCCGAGGCGCGCGAGCAGGCTGCGCGCCTGACTGGGCAACTGGAAGCCCTCACTGCGAAGGAGCGTAAATCCGATGAAAGACCGTGACCACAACGAGGCGATGACCAGCTTGTTCCAGGCCGAACCTCGATTTGCCGCCGACTACCTGCGCCAGGTGTTGGCCGATGGCGAGCTTGCCGACCTTCGCACCGGCTTGCGGCAAATGGGGGCTGTGCTGCGTGTCAGCCAAGTCGCCGCGCCGACCGATTCCGTGCCTTCGGCTGTGGCGTGTTAGCCAGCCTGTTCATTTGCGTAATTGAACAGGCTGGTGCGGCCTCCCTGGTCGGTGGCCAAACTGACGATTCTGTGTGCGACCTGGGCAGCGCGCCACAGAACGCCCGGAAGCTGTCGGCAGCGGGCGGCTTCATCCGTGCGCAGTGCAAAAACGGTCAAGTGTTGGGGTCCGGCATCGTGCCGGCCGGCGGATTCGACTCGGAGGTCGTGCGCCTGGCGCGCACCTTCTGCCGCCTGGCGGACATTCAGACCCGGCGTACGCAGGGCAACATGTCCGGCCTCGTTATGGAGATCGACGAGGTACGGTGCTCCATCGAGAAGTTGCCGAAATGAGAAAAAAGCTGTTTGCTGGCCGGCGCTGGATGCTCTGGCTTCCCGTGTGCCGCATTCGGTATGGTTGGTACTCCAACCCTCTCTGCGTTGAGTGAGCTATACGGGCGACCACTAGCACAATCCGGTGCCAGTGGGGTCAGAGTTTCAGTGATCGCAGACAGGAAAATGCCTTGCTCTCTAGCAAGGTTACTAGCTCATCGATGGAATCGATCAGATAAGTGGCGCCCTTACCCTCCAGTTGGCTCCTGCGGTTGTAACCGTAGGACACGATGGCGCAATCGATGGGTAGAGAGCGGCAATGGTGAATGTCGCTTTCCAAGTCGCCAACATAAAGAGCACGTTCACGGACGACGCCACGTTCATTGAGGACATGTTCAATGCCTCGGGCCTTGCTAAGGCCGGCATCGCGGGCGACGATGCGCAAATCTCTTGCTGTGGCAATGCCGTTTTGAGTGAACACATGCCTGACTACTGCCTCGTAAGACGAGGTCACAATCGCCACTTGGTCCGGATGTAACGTAGCCATCAGATCCGCAACACCGGAAAACAGGGTCAATTCGCTGGCAGCGGCCAGCATGGCCTCGGTGTGTCGGTGAAAAAACTGTGCAGATTGCTCAACTGATAGCCAGGGTAACAAGGCATCAGCTAGCCTGCCAACGTAGATGTCGTGTAGTGTTAGCGTATCGTTCAACGATGGCAGGATCGGAAAATCAGCGGATCGGATGCGCTGATAGGACTGCGTAGCCGCGTTGATGCTGTCGCACAGCACGCCATCGAAATCAAACAAAATTTGCTGATATTGACTATTCTCCATGTGCGACTCTTGCTAAAAAAGTCTGAATTTGCAATGCATTTGGCATGCTATTTGCAGCGCCTTCCGTGCCCACTGACAGCGCAGCCGCTGCGTTGCCCCACCGAGCCGCCACCATAGGGGGGGAGCCGACAGCAAGTCCTGCGCAGAGCACTCCACAAAAGCAGTCGCCGGCACCAGTTGTGTCGACCACGGGTACTTTGTGCGCAGCCAGAAACTGGAACTCGCCCTGGGCACTGATATAGAGCCCGTCGGACCCCATTGTTAGGATCAACGTGGCGTCGTCGCGAATGCCGGTGCTTGCTCGCAGCGCCGCGACGACGCCACGCGGGTCGGTTTCCTCAAGGGGCTGTTTAACGAAGAATGCAGCCTCGGTCTCGTTCAGCACTACAACATCCGAAAGCGGAAACAGACGGGTTGCTTCCCCAATCGCGGGGGCAGTATTTAGGACCGTGGTTGCGCCAAATGTGCGGGCTCTGCGGAAAAAAACCTCGATAGCCCGTGTTGGCACCTCAAGTTGCGCCAGGCAGATGTCACCCTGCTGTAGCGAAATTGTCTCCGCAGCGCTTGTCTCGAGCTCCGCATTGGCGCCAGGAATCACGGCGATAGCGTTGGTAGAGGCTCCCACCATGATCAAGGCGACGCCGGTACTTGCTTGTTCGAGCTTCACGCGTTGGACATCAATGGCATTGGCGCGAAGAAGCTCCAGCATGAACTCGCCATGCTCGTCCTCGCCGACGCTGCCGATGAAGCTCACAGCTGCTCCAGATCGGGCCGCTGCTATTGCTTGGTTGGCACCCTTTCCGCCCGGAAATTTGGCGTACTTTCGGCCGAAAACGGTTTCTCCCGGTACGGGCAACTGATCCATGAAGGCGACCAGATCAACGTTGATGCTTCCCATAACATGCACAGTCGCCATGATTTTCCTTTAATAATTAAAGTGGTGCGCGTCCAATTGAAGAGCGCATCACCAGCCGTGTGGGCACTTCCACGGTCTTCGACTTGGGCGGGTTTTCCGGTGCCTCGTTCTTGTCCAGCTTGTGTAAGATCAGGTCGAGTGCTGCGATGGCCAATTCTTTTGTGTTCTGCGAGATAGTCGTCAACGAGGGATAGCACCACTGCGCCCAATCGATGTCGTCAAAGCCGATCACCGACAAGGAGTCCGGTACCCTCAAGCCAGCCTCCTGAACCCGCTGCATCAGAGCTATGGCCATCATGTCGTTGCCGCAGACCATGGCTGTTGGCCGCTCGTTGGCCGGCAAGGCTAGCCAAACCTCAGCGCACATACGTCCCGAAAGTGGGGAGTAATCACCCTCAAACCTGAATTTTCCCTGTTCCTTCAGATTGGTCGCGGCTATAGCGTGCTCAAACGCCTTCAGGCGCCCTAAACCAGTGCTGGTCAGGTGAGGTCCTGTCAGACATCCGATTCTTCGGTGGCCTCTTTCGATCAGCGCCTGCACGGCTTGTAACAGGGTCTCAGCGAATACGGAGGTCACCATATCCACGTCGGCTATGCTGATAGTGCGGTCCAGCACTACTACTGGGAAATTTGGTTTTCGCGTTAGCTGGAGAATGCCTTCCGCACCGTCAAGCGCGGGAATGTAGATTGCGCCGTCTAGACCGCGGCCTCGCGAAATTGACAGGGACTGCACACGGTCAATGGTTTGCAGTTCCAACTCCATGCGCTTGTCAGAGCTGACTACCCACAGTACCCCGTTTCGTTTGAGTAATTCCTGATTCAGGTGGTACGAAATGTCATTGAAGTAGGGGTTTGAGGCGTCGGGGATGATCAGTGCGACCTGACACTTGGGTTGCACACCCAGGCCGAGATCGTACATCGCCTGTTGCACCTTCTGCCGCATCTTGGCCGACACCCCTATGCCGCCTTTCAGCACCCGGCATACGGTGGCCTCTGACACCTCTGCCTGATAGGCGATGGACTTCTGGTTGAACACAATGGAGCCACCGACTGTGGCCGGCTTTAGTGATTCTTCGCCGCGCATGTTGGTATCGTCGCTGTCAAGCTGCGTGCGCCCATGCTTGCCGCCATGGGTCTGCCATGAACTCCTTTACCGACTGCCGTTGCGCTTCAGTGACCAAGCCCTCCGACAGCGCAGCGTTCATTAACTCGGGGTGTGAGACGAGACAGGCAGTTGGGATTTGCGCCTCGATAGCTTGGCGGGCTCGAAGGAAACCCCAATTCACGATGCTGAGCACACCACACACTTGGATGCTCGACTCGGCGGAAATTCGCTGTATGGCCTGCCCTATGCTCTCTCCGGTGCAGATCAGGTCGTCGACAAGAACTGCCTTTATGGGGTCCCGGGGAGCTACTTCTACATAGCGGTTCTTGTGTGGCCCATAACTCTTAAGGCTCTTTCTCACGAAGCAATGTGGCAGGTTGATTTCATGGGCCACGCAAGATGACCAGACCACCCCCGCTTCGGCGATTCCAACGACCAGTGTGGCTTGTGGAAACTCCTGCGCGACAGCATTGGCCAGTGCTTGGATGAGGACGCGCCGATGGCTTGGTTGATGGTTGACCACGCGACAGTCCATGTAGAAGGGGGACTGAATGCCACTACGCCAGGTGAAGGGCGACTTGAAGTTGACGCTCAACGCGCCAGCCTGCAGCAGGGTGGTGGCGCTCGTGGCCGCACCATCACAAACACGAACAGAACTCGATTGCATAGGACTTCTCCAAAGCACGTCGGTTCAGTAGTTATAGGATAGATGTCGAGAATGAATAAGTGAAATATTTTTCATAATTACAGACGAGGGAGCCGCTCAGGGCTCCCGCAGCTACCCGCGTGACATCAATCGTCGTCATCCTCATCGACTTCTAGCCC
>APMI01049716.1_pt1 | contig 11264 bp, 8 predicted proteins | sample 667938 | NCBI WGS metagenome assembly APMI01 (sample SAMN01084076, study PRJNA167559) | wastewater metagenome | biome: Wastewater | place: Denmark: Ejby Moelle, Odense | collected 2011-11-28 | reverse complement strand
AGCATCCGGCCTTCGGACGAGACAGTCGGAATAAGGACCTCCATGCCGTCCTCGCTAAACGACAAGGGGCGACCTGTGGTGATCGACCCGCCCGGCTTCCTCGCCATAAGCCTGTTTTCAAGGTCGATGTTGCCTTTGGTGACAAGGCCTGCAGCCACACCTTCCGGCTCCGCGCCAGGCTGCTTCAACGCCGCCTGAAGCGCAGCTTTCACATCCTTCTGGAGCGGGGCGAGGCCATCGAGAACCACCTCCGGGTCCTCATCTTCCCGCACAAGGATCTCGGCATTGACACGGCCGTCGCCCTTCACCACTCGCACCTTGCCGAAGAGGTCCTTGGACACACCATCGATCGCAGGATAGAGAGCTTCGCCATTGCGCATGCGGATGTACACCGCATTGATGATCAGCATTTCATCGCGCTGCGCCCGCAGATAATTCTCTGCCGACCCGTCGGTGATGCCGTAATAGACATCGCCCACCTTGCCCGGAGCCATCAACCGTTTCTGGATCGCTTCGCGGATGGTGTCGGGGTCTTCGGCAGCCTGCCCCGGCAGTTTCGTCGGGTCGACCATCGCGGCCATGAACAGGCGCCGGGCCGCCCCGTCATCGCCTCTGAACATCGCCTCGACAGCGCCTTCGGTGATGTCGGGCAAGCCGGCATCGACAAGCTGTTTGAACAGGATACGGCGCTGATCCCGGTCTTTTGTGGTCTCCAGCACATGGCTCAGCGCGGCGATACGGTCGGCTGCCGGTCGCTCCAGGTCGTTGAAGACAGCGACGGCATCGGCGGCGATGGCCTTGGGCAAGGGCCTGACGATGTCAATGCCAAGCTGTTGTTGGGCGGCAATCGAAGCCGAGACAGCGGCCTTGTATCCATCGGCGTCCTTGGCGGCTTTCCATGCCGCATCGACGCTCGGAAACGCCTGCCGCACATAGGCTGCGGGGTCGGCATTGCGCGCCGTCAAGGTCTGCTGCGCCGCCATCGAGACCACTTCATATCGCCCCTGCTCGAAAGCAGCGTTTGCGCCGCTGGAGACCGGCGTAGCGGCCTTCACCTGCGCGGCGATCTCCGTCGCCGACATCGTCTGCATGCGGAACGTGGTCTGGCTGACCTCGATGCCTTGCTGGAACTCGTCGAATTGCTGCTGTCCCTTGTCGCCAAAGACCGCAGTGAACTGCTCCTGAGTCGGCATGGCGCCCGAATAGATGCCGGTGTTCCGGATCGCGATCGGCGCGTTCATGACGGCTTCGTCGATAGCGGACTTGGCTGCGACCTTCTGGTCGGCCTGCCCCTTGCTGTATTCGGTCTCGGCCCACGCAGCCAGACTTTCGCGGCGTCCGTAAGGGATGGCGTCGAGATCGGGATCACCGGGCGTCGGTGTATAGGTGCCGCCAAGGAGAGCCTCGGCCTTCTTCCTGTGGCCTTCCATCTGGTACATGACCTTGTCGGCCACCGTACCCGGGGCGCCACCGGCCTTGTGGTCGGAACGGTCGTAGCGACCAGGCGCGCCGGCATTCACGGCGGAGTAGATGTCGATCAGCCCCATGCCCGGCTTGACGCCGGCATCGCGGAGATACCGGCCGGCCGCTGCGACCTGTTGCTCGATTGGCATGTCCTGGGTGACGCCATACTTCGCCGCCTGCGGCTCGCCCCACTGGATCAGCCCGCGGTGCGTGCCCCATTTCGTCATCGGTCCCTTGACCCATGGGTCAAAGGTGCCGCCGGTCTCGTAGGACATGACGGTGGCGAGATCGACAGGGTCAATGCCAAGCTGCTGCGCGGTCTGCTGGATGGCGGACGACAGGCCCTTCGCATCAACCTTGATCCCCTTCATGTCGCGGATAGCGGTTTGCGGATCCTGCCCGAACTTCCAGCGCCATTTGCTTTCGGCCGCGTCCGCTTCCCACTGCTGCCGGCGCGCCGCCTTCCACGGCTCTGGCATGTTTGCCGAGTTGATCGCTTCCAGGCCCTGGCGCTTCAGATCCTCGAAGTTCGCCGCATTGTTGCGGATCTGGGTGCGGTAGATGTCGAGGTTGGTGTTGGTGGTGCGGTCGTAATAGGCGCCCTTGGCGTTGCGCTCGTATTCGTCGGCCTTCTCATAGAGCACGTTGCCGCGCGCCAGGATGTTGTTGAGATAGGTGGTCTGCGCGTCCTTGGTCAGGCCCTCGAAATTGGCCTTGGCGAAGTCGTTGGCGCGCTGCTGGTGGCCCTCCATGAACTGGCGCGTGAAGCCGATGCCGCTTTCCGAACTCTCCTCGCGCGCCTTGAGGAAACGCTGTTCCTCATCGGCGAGAAATCGCGTCAGGCTGGTCGACACGGCATTCGAGCGGTCGTTGGCGACGTCGAGCTTCTCGCGCTCGGCCAGCTCGAGCAGGCTGTAGCTTGCCTGCACGATGGACTGGCCAGCGTCCTGCATGGCAGCACCGACCATGGGCGTCGGCCCGGAATTCGCGATGCGGCCCGAGCGCGGGTTGTTGTAACCGACGTCACGAGCGGTAGGGATGTTTACCATGTGCTATTCACCCTTAGGAGGGATAGGGAGGCGTGACCGTCGACGAGGTCGCGGTCTTCGTGTTGCTTTCGCCGAAGCGGCTGAACATCGTCGACATGCCGGAGAAGAGCGTGCTTGCGGCCTTGATGCGCGCCGCTCGCATCGCGCTGTTGGCGTTGTAGCCGGCCACCTTGGCAGCGTCGTTGTAGCCGCGCGCCTGCTGGTCGCCCTTGTAGATGTCCGTTTCTGCCGCGAGCGTCACTTGCTCGGTTGTGTCGTCCATGATGCGCATGACCGACGGATCGGTCATGTTCCCGCCAGAGCCGGCAATGGCGGCCTGCTGCTGGGAGAGCAGGTATCGGCCCTCACGGTAGCGGGCCATGGCATCGCGCTGGCTTGCCGCCGCGGCCTCGTCGGCCTGCTGTGCCGCAACCTTCTGCTCATACTGGAAGCGGGCCTTCTGCTCGCGGCCCTCCTGCATGGCGCCGGCAACCGACATGATCGTGCCGCCGATGCTGGCGATCGTGCCGATCGCTCCAAGAACAGGTGTCAGGAAACCCATTGCCAAACCACCTTTCCATCCAAGATCTCGTCTGTCGGCCTGAAGCCGAGCTTCACCATCAGCGCTTCGGCGCGGGGGATCGCGGTGTCGCATGTCGCCTTGATGACGCGGGCGCCGCTTGCCTTCACCTCCGCCAGCACCTTGAGGATGTGGCGGAAGATGAAGGGCTTGCGCGCTTCGGCCGGCACCTCGAGAAAGGCCATCCATTCGCCCTCGGCGGTCTCGATCACACAACCGAAGCCAGCCAGGAGCCGACGACGCCAGAGCGCGCGGCCGATCCACTGCCCCGTCACCCGCACGCCACCGTAGAAACGCGCGAAGTCGATGTCGTCGGCCGGCCTGATGTCAGCCATTGGTCTGCACATCCATGACCAGCGAGCCGGCCGTGAACGGGTATGGCGAGCGATGTTCGAGGCACAGGCGGCTGTCGGTACTCCAGTCGCTGGACACCGACATCATGTCGGCGTCGAAGCTGTTGAACAGCGTGTTCGCAGCGATCGGCTTGTCGCCCTTGGTCACCGTCAGGCGGCGGAGGCTGTCGAAGTCCTTGCCGACGCGCAGGCCGTCCAGCATCGTTTTCACAAGATACAGGCCGAGCTGCGCCACCCGCTTCTTCTTGAACAGCGCCGTGCCGTTGGCAGCCCCATAAGCCAGCTTCGTCGACTTCCAGCGCCCGACATAAGGCAGCCCGATGACGACCGCCTTGCCGGCCGGTTGCGCCGGCAGGATCACCTGGCCCGCGGTCACGGGATAAAGATTGTCCTGGTCATGGAGTGCTGCGCCATCGACCCACACGGTCACGCCCTTGCCTTGCAGATGCGGCACGGCAAATGTCGTCTGCCCCGCTGTCGTGGTGAAGCGCGTGAAGCCGTCGGCGAGGCAGTTGGTCTTGCCGCCGCGGCAGTCCTTCAGGTCGGCCAGCCGTTCGAGCCGCTGCGTGCCGTTGCGCACGATGGCGAAATAGACATTGTCCTGGCCCTTGCCCCGGCAGGCGATGACCTGCCTGAACTGGCCGTCGGTGACCACGCGCGACCAGGCAACTACCTTCTGCGAGGGACGGTATGTCAGGGCGCGCGCTTCGCCGTTTTCGAGAATGAACCACACGACCGTATCGGGTTGGCGCTGCACGGCGACGCTGACGACAGGCGAGCCGTCGCAGATCTCCTCATGCATTTCCGTCAGGTCCATGGCGCTGTAGTCCAGCGTGCCCTGCTCGGCGATCAGCGCAAAGACGCTAAGCCCGGTGCTCTGCACGAAGATGCCGTCCTTGTCGCATTTGACCGAGCGCAGATCGTAGCTGCCCTGGGTTGACCCATCGACCGGGAACCAGCTCGACGCCGTCAGCGGCTCGTCGAAGCTCGACGACTTGATCGAAATCTCGGAATTGTCGGTGCCGGCGATGAGGCGCTGCAGGCCGAGCAGCCAGAGGATGCCCCTGTCGGTGCTGGCGCCGATCGAACGATAGATCGGCGCGCTGTCGCCCTCGACATTGTCGTCGAAGCTGTGGAAGGCGTCAGGCACCGAGCCATGCACGAAGTCGCCCTTGCCCCAGTAGAGGCGGCCGCCGAAAGCCTCGATGCCCGTCGGCCAGCCGTCATAATCGGACCATGTCGAAAAGTCCCATTCGAATGTCGGGCTCAGCGAGTAGAAACGGCTCAGCACCTCCATGCTGACGGCCGTGCCGCTGGTGTAGCCGGTCATCCTGGCCACGCCCACCTGGCTGCCGCCGGTATAGATGAGGGTCGTGTCGATGGTGCCGCTGGTGTAGGTGACGGCGACGAAGCGGAAGAACTTGACGACGTTGTTGTCGGGGTCCCGGTAATTCGTCGGCCCTGCATTTGCCGCATAGGTGCTCACCGTGCTCCAGGCGCCGGGATTGCCGCTGCCGTCATCGGTGGCAACCTCGAGGCGCACCGAACCGGCCCAGGCGCCTGATACTTGGAAGGTGAAGTCCCGCGCCGCGTTGACGCCGGACACACGGATCGACGCGCCATTTGCCGGTGCCGCGGTGAAGCTTTCCTGCACGGTCTGGCCGGACTGGAACAGCCTGAACAGGCGGCCCACCATGCTGGCCTCGAAAAACGGCCTGCTGGCCGTCAGCGTCCCATTGCCGGTGTAGACCGAGGGCGTCAGCGCCACGGTGCCGTCGGCGGCCACGAACGGGCCGTCATCGACCTTGTAGCGCTGGATGCCCCAGCTGGTGTCGCCGCGGCGCTGGATCTCGCGCTGCTGGAACTGGCGCGAGGCGAGGTACAGCACGTCGATATTCTGCTTGTGGCGGGGTGCGGCGAGATCGCCTGTCGCCCAGGGCGTCGACAAAACCAGCGGCCCGGGCGCATCGATCTGGCAGCGGGTGACAAGCGCCTGGCGCGCCTTGTCGGTGTAGATTTCGAGATAGATGCTGCTTGCCGTCGGCGTGAAAGCGATCGAATGGTCGCCGTCATTGAGCACCGACAGGGCAAGAACGTCGCTTGCGCCTGATGACGAGCCGATATGGACCCAGACCGGCCTCCGAACGACCTCGACGCGCTGGCCATGCTCCTTGCCCTGGTCGCCAACGGCCACCGTGATCGTCTGGCGCGCTGCGGCGCGGCCCTGCGTGGTGCCTGTCAGCACCAGGTTGCCGCCGGACACATTGGCCGAAGCGCCGGCGGCACTGGCATTCGTCCAGCCGGTGAAGGCATTGAAGTCGCCATTGGCGATCGTGGTCGCAACAGCCACGCGCGAAACGAAGGCATTGTCCTTGAGGACGCGCATTTCGTTGTTCGAGAGGATCGGCACCAGCATGGAGGCGTTCGAGCCGGCGAAGGAATATTCGAGCAGCCGGACGTCGCCGAGATTGATGTCGGCGATGTGTTCGAGGCCGGGGCGCAGCGTCATCGAGCCGACGACGCGGGGCAGGATGTTGGAGCTGAGCGCCGAAGCGAACTGCATGCGCTCGAGATCGAGGCGCGACAGGGCCTCCTCGCCGACTTCGCCGCCATTCAGGGCATAGACCGGTGCTGAAACGCGAGGCATCAGACGTCGCCCTCGCCAAAGGTGATCTGGCCGCCGACCAGCGTGCCGCCGGAACCACCAGAACCACCGGCGACACCGGCGCCGCGCCGGGCACGCAGCCAGCTGCCCGGCTGGATCACCTTGTTGTTTTCATTGCGGGCATCGACGTTCCTGGCCTTCAGCAGGGCCTTTTCCATGCGAACACGCAGCTTGTCCTCCAGCGTGTCGCCCGAGGTCAGCCGGCCGCAGGTGTCGAAGGCGAGCTTGAGCGCGACATAACGCCAGAACATCGTCGGCCAGGTCGAAACCCTGTCGTCGGCCGCGTTGGCGTCGCTGATGAAGCGCAGATAGAGCGCAGGCGCGCTGGAATGCAGGTAACCGCCCTCGTCGGCATAGTCGTGGAAGGTCGCAAAGCCGGGCCTGTCGGAGACAGCGATCGTGCGCAGCCAGCCCGGGGGATAGTCGAAGGCATGGGCCCAGCCGAGCGCCGGCACCAGCGCGCCATTGGCCGCCAGGGCCGTCGACGCCTTGGCGAAATTCCAGTCGCCCGCGTTGAAGGCCTCCTCGACCACGCCTGCCCAGGCGTTGCCGAAGGCATAGACGGCCTCGGCATCGTCGTTCAGAGTGACGATGGTCTCCTTTTCGAGATGCACCAGCGCCTGCTTCCAGACCTCAAGCTTTGTCGCCATGGGGATTGTCAGCCCTTCATCAGCTCGATGTATTTTTCGGCCGCCTTGCCGGCGGCGTCCCTGCTGTCGAAGCCGGCCTGGATCACCTCGCCGCCATGGAGGAAGCGCCACTTCTGGCGCGGACCGCCGAAGCTGATCTCGGGCTGGCTGATATCGACCGCAGCAACCCTGGGAGCGGCCACCTCGTCGAAGAGCCTGATCACCCGCACTTGAGCCGACGTCCTGGTGATCGCCAGGACACGCAGCGTGCAGTCGAGCACATGGTCGTCCGAAAGGATGTCGATGGTCATGCCAGGCCGAAAGACCGCCAGGTGATTGGCGAAGAATTCGGGATGCGTGACGTCGGCGAGCGTGGTTTCCGAAGGCACGGTCGCGGCATAACGGCCGATGGAGTAGTCGGCCTGCGCAAAGCGATGCCCCGCAAGTTTCACAAGCTGGTTCATGGTGTCACCGTGGATCAAAGGGAAATGGAAAAGGGAGGCCCGAAAGCCTCCCCCGTTGCCTTGGCCGGCGTTAGTCGGTGTCGGTCGCCGTGATGGCTAGGCCGTCGGTCAGGTCGATGCCGAGACCGTCGGCGCCGGTCTTTTCGTCGATCACCCAGCAATGGTTGATCGCCGTCACCGGGCCGGACAGCGTGGTCGTGCGGGTGCGCACGATGACGATGTCGCCCTGGCGTGCGCCCTTGGCGAAACCGTCGCTGATGAAGTTGTTGGTGTTGACCGTCGCGATGGCGTCCACGGTGTCCAGCAGCCACTGTTTCATGGTGCTGGGGCCCGAAAGGCCATCGCTCAGGAGCTTGAAGCCGTTGGTATCATAAGCCATGTGCAAGCCTCCTTACGAGAATGCAGCGGTGTCGTCGGTGACGACCTTGATCACGCCGGCCTGCTGCAGGATGGTGGCGCCGTCGTAGATGGTGGCGCGGTCGAAGGAGTAATCGTCCTCGCCGTTGTAGCCCGCATCGACCTTGACATCGCCGGCGATGGCATGACCCACGGCAGGCTTTGCGAAGATGAAGTTGGACGCCGTTGCCGTGCCCTTGCCGGGCAGGCCGTTGTGCATGATGTGCTTGGCGCCGAGCCAGACTTTCGGCTTGTCGAGCGCCAGGCCGACGAGTGGCTTGGCGTCGATGTAGTCGACCGACTTGAACTCCTGGAAGGTCAGGAGGCGAGCCCATGCCTTGGGGGTCCACAGGCAGGTGATCTCGTTGCCGACCATGACGTCGAGCTCGAAAAGCTCGGTCAGCGCATCGACGGTCTTGCCATAGGTCAGGGTCTGGGCCGCGCCGCCGGCATAAGAGTTGGTGGCGGCAGCCAGCGCGTCGATGATGGTGTGGTCGATTTCACGCGAGGCCGTGAGCGCGCTGGCATTCTGCATCGCCTCGCGCAGGTTTGCCGGTGCGGTGAACACGTCGAAGCCGGTGCGGGTCTCTTTGGTGTGCTTTTCTTCCAGCGTCACCGTCGGCTGCGTGTCGGCGCGGTTGCGCGACGGGATGAGCCCGTTGGTGCCGCGCCTGGTCATGCGGCCGGCAGCGCCCTGGAGCGCAAACGACGCCGTCAGGCCGCTGATCATGAGTTCCTTGGTGACGCAGTCCTTGAGGTAGGTTTCGCCGCGCTGAAAGGCGACGACCCACTCATCACGGTACTGGGTTTTCGTAATGGCGTACGCCATGGCGATGTTCCTTCGATGATGATTGGAGGATGAGCTTTCAGCCGTGATCAGGGTGCCGCGCCTGCGCTTTCGCGGGGTGCCATGCCGAAGCACGGGGCCGCTACTCGCCCCGGCGCGGGGCGTCACATCAGCTTGGATTTTCGGGAGGTTGCGGGGCCGGAAACCGGGATGCCGCGTTAGTCAGCCGTCCGGTTCACTTGTTCCGGGCGTTTACCTTTTCGAGCTGGGCATAGATCTTCACGAGCTTGCCCTGAACGTCGTCGCTCTTGAACTTGGTCGGGTTAGAGACCCGGAGCGCCAGCAGTTCCTCTTTCTGCGCTTCCAGCGTCTTGCCGGTTGCCTCGATGTCGCCGGTCAGGATGGCGGTGCTGCCGTAATAGTCGGCACCGATGGTGGCCATCATCTTCACGAAAGCCAGATTGTCCTGCAGCCGGGAACCGTCCATGAGGCGCAGGCCCATCATGCTGCTGAAACCGTCCTCGCCGAGGTGAGCCTTCATAAGCTCCTGCGCGGCACCGATCTGGCCGTCATAGTCGCCGCCCCACTCGGTGCGCAGCGCCTTCTGCGTCTCCCCGGCCACCTTCGCAAGCTGGGCATTGAGGTCCTGGGCCTGGGCGGCGGCGAAATCCTGATACCAGTCGAGTGCGGCGGCTGCCATCTTCGGCGGGACGTTGCGTTCATGCATCGCCGCCTTGAAGTCGGACAGGATCGCCTTGTCGGCGTCGGTGACCTCGAAGCCGTCGCGGAACGCGCCCGGATACTCAGTTGCGTCTTGCGGGATGCCGTTGGCCTCGCGATAGGCCATGACCTCTTCTGATGTCGAAGCGTCGGTCAGCTCGATTTGCCGGCCGCCGTTCTTGGCGTTTTTGTAGCCCTCGCGGAACGCCTTCGAAATCTCGTCGGCGCTCTTATAGCGCTCGAGCTGTTTCATCATGGTGGCATCGCCACCGGCCAGTTGTTCGCGGAAGGACTGAAGGGCTGCGGCGTCAGCCGTCGGGGCCGTGGCTACCGCTTCGGCGACTGCCGGCGGCGCTACTGCGGCGTCAGGCTTTTGCGCGATCTGCGTTTCGTTCGTCTGCTGGTTTGCCTGTACGTCGGTCGTGATCGGGTCGGGCATTGGTCTCACCTGTCAAAATGGAAAGGGAATGGGTGATCAGCTTCCTGAGTTGGAAGCCGACATGCTGCTTTCCGCCGGCGAAGGAACTGTCACGCTCGCCGCCGTGCTCTGCGGGCATCCATGATGGTTGATGGATGCCGCAGATATGGAGGATCGCCCCAAGGGCGCGTTTCTGCTGATCCTCATTCGCAACCCCAGCGGCGAGCGCCTGAAGCGCTACGCAGTCGGTCTTGCGGATTTCCAGATCGTTGCGCGGCATCTCATTGTCAGGGCGGACCGTGACCGGATGCCAAGGGCGGTACAGCTTCTTCTGGGTCATACGCCGAGTGCTGCCCGGATCGACTGGCCAGCATCGCCGACCTGCGCGGCGACAGCAGCGCCCTGGCCTACCTGCTCCATCTGCTGCTGCTCAGCCATGGCCTGCTGCGCCTGCTGGCGGTTAGCTGCTGCCTGTTCGGCATCGATCAGCCAGTCGGCGCGGCTGCCGGGCACCGCGGCAAAGGCGTCGCGGAACATGGTACGGGCGTCGACCTCGCCGGCAAGCGACGGATCGAGCGCCACCCCGGCCTGCAACACACCCGCACTTTCCTGGAAGGCGTTCAACACCTGGCGGTCACGCGCTTCCTTCAGAGCATTGTTGAACTCGTACTGGATGTTCTGCCCGAGCAGGCTGTCGGGCATTTCTTCCGGGATGCCGTTGCGGTCTACTGGACCATAGCCCCCGGCCCGCATCACCTTTTCGGTGGTCAGGTCGAGCACCGCACCTGTCCATTCATGTTCAACGGGGCCAAACAGCGGCATGGCGTTGCGGATCCACTCTTGCACCCGCTGCGCCGCCTCATAGGCCGTCATGGTCTTGTCGGCCTGCGCGATCGGTTGGAGCTTGCTCAGGAAGAACGCATCGCCGAGCTGGTTGCGCTGGTCGTTGATCAGGTCGACGCCGAGGCCGACATTCTTGCCGAGGTCGAGCACGCGCAGTGCAGCACCCAGGCGTTCGTCATACTGGCTATCGATGAAGGTGATGGCGTTCGCGCTGAGGTCGACGGGCGACAACAGGGCATCTTGTGTGGCGACCACCGGGGGATCGACCTGCTTTTCGCCGGCCTCGATGATGGTCATCTTCATGCGCTGCAGCATGCGGCTTTCGGTCAGGGCAATCGTTGCCGCCGATGACACCGCATAGAACTTGCCGGACAGAAGCTGCCAGCGCGGCACCACATAGTCGAAGGTGAAGGCCGGCAGTTCCTGAAGGATGGCGCCGTCTTCCGTCACGTAGACGTCAGCCCACTTCGCGCCCTTCGGGAACTTACGGTAGGGCTCGTACAGTTCCAGCGGGATGAAGATGTGCCGGACCTTGAACGTGGTCTTGAGGTCCTTGTCGCGCAGCGCGTTCCTCACAGGCTGGGGAAGCTTCGTCTCGCCGAAAAGATGGGCCATGGCTGCGGCCGTCATGTCGCACTTGCGGTGGACATGGTTGACCTGGCCGTCAGGACCTTCCTGCCCCGCCATGTGCTTCGGGTGATGGTTCCTGAAAAGCAGGTTGTCGCGGTTCTTGTTGTAACTGACCTGAAGCCAGCCCATGCCGAAGGTGGCGAAGTCATGCTCGACCTGCTGGGCTGCACGGCGAAAGCCGCTGTCCTTCGAATTCAGGATCGCGCTGTTCACGTCCGTCATGAATTCGAGGAACGATGCCGCATTGCGGTCGCGCCCGACATTCTTGTTCGATGCAGCAGCCTTGA
>APMI01003985.1_pt1 | contig 11265 bp, 11 predicted proteins | sample 667938 | NCBI WGS metagenome assembly APMI01 (sample SAMN01084076, study PRJNA167559) | wastewater metagenome | biome: Wastewater | place: Denmark: Ejby Moelle, Odense | collected 2011-11-28 | reverse complement strand
TGGCCGCGCGCATCGCCTCGGCGAGGTGCTCGGCCGCGCGCAGCTCGGCGGGGTCGGGTCCGGCGACGTAGACGCCGAACCCGATCCCGCGGACCTCGTCGAGCGAGCTGGATTCTCCCGAGGCCAGGCGCACCCGGCGGTCCGGCACCGGGTCGCCGGGCTGCACGCCCGTGGTGGGCGTGCCGGCCGCGCCGGCCAGGCGGGTCAACGGCGACCGGCGGGCGTGCGTCGCGCTGGACTGCCGCGGGTTGATGAGGTGGCTGAACTGCGGCGCCACGGTCGACAGGGCGAGCACGGCGTCGCGGGTGGTCCGGTGCCCGTGGTCGCCCGGGGTCATGATGAGGGTGGACTTGCCGGCGTTGGCGACGTTCTGGGTCCACGCGTCGCGCCGCTCGGCGGCATACGTCTGCAGCAAGGCCGGACCGGCCGCCCCGGTAACCACCCCGGCGAGCATCCACGCGAGGGTCTCGGCGTCCTCCATCCCGGAGTTGAGGCCTCGCACGCCGAAGATCGGCACGAGGTGCGCGGCGTCGCCGGCGAAGAGCACCCGGCCGTGGACGAACGAGTCGAGGGCGAGGGCCCGGGCCATGTAGAACCCCGACCATTCCAGGGTCCACGGCTCGTCGCGCTTGAGCCAGGCCAGGTGCGCCCCGATCCGTGCCGTGATCCGCTCCGGCGCCGACTCGGCGTCCGCGTCGTCGCCGGCGTCGAGCTGGTAGTCGATGCGCCAGATGTCCCCCGGCTGTTGGTGCATGATCACCGTCGAGCCGGGGTTGCTCGGCGGGTCGAACCACACCATCCGCTCGACCGGCAAGCCGGACTTCCAATGGATGTCGGCGATGACATAGCGGCCCTCGTAGGACGTGCCGGCCAGGCGCAACCCCAACAGGTCGCGCACCGCGCTGCGCCCGCCGTCGCAGGCCACGGCATACCGGGCTCGCAGTCGACGCGGCCCCGCGGCCGTGGCCACGTCGACGGTGACCTGCTCGCCCGCCTCGACGCACCCGGTGACCGTCGCTCCCCACACGAGCTCGACGAGCGGCTCGGCCTCGAGGGCCTGGACCATCGCCTCCTCGAACTGCGATTGGCCGATGTTGACCATCGGCGCGCGCACGTCCTCGGGGCTGGTCGGCATGAGGAAGTGCAGGACCTCGGTGTCGCGGTAGAACGACCGGCCCCCGTGCCAGGCCAACGCTTGGGCCTCGATGGGTTCGCCGAAGCCGAGGCGCGCGGCGGCCTCCAGGCTGTGCCGGGAGATGCAGATGGCCCGGCTGCCGTAGCTGACCTGGGTGGCCGCTTCCAGCACGGTGCTGGGAACCCCCCGACGGGCCAGGCCGAGGGCCAGGGCCATGCCGACCGGGCCGGCCCCGACGATGACGACGGGCAGCGGTTGGCCGCCCTCCGGGGTCGACTCCAGCGGGCTGGGAGCGAACTGACGCGGTTGGTGGTAGACGGACGCCGTCATGGGTCACCTCGGGGACGCTGGGATGGGCCGGTATGCCGTTTCGCCCACGGTAGGGCGCAGTGCTAGCACAGGAAAAGTGGTGCTTTCCGCGGATGAACCTCAGTTCTCCCGCGGAATGCCCAACCCGCCCCGCTCCGCGGTCGCGACCGCGTGGGCGACGAACGCCCGGCCCACCCGGCTGAGGAACGATTCGCGCCGCCACAAGCACACGACGGCGATCTGCGGCAGCGGCGGGGCCCCGACGTCGCGGACGACGAGCGCCTTGCCCTCGTACGTCACGCTCGCGCTGGGTCGTTGCAGCAACAGCGTCCAGCCGAACCCCCGGCCGACGAAGGCTCGCGCCGTCTCGTAGGTCCGGGCGTGGTGGACCACCCGGGGGGCGAACCCGGCAGCGGCGCAGCACGCGAGGGCGTGGCTGGCGCTGGGCGGCACGTCGAGCAGGACCATGGGGTCCTCGGCGAGGTCCGCGAGGTCCAACGGCCCCGCGACACCGGCCAGGCGGTGGTCGCCGCCGAGCACGACCCCGGGGCGCAGGCTGGCCAGCCGCACCGACCGCCAACCCGGATCGACGTCGATGTCGTAGCCGATCGCCACGTCGACGTCACCGGCGGCCAGCGCCGCGAGCAATCGGTCCTGGTTGTCCTCGACGACCTCGACGCGCGCCCGTGGATGGGCGAGGGCAAACGTCTCGAGCAGCGCCGGCAACAGGGTCGGCGACAGGGAGGGATAGCAGCCCAGGCGCAACAACCCGCCGGCGTCCCCCTCACCGTCGCGGGCGTCGACCTCGAGGTCGAGCGCCTGGTGCAGCAGGTTGCGGGCTCGCGGCAGGACCATCTCGCCCGCTGCCGTGAGGGTGACGCCCTTGGCCTTGCGCCGCCGGACGAGGTCGGTGCGCAGCCCTCGTTCGAGTTCGGTCAGCGCCCCCGACACCGCCGAGGGCGAGAGCGCGAGCCGGGTCGCGGCGGCGCTGATCGTGCCGCATTCGGCGACCGCGACGAACGCGGCCAGCTGACCGAGGGTGAACCCGGGCGCGCCGAAAGCCTTGGCCATCCCCGTGCCACCTGCCTTCCCCGCCGGCCCGTCCAGGCTTGCGGCCACTGTGCAGAACGCCTCTGGTCGCAACGTACGCCGGTCGAGAGGATGGCACCATGAGCGACCCGACGAGCGCCCACGCCACCCTCGCCCAGCTCTTCCTCGATACCGTTGCCGCCCACCCCGATCGAGTCGCCATCGACTACTACGGGACCCGGCTGACCTACGCGCAGCTCGACGACCTCGTCGGCGGGCTCACGGCATACCTTCGCGAGGCGACCGTGGGCCCGGGCGACCGGGTCGGGATCTACCTGCAGACCAGCCCGCACTGGGTCGTCACCGCCCTGGCGGTCTGGCGCCTGGGCGCCGCCGTCGTGCCGGTCAACCCGATGTACCGCGAGACCGAGATCGGCGACATCCTCGAGCAGGCCACGCCGGTGGCGTTCATCGCCTCAGCGGAGGGCTACCGCGACGTCCTTGCCCCGCTGCTGCCGGGCAGTTCGGTGCGGATCGTCCTGACGACAAGCGAGATCGACCTACTGCCCGACCCCGATCCGCGGGTCTTCGGCGACCGGGTCGACACCGGCGTCGACGGCATACCGGACCTGCTCGACGCCGCGCGCGAGTATGCCGGCCGTGCCCAACCCGGGCCGCTGCCCAGCCCCGAGGACGTCGCGCTCATCTGCTTTACGTCCGGCACGACCGGTCCGGCCAAGGGCGCGATCCTCACCCACGCCAACGTCGCCACCAACGTCGCCGCGTCCGCGACGGTCCTCGGGCTGGCCGACGGCAGCGTCCTGTTCGCGCTCGCGCCGATGTTCCACGTCGTGGGCCTGGTGCTCGAGCTCAGCCTGTTCCAACAGGTGGCCGGCACCCTCGTCATGCCCTTCCGGCTGGTCCCCGACGTGGCCGTCGAGCTGATCCGGCGCACCCGACCGCATTTCATGGTCGGCCCGCCGACGGCCTTCGCGGCGATCGGGGCGGTCCCGGGGGTGACCCGCGATGACCTCGCCTCGTTCGAGACGCTGTATGCCGGCGGAGCGCCGCTGCCGCCCGCGCTCGTCGAACGGTTCGAGGCACAATTCGGCCACTACATCAACAACGGCTACGGGCTCACCGAGACGGCGGCCGCCTGCGTCTTCTCGCCACCGGGCCGACGCGGCGAGATCGACGAGGCGACCAACGCCCTGGCCAACGGCTTCCCCTTCCCGGGCATCGAGGTGCGGATCGTCGACGAGGCCGGCCTCGACGTGCCGACCGGCGAGCATGGGGAGATCGCCCTGCGCGGCTTCGCGGTGACCCCGGGCTATTGGAACCGGCCGCAGGAGAGCGCCCACGCGATCCGCGACGGGTGGTTCTTCACCGGGGACATCGGGTTCGTCAACGAGCTCGGCGTGCTCTTCTGCGTCGACCGCAAGAAGGACATGATCATCGCCTCGGGGTTCAAGGTGTGGCCCGGCGAGGTCGAATCGGTGCTCTACCAACACCCGGCGGTCGCCGAAGTGGCCGTCGTCGGCGTGGCCGACCCGTATCGCGGCGAGACCGTGCAGGCGTTCGTCGCCCTGTCAGCGGGTCAAACGGCGACCCCGCAAGAACTCATCGACCACTGTCGCGACCGGATGGCGGCATACAAGCGCCCGGCGGTGGTCCACCTCGTCGAGGCGTTGCCGCGCAACGCGGCCGGCAAGATCCTCAAGCGCGAGTTGCGCTAGCGGCACAGCGTCTTTGGCGGCGCTGGGCAGGCCTCAGCCGAGGAAGTGGCGGTAGGTCGCGATGAGGATGTCCTGCTGCTCGGGGCTCAGGCGCGTGTCCGAGCGGATCGCCCCCTCGACGTCGCGCGAGCCGTCTTCATGGGCCGCCTCGCGCCCGGCGCGGGCACCGGCCAACAACTCCTCGACCGACACGGACAACGCCCCGGCGACGGCCCCGAGCACCCGCAACGACGGTTCGTGCAGCCCGCGTTCGACCTGACTGAGATAGGCGTTGGACACCTTGGACACCCGGGCGAGCTCACGCAGCGACATCCGGGACAGCTCGCGCTGCTGCCGGATGAAGGCCCCCAGCCTGCCGGGTGGCTCTGCGATCATGTGCCCCATCCTGTCAGGCGTCCTCTGCTTCGTGCGCGACTGCGTGTCCCGGGCCTCACGACGGCAGCGGTGGCCCGAGCCTGTCCAGGCCCGGGCCACCGCGAGATCCGCACCGGGGTCGGCGACCCTCTCGCCGGCCCTCGCGGGGAGGACGTGTTGACGTGCTCAGCGCTTGACGGCCTCGCCCTGCGCCTCTTCGGCCAGCTCGACCATCCGGGTGCGGAACTGCTCGCGAACCTTGGCCCAGTCGGCGCCGGCGGCGTCGAAGTACTTCATGTAGTCGACCGGCTTGCCGACGAACTCGCGCAACGGGGCGACGATGTTGTCGAGCTGCTCGGGCAGCTTCGGGGCCTTGCCCTTGGTCTGCTCGACGACCTTCGTCGCTGCCGAGAGCATCCGCTCTTCGACCTTGCGCACGGCGTCGAGCTGGGTCTGGTGCATCGTGGTGGCGAACTCCAGGACCGTGGTCATCTTGCTGTCTCCTTCATCGGTGTACTCGAACCTGCGCTCAGTAAATCATGCATGCGCTTGGTATGTCAATCAGGCATGGTCCGGGCGGGCCGCCGATGTGACAACGTCTCGCCGTGCCTGTAAGTTACAAGTTTGTGACAAGTGCGCGCTTCGCAGTGATCGCGCTCGACCTACGCGAACGCATCGCGCTCGGCGAGTTCGCGGCGACCGGCGCCATGGACTCCGAGGCCGAGCTGTGCACCCGGTATGCCGTGTCGCGCCCGACCGTGCGGCGAGCCCTCGACCGGCTGCGCGCCGAGGGGCTGGTCGAATCCCGGCATGGGGCGGGCTGGTTCGTCACCGGGACGGCATACCGCCAACGGCTGGCGCTCGGCACCTTTCGGCACGCCGCATCGGCGGTCAGCGAGTCCGGCGGGGTGATCCGCCGCGAAGTCCTCGAGTTCGGGTTCCGAACGGCCCCGGAGTCGATGCGGGCCATCTTCGGTCTCGACGAACCGGGTGCGGTGCTGCATGCCCGCTCGGTACGCCGGGTCGACGGCGAGGGCCTGGACGTCGTGCGTGAGTGGGTTCCCGAGCGGTTCGCCGGTGCGCTGAGCCGAGATGCCGCCACCGATCCGGGCATCTGGCAGACCCTCGGCCGGGCCGGGCACCGAGTCGCCAGCGTCCACCAGACCATCACCGCCGGGCTGGCAAGTCGGGGCGACGCGGGGCTGCTCGGCACCACCAGCGGCGCGCCCCTGCTGCTCATCCGCCGGCTCGCGCGGGACGCCCACGGCATACCTCTCGCGTTGGCCGACCACCGGTACGCCGCCCACCGCTTCGCCCTCGACGTCGAGTTCCACTCCGGCCCCTCGGCGGCCGCCCCCGAACCCCCCGGCCTGCGGGCCGTGACCGACCCACCCCAGGAGAACGCCTCATGAAGGTCCTCGTCACCGGCGGCGCCGGGTTCATCGGCGCCAACTTCGTCCTGCGCGTGCGCCAGACCCGGCCCGAGTGGCGCCTCACCGTGCTCGACGCCCTGACCTACGCCAGCAACCGCGCCTCGCTGGCCCCGGTCGAGGATGAGATCGCCTTCGTCACCGGCTCGATCACCGACGAGAACCTCGTCGACGGCCTCGTCGCCGACCATGACCTCGTCGTCCACTTCGCCGCCGAGTCGCACAACGACAACAGCCTGCTCGGGCCGTGGCCCTTCGTCGAGGCCAACGTCGTCGGGACGTTCCGGCTGCTCGAAGCGGTCCGCAAGCACGGCAAGCGGATCCACCACATCTCCACGGACGAGGTGTACGGCGATCTCGAGCTCGACGACCCGGCGCGCTTCACCGAGTCGACCCCGGTCAACCCCTCCTCGCCGTACTCCTCGACCAAGGCCAGCGCGGACCTGCTCGTGCGGGCGTGGATCCGCTCGTTCGGCATCACCGCGACGGTGTCGAACTGCTCGAACAACTACGGCCCGCGCCAGCACGTCGAGAAGCTCATCCCCCGCCAGATCACCGGGATCCTCGACGGGGTCAAGCCCAAGCTCTACGGCGCGGGGCTCAACGTGCGGGACTGGATCCATGTCGATGACCACAACGACGCCGTGGTGGCAATCATCGAGCAGGGCCGCCTCGGCGAGACCTACCTGATCGGCGCGGACGGCGAACGCAACAACCGCGACATCATCGCGCTGCTGCTGGAGCTCATGGACAAGCCGGCCGACTGGTTCGAGCACGTGCCGGACCGGCCGGGACACGACCTTCGTTACGCCATCGACTCGAGCAAGCTGCGCGCCGAGACCGATTGGCGGCCCAGGTACCGCGACCTGCGAGACGGGCTGGCCCAGACCGTCGAGTGGTATGCCGCGAACCGCGCGTGGTGGGAGCCGACCAAGGCCGAAACGGAACGGCGGTACTCCCAGATCGGTCGCTGACCACTGGCCGAGCTAGCCCTCTGCCGCACCTGGCAGGGGCGGCACCTCGTCGATCGCCTCGTCGTGGCTCAGGCCGGTGAGTTCGAGCAGGTCGACGACGAGGGAACGCAGCTGCCCGAGCAACACCGTCGTGTGGTAGGCCCCAGGCGCGAGCCGGCTGACCTCCTCGGCGACCGTGACGAGGGCGGGGCGGCCGAACTCCGCCGCCCGGTTCTCGCCCCACGCCCGGCCGACGACATCGACGCCGTCGGCGAGGTCCGCGATCGCCTGTACGTAGTCTTCGGGCAGCACGGCGCCCTGATGGGCCGCGATGCTCACCCGGCGCACGAGCACGCGGGTACTGCGTAGCGCCCGGTCCAGCGGGTCGACGATCGAGGCGATGCTGCGCACGCTGCCGGCATCCGAGCGCGACCACGGGGTCGAGGCGATGACCGACAACCCCTCGTCGGCCGCGGCCTGCAACTCGCGAATGAGCCCGTCGGTCGCCCGGGCCTTGCCGAGCACCGACGCGGCCCACTCGACGTTGCCGTCGCGGGCGCAGGCCGCCGCATCCCGCAGCAACCCGGCGATGCTCGTGCAGACCTTCGCGGCCTGGTGACGCGGTTTGCGCAGCGGCGCCCGAGGCACGACCACCGCGGCGAGCAGGGCCACGCCTCCGCCGACGACGGCGTCGATCCACCGGGTGACCGGGCTTGGACCGCCGGTGAGGACGGTGACGGTGATCGACTGCACGGCCGACTGGGTGACGAGCAACTGCCCGGCGTCGAGCAGCAACGCCGCCGACATCGACACGACGACGACCGCGGTCACCTGCCACGGTCCGCTGCCGGCGATGCCGACGAAGACGTCGGCGACCGCGACGCCGAGCGCCACCCCGACCGTCACCTCGACCACCCGACGCAACCGCTGGCCGTAGGTCATCCCCAGGCAGACGACCGCGACGATCGGGGCGAACATCGGCGCCTCGTGCCCGAGCAAGGTGTGCGCGACGAACCACGCCACCCCGGCCGCGACGCCACACTGCCCGACGTGCCAGGCCTTGGCCTGCAGCCGATCGACGCGGGCGCGCATCGAGAGCCGACTGCGCGACCAGGCCCGGTCCATGAGCTGATCGATGGTCTGATCGGTGAAGATCCCAGGTCTCACCGTCCCATTGTCGGGGGCATCCGGTGCCGTGGCGACGTGGCACACTCCCGGCATGGACCTCGTCGCCCGCGCCGAAGCCCTGGCCCGCCGGGCGCATGCCGGCCAATACGACAAGGCCGGTCTGCCGTACTGGAGCCACCCGGCGCGAGTCGCCGAGCGCGTGGGCGACGACCCGTCCGCGCAGGCCGCCGCCTGGCTGCACGACGTCGTCGAGGACTGCGACGTCACCCTCGAGGACTTGCTCGCCCAAGGCTTCCCGGCCAGGGTCGTCGCCGCGGTCGGGCTGTTGACCCGGCGCCCCGGCCAGCCGGCCGCGGACTACTACGCCGGCATCCGCACCGATCCCCTGGCCTTACGGGTCAAACTCGCCGACCTGGCCGACAACTCCGACCCGGACCGACTGGCGCTGCTCGACCGACAGAGCCGCGAGCGCCTCGAAGCGAAGTACGCCAACGCCCGTCGAGAACTGACCGCCAACCGGGACGGGCCTACCTGATCACGTGCGTTACAGGCCGGGAAACCACAGGGCGATCTCGCGCGCGGCGGACTCGGGCGAGTCGGATCCGTGGACGATGTTCTCCCGCGAACCCTGCCCCCAGTCGCGGCCGAGGTCGCCGCGAATCGATCCAGGCGGCGCGGAGGTCGGGTCGGTCGGGCCGGCGAGGGAGCGGAATCCCTCGATGCACCGCACTCCCTCGATGACCGCTGCCGCCACCGGGCCGGAGGACATGAACTCGACGAGCCCGACGAAGAACGGCTTGCGGACGTGCTCGGCGTAGTGCGCGTGGAGGAGTTCACGGGTCGGGGTGCGCACGGCGAGCGCGACAAGCGTGTAGCCCTTCGCCTCGATCCGCCGCAGGACTTCGCCGGTCAGGCCGCGGGCGAACGCGTCGGGCTTGACGAGGACGAGGGAGCGCTCGGTCATTGCGCCACCCTAGCCCGGCTCGCTCTCTCGGCCCGCCTGGGTTTGGTCGATCGTGTGGCCCTGCACGAGGCACCCGACCCACAGCGCCCCGAAGATCACGCCGACGAGCGCCATGAAAGGCACGACGACGGCACTAGCGAAGGTCGCGACCTGGACCAGCCACCCGATGCTCACCCCGATCGGCGAGCGCATGAGCCCGGCGGCAACGAGGCACACCACGGCAAGAGCCGACCCGACGAGCAGGTATGCCGTGGCTGGCCCGCCGCTGTCGGCCGCCGCGAGCCCGCGGGCCACGAGCGCACCGAAGAAGACGAGCACCGACTCGGCGGCCAGGACGAGGGCGCACATCCGCCAAGTGAACTTCCCGAGGCGCCCGTAGAGGATCAGCCCGCTGCTCATGTCGTCCGCACCCCGAGCAGCAGCCGGACATCGGCGGCGGTGACCACCGAGCCGGTGGCCACGACTCCACCCCCGATGCCGTCGACCTCGGCGAGGGCGACGGCGGCATCGAGCGCGTCGGGCAGGTCGGCCACGACGGTGACCCGGTCCTCGCCGAAAACGTCGACGGCGATCTCACCGAGGTCCGCGGGATCGTGCGATCGAGGCGAGGAGTTGCGGGTGACGATGACGTGGTCGAGCGCCGGCTCCAGCTCGACGAGCATCGCCTCGGCGTCCTTGTCGGCGAAGATCGCGACCACGCCGACGAGGGTCGTGAAGGTGAACCCGTCGGCGAGCGCCTCGCGCAACGCCCCCATGCCATGGGGGTTGTGCGCGGCGTCGACGAGGATCGCCGGCGATCGGCGAACGAGTTCGAGCCGCCCGGGCGAGGTCACCGCCGCGAGGCCGGCCCGCAGCGTCTCGACGTCCAAGGGCCGCTCGCCGCCGCCGAGGAACGCCTCGACGGCGGCCACCGCGATCGCGGCGTTGCTGCCCTGATGTGCGCCGTGCAGCGGCAGGAACAGGTCGGGATACTCCCCCGCCAGCCCACGCAGCGACAGCTGCTGGCCACCGACCGCCACGGCCCGATCGGTGATCCCGAAATCGACCCCCTCCAGGCACAACCGCGCGCCCACCTCTGCGGCGCGCTCGGCGAGGATCTGCCCGACCTCGAGCTGCTGCACTCCGCTCACGCAGATGGAGTCGGGCTTGACGATGCCCGCCTTCTCGCGGGCGATCGCCTCGACACTGTTCCCGAGCAGCCGGGTGTGGTCGAGGTCCACCGGGGTGACGACGGCGACCTCGCCGTCGGCGACGTTCGTCGCATCCCACGAGCCGCCGAGCCCGACCTCGACGATCGCCACGTGCACCGGCGCGTCGGCGAAGGCGACGTAGGCCATCGCGACGAGGACCTGGAAGAAGTTCATCGCCACCCCGTCGCGGGCCTCGACGAGTTCGACGATGGGGATGACTTCGTCGTAGGCCTCGACGAAGGCGTCGGGGTCGATGGGCTCGCCGCCGATCCGGATCCGTTCGCGCATGTCGTGCAGGTGTGGGGAGGTGAACAGACCCGTGGTGAGCCCGTGTTCGCGGCATAACGCCTCGACGATCCGGGCCGTCGACGTCTTGCCGTTCGTCCCGGTGAGATGGATGACGGGGTAGGACTGCTGCGGGTCGCCGAGCAGGAAGATCACGGCACGGATCTGGTCGATGGAGGGCTCGATGTCGTGCTCGGGCGCGCGCGCGAGGATGTCCTGCTGCACCTGCGCGAGTCGGTCGTCGTAGTTGCCCATCAGACGCGCTCCACCGTCACCCGAGCGGGTATGCCGTCGGCGAGGGTGACGACACCGGCCTCGTCGGCAGCCGCGGCGACGTCGACGGGCGTCCCCGTGAGCGAGACCGCCAGCGTCTGCGACATGAGCCGGTCGCGGTGGCTGTCCACGGCTCGCAGCAACTGTTCGGGACCGGCCAGGGACAACGTGATTCGGTCGGCGATGTGCAGTCCGGCCTCGCGGCGGGTCTGCTGGACGGCCCGCACGAGGTCGTTGACCAGGCCCTCGGCGGCGAGTTCGTCGGTCACCGTCGTGTCGAGCACGACGAACCCACCCCCCGGCAGGACTCCGACGGCGCGCTGCGACCCCCCGTCGGCCTGCTCGACGACGGTGTCGAGGGCATACTCCCCCGCGTGCAGGGCGATCCCCCCCGCGACCACCGCGCCGTCGCCGTCGACGGACCAGTCGCCGGACTTGGCCGCGCGGATCGCGGCCTGGACGTCCTTGCCGCGCCCCGG
>APMI01018122.1_pt1 | contig 11267 bp, 9 predicted proteins | sample 667938 | NCBI WGS metagenome assembly APMI01 (sample SAMN01084076, study PRJNA167559) | wastewater metagenome | biome: Wastewater | place: Denmark: Ejby Moelle, Odense | collected 2011-11-28 | reverse complement strand
ATGCTTGACATCGCATGTGGCGAAGGCCGATTTGCGGTGCAACTGGCCGAGCATGGTTTCGATGTCACGGGTATCGATATTTCGCACCAGAGTATAGAGCAGGCCAAGGCACATGAAAATGAACGACTGCATTTTTATGTGCACGATATGCGCTTTCCTTTTTACATCAACTATTTCGACTACGCTTTTAATTTTTTCACCAGCTTCGGCTATTTCGCTCACGATCGTGACCATGTGATGGCTGCCAAGTCATTTGCAGCGGCGCTTAAAAAGAATGGCATCCTTGTTATCGATTACCTCAACAGGGAACAGGTGCTGGATAACCTGGTGCCCGAAGAAACAATACACCGGGGCAGTTATACGTTTCATATCAGTCGCAAGCTGGAAAGGGAGCATATAATGAAGAAAATAGAATTTACCGATGCCGATAATAAGCTAAGGCATTATACCGAAAGCGTCGCGGCCTTCTCATTATCGGATTTTATCCAGATATTTAAGAAGGCAGGATTAAGGCTCATCGGCACTTTTGGCAATTATAAGCTCGGCAGTTACGACCCCCTCACATCACCACGCATGATAATGGTCTTCAAAAAATAGTATGCTGCATAACCTCAGGGAATATATACTGTACTGGGATTATTCTATCTGGTATTATATGAATGCTGAGTGGCATACGCCATTTTTAGATTTCCTTGTGCCCTTCCTCCGCAACCAGTGGACATGGGCCCCGCTCTATCTTTTCCTTGCCATTTTTATGCCTAAGAATTTTGGCAGGAAAGGCTTTGCCTGGTGTGCAGCATTTATCGTGGCTTTCGCCTTGTCAGATCAAATAAGTGCCCATCTTTTAAAACCCATCTTCCACCGCACACGCCCCTGCAATAATCCTAACCTTGTGGAAATGGTGCACAGCCTTGTGCCTTGCGGCAGTGGTTATAGCTTTCCTTCATCACATGCCAGTAATCACTTTGCCCTGGCATTTTTCATGGCGGTAACCTTGGGCAGGAAAATAAAATGGGTATGGCCGCTCGCAATACTATGGGCGATAGTGGTTTCCTATGCACAGGTGTACGTAGGTGTGCATTTCCCTTTGGATGTTACTTTCGGCGCGGTAATAGGCATATTCATTGGCTGCCTTACCGGTATCCTTTTCAACCGCTGGTTCACACTGGAGCCTGTTCCTGCCTAGCCTATCTCCTGCTTTGCACAAAGTCATCCAGCTGTTTCAGGTAATCTGCTTTTGCAAACTGGCCGCCCAGCTTCCTATAGTTCTCTTTGTCAGTAACGAATGGATATGCCCATTCAGCGAATTCGAGTTTACTATCGTCCGCGTTCATCCAGCTCATCATTTTGCTCACCTGCTCTACGGTAAATGATTTACCCTTTGTCTGGGATTCCAGCACTTGTATTTTATCGCCGTCGGTATCCTTTGCCCTCACCATACTTTTTAGCCCATCCATATCTCCTTTTGACATAGGGCCGGTTCCAAATGCACCAATGGCGCTTTCATTGCTATTGTCTTTGCGCTCAGCGGTCTTGTCGTCACCATAGTCCTTGCCATTGTCATATATGTCATCTGTCACCGGTCCGTTGTCGTCATATTGGCCATCCTGTTCACGTACGTAGCCTCTCTCCCTGTGACTGTAGCTGTAGCGCGTATTGTCATTTTCTCCTTCCTCGTTCAGTTGTATATCACCCGTGTTTGGGTCCACCACACAGTTGGCATAGGTTCCCCTGTGTATGCGTATATACCCGCTATACACCAGGTGTGCATGCCCCCTGCCCCTGCCGTCCTGCTCATAGGTATAGACTTTCAGGAAGTGTTGGCCTCCGGGCAGGTCACCAATGGTAAGGGATGTGCCATGTTTGTCAAAATACCTGCCATTCAGCGCCACCGATAAATGCGATTGATCGCTGAGTGTAACATGCAAAGTACTGCGTTCTCTTTGGGCAAATAATACCGGCGCAAAGGCCAGAACAAGTAAAACGGTGAATATTGCTTTTTTCATATTTGCTGAGCTGTATTGTTACTTAGAATCAACACTTATGCCAAAGTTTAGTGCCATGTAAAATTTTGTGAGAATATTTAATCGCGCACCAGCAAGGCACATAGTATACCCGCCGATACAGCTGCGTTCAAAGACTCTGCCCCGCCCCTTCGCGGTATCGTCACCTTATGGCTGGCAAGCTGCATCAATCCCGCCGGTAAACCTTTCGATTCATTGCCTATCATTATGATCCCTGCATCCAAAGCCGGCATAGCATATACGCTCTCTCCGTCAAGTGCCGCAGCCAGCACCGGCATCTTGGTCGATGCGATGAATTTATCCAGCTCAGCAACATGTAGCTGCACCCTTAAGTGCCCGCCCATGGCCGCCTGTACCACTTTAGGGTTGTACACATCCGCGCAATCGGACGAACATATTACATGTTTTATCCCGAACCAGTCGGCTATGCGGATAATGGTGCCCATGTTACCGGGGTCCTGTATACCTTCCAGCGCTATGCACCATTCATTTGCGGGCAGATCTGCACCTTCAGCAGGCATGGCCACCACCAGCAACACCTGGTTGGGCGTTTGCAATGCAGTTACTGCTTCCAGCTGGTGTGGTTCTACAATGATCAGCTCGGCTTCTTTATGCCTTGCAATTAAAGCATGATATGAATCTGCCCAATCCTGCAACGCGAGCACCATTTTTATCTCCGCAGTTGAATTTAGCCACTCACGGGCTATTTTATCTCCCTCGGCAATGAATACATTGTATTCTTTACGGTATTTTTGCTGGGTTAACGACCGAATATATTTATTTTGCGCCTTAGACAACATCGGGTAACAAAGCTATATCAATTGTCCTGAACATTTTACATGAGCCAAAGAAGAATTAGACATATCAATATAACAGCCCCCATACTGCTCATATTGCTATCTTTTTTATGGTCCTCATGCAACAGCACCAAACACCTTAAGGAGAACGAATACCTGCTGCGCCGGAACAGCGTCAAATTAAAGTCGGAAGGGCATATCAAACGCAAAGACGAGATACGGGACAACCTGGCGCGCATTATCACGCAAAAGCCCAACAGCTACACGCTGGGCATACCTACCAAGGTATGGCTTTATAACATCAGGTATGAGAAATACCAAAAAGACACTACCAACTTCCAGATAAAATCAAAGACAGTGGAAAAACCGGTAGTTTATGATAGCACCACGCGCAGGCGCACAGTGCAGAACATGAAAAGCTATATGGTGAACCAGGGATATTTTTATGCCCGTATCACCGATACCACGGTATTCAGGAAGAAGAAAGCCTATGTTACCTACAATGTAGAAACCGGGATCAACTACCTGCTAAACAAAGTAAACCTCGACGTCGATGATTCTACGGTTGCGGATATTATTAACGCCAGCAGTAAAGAATCTGTACTCATCCACGACAAAGAATTCTCCATGAGCCAGCTGGAGGCAGAGCGCAGCCGCATTACCAACCTGCTGAAAAATAACGGTTACTATAAATTTTCGCAGGAGAGCATATCCTTTGTGATAGATACCTTGAACAAGGTCGAACTGCAAAACGCCTATAATCCTTTTGCCAGTGCGGTCACTTCTATAGAAGAGCAGAAGAAAGCGAAGAAGCCCCCACTGGATGTTAACATCATCATTCGTGCTGAAGATCCAACTGAATACAGGAAGTATTACATCAACAATATCACCGTTCTACCCGACTACGAGGACAGGAAGGACATGCGCGACAGCACTATGATCATCAAGAATATTGAGGGTATGGGCCTGCGTTACCATCATTACTATGTACGTTCACGTGTAATACTTAAGCACATTTACTTCGAGAAAGGAAGGCTTTTCTCGCAGGCTGATTACGACCAAACCCAGACAAAACTCACTGAGCTGGGTGTGTTCCAGTCCATCAACATCCGGCTGCGCGAAGACAGGGCGGACAGCATAGCCAACAACAAGCTCAATGTTTCCATCCTGATGAACAGGGCGAAGAAGTACGACTTCTCCACCAATTACGAAGTGTCCAGTGGTACCACTTATTTCCTGGGCAATACGCTTAGCTTTACCTATCGCAATAAGAACCTGGGCAAAGGGGCCAACCTGCTGAACATATCCGTCTCCGGCGGACTTGAAACCGCCTACGATGAAACCAAAGGCGGCAACGTGTCCGATCGCTTCTCGCTGCTCAACAGGTATTACGGTGTCAATGCAAGTATCAACTTCCCCAAGTTCATAGTGCCCTTTAAGCTGAAGAATACCCGCAGGAACTTGCCACGCACCATCATAAGCGTGGGCACCAATTTCCAGGACAGGATAAACTATTTTTCGCTCATAAACACTACCTCAAGCCTCACCTATAACTTCCGCGAAACGCGCGAAAAGACATGGGACATCTCTCCCGCATTTGTGAACATCATCCGCCTGCCCAGCACATCCGATTCGTTCCAGGAAAGGCTTAATACGAACGACTTTTTGAAGAACAGTTACCGTCCCACATTCATTGAGGGCGAGAACCTTGCCTATACCTTCAGCGACCAGGAAAAGCGAAAGGGCCACTCCTACTCCTACCTGCGCCTGTCTTTTGAAGAAGCAGGCGGCCTCATGCAGGGCATCAATGCACTGATACCCTCTATTGACAGCAGCTACTCACAGTACACCAAGTACGATTTCGATGCGCGTCACTACTTCAAAAGAAAACACTCCACTACAGCATTCCGCTTTTATGGCGGTATCGGCATTCCTTACGGCCAATCATCCACACTGCCCTACATTAAGCAGTATTATGCGGGTGGTGCCTATAGTATCAGGGGCTGGCGTATACGTTCGCTTGGGCCGGGCAACTACTACGATTCCAGCAACGCAGGCAATACCACGAACTTTATTGACCGCACAGGCGATATAAAGCTTGAACTGAACGGGGAATACCGTTTCGACATGCTGGCGCTGTTCACCGGTGCCATAAAGTTCAATGGAGCTGTCTTTGCTGATGCCGGCAACATCTGGCTGGCTGAAAAAAGCGGCGACTATCCCGGCGGCGAATTTAGCTTCGGCCACTTCGGGCAGGACATAGCCCTTAGTACCGGTGCGGGCATCCGTATGGACATCGCAGGCTTCTTCATCATCCGTTTTGATGCCGCATGGCTTCTTCATCATCCGTTTTGATGCCGCATTTCCCGTGAAAAAGCCTTATGTATTCAATGGCAACGGCGGCTGGGTGCTCAATGAGATACAGTTTGGCAACAGTACCTGGCGCTCTAACAACCTGGTCCTTAATATAGCCATCGGCTACCCCTTTTAGGCCCATATATCCCCGTTTTTGTATAAGCAGGGGGCTTTTAATACCTTTGGGCCATATGCGTAATATCAAGATCATAGAAGTAAGGTCTGAAATAGGAGCCGGGACCCGTGGCGCAAGCCTTGGTATAGATGCCATCAGGATAGCTGCCCTCGACTTTATGAGCAGCTTTTTTGTCAACTTCCCCACCGAGATAGTAGAGAATGAGAACCGCCTGCTTTATGAGCCTGTGGCATCGCCATATGCAAAGCGTATACAGGGCGTGCTTACCATGTACGAGCGCGTATCAAAGACCGTGGCTGACACTTTGAAGTCAGGGCTCTTCCCGCTGGTGCTGGCGGGTGACCATAGCACCTCGGGTGGCACCATTGCGGGCATACGCATGGCTAAGCCTAAGAACCGACTGGGTGTGATATGGATAGATGCCCATGCCGATATGCACTCACCCTACACCACCCCATCGGGCAATATGCATGGTATGCCCCTGGCTACTGCACTGGCCGAGGACAATTTAGACAACCAGGTACACAACCCCGATCCGCATACCATAGAGCTATGGAACAAGCTGAAGAACATAGGTAAGATACAGCCCAAACTAAGGCCCGAGGATATCGTATTCATCGGCCTGCGCGACTTTGAAAAAGAGGAAGAATTCCTCATCAAGAAGTACGGTATCAAAGTGATACCTGTGCAGGAAGTGAGGCGAAAAGGTGTGGAGAACGTGGTGCGCCAGGCTTTGATGCATCTTAGCAACTGCGACGACATCTACGTATCATTCGACGTGGATAGCCTGGACAGCTCTATATCGCGCGGGACAGGTACGCCTGTGAGCAATGGCCTTAAGGAGAAAGAGGTGGAAGATATGCTGGCCTCTATCATGCAGAACCACAAGATCTGCTGCTTCGAGGTGACAGAGGTGAACCCCACGCTGGACAAAGAGAACATGATGGCCGAGATAGCCTTCAATATACTGCAGCGTAGTGTGAACCTGCTGCTGATGAACTAGCCTTTACTTAGTGATGATAAAGCGCATCGGCTTGCCATAAGCACCGGCGCCGTCCGACTGTTTCCTTAATGTGATACCATCAAAGTATGCTGTGTCTTTCTGCTTGGTGCGCTCATATATGCTGGCAGCAATATCGGCAGGCAATGTGTCTCCGGGGCAGTACTCCGACAGGTACTCCGACATGATCTGCAGCTTGCCTACCGAATCTTCATACAGGTTCCGCTCTACGTAAGAGAAGGTGAAGCCAATTACATTATAAACATTACCCAGTGAATCTTTTGCTGTTATACCCTTGTGCAATAGCTCGTCAAATTTCGCTTTAGGTATCTGCCCGCCTTTGTACTCGAAAGTCTTGCCAAGGTAGGTGGGCACAAATGGAACAGTGCTGGTGTCCTTCTTATGCTCGGTAGTTTTGGCAGGCTCAGGCTTTTTTACGTTTTGTGCATACAGCCCCGCCGTAATGCACAAAACGAATACAAGCAATATTATATTTCCTATACGGGTCATCAAGCTAAATTAACATGCAAAAAGTTAAGATTATAATAAAAGCCCCTAAAGTCTCCCAACCAGTCAACTTATCAACTAATCAACTAATCAACTAATCAACTAATCAACGCCAAACTCTCCTCTATCGTCTTTATTTTAGCCAGCGCATCGTCCTTTTTCTTCTGCTCATTGGCTATTACTTCGGGCCTGGCATTAGCTACGAACTTCTCATTGCCCAGCTTCTTATCTACACTCACCAGGAAGCCCTTCAGGTAATCCAGCTCCTTTTGCATCTGCTCTTTCTGCAAGCCTGTGTCTATGGTTGCTGAAGATTGTGCTTCAACATAGAGCTTATCTGTCTGTACTACTATCGATATGCAACCTTGTTTAGCCTCGTCTGTAAAACCAATATGACTTGCATTTACCTGCCTAACCAGTATGAACTGCATGGCCTCGTAAAAGGCACGCTGTTGTGTATCTATCCAAAGGCCAATGGTGTCCTTGGGTTTCAGCAGGTTCTTGTTGCGGGTATCGCGTATGGCGGTTATCAGCTCTTGTAAGAAAGCACCATCCTTCAGAACCTCTTTATCTATCTCTGCAACTGGCGCAAGCGGTTGATTGATCAGGTCGTTACCTTCGCCGCGCTCGCGCAGCTCATGGTACATCTCTTCGGTAATGAAGGGCAGGTATGGGTGCAGCAATTGCAGCAGTCTTTCGTATATAGCTACTGTGCGCTCGTACACGTGTGCCGATATCGGCATGTCCTGCGCGGGTTTTACCCACTCCAGGTACCATGAACAGAAGTCGTTCCATATCAGCGAATAGATGGTCTTCAATCCTTCGCTCAGGCGGAAATCTTTGAACAGCTCCGTTATCTCTTCCGATACGGTGTTCAGCCTTTGCTCCATCCAGTTAACCGCAAAGAGCACTTTACTCTCCTCCACCTCATCCGATACCCTTCCTTCCCAACTCTTTACCAGCTTCAGGGCATTCCACATCTTGTTGCAGAAGTTGCGGCCTTGTTCCAGTTGGCTTTCATCAAAGAGCAGGTCATTACCCGCCGGGCTCGATATCATTACACTGAAGCGAACCGCATCAGCGCCATAATCATCTATCAGTTGCAGCAGATCGGGCGAGTTGCCGAGGCTCTTGCTCATCTTGCGGCCCTGCTTATCGCGTACTATACCTGTAAAGTACACTTTGTCAAAAGGCTTTTCGCCCATGAACTCATAGCCCGCCATGATCATACGCGCTACCCAGAAGAATATGATCTCCGGCGCGGTAACCAGCGTGTTGGTAGGATAGTAATATTTCAGCTCTGCATTGTCCGGCGTCTTGTTCCAGCCAAACACTTCCATTGGCCATAGCCAGCTGCTGAACCATGTATCCAGCACATCTTCATCCTGCCTTAGTTTTGGCTCCTTGGCCGACAGTTCAGGCTTTTCGCTATTGTATTTCTTTAGCGCCTCTTCTTCGTTGTGGCCTATATACATTCCACACTCGCTATCGTACCATGCGGGTATGCGCTGCCCCCACCATAGCTGGCGACTGATGCACCAGTCCTTGATGTTCTCCATCCAGTGGCGGTACAGGTTCTTGAACTTAGCGGGATGGAACTCTACGCTGTCATCCGTTACGGCAGCCAGCGCGGGCTTTGCCATATCCTGCATATTGCACCACCACTGCATGCTCAGGCGCGGTTCTATCACCTCGTTGGTACGCTCGCTATAGCCCACCTGGTTGCTGTACTCTTCTTCCTTCACCAGGTTGCCGCTTTCGCGCAGTGCCTCTGTTATCTTCTTCCTTACGGCAAACCTGTCCTCGCCTATATATAGCTGCGCGGCCTCGCTCATAGTACCATCTTCGTTCAGGGTATCTATTACGGGCAGCTTGTGCTTCAGGCCCAGGTTATAGTCATTGATATCGTGCGCGGGTGTTACCTTAAGCGCACCTGTACCAAACTCCTTATCTATATAGTCGTCGAATATTATCGGTATCCTGCGATTGATGAGCGGCACAAAGGCATAAGCACCTTTAAGATGCGCATAGCGCTCATCGTCAGGATGCACGCAAATGGCAGTATCGCCCAAAATAGTTTCGGGGCGCACCGTGGCTACTGTTATATACTCGTCCTTATCATTATCCAGCTTGTAGCGTACATAGTACAGCTTCGAGTTGGTTTGCTTAAAGATCACTTCCTCATCGCTCAGGGCTGTCTTGGCGCGCGGGTCCCAGTTGATCATCTTTACACCGCGGTATATATAGCCCTTGCTGTACAGCTCGTTGAACACACGTATCACCGCCGCATAATAGTCATCATCCATGGTGAAGGCAGTGCGGTCCCAGTCGAGCGCGCAGCCCAGTTTTTTGAGCTGCTGCAGTATGATGCCGCCGTACTTCTCCTTCCACTCCCAGGCATACTTAAGGAACTCATCGCGGCTAAGGTTCTTCTTATCTATGCCCCGCTCGCGCAGCATGCCCACCACCTTAGCCTCGGTAGCTATAGATGCATGGTCGGTGCCCGGTACCCAGCAGGTATTGTAGCCCAGCATTTTCGCACGGCGAACGAGGATATCCTGCACGGTATCATTGAGCGCATGGCCCATGTGCAGCACACCTGTTACATTGGGCGGCGGAATGACCACGGTATAGGCAGGCCTTTCATCGGGTACGCTCTTAAAGTAGCCCGAATTGTTCCAATGCTCATACCATTTCTGTTCTGCTTCCCTGTGTTGAAAATTTTTGCTTAGCTCCATGTTATATTTAGTAATCTTATTATAAGGTTTGCAAAGATAATTTTTTAATTGCTTGCTGAATGGGGAGAATCATATTAGAATTCCTGTCGTGGTGAGCCGTGTCGAACCATGAAGTTAAGCCTTTGCACACAGGCCACATCGGGGCCTTGATCGGGCTGCGCCACCCTTCGACGCGGCTCAGTGTGACACGAATGCTATTCAGCATCCTCTCAATTTTTGACAAAGTCAGCCCAGCTAATAGACCCATATTACATTATGAATAAAAATAATTTCCGGTTTTCATTTCCGATTATATAATTTCCGGTTTTGGAAGGGCATTTCGGCTGAAATGCTTGATGGTAGAGCCGTATTACGTTTTGGAATAATTTCTGGTTATTTCCGGTTTTGTCTTTTCATTTCCGGTTTCTAATCAGAACGGCGGCTCATATTAACAGACCGAATTATTTCTCCTTATTTCCTGTTTTGGGAAATAATTGCTGAATAGCGGAAATAATGGATGAGTCATTTGTTGTCTGTTTTGCTTCTTAAATATTGCCTTTGCTCCTATTATAAAAAAAGCTCCGGCCTGTGATAAAGATACGAAATTGAGGGAGGGGTTTCCAAATTTATTTTTTGGGAACTCATCACCTAGAGATTGGCTAATAAGGAATGTAATCAAAAGTTATTCAAGCTGCAGAATTAAGCACGACACTTCTTCAGTTCGTTGTAGAATATTGCCAAATTGCTTTTAACAAGCATTGGAAATGAAGAATCAGTTTCAGGGCCAAATCCAAATTTTCCATCTCCATCTATAAAATACTTGTGGCCATGTATAGCCTTCATTATTGGAGCAGATGTAACTATCGCAACAGTATGTCCACACTCTTTTAATTGTCTCATAATTTTTAGAGCATTTTGTGGACCACTCCCTATTATCATTATATGAAATATGCGCCCAGTTTTTTCAAGCAAGAATAGAAACTCTTTCAACCTGGGCTCAATAGAAGACCAGGCGCGTGTTGATGTGAAATCTTTCGATATCATATGCACGTCGGGATTATCTTGTAACCATTTAGACCATCTAAGTATTTCACGATTATCTCCATCTAACCAATATAAGTTAGGCACTGCAGAAAGGCCAGAAAAATCTATTTCGGAAATTACTTGATGGTGACGCATTAGCATGGCTGTATGATGAGAATACGGCACGCGAGTTCCCTTGGTAGTAAATTCAGTTAAAGAAAAAGTAGGTCCGGTACATATCGAGAAGCCTAAGTCCTTTAATCTGGCTAATATCTGAACGCGTGATGCAGCCCAAAAACTCTCCAGCATCCAATCTTGCCCATTTAATACAGCTATCAGTTGGCAATCGGGCGCAACGTTTAGGTATTTTCGAAGAACATCTGGCGAGGTAAATTTGTGGTTGACAGTCGCTCCCTTTATTTTGCTGCAATTAAGCAAAATGCGAATATCAACAGCCGCAAATTCAGAGAATGTTTCTTCCCTACAATGTTTGTGGTGTGTGTAAGTAGGTATAAAAACCGGAATATCTTGCTGTACCTGCCTAATCTGTACCTGATCCAATGTCTGGCCACTTTCAATCTCTGCCGCAAAACTTTTTGACTTTGCTTTTTGATCTAAGCGCCCCCTTTCTCTACAAATTATATAGCATTTTTGGCACTGATAACGTAAACCCGTATCGACGGACCAAACGCAACCACAAGGCGCTCC
>APMI01029223.1_pt1 | contig 11269 bp, 8 predicted proteins | sample 667938 | NCBI WGS metagenome assembly APMI01 (sample SAMN01084076, study PRJNA167559) | wastewater metagenome | biome: Wastewater | place: Denmark: Ejby Moelle, Odense | collected 2011-11-28 | reverse complement strand
CCGGCAAAGACCGCGCCCGCAAAGACCGCGACAGCAAAGATCGCCCCCAAGACCGCCTCCCCCAAGACCGCCTCTCCGAAGACCGCTTCCCCCAAGACCGCCCTCAAGACTGCGTCCGCCAAGACAAGCGCGGCCAAGACAAGCGCGGCCAAGACAAGCGCGGCCAAAGCGCGCGCGACGAAGTCAGCCGCCGCCACCCCCTCGGCGACAAAAGCCAGCAAAAGCGCCGCGCCAAGCAAGCCTGCGGCCAAATCCGTCAAGAAGACGTCCGCCGCGACGAAGCCTGCTTCAAAAGCGCCGACCTCCGCCAAGGCTGCAAAGTCGCCAAATCGCGCGTCTTCCGCCAAGAACGCGGCCACACGCCCGCCCGCCAAGCGGTGAATGCCGCGCCTTTTTGATCACGGGTCCGTGACAATCACCGTTGATCGTTGGAAATGTCTCAGCGCAGAGATTGCCGCGCTGGCGCCCGCTTGCTAGCGTGCGCGCATGGCAGGCGCCCGATGGAGCGCCGCGACGACAGAAACCGGGAAAGCCCGGTCGCGTCGGCACCAGATTTGCTTGGGTGCGCTTTCAGGGGGGTTGCTTCAGCGAATGGAAGACTTCATTCAGCAGTTGATCAATGGGCTCACTCTGGGCTCGATCTACGGCCTGATCGCCATCGGCTACACGATGGTTTTCGGCATCATCGGCATGGTGAACTTCGCCCACGGCGACGTGTTCATGCTGTCCGCCTTCATCGCGCTGATTCTCTATCTCGCGCTGACGCAGCTCCTCGGGATTCCGATGATCGGCCTGGGATTGCTCTTCGCGTTCCTTGTCGTGCTGATCGGCTCGATGTTCGCGACGTCGCTCTGGAGCTGGACGATCGAACGCGTGGCCTACCGGCCTTTGCGCGGCTCGTTCCGCCTTGCGCCGCTGATCTCGGCCATCGGCATGTCGATCTTCCTGTCGAACTTCGTGCAGGTTGTGCAGGGCCCGCGCAACAAGCCGATCCCGCCGCTGCTGCAAGGCGGCGTGTGCCTCGCGGGCGAGGGGCCGAACTGCATGTTCCGCGGCCCTGAGGGCGGCGTCGGCGTGAATTTCCCCTACGCCTACATGCTCATCATCGTGGTCACGGCGGTGCTGCTGTCGGCCTTCTGGTATCTGGTGCAGCACACCCCGCTCGGACGCGCCCAGCGCGCCGTCGAGCAGGACCGCAAGATGGCTTCGCTGCTTGGCATCGACGTCGACCGCACGATCTCGATCACTTTCGTGATCGGCGCCTCGCTCGCCGCCATCGCGGGCGTCCTCTACATGATCCGCTACGGCGTCATCAATTTCGCGGACGGCTTCGTGCCCGGCGTGAAGGCGTTCACCGCAGCGGTGCTGGGCGGCATCGGTTCGCTGCCGGGCGCTGTCGTCGGCGGGCTTCTGATCGGCCTCATCGAAACCATGTGGTCCCACTATTTCTCGTCCGACTACAAGGACGTGGCGGCCTTCTCGATCCTGGCGATCACGCTCATCTTCATGCCCTCCGGCCTTCTCGGCCGCCCCGAAGTCGAGAAGGTCTGACCATGTCCAACGCATCCGGAGCCAAACCGGCGGGGACGAGCCGGTCCTCGTCCGTCATCCGCGACGCCCTGTTCGCCGCCGTCATCGGCGCGGGCATCTCCTTCCCGATTCTGGTCCTCAAGACCGATCAGGACATGTCCAACCGCCTGGTGCTGATCCAGCGCTGGTGGTGGATGCCGCTCTGCGCCGCGATCGCTTTCGTCGCGGTGCTGCTGCGCGGTCTTTACGCCGCGCGCAAGGAAAACGCGCTGATTCAGGACAGGGCCGAGTTGATCGCGCCCAACGATCCCGGCGCCAAGATCGCCGAGGCCCATCCCAAAGGCTTTCCCTGGGCAAAAGTGATCGCGCCGCTGGGCGTCGGCTTTCTGCTCGCCTTCCCCTTCATCGCCATCGCCGGCGCGGGTTGGGGCGGCGCGCTGAAATGGATCGACAATTACGGCGTCCAGATCATGATTTACGTCATGCTGGGCTGGGGCCTCAACATCGTCGTCGGCCTCGCGGGGCTGCTCGATCTGGGTTACGTCGCCTTCTACGCGGTCGGCGCCTACGCCTATGCGCTGCTCTCGACGCATTACGGCCTGTCGTTCTGGATCTGCCTGCCGGTCGCAGGCATCCTCGCGGCCTTCTGGGGCATTCTGCTCGGCTTCCCCGTGCTGCGCCTGCGCGGCGACTATCTCGCCATCGTGACGCTCGCCTTCGGCGAGATCATCCGCGTGGTGCTGATCAACTGGACGGACTTCTCGAACGGCAACGCCGGCATTTCAAGCATTCCGAAGGTGACCTTCTTCGGTATCCCCTTCACCGACACGCCCGATGGCTTCGCCGCGCGGTTCGGCCTCGATTTCTCGCCGCTCCACATCAAGATCTTCCTGTTCTATCTCATCCTTGCGCTCGCGCTGCTGACGAACTTCGCCACGCTGCGCCTGCGCAAGATGCCGATCGGGCGGGCGTGGGAGGCGCTGCGCGAGGACGAGATCGCCTGCCGTTCGCTTGGCATGAACACGACCAACACCAAGCTCACCGCCTTTGCGCTGGGCGCGATGTTCGGCGGTTTCGCCGGGTCGTTCTTCGCCGTGCGCCAGGGCTTCGTCAGCCCGGAGAGCTTCACCTTCCTGGAATCGGCGATCATCCTGGCGGTCGTGGTTCTGGGCGGCATGGGCTCGCAGATCGGCGTCGCCATTGCGGCCACCTTGATGATCGGCGGCACCGAAATCCTGCGCGAACTCGACTGGACGAAGCAAATCTTCGGGCCGGATTTCGATCCCGCTCTCTACCGCATGCTGGTCTTTGGCTTCGCAATGGTTGTGATGATGATCTGGAAACCGCGCGGGCTCGTCTCTTCGCGCACGCCCTCCGCCTTCCTCAAGGAACGCAAGTCCGTCTCTGGCTCACTCGTCGGGGAGGGCCACGGCTGATGCGCTGGAAGGTCGATCCCCTCCTCGTCGTCGAGCATCTGACGATGCGCTTCGGCGGCCTCGTCGCGGTCAACGATCTGTCGTTTCAGGTCGGTCGCGGCGACATCACCGCGCTGATCGGGCCGAACGGCGCCGGCAAGACGACGGTGTTCAACTGCGTCACCGGCTTCTACAAGCCGACCGAAGGTCGCCTCGCGCTCGCCCGCAAGGGTCGCGCCACGCCCCCGGACGTCGCCGATCTCACGGCTTCGCCCGGACGCCACAAGGCATACGCCGAAGGCGATCTCTATCTGCTGGAGCGGATGCCCGACTTCCAGATCTCCGATAAGGCCAGGGTCGCGCGCACCTTTCAGAACATCCGCCTGTTTCAGGGCATGACCGTTCTGGAAAATCTGCTCGTCGCCCAGCACAACGCCTTGATGCGCGAGTCAAACTGGACGATCGGCGGCCTGCTCGGCTCCAAGCGCTACCGCGATGCGCACGCCGCCTCGATCGAAAAGGCGACGGACTGGCTCAAGCGCATCAACCTTCTCGACAAGGCCGACGATCCGGCCGGCGAACTGGCATATGGCGACCAGCGCCGTCTCGAGATCGCGCGCGCGATGTGCACCAATCCCGTGCTGCTGTGCCTCGACGAACCGGCGGCCGGTCTCAACCCCAAGGAATCGCTGGAGCTGAACACGCTGTTGCGCTCTCTCCGCTCGGACTTCGACACCTCGGTGCTGCTCATTGAGCATGACATGTCGGTGGTGATGCAAATCTCCGATCACGTCGTGGTTCTCGACTACGGCACCAAGATCGCCGACGGCACGCCTGAAGAAGTCAAATCCGATCCCAAGGTGATCGCGGCCTATCTGGGCGTCGACGATTCCGAAGTGGCTGAAGTCGAGGAGCAACTGTCGTGACCGCTCCCGCCTCTCCCGCCCGCTCCGGCGCGCCCTTGCTTTCGCTGCGCGGCGTCGAAACCTACTACGGCAAGATCCAGGCCCTCAAAGGCATCGACATCGATGTGCATCAGGGCGAGATCGCGACGCTGATCGGCGCCAACGGCGCTGGCAAATCCACCACGATGATGACCATCTTCGGCTCGCCCCGCGCGCGCCGCGGCGAGATCCGTTTCGACGGTCAGGACATCACGCGCATGGAGCCGCACCATATCGCGCGGCTCAACATCGCCCAGTCGCCGGAAGGGCGCCGCATCTTCCCGCGCATGACGGTGTTCGAAAACCTGCAGATGGGCGCATCGATCAACAATTTCGCCTATTTCGATCAGGATCTCGAGCGCGCCTTCGCGATGTTCCCGCGTCTGAAAGAACGCGCGCATCAGCGCGGCGGCACATTGTCGGGCGGCGAGCAACAGATGCTCGCCATCGCCCGCGCCTTGATGAGCCGTCCCCGCCTGTTGATGCTGGACGAACCCTCGCTCGGCCTCGCGCCGCTCGTCGTCAAGGCGATCTTCGAGGCGATCTCGGAGCTGAACCGCACCGACGGCCTCACCGTCTTCCTCGTGGAGCAGAACGCCTTCCACGCGCTGCGGCTGGCCCATCGCGCCTATGTTCTGGTCAACGGCGCGGTCACGATGTCCGGCTCGGGCGCCGAGCTTCTCGCCAGGCCCGAGGTTCGCGCGGCCTATCTCGAAGGGGGCCACTGATGGACCTGCTCTGGAGCGACACGGGCTTCTGGCCCTTCTTCTTCCTTACCTTCATTCTGGGGGGCGCCACGGCCTTCGCCAGCGGCAGGGCGATCGCCTCGACCTGGCGCCCAGCCTCGCAGATTTTCCTCTACGGAGCGATTCTGGCGGCGGCGATCCGCTTCCTCAATTACGCTTTGTTCGATGGATACTTCTTCCTATCGCCGGAGAGTCCGGTTCAGGGCCTGTTGCGATGGGCGCTCGCCTACATCATCGTCGCCCTGATCGCTTTCGCCGGCTACAAGAGCACGCGCAGCGCCCAGATGGCGCGGCAATATTCCTGGCTGGCCGCGTCGACGCGCTGACGCAAACCTCGCCCCACGGCATGGTGACAGGGCGTCGGAAAAAGACGATGCTCGCGCGCAAATCAGAGAAGAGCCGACAGGCTCCGAAAGAGCGCGAGCCGAACGGCTCGAAGCGAATGGGGCCAAACGGCCCGCGAGCCGAACGGCTCGAAGCGAATGGGGCCAAACGGCCCGAGTTTTGGAGGGAGAACCTGAATGAAGAAGACGTTCATGACCGGCCTGCTGCTGGCCGCCGGCCTTGCTTACGCGGGCGCGGCCCAGGCGCAGATCAAGCTCGGCGTCGCCGGCCCGATCACCGGCCCGAACGCCGCCTTCGGCGCGCAGCTCGTCAATGGCGCTGAGCAGGCCGTCGCGGACATCAACGCCGCCGGCGGCATCAACGGCCAGAAGGTCGAGTTGCTCAAGGGCGACGACGTGTCGGATCCCAAGCAGGGCGTTTCGGTCGCCAACAAGTTCGTGGGCGACGGTGTCAAGTTCGTCGTCGGCAACTTCAACTCGTCCGTGTCGATCCCGTCCTCGGATGTCTACGCCGACAATGGCATCCTCCAGATCACCCCTGCCTCGACCAACCCCCAGCTCACCGACAAGGGCAAGTGGAACGTGTTCCGCACTTGCGGCCGTGACGATCAGCAGGGTGAAGTCGCCGGCAAGTATCTGGCCGAGAACGCCAAGGGCAAGAAGGTCGCGGTCATCCACGACAAGACCACCTATGGCAAGGGCCTCGCCGACGAGACGAAGAAGGCGATGAACAAGCTCGGCGTCAAGGAAGTCCTCTACGAAGGCATCAATGTCGGCGAGAAGGACTTCTCCGCGCTCGTCTCGAAGATCAAGGCCTCCGGCGCCGACTTCGTGTATTGGGGCGGCCTGCACACCGAAGGCGGCCTGATCGTGCGCCAGATGCGCGACCAGGGCGTCAAGGCTGTGATGATGTCCGGCGACGGCATCACCTCCGACGAGTTCTCCGCGATCGGCGGCCCGGGCGTCGAAGGCACGCTGATGACCTTCCCGCCGAACCCGATGAAGCGCCCCGAGGCGGCGGAAGTCGTCAAGAAGTTCGAAGCGAAGAACTTCAAGCCGGAAGCCTACACGCTCTACACCTACGCCGCGGTGCAGATTTACAAGCAGGCCATCGAGCAGGCCAAGTCGACCGACCCCAAGAAGGTCGCCGAGGTCATGCACGCCGGCAAGCCCTTCAAGACCGTCATCGGCGACATCGCCTATGACAAGAAGGGCGACATCACCCGTCCCGACTACGTGATGTACACCTGGAAGAAGGGCGCCGACGGCAAGATCACCTACGTCCAGAACTGATCTGCGACGTAGCGACCGACGGTCGCGCGATCAAAAGAGGCCCGCCGAGCGATCGGCGGGCCTTTTCATTTGGATTTCGCACAACGCGCCTTATTCAGCCGCCGCCGCCCGATACGCAGCGACGTCATAATTGAGAACCGGCCCCAGCCACCGCTCGACCTCCGCGATCGCCATGCCCTTGCGCGCCGCATAATCCTCAACCTGATCGCGCTCGACCTTCGCGACGCCGAAATAATAGGCGTCAGGATGCGCCAGATAGAGGCCCGACACGGACGAGCCGGGCGTCATCGCGAAGCTTTCCGTCAGCGCCACGCCCGCAGCGCGCTCCGCGTCGAGCAGAGCGAACAAGGTCGCTTTCTCCGTATGGTCGGGCTGCGCCGGATAGCCCGGCGCCGGGCGGATGCCGCGATACTCTTCCGCAATCCGTTGCTCGTTGGTGAGCGTCTCCTCGGCCGCGTAGCCCCAGAATTCGCGCCGCACCCGCTCATGCATCCGCTCGGCGAAGGCCTCCGCGATGCGATCCGCCAGCGCCTTCACCATGATAGAGCCGTAGTCGTCATTGGCGCGCTCATAGCGCCGCGCGACTTCCTCCTCCTCCGGCCCCGCCGTGACGACGAAGCCGCCGATATAATCAGGCGACCCCACAGGCGCGACGAAATCGGCGAGCGCGAGGTTGGGCTTGCCCTCGCGCCGTCCCAACTGCTGGCGCAGCGTGAAGAAGGTCGCGAGCCGATCCTTGCGCGCTTCGTCCGTGTAAAGCGCGATGTCGTCGCCCACCGCGTTCGCGGGCCAGAAGCCGATCACGGCGCGCGGCCGGAACCACTTCTCATCGACGATGCGTTTGAGCATCGCCTGCGCGTCCGCGAACAGATTGCGCGCCGCCTCGCCCTGCTTCTCGTCCTGAAGAATGGCGGGATAGCGCCCCTTCAACTCCCAGGTCTGAAAGAACGGCGTCCAGTCGATCGTCTCGACAAGATCGGCGAGATCGTAATCGTCAAAGGCGCGCGCGCCGAGGAAGCTCGGGCGCGGCGGCGCGTAGCCCGCCCAGTCGATCTTCATCGCGTTGGCGCGCGCGCGCGCGATCGGCACGCGCTGCTTGTCGCTCTCTGCGCGCGCATGAGCGGCGGCGACTTTCGCATATTCCGCGCGGGTGGCCGCGATGTAATCAGCCTTGCCCTCTTTCGACAGAAGCGACGACACGACGCCGACGGCGCGGCTCGCATCCGTCACATAGACGGCCTGCCCCCGCGCGTAATTGGGATGGATCTTCACCGCCGTATGCACGCGGCTCGTCGTCGCCCCGCCGATCATCAAGGGCAGGTCGAAGCCCTCGCGCTCCATCTCGGCGGCGACGAAGCACATCTCGTCAAGCGAAGGCGTGATGAGGCCGGAAAGTCCGATGACATCGACCTTTTCCGTGCGCGCCGTTTCCAGAATCTTCGCGGCGGGAACCATCACGCCGAGATCGATCACCTCGTAATTGTTGCATGCCAGCACGACGCCGACGATGTTCTTGCCGATGTCATGCACGTCGCCCTTCACGGTCGCCATCAACACCTTGCCCGCGCTCTGGCGCTGGCCGGCCTTTTCGGCCTCCATATAAGGCATCAGATAGGCGACCGCCTGCTTCATCACGCGCGCGGATTTCACGACCTGCGGCAGGAACATCTTGCCCGCGCCGAAGAGATCGCCGACGACGTTCATGCCCGACATCAAAGGCCCTTCGATCACGTCGAGCGGGCGAGCCGCCTTGGCGCGCGCCTCCTCCGTATCCTCGACGATGAACTCGGTGACTCCGTTCACGAGCGCATGTTCGAGACGTTTGTCGACCGTCTGCTCGCGCCAGCGCAAATCCTTGGCCTTGGCTTCGCCGCCGCCGCCCTTGAACTTCTCCGCGATGGCGAGCAAACGCTCGGTCGCGTCGGAGCGTCGGTTGAGAACGACGTCCTCGCAGGCCTCGCGCAGTTCAGGGTCGATCTTCTCGTAAACCGCGAGCTGCCCCGCGTTGACGATCCCCATGTCCATGCCGACGCCGATCGCGTGGTAAAGGAACACCGAGTGCATCGCCTCGCGCACCGGCTCGTTGCCGCGGAACGAAAAGGACAGGTTGGAGACGCCGCCCGACACATGGACATGCGGGAGCTGTTCGCGGATCGTCTGCGTCGCCTCGATGAAGTCGACGCCGTAATTGTCGTGCTCCTCGATGCCCGTCGCGACCGCGAAAATGTTCGGATCGAAAATGATGTCCTCGGGCGAAAAGCCGACCTTCTCCGTCAGCACTTTGTAAGCGCGCGCGCAGATCTCGATCTTGCGCGCCCTGGTGTCCGCCTGCCCCTGCTCGTCGAACGCCATCACGACGACGGCCGCGCCGTAACGGCGCACGATCCTGGCGTCCTGAATGAACTTCTCTTCGCCTTCCTTCAGCGAGATCGAATTGACGACGCCCTTGCCCTGAAGGCACTTCAGGCCCGCCTCGATCACCTCGAATTTTGAAGAGTCGACCATCACCGGCACACGCGCGATGTCGGGCTCGGAGGCGACGAGATTGAGGAAATCGACCATCGCTTTCAGCGAGTCGAGCAACCCCTCGTCCATGTTGACATCGATGATCTGCGCGCCGGCTTCAACCTGCTCGCGCGCCACCGCAAGCGCGGCGGCCATCTCGCCGTTCTTGATCAGCTTGCGGAACTTGGCCGAACCCGTGACGTTGGTGCGCTCGCCGACGTTCACGAAAGCGATGTCGCTCGTCAAAGTGAACGGCTCAAGGCCCGAAAGCCTGAGCAAAGGTGGGATCGTCGGAACGATGCGCGGCTTCACAGTCTTCACGCGTTCGGCGATCGCGCGGATATGGTCCGGCGTCGTGCCGCAGCAGCCGCCGACGATGTTGACAAGGCCGCTGTCGGCGAACTCGCCGACAAGCGACGCCATGAACTCCGGGCTTTCGTCGTACAGTCCGAACTCGTTGGGCAAGCCCGCATTGGGGTAGGCGCACACCAGCGTGTCGCACACGCGTGACAGATCCGCGACGTGCTGGCGCATCTCTTTCGCGCCGAGGGCGCAATTGAGTCCGAAGGACAACGGCCTTGCGTGGCGCAGCGAATGCCAGAACGCGACCGAGGTCTGGCCCGAAAGCGTGCGCCCTGAAAGATCGGTGATCGTGCCCGAGATCATCACCGGCAGCGTGCGGCCTGTCTCCTCGAACACTTCGTCAATGGCGAACAGCGCCGCCTTGGCGTTCAGCGTGTCGAAGATCGTCTCGACGATGATGATGTCGGCGCCGCCCGCGATCAGGCCGCGCGTGGCCTGCGCATACGCGATGCGAAGATCGTCGAACGACACGGCGCGGAAGCCCGGATCGTTCACGTCGGGCGAGATCGAGGCGGTGCGATTGGTCGGCCCGAGCGCGCCGGCGACGAAACGCGGGCGTCCATCCTCTGCCTGCGCGATGTCGGCCGCTTCGCGCGCGAGCCGCGCGCTTGCTTCGTTGAGTTCGTACGCGAGCGCCTGCATGCCGTAATCGGCCTGCGCGATGGTCGTCGAAGAGAAGGTGTTCGTCTCCGCGATATCCGCGCCCGCGCGATAATATTGCAGGTGAATATCGCGGATCGCGTCGGGCGCCGTCAGCGACAACAGATCATTGTTGCCGCGAAGGTCCGACGGCCAGTCCTTGAATCGCTCGCCGCGAAAGTCCGCCTCCGTCAGGGAGAGCTTCTGGATCATCGTGCCCATCGCGCCGTCAAGCACGAGGATGCGTTCGCACGCGGCGCGGGTGAGAACGGTTTGAGCGTCGTGTCTGGTCATGGTCAGGCGGCCTGTTCAGCGCCGGCGCTCGCGGCGGGCGAGGGGCGCAATCCGATGAGATGGCAGACCGCGTAAACGAGATCGGCCTTGTTCATCGTGTAGAAGTGAAGATCCTCGACGCCGTGATCGATGAGATCGATGACTTGCTCGGCGCAGACCGCGGCCGCCACAAGGCGGCGCGTGGGCAGATCGTTCTCAAGCCCGTCGAAACGCTGCGCCAGCCAGTCCGGCACGCTCGCGCCGGTGCGCTTGGCGAAGCCCGCCGTCTGCTTGAAGTTCTGGACCGGAACGACGCCCGGCACGATCGGCACGTCGATCCCTGCGGCCGCCGCAAGGTCGCGATAACGATAGAAATGGCTGTTGTCGAAGAAGAACTGCGTCACAGCGCGCGTCGCGCCAGCATCGACCTTGCGCTTGAGCAACTCGATGTCGTGCAACAGGTTCGGGCTTTGCGGATGGCGCTCGGGATAGGCCGAGACGGTGATTTCGAAATCGCCGACCGCTTTCAGTCCGGCGATCAGCTCCGGCGTCGATTGATAGCCCTCGGGGTGGGCGGCGTAGGGCGCGTCGATGCCCGCCGGCGGATCGCCGCGCAGCGCCACGATATGGCGCACGCCCGCATCGAGATAGCTGTGCGCCACTTCGTCGATTTCCCCGCGCGTGGCCCCGACGCAGGTGAGATGAGCCGCCGGCTTGATCGCCGTGTCCGTCACGATGCGCGAGACGGTCGCATGGGTGCGCTCGCGCGTCGTGCCGCCCGCGCCATAGGTCACCGAGACGAAATGGGGTTGCAACGGCGCAAGGCGGGTCACGCAATCCCACAGCGCCGTCTCCATCTCCTGTGTCTTGGGCGGAAAAAACTCGAACGACACTCTGAGATCGCGCGAGGCTTCGCGGCTGAGGCGTTGCGGCTTGGCGTTCATCACGCACTCTCCTTACGTGGCGATGCCTCGCCGATGCTGCGGCGATCCCGGCCCATCCAGATCGACACGGCGAGCTTCTTGCCCTCGCCGCGCCGGGGCGCGATTTCGCGAAATGTGGCGTCGAGACCGGCTGCGTCCATCGCGCTCGCGATGTCGTCGCGCGCAAAGCCGAGGCGACGATGCGCGTGGTCCTCGCGCAGACTCTCATTTTCATGCGGCGACAGATCGACGATCGCAAGCCGCCCGCCGGGCGCAAGCGCGCGCGCCGCCTCG
>APMI01010043.1_pt1 | contig 11271 bp, 15 predicted proteins | sample 667938 | NCBI WGS metagenome assembly APMI01 (sample SAMN01084076, study PRJNA167559) | wastewater metagenome | biome: Wastewater | place: Denmark: Ejby Moelle, Odense | collected 2011-11-28 | reverse complement strand
ATAAATTAAATTGAAGGCCAACTTTTCATAAGACGTTGAAAACTGATGCTGCTTGATTTCGTTTTCGATACTCATAATCGGAGATTCTTTAGCAAAATTGATTTAATTTTCACAATAAATAAAATTTAAAAGGCGATGGAAAATCTGCACAGGTTACGCCAGTACCAAACGATACCCTATAACGAATTAAGCTAGCTTTGTTACTTTTATCACATGAAATGCAAAAAATTAGGCAAATCATCGCTAATGATTTCTGAAATCGGCCTTGGCTGCATGTCGTTGCTAAAAGGTTCCTATAGTGAAGCAAATAGCATCGTGTCGGCAGCCGTGGATGCTGGTATCAATTTTTTTGATACGGCAGATTTATATGATAAAGGAGCAAATGAAAAATTGATTGGCCAACTGTTAAAGCCAATTAGAAAGAGTATTTTCCTTGCAACCAAAGTAGGCAATCAATGGAACGATGATAATAGTGGATGGAACTGGAATCCGAGAAAATCTTACATTGTAGAAGCAGTAAACCAAAGCCTGAGCCGGCTACAAACAGATTGTATAGATTTATATCAGTTACATGGTGGCACAATTAACGATCCAATTGATGAAACGATTGAAGCCTTTGATATGTTGGTACAACAAGGAAAAATTAGGTACTATGGCATATCCAGTATCCGACCCAACGTGATTCGTAAATATGCAACACTTTCCAACATTCAAAGTGTAATGATACAATATAGTTTATTGGATCGCCGACCCGAAGAAGAAATTGTCGAATTGCTACAAAGCCAGCAAATTGGCGTACTGGCAAGAGGTGTGTTGGCTCAAGGGCTGCTCACAAGCAAACCAGGCAGGGAATATCTCGGATACACTAAGGAAGAAGTTGAGCAGCTTCAAAAAGAGTTATCTCAATATGGAAACAATGCGTCTTTAGCACTACATTTTGTGTTACACAACCCGGCTATAACAAGTGCTATTGTGGGCATTAGCACTAAGCATCAGCTAAAAGACCTTTTAAAGGCTTATTCTATAGGGGAAAATACAAAAATATTGAGTTCCATTACTACTATTTTAACCCCGAAGTGTTATACCGATCATCGGAAATAATTTTTTTTGAAAAAGTGTTTTGTAGAATGTGGAAATCCCTTATTTTTGCTGCCCCGAAAGGGAAAGCAATATTCCTCCTTAGCTCAGTTGGTTAGAGCATCTGACTGTTAATCAGAGGGTCGCCCGTTCAAGTCGGGCAGGGGGAGCTTAAAAATCAAGGCATTACATATTAGTAATGCCTTTTTTATGTCCTTGTGCAGAAACAATGCAGAAACATAATCTATTAACATAGTTTTAACAAGGAAAAATTATCTTAAAACTCCCAGGTCCAAGGTTTCACTCACCAACTCACCTCTAATTTGGATAAGCCCGTCTCAAATCTTAAATTAGAACACCAATTACACACAACTATTCAAAAGTTAAAACACAACCTCCTATGACGAGAAGTACACTTGCTGTAGGTAAAACATCAAACAAGTACCATATCAAAGGTGTTTATGACGGCGACTATGAGATTAATGATAACATGTATGTCATGGATTTTGAAAAGGGCTCCTTCGAGAAAAAAGAAATCTATTACAGCCAAAAAAGTTACAATGGCCACATCTGGGTAAATGGTAAGAAAATCACTCCCAAGATTGCTGCAAGACTTCGCCCGCTTCTCGCATCAAAGGAACAGGATTTTTGTTGGGGAAATAAGGGGGCCGGCGCCAAAATAGTTGCCCTTGCTATCTGTCAAGAAATACTTCAATACACTGAGTGGGCCTTAAATGTGTATCAATTATTTGCAGAAGAATTTATCTATTCTTTGAAAAGAGAAAGCTTCGAAATCGAAATCGACCTCTCCGACTTTTTGATAGATAATAGAGAAAAGCTTACTTACGATTACTTTACATGTTACTGTGAGTTCTCGGGGGGATGCAGGGAAATCGCTTTGGTCAAGAATGCTTCGACCAATATGTTTTCAGTTAATCTTTTGGATGAAGTTACCTGGGCCTATGTAGATAGACAGGAGCTCTCGTATAACTGGAAAATGCCCTCCTTCAATGCCATTTTCGGAATGAAAGAAAAGGAACCCGAAAATGTAAAGCCTCCCTTTGATCGGCAAGCAGCATTTAAGAAAACCCGCAGAAGTCTACAACGCCAGTTTTTCGAAAAGAAGTTTTCCCGATTGCACGATACTTGTGCAACCATGTTGATAACAGAAATAGATTATGTGCTTTCACTTTTTTCAAATAAACGAGAAGAATATTTAAGAGAAAGAGCAATCAAAAAACAGTCGGTGCTCAAAAAGAATCACGAAAAGTTGTTAGCTCGCATGGCGAAGGAACGACGGGAAGAAATCAAAAATGCCCAAACCAAGAAAGGTGGGACTAAATAATGGCAACAATGGGGGTTTTCCCATTTTTGATATTTGCCATTTTATAAACTTGTTCTTCACTGGCTTTTGAAAAGTAATGACCGAAGCTGCCTTACTATTTGGGATTTGAGTATCATACCACCGAGATGACTAAATACGTTGGGGCAGCGATTATGACAAAGAGCCTCAAAAAAATATCGGAGGCTCTTTGGTTAGGCAACCATTGGTTAACAAAACAATTTTACTTCTCTTTATTTTGTGACCGGGTCCTAGGCTAAGAGACCTCAACTAACTAAACTAACGAAATAAAAAAACCGCACCTCGCAAGAATAAATCTCTAAACGAAGCGCGGATTTATATTGGCAACTTTTATTAAACTGATTTAGCGCCCTTATTTCGACACAATTTCGGACGGGTCGATCATTGCTTTACATTCATCCTCGGTGCCGCTTGAATTTGCTGATACTCTAGAATATTCCCAATTGGTTGAATTATTGAGATCGAGAGAAGCTTTCAAACCTGCATTATCAATAACTTCTAGCGCAATAGAGTCGTTGGGATTCACGCAGCTCTGCTGTCCATTGTATCGAGGCCCGCTTTTGCTGTTAATGTCTTCTATAACGACTTGACCATTGGCGCTGATTTGATGGGAAGCGTATAGCTTATTTGAATTACTCTTATCAAAAATAGACACCTTGATAGAATATGAAGATGAATTTTGTATAAGCTTTTTCGATTTCGCGGATTTGGAACACGCAATAGCTGCTATGCTAACAAGAATAGATGCTAAAATATAATTTGCCTTCATATATATGTTTTTTGTTCAAAGTTAATAGCCGTAGGAAGTGCGTAGTGAATCAAAAGCCGCAACAGTATTTCCCGAGGGTAAATTTCCCCTTAGTTTGTTCATCAAGCTGGCGGGAGAGGTCGTGCTGCCATCCAAATAGTTATATATTGTACTAATTGTGAAGTTCCTGACATTGTCAGTAACGACATTTGATTCCGGTAACTGAGGAGTTCGATCAGTATTATAACCATTGTGATCTAATAAATCGTGCAGGAATCTTGACGGAATATGTTCCCAATCAAAAATATTCACACCTGCATGTCCTCCGTTCTCTGCTACAGCATACCAACTGTTTATAAAATTAATTGGTGTGGCCGGATTAAAATATTCAGTAAGGGAGCTATGTGCATTGGGACCATATCGTCTATGCGCGTATTCCCTACCCATGAAATATCCCCACATTTCAATCAAATCTGTTTTTTCCACACCTGGATCACCTGCATGACCGTAGCTTGTCGTGCTAAAAAGGTCATAATCCACAATAAACTTGATATTGTCCGTCCACAGGCTAGTGCTGGTCTTTCTGAAATGACTAGCATGGGAAAACTCGTGATAAGCTGTTTCCTTTATCCTATCTGTTGTAAAGTTAGTGCTATTACTCCAATCATATCCGTATAAGACATCAGGCAGTGCAGTAAGTAATGGCGCTCCAAGCGCACCTGTTTTAGCTATCAAAAAATATTGCATATCTATTGTCGCCAATGGATTTGCGCTTGCCAATGCTGCAAACATGGGCGCAGACGCAGAACTATGAAAGTTATGAATCAGGATTTTTATTCCGCTCGGCGGCGGCATAATGCCGTCTTGCGCTGCGTATTCATCAAAATCATAAAGTGCATTATTGTCTCGTCCTGAAAAAAGTTGACAATTTTTTTGATTAAATCCTACGACAGGTTTACGGTTTGTTTTTAGTCCTGCAATAGGTTTACTTTTCAAAGTTAGGAAAGTAGATGGAAAAAATATTTTGTAGCCCTTCACAGCTAAAGAAATATTTTTTTCATCGGTACTATTCATAAACAACTTCAACTGCTAATGGTGCCTTTTTAGTGTAATAACTCTTCCATTTCCTTTCTACTTTTTCATGGCTATTGCAGTGAACTTCTACCGGTGTTTTGTAGCTGATGCTGCTGTGTGGACGCAGATGATTGTACACACTGATTGCTTTAGCTACTTCATTTTGGGCTGTTGTAAAATCTGCATATACCGCTTGTAGCAATTCATCTTTCAAAATACCATTTACTCTTTCTGCTATGGCATTCTCTAATGGATCGCCATTCTCGGTCATGGATATTTTTATCTTCTTGTTTTTTAAAATAGTTATATAATCATTACAACAATACTGTACGCCTCTATCGCTGTGATGTATCAGGTTTTCTTGTGATGAATTGTTGTATAATGCCATCTTTAAAGCTTTTATACTCCCTGCTGCTTCTAATGTTTTGGATAGATAAAAACCTACAATCTTCCTACTGTAAGCATCTGTTATCAAACTTAAATAAGCGAACCCGTTTTTCAAAGTAATATAAGTTATATCGCTTACCCACAGTTGGTTGGATGACACAGGAATAAACTCCTTAATCAGATTTTTATATTTTTTGTAGCGATGAAAACTATGCGTAGTTATAGGCTTGCTTCTTTTCCTTCTACGTACCAATAAACCATAATCAAACAGTAGTTTAAACAAACTATCCCTACCAACTTTTAGTTGATGTTCTTGCATAAATGTTTGTAACATATAATGCAATCTTCTACCTCCGATACGGGGTTGATACGCTCGTACTTTATGTACTTGCTGCACAATCAATTCTTCTGCAAAGCACTGCTGCTCCTGATGTTGTTGTGCTTTATATAACCCTTGCCGACTATACCCAAGCAATGAACAAAGTGAAGTAATACTTCTCGGCTTTCTTTGTTCTACATTCATGATTGCTTGGTGCCAAACTTTTTTCTGAGCTCAATGCCTGTAAGTTGTTCAGATAGTTTTAGCATCTCTTCCAGCACTTCATTATGAAGTTTTGCTTTATGAAGTTCGGCTTGCAGCTGCTTTACTTCTTTAGGTAGGGCAGTGGGTTCATCTGTTGGCTTCAACTGCTTCTTCATGGGTTTTATTTTTCCTTTGTAAGTACTCACCCAAGAATGAATTTTACGAAAATCAATGCCATACTTAGCTCCTAATTGGCGATAACTGTAATCGCCTGTTAAATACTCGGCTATAATAGCCTCTTTGTTAATCTCTCTTTTTTGCATAATTTGTCCAAATTTAAGTGACGAATAATCGTCAACCTATTTTAGGACAAGACAATCAAAAAAGACATCGAAGAAAACAAATCCAAAACAAATTCATCGCCGCTTAAACCGAACTCAGGTTACTAAGTGAAACCGTAAAAGAAGTAAATAAAATTGTTGTGAAATCCACCTGCCAATTTACCTATATTTTCGAAGGCTCATTTTGAACTATTATATAATTCAGGATGATATTCGTTAACCCCGTTGAGTAGTGATTGCTTATAATATTGGCTGAGTAGCTTATTGACTTAAAATAAGATAAAACTATCCTATTTATAAAACATTCCTATATTTGCCTTCTAATTATGCTATCAAAAACTTGCGAATATGCAATTCGGGCTATGATTTACGTAGCAAAACAATCTCAAAACGGGAAGGTGGTGAACATTAAAGAAATAGCAGCAAATATTGATTCTCCAGAATTATTTGTTGGCAAAATTCTACAGGGTTTGAGCAAACAAGGGTTATTGCATTCGCAAAAAGGTAGAAATGGCGGTTTCTTTATTAGTGATGCTGGTTCAAATATTTCTTTGGCAGATATCATTATTGCAATAGATGGAGAAAAGATCTTTACCGGATGTGGTGTAGGGTTAGATCATTGTTCCGAAAAAAATCCTTGCCCCATTCATCATGAATACAAACCCGTTAGAAAATTATTTCATGATATGTATAAGCAAACGACTTTGGCTCAGTTTAAAAACTCACTCAAGGGAAATCACATATTATTGAAGAGAAGTTGATTTTTTTTGGCTCAAAAATAGGATAAAAAGGTATTAATATATAAGTTAACGAATATAATATTATGCAACCTCAAGCTACATTATTGTACTTACTATTATTCAGTGCGGGAATATTACTTTTTATGGCACTTCTCTTGAGAGCAAAAGTAAAGCAAATGCGAAACGAACAGGGCAAGAGTAGAAAAAGATTTAATGAAGAATCTTTTAAAACTCAGCTAAATTCGATGGGAGTAAAGCAGTTGCAATCCTTAAAAAGTTACTTTGATAAAAAATGACACTCCGTTTCTGGTACCCTTCATGGGAAGCAACCGTTATTGCTTTTGGCAGTAGCTCTTGCGCTTAGTCAAATTGCTTTGGGACAATCTGGTGGAGCGGGCAAGCAGCCCTTATTGGGAGAGGTTGGCATTATTATTACAATATTACTACTGTTTATTCCTATTGCGGCGGCACTTTTACTGTTGGTGTTGAAAATTAAAAGAGCTTCAAGGAAGTACGAAAATCAAAATAGAGCCATAAAAGCGAAATTGCTAGTATCCTATCTGAAAGAGCTCTCTCCGGACGAAGCTGCAACAGAAGTAGAGCAAAGGGAAACTGCGTTGAACTATCATCTCACGAACAAAGAACTCGGAGGGGATCAAGCAGTGAAAGATACAAAGGGTTTGCTGAACGTTAAGGAAAGTTCGGGATTACCTTTTGTTCCGTTTAAGCGCAAGGCAATCCCCCGTGCTACTGTTGACCCTCAGTTGAGCAAACTGGTACTTTGGTTTATGATTACGGCAACCTTTTGGCTACTATTTGGAACTACCGTAGGTGAGTATATTGGAATTAAATTTGTAGCTCCAGATGCGGATCATTTGAGCTGGCTTAGTTTTGGCAGATTGCGCCCGGTACACACCAACGCAGTATTTTGGGGATGGGCATCATTGGGAATGTTGGGAATGGGTTATTATGTTATTCCGCGAGTAGGCAACAATCCCTTATATAGCTACAAATTGGGCTGGTGCACTTTATTTCTTATTAATGCTACTGTATTGCTCGGCAGTATTGCATTAATGGCGGGAATCAACAACGGTGGTGGCGAGTATCGTGAATACATTTGGCCAATTATGTCTTTGTTTGGTCTTGGGCTAGTACTTACGCTGATTAATTTTCTTAAAACGATAGCTTGCAAACAAACCAAAGAAATTTACATATCCAACTGGTACATTGTTGCAGCACTTATATTTGGATTAGTAATTTCGTTTGTAGCATACTGGCCCACATGGCAACAGGGCTTAGGAGAAACTATTGTACAAGGCTACTATATGCACCAAGGAGTGGGTATGTGGTTTATGATGTTTACATTGGGGCTGGTATATTATTATTTACCACAACAACTGAATAAGCCTATTTACTCCTACAGCTTGGGTATTCTTGCCTTCTGGACTCAGATACTTTTTTATACGTTGATAGGCTCTCACCATTTTGTGTTTAGTTCTATACCCTGGTGGTTGCAAACGGTTGCCATCTTTGGTAGTGTAGGCATGGTGATACCAGTAGTGGCAGGCACTACCAACTTTTTAATGACATTCAAAAATGGGTGGTATAAACTGGGCGATAGCTATACCCTGCCTTTCTTTCTGGTTGGTATAATTTTTTATTTTACCGGTTCTTTGCAAGGAACAGCAGAAGCGTTTCGATCGACAAATTTGATGTGGCATTTTACTGACTTTACCGTGGCTCACTCGCATCTTACCATGTATGGTATTATTAGTTTCCTCATCTGGGCATGTACTTATACCATTATTCCCAGAATTACCCAACGAGAAGCACCTCAAATAACAATAGGGGCTCACTTTTGGCTGGCACTTATTGGGTTGTTGTTCTATACCGTACCGTTAATGTACGGCTCTACAATGAAAGGGCTGCTTTGGATAGATGGCAAACCGTTTATTGATAGTGTAGTATTGATGAAACCCTATTGGTTGTGGCGTGCCATTGGCGGATCCCTGATGTGGGTATCTCACTTATTTTTTGCCTATAATCTGTATAAAATGATGCCTACTGATCCTGCTGTAGATGTGAATGAAACAGCAATAGATATTTTAGAAAATCGGATAGAACCTAACACATAATTTTTTTAATAGATCGATATATGAAACTTTTTTTACCCCTGGTTTGGGTTTAACAAAAACCTCCCCACTGTTTTCGCACAAGCAGTTGCCCTATATTTTGGCAATGCACAAATAGGAGGGCAAAGGTTTCAATTGCAAACCTCTATACAGAATGACTTAAATACTAACAGAAAAAAATATTAGATGGAATGGTTTAATGATCATAAAAAATTGTTTAGTGCAGTTTTCCTATTATTTGCAGGGCTCACAATATTGGTAGCCATTATTCCGGCATTGAAGAACGAAAAAATTAATCAGTTGCTACCAGGAGCAGAACAATTAAGTGCTGATGCAGTAGCGGGGAAAAATTTATACATCGCTAATGGATGTGTGGCCTGCCACACTCAACAGGTTCGAAATGTAGATATGGATAAACTGTGGGGGCAACGCCCAAGTATTGCGGCAGATTATGCTGGAATTAGTCGTACCGATGTATGGCGAAACACTGCTACGCTTATGGGTACAGAACGCACTGGTCCCGATCTTACTAATGTAGGAACCAGACAAGGAAATCGGGAATGGAATCTTACGCACTTGTACAATCCACGGATACTGGTAAAAGAATCTGTAATGCCTGCTTATCCTTGGTTGTTTACAATAAAAAAGGAAGTAGCCAAAGGTGATATCGTTGTAAATGTTCCTGTAGAATTTTTGGGAGGAATAGAAGGAAAAGTGGTAGCAACAAAAGAGGCACTACAATTAGTGGCCTATTTGCAATCGCTAAAACAAGTGAAACTGCCAGATGGAGCTCCGATTCCTGATTTTCTATATAAAAAGAAAGCAGCGGAAACTACTGCCACGGGCGGTGGCGTTACAGCGTTAGATGGATCTGCTCTGTATGCTACACACTGCCAAAGCTGCCATCAGGCTAATGGAGAAGGATTAACCGGGGCATTTCCTTCTTTAAAAGGAAGCAAAGTCGTACTGGCGGAGTCCATTGACGCGTATGTTGGTATTATTATGAACGGATATTCTGCCAGAGAGGCAGAAGGCTTTGGTCCGATGCCGGCTGTAGGTACAAATGCCAGTCTATCTGCCGAAGAAATTGCCGCTATTATGAACCATGAAAAAACTAGTTGGGGTAATAGTGCGAAGAAGGTAACAACAGATGAAGTGAAAAATGTTTTAGCACTTATTAAATCTCAACCATAAAATGAGCAGTATCATTAAATACCAGAAGTATTGATTTATCCCAACAAAGAATGCCTGATATACATTCTCTGTGCAAAAAATAATAAAAGACACGCTCATGAAAAAAATTTTGCTGATAGTGTTAATGATGATAAGTGGCGGTGTATTGTATGCCTGTACGGTATGCGAGAAGCGGCAGCCTAAATTGTTTCAAGGCATCACACATGGTACAGGGCCTGATAGTCAGTGGGACTATGTGATCGTTTCTGTAACCGCCGCAATTGTGTTGTTTACTTTGTATTTTTCAATAAAATGGATGATACATCCGGGCGAAAAATCTGACAATCATATTAAAAGAACAGTGCTTAAAAACGAATAAATATGGACGGAAGCGAAGTGTTAATATTTATGGATGACAATACAACGCCAATGGCACAACTTAAAACACCTGTAAATTTTGAGTTAGATACCCGGAAGTTGGTCGATGGCAAGCATACCTTGCGTATAGTGAGTAAAGATGTTACGGGTAAAGAAGGGGTTCGGTTTATTCCATTTGAAGTTCGAAACGGGCCTGCAATTAGTGTAGAAGGTATCAGTAAAAATGCAATTGTGGATGGCGTAGTGCCGATAATGGTGAGTGCTTATAGCAAAGGTAGTACCGAAAAGTTTCATATCGTTGGAAGCGAAACACCTCAAAGTATTCCCACATGGATTTGGATTTTGTTGATCCTATTTGTAGGATGGGGGCTCTATTATCTGATTAGTTATATAACCATGAACACAAATTAAAATGAAGAGCGAGGATAGTGCTATCAGATTTACAGTGAGTGATGCTGGTATATTAAAAGTAATTGATACTTATGTGAATGAATACCGCAATTTGATGGTATTGCTAAATGATAAAATCTATTTGGAAAACTTTGGTGATTGTGGTGGACAAGGAAGATGTGCTACTTGTATTGTAAGGGTAGAAGGTGGGGATGCGGAATTATTGTCTTACAGAAGTCGAAATGAAACAACCACATTAACAAAAAATACTTTTGATAATGGAACGATGAGGCTCTCTTGTCAAATATTAGTTGATACCCTTTTAAATAATGCTACAATTTACATTGAAGATGCTCTATCATAATTATGTATTTAAAGAAGCAACATGTTGAGCAGTATTTTGAATATGCTAAATAAAGAACAGCACCCTGAAACGGGCGATGCAACTAAGTTTCATAGTAGTAGTGGTGCTGAGATCGTAAAAAAAGACTGAATACCTTTTCGACTAATCAATAACCTTTTAAAAATCAATATGAATTCAATCGTAAAAATAATACCCAACCAACAGGAGTGGATAACAGGAAGAGTGAAAGGCTTTTCCGGAAAAGATCTAATCAGTTTGGACAACGGTACGCTCAAATTAGTAAAAGTAGATGCTGGTGCCCATTATCCCTATCATCAGCATCCGGATAAAACTGAGTTTGCCTACGTGTTGAGCGGAATGCCGCAGTTTAAAATTGGAGAAACATTATATCAGTCTGAGAAAGGAAATTTCTTCATTTTTCCTAAGCAGGAAATGCACAGCATTCATAATCCTACAGCAGATGCTTGCGAAATCTTAATCGGAGCCATTAAATCATAAATTATCTTAATTACATTTTAAATATACAGCAATGATTACAGCAGAAGTGTTAAACGTAACTCAAATAGAACCTTGGCTAAAAC
>APMI01031277.1_pt1 | contig 11272 bp, 9 predicted proteins | sample 667938 | NCBI WGS metagenome assembly APMI01 (sample SAMN01084076, study PRJNA167559) | wastewater metagenome | biome: Wastewater | place: Denmark: Ejby Moelle, Odense | collected 2011-11-28 | reverse complement strand
ACCGCTGCGTGCCCAGGCACCGCAGGCCGTCGCCATGTGTCCTTGTCCGCTGCCATCGGACTTGGGCTGCCGGCCGCACGCGTCTTCGCACAAGCAATCGCACCATCAGGAGAGGCGCCGTGGCAGGACCGTTAGAACAATTTGAAATCAAGCCGATCGTCACGCTGTTTGAGCTGGGCGGCCAGCAGATCGCCTTCACCAACTCCTCGGCCTACATGGTGGGCGCCGCTGTCCTCGGCGGGTTGCTGATGCTGGTTTCGTCGAGCCGACGTGCGATTGTGCCGACGCGGCTGCAGTCGATTACCGAACTGGTCTACGAGTTCGTCGCCAAGACCCTGCGCGACAATGCCGGCGAGGGCGGGATGAAGTTCTTCCCGCTGGTGTTCTCGCTGTTCACCTTCATCCTGATCGCCAACCTGATCGGCATGTTCCCCTATGCCTTCACGGTGACCAGCCACATCATCGTCACCTTCGGCTTTGCCATGCTGGTGTTCGGCACGGTCACGCTCTACGGCATCTGGAAGAACGGCTTCGGCTTCTTTCGCCTGTTCCTGCCGTCGGGTGTGCCGTTGATCCTGGCGCCCATCATCGTGCCGATCGAGATCGTGTCCTACATCTCGAGGCCGATCAGCCACTCGGTGCGTCTGTTCGCGGTCATGCTGGCCGGCCACATCACGCTCAAGGTGTTTGCCGGCTTCGTCGTCAGCATGTCTGATCTCGGAACGCTCGGCATCGTGGGGGCGGTGCTGCCACTGCTGATGACGGTGGCGCTGACGGCGCTTGAACTGCTGATGGCAATGATACAGGCCTATATCTTCACGATGCTGACCTGCATGTATCTCAACGACGCCCTGCATCCCGGGCACTGAGAAACAGGGGCGGCCGGCATTGCGGGCCGCCCGGTTCTCCTGGCGTTAGTTCGCTGCCTTCAGCTGGTCGAGCATCTTCTGGCCCAGCGCTTCGTAGTCGCCGTCGAAATGATGCCCGCCGGTCGTCTTGATCTTGGCGAGGTTGGCGAGCGAGGGGCTGAGGCAGGCGCTGTCGTCTTCTTCTTCGCCATAGATGCACAGCACCTGCTTGGCCGGCAGCTTGGCAATTGCAGCAGGGATGTCATAGCCGCTGTCGTCGATGCCGAGCCAGCCGGCGATGGTGACCTGGAACGACGTCGTCTGTCCCGGCGCCATCAGGCCGATGACCTTGGTGCGCTTCTGCAGGTCCGGTGGCAGCAACGGATAAGCGAAAGGCAGCGTGTCGGCGCCGAAGGAATAGCCGATCAGCATGACCGGCAGCTTCTTCGTCGGGTCGGCGCGCTCCAGCATCTTCGTCACATCGCGCGCCAGTTCTTCCGGCGTGCGCTTGGCCCAGAAATAATGCAGGGCGTCGAGACCGACGACATGGACACCCTTGCCCGACAGCCACTCGCCGATGGTCTTGTCGAGGTCGCGCCAGCCGCCATCGCCCGATACCAGCACTGCGACCGCCTCGGGCGACTTGCCCGCCGGCAGGTCGACGGCCGGAAGATCGCCGAAGGGCTTGTTGGTGGTGGCGAGTTCACCGAGCGCATCGACAATCTGCTGGGCCGTATCCGTGCTGTCGAGCGCTGCGAACGAGATGCCCTGCGCACCCTTTGCTTCGCCCTGGACGGCGTCCAGCGACTTCTCCTCGACGAACAGATAGGCAGGGTCGGGCAGGGGGCTGTCGAAGCCGTAGCTGAACGCGGAGCCGTCGGCCGTCTTCGTGGCGGTCGCACCGGGACAGAACGGCTCTTTCAGCGTCAACCGGTTGGCAAAGCCCGAAGCAATGGCGCCGCCGAGCGTGTTGACCGGCGCGTCGGCCAGCGCGGCATAAGCGAAGGTTGCCCCTTCGCCAGAGCCGGCAATGACAGGCGGCAGATACGTCTGGATGCCGAGCTGGCGCTGGGCTGTCTGGGCGAGGTCGGTCAGTTCACCCACGACATAGAGGCACTGACCGGTGTCGGCATCAAGCTGCGCTGCGTATTTGGCGAAGTCGACTGATAGCACGACATTGCCCTGGTCGCGCATGGCCTTGACGATGACATCGTCCGCCGGCCTCCAGCCTTTGCGGTCCGAGAGGTAGATCACCAGGCCCTTGGCGTCGCCGTCAGGTGCTGAGACAGGCACGTCGACGAGGCGGCTCGCCGTGACTGTCTGCGCCTTAGGCTGACTATCCTGGGCCGATGCCAAAGCCGGCGAAAGGCACGAAATCATGGTCGTGAGCAAAACCAGCCGCTTCATCTTTTGAGGATCCTTATGGGGCTTCCCGAAATCAGATTGGTCACGTCGATCAGCACCTGCGGAATGGCAAGTCCGTTGGGGCAGGCGAGATATTGCGGTGTCCACACCGGCTCGAACTTCTGCTTGAAGGCGCGCAGCCCTTCGAAGTTATAGAATTCGTCGGCCCGCCGGTAGACGAAGGTGCCGAGCCTGTTCCAGGTCGAGGCGAGCGGGTGGTCGGCGAGGCCCGCCAGCGGGGCGGCACCCAGGTTGAACCAGCTGTAGCCCTCCGACTTTCCGTAAAGCAGCAGCCTTGCAAACAGCGCGTCCATCAGGATCTTGGAGACGCCATGGCGGTAGCGCATCAGGTCGATCGACAATTCGTTCTTGTCGCCGCTGCGCCAGAGATTGGCGAAGGCGACGATGGCGCCGTCCTTCTTGAGCACAGCGCAGTCGAATTCGGCGAGATATTCCGGATCGAAGCGGCCGAGCGAAAAGCCCTTTTCGCGGCCGGCCTTGGTGCCCAGCCAGGCGTCGGACACTGCTTGCAATTCGTCCATCACGCCGGGGACTTCAGCCTTTGGGATGATCGAGAATTCCAGTCCCTCGCGGGTGGCGCGCTTGTCGGCATACCGGAAGTCCTGCCGCGAGGCGCCTTCGAGCGAGAAGGTCGTGAGGTCGACGCGCGCGACCTCGCCGATCTTCAGGATGGCCAGACCGAGGTCGAGGCAGGTGGTCAGATAGGTCGGCGAGATCGAATAGAAGACGGGGCGGGCGCCGGTGCGGTCGGCGCGTTCGGCAAACTGCCATATCAGGCCCTTGGCGGCTTCCGCGTCGCCGACAGGATCGCCCATGGTGATCCAGCTCCGGCCGGCGACACCATACATCAGGAAGGCGTCGTCATCGGGAGCGACCAGGAACTTCTTGTCGCCCAAAAGTGCGACATTGCCAGTGGTGTGCGAGGTGGTCTCGAGCACGTCGCGCACGGCATCGGGAATATCGGTTGTTCCGTGAACCGCGACATGCGGCCGGTTGACCAGCGCGTCGACGGCGATAGCGGCCGCCACGATCGTCAGCGCCAGCGTGGCGCGCAGGAAGCGCGAGGCGTCGCCATTCCAGGCGAAGTCCCACCACAGGCTGGCGGCGTAGTCGACATGGCGATAGGCAAGCATGCCGACCAGCGTCAGCGAGCCCAAGACGATGACGATCAGCGCCAGCCAGGTCGGCGTCGGCCGGAAGGAGCGCCAGTCGCCCTTGCGGTAGAAAACTTTTGGATAAGCGAGCAGGATGCCGGCGACGAACAGCAGGATCGAGGCTTCTTCCCAGTCGATGCCCTTGAGCAGGGAGAAGACAGCACCTGCAACCAGAAGCGCGATCGATGCGACGCGGGCCAGCGCTATGCGGCGATAGAGGCCGCGCGCCAGGATGATGAGCAGCAGGCCGACAAGGCTTGCGGCAAGGTGCGAGGCTTCGGCAAAGGGCAGCGGCACGACGTCGCTCAGCGAGTCGATGCGGTTGTCGACGGCAGGCAGGTTGCCGGAGAGCAGCAGCACGACGCCGCCGAGGAAGACGAGTGCCGCCGCTACCGGTGCAACGATGCGCCTGCTCAGCGCCACCGCCCCACCCGACAGCGCCTTGACGCCATGGCGGGCGCGATAGACCTCGAGGCCGACAAGGGCCAGGCCAGCGCAGGCGAGCGGGATCACGTAATAGATCAGCCGGAACGCGACGAGCGCGGCAATGACATCGGGCCTTGTGCCGGCGCCGAGCCCGACGAGCATGGTCGCCTCGATGATGCCGATGCCGCCGGGGGCATGGCTGATGATGCCGGCAGTGATCGCCGCCACGAACAACAGCAAGAAGACCGCAAATCCCGGCGCGATATCGGGCGGCAGCAGCACGTAGAGCACTGCTGCCGCGGCGCCGATATCGACGACGCCGATCAAAATCTGGGCCGCGGCGCTCCTGGCCGACGGCAAAGGCAGGCGCCAGCTTAGAAGCGTGACCTGCCTGGGGGCCATGGCGAGCCAGGCGAGGGTTCCGGCAAGGGCCAGCAGTATGGCGAGGCCGATGAGGCGGTCCGTCGCCGGTGAAATGGCCTTGAGGAAGGGCAGGCCGACAGGGTCGATCAGAAGGGCAATGCCAAGAACGGCAATGATGCCCGACGTGAAGGTCAGGAAGGAGACGCCGACGATACGGCCGACATCGGCGGCGTCGAGGCCGGCACTTTGGTAGATGCGGTAGCGTACTGGGCCGCCGACAAAGACATGGAAGCCGATCGCGTTGGAAATGCTGTAACCGACCAGGCCGGCAAAGGCCGCCAGCGACAGCGGTACGCGCCCGGGTGCGACGCGATGGACGGCCATGACGTCATAGATCGACATGGCGACGAAGCTGATCAGGGTCAGGCCGACGGCCTGGGCGATTATCGTGGGATCGCTGGCCCGCAGCGCCTGCCTGATTTCGCTGAGATGGACAGCGCCGCTGATCTGATGCACGACCACAAGGGCGAGCACGACCAGTGCCGCGCCGATCACCGGCCCCAGCACCCGGGGCTCGAGAAGCTTCGCGATCAGCTCCTCGGCCCTGCCTTTGCGGAGCGGGGCTTCGCTTGCTGCAGCTGCCTCCGACATCTTCGGCGACTCCATTCGCATATTCGATCACGCCTGGGGTCGCTGCGCGGCGGCGCCTAAGCTTTTGTTTTTTCGAAGGTCGTGAACCTCGGCGTCGCTCGACGCGTCCGGTCGCCCCGATTTCGCGGTCACTCATGACGCCAGATTCCGGCAATGCTGCGGCAGCGAAGGCGCCGAAACCGCCTCAACGCAAATTTTGGTTAGCGGTGTTTTGACGCGGCAGGAGCACTGCTGTGGTCATCTGGATTTCAGGCCGAAATGCAGTTTCGGCGGCGCGGGCTTTCGCCGACGCCGCCGTTGATACGAGCTGGAAGGATATGCCCGATACGTCAGCCGGCGCCGTCGGGCGCAAGGTTGTTGCTCGCCTTGACCATGATCTTGTGGTCGGACGGGCCGCTACCGACCGAGATCGGCAGATCGACCTGCTTTCCTCCCCGCAGCAATACGATGTGCGTTGCGGTGCCCGGACGCGTGTCGGCCACCAGACGCGTCAGATCGCGTGGTGACTGCACCGGCGATCCGCCGAAACTGACCACGACATCGCCTGGCTTGACCCCGGCATGCGCCGCCGGTGCCCCTGCAGTCACCTTGGCGACGAGCGCGCCTGTGGGGGCGTCTGTGCCCGCCGGTGCTGTGTTGTCGCTGGCGTCGCCGATCGTCAGCCCGAGATAGCCGTGCTGGATCGAGCCGTCGTGGATCAGTCTGTCGACGACGCTCTGCGCCTCGCTCGACGGAATGGCGAAGCCGACGCCGACACTGCCGCCATTGGGTGAGTAGATGGCCGTGTTGATGCCGACGACCTTACCTGAGACATCGACCAGCGGGCCGCCCGAATTGCCGTGATTGATCGGCGCATCGATCTGGATGAAGTCGTCATAAGGACCGCTGTGCAGGTCGCGGCCCCGCGCCGAGACGATGCCGGCGGTCACGGTCGTGCCTATACCGAAGGGGTTGCCCATCGCCAGGATGCTGTCGCCGGCCCTGAGCGTGGACGAATCGCCCCAGTTCACCGTGGGCAGGTTGCTGCCTGCGTCGATCTTGAGCACGGCGAGATCCGTCTTGGTGTCGCTGCCGAGCAGCTTCGCCTTGAAGGAGCGGCCGTCGTCGAGCGTCACCTTGATCGCGCTGGCCCCGTCGATGACGTGATTGTTGGTGACGACTATACCGTTGGCGGCAACCACGAAACCGGAGCCGAGCGAGGCCTTGACCACCTCGCGGCCCCTGCTGGGCGCTGCTCCGCCCTGAGGCGCGCCTTCGCCAAAGAACTGCCGGAAGAATTCGTCGTCCGGCGATCCGGGCGCGAGCTTCGAAGACGGAGCCTTGACCCGTTGCAGGGTGGCTGTGGTCACGGTGACCACGGCCGGCTTGTCGACTGCGACGATGTCGGCATAGGAGCGCAGCGATGGTGTGCTCGTCGGGAACTGTCCGTTCTGGGCAAAGCCGCCGTAGATGGCTGTAGTCGCGGCGATGGTGGCGCCGGCCAATGCGACAAGGCCGGTCTTCTTGAGGTTTGATGCGTTTGGCATGGCTATGCCTCGCTTTTCGTGCAGGCTGCCTTCGTCGAACCGCCCGGCGCCGTCAGGCCGCCGCGCAAGCTTTCGCCGGTTGGCCGCTGTTCAGGGCGACATCAGGATGACGCGCTTCGCGACGACGACGCCGTTCTCCACCGCCCAGGACAGCCTGACCCATTGCCCGACCTTGACGCCCGGATCCCTGAAAGCCGGCGGCAGCGCATAGGCCACGCCATTGTCGAGGACGAGCAGGTGGGATCTGGCATCGAAGGTCCTGACTTCGCCGGTGGTGTCCTGCGCGGCAAAGGCGCAAGGTACCGCGGCGAATGTGGCTGCGGAGGCGATACCCATGGCAAGGATCCGCATCGTCTCGTCTCTCGAATGCGTCGGTCTGACGCTGCCAAAAGCTGTCCGGAGGCGTCGTGTCACGACCGACTTGCAGCCGCCGGCGCTTCCCAGCTCCTGAACCAATTTTTACCGGAGCGTCGACCAAGGCTCAAATTAAGGAAAAATAATTGTTACGGCGCTTGAACAAGCCGCATTTGCGACGGGTACGGGCCGAATTGTGGCGAAAGCCGCAAATCTCGCCACGATCCGGCATTTCGGTCGGTTGACGGGAATCCTGAAAGTGGTGATCCCGACAGGAATCGAACCTGTGACCTACAGATTAGGAAGCTTCCCGAAAGGCACGATTTTCAAGGTTCTTGTGCGCCCACGTGGAATTTGGCTCCTGTCCCTCTGCGTCGCATGCTGGAGCGCTTGGAGGTCGAGCATCTTCGGCATGATGGCTTCAAGAACGGCGAACTCTTCGTGTCGTTCAACCAGTTCGTCGCGGCTTCCATATCCCGTCGCAAGATCACCGCCACCCAGGACTTGGGCGAGGCGCTGGGTTTGATGGAGGTCATTAGATCGACTGAGACGTCTGGTGACCTCCGGGCCCCCAAACCCAAGCGATCGCCGCCGCGATCCTTAGAAAAGCCCAATCGTTACAGGCACCTAACTGGTCGAGGGTGTCGCCACTTCTGCCAAATCAGGGTAGGGATTTTGGCAAGATGGCGACAGTCACGCACTGGATGGCCCCTGACGCCAAGCCTCACTTATCAGTCGCGTGATGCGGGTGGCCAAGTGGACGGGGCGCGGACGCCCCATCCGAGATTGATGCCTACTTGCGATCTGGGAACAGGCCGCCCCTGGGCAGACTGCCGATGCCGCCTTTCGGGGGCTCCGGCCAATCCTTCAAGAACTGGCCAAGGCCGCCACCAAGGCGGGCGTTCGCAATGCAGTGCAGGGGGCGGAGATTTCCGATGTCATCGGATCCCCCGAGAGCTTTTGGATGGATATGGTCGATTTCCCATCCATAAGGCGAGGACTTGTCTCCATAGTCTTGCCAGCTGATGCGATTGCCGAAGCAGTCGCGTCGCCACATGGCAGCGTTTTCGCCATAGATGGCGGTGCCCTTCATCCAGACAGAAAGTCTCTGGACAAGGTCGATCAGGCTAGGTGTTGTTTGCATGCACTTTCCTTTCAGGAAAGCGTCCTCTCCGGGTTGCCCGGCATCGAGCACTGGGCTACCGTCCGCTTGTTGGGAGGATTGGTAGCATCCAGTCTTCGAAGCCTTAACGATCCCGAAGAGGATCGCTATGGTCACCAAGAAGGCTCGAGCCCTGGGTGGTGGTGCACTCTCGGTTCGAGCCTTGCCATTCGGACATCCGAATCGCACTTAGAATTCTACCAGCTATTGTAGATGTGACGACTCTCCCAACGCGAACGTGACCGCAATCCACACTCGTCCCCAGGCCGGGCTTATCTGACCTTGGCCTTGGCTAGAGCTTCGCTCATTCAGAGACCGCCAGTCTCTGCTGGCTGCGTAGCCGCCACCCCGAAGAGGTGGTTTATCCACTCGTAAAACCACACCGCGAACTGGTCTGAAGCAAGCGTGGCCCCGAGGGCGAGGACGGCAGGGGTGACCATCAACAGGAAGATGATCTTATCCAGCGTTCGGTCTGATGATTTGACGTTCTTCTCAGCGCTTTTTGCCATCTCGAAGTTCAACGGCGGAAACTCGTCTGGATGCTCAAGCTGATAGAGTTCGTAGTCGACTTCGTCGTGATTGATGCTGTACCGTCGCAGAATTCCATCATAGTCACGTGAGAATTGGATCAACTCGTCTGGCTCCACGGCTCCTTTCGCGCGGAGGCCGCGCCTGAGTTCATTGATCTCGGTGGCACAGCGGTGAAATTGATCGGCTTTTACTGGGTCGTTTGGCCTGCGCCTGAAGCAGGGAAAACGCCAGGATCACCAAGGACATCGCTACCGTGGCCAGTGAGATCAAACTGGACAACCATGTTGGCGTTTGAAAGAACACGGGCAAAAGCGTGATGATGATGACGCTGGCAGATGCATATGCCACGGCTGTCGTGCGTCGTTGATCGCGACGTTCGAGACGCTTTGATGCGTTGAACCTAGATCCTTTCGCCCTCTTCATCTCTTTCAGCAGTTGTTCCACAGGATTGTCTCGAACAAACTGTTGCTTCTCGACAGCAGTCTGAGTTTCGTCTTTGACTGAAGCATCCATGAAACATCCCCCAAATACACGCCCGGCCTGAGCGCGCAAGAAATCAGAAATGGTATTGACCGACAAGCAGCAGCGCTAATGGCCAAGCTCTCCAACCTCAAGCCCAAGCTCGGCGGTCTATCCAGCTGGATCGGCCACCCGCCAAGGGACGAGCGAGAGCGAGACAAGCAGCGCTCCACCTCGAACGCATGGCGTGCCTGGTACAAGACGGCGCGGTGGCAGAAGCTTCGGGCCAAGGTGCTCAACCGCGACCTCTATACCTGCCAGCGCACCGGCGTCCTGCTGACGGGCAAGCACCCGGCGCCAAACAGCCCGGTGGTTGATCACATCAAGCCGCACCGAGGCGACCCCGTCCTGTTCTGGGATGAGAAGAACCTTCACGCGGTGAGCAAGGCCTTCCACGACAGCCAGAAGCAGCGGGAAGAGCAGGGCGAGATCAAGGGGACTTGGTATTGAGTTCGCTGGAAGGCTGCAGTTGCTGCGCAAGGAACTCAAGGTCCTTCTGCACCTCGTACATCTCGCAAGCGAGTGCGGCGATGTGATCCGGTGAGATTTGGGTGAGGATGACAGAGGTAGAGCCCGCCTCCCGTCGGTATTCAACGCTCAGCGGCTTGGCCTCGTACTTGCCATTGTCCCCGAAAATGCCGATGGCAATGGCGTCATGTACTGCTCTGTGGCGTTTGTCGCGAAGCGCAAACAACCGATCGACAGTTTCGGTTGCCTGGTCCCTCGCATCCTTGTCGACGATCAGACCAAGACGCTGACTAATGAACTCCTTTGCCTGCGGGCTCAAGTTCCTGAGCTTATGGGCCACGTCCTGTGGTGGCAGCTGGTGCTCCGATCCATCAAACGGTATCCGCGCGCACAACGAGATCAGGTTGTCATCTGCGTAGGCTGCTTGCATGGCAAGATGGCCAATTGGCACGACAAAGTCTGCTCGATACTGATCGACCGGTGGCAAGTGCATCAATGGCTCCTTCCCGCTCATGGGGGGGGTAGGTGAAGATCTGAGGCGCCATCGGCCCTAGACCCGCCGCCCAGCAGGCCTCGGAACTGGCGCTCAAGCTGTCCGAGCGCCTGATCGCGGTCGAGACCAAGCAGGTGCAGGACGCAGCATCGAGCGAGAAATTCCAGAGCGCCACGCTGACCCAGCTGGACCGGGTTCAGGACAGTATCGTCGGCCTGTCGAACACGGTGGCCGCGTTGACCGCGACGCTGCAATCGATCGTCGATGACCGGCAGCGCCGAACGCCACCCTAGGCACATTGGACTCGCGCTCGCAAAGCCTTGTCTTACAAGGCGTTGCAGGGCAAACGCGAGTTGAAATCATCGAAACGAATCAGGCCCCGCTAGCTTCGGCTGGCAGGGCTTTTTTGTTTCAGGGGGCGGCTGGGACGCGATGATCTGAGTGTCAGCTTGACCCGCAGTCTGGAGCATTTGTGAAAGTAATCAGCGCACCGGTGGATCCGTCTATGCCCAGATAGCACGTTCCGCGGATGAGCGTGTTGCCGTCCGAACCGGGAAGAATGACGGCATCATCCAGGTGAACCGCGCGGCCACCGACGGCTTCAATGCTGTTGCCGGACACAGCAACTTCGGAGTCTAGCACCCTGATGCCGGTCGCAAGGCTGGTGGCCGTTACGCTTATGGTGTTGTTCAGGACGTTGATGTTACGGGATGCGTCGATCACGTTGATTGCTCTGCCGTTTCCTCCTCCGGCCCCGCCATGGGTCTCGATCACCGTGATTGTGTTGTTGGAAATCGTGACGTTGTTGTCGCGAAATACACGAACTGCGACGGGGGTAGCCCCTGATGCGAAGCTCAGACTGCCTATGTTCAGTCCGGTCACGACAGCGCCGTCATTCGTGTCAATGGTGAAGGAGTTGCTCCCTGCGATAGTTCCTGTGACCGTGGCCGTCGGCGTTAAGAGGGTGGCAGTTCGGCCCGAAGCGCTGCGAACCTCTGTCGAGCCGGCTCCCATCAAAGTCTGACCGGTGTGCATGTAAATCGGGGTGCTGGTGTTGAACGTACCGGACAGGATGACATGGCTGTTGGCGCCTGCACCATCGACCGCGCCCGGGAGACTTGCGCCATCGGTTGTGGTGCTGCTGATTACCGACAGTGAGCGGCCGTCTGCCGTCTGGGTGGCAAGCTCCGGTGTCGTTTCGGCAACTTGCGTGACGACGTCGATGTCGCGCACCACCCGCTCGGTCATCCGCGCTTCCTGAGCGGTCAGGCCGCCGCTCTTTTCGGCTTGCCCAAGGGGGATGCGCAGGCGGGCGACCGCCCGTGCCTCGGTCCCCCGCGCGGTGTCGTGGT
>APMI01007573.1_pt1 | contig 11274 bp, 8 predicted proteins | sample 667938 | NCBI WGS metagenome assembly APMI01 (sample SAMN01084076, study PRJNA167559) | wastewater metagenome | biome: Wastewater | place: Denmark: Ejby Moelle, Odense | collected 2011-11-28 | reverse complement strand
GGTCGCCAGCCTCGGCTTCGTGCCGATGGCGCTCGGCGCGGGGGCCGGGGCCGAGGTGCAGAAGCCGCTCGCCACGGTGGTGATCGGCGGGCTGATCTCGGCAACGCTGCTGACATTGTTCGTCCTGCCGACGCTCTACGCCCGCTTCGGGCAACGGGCTGGCGGGACCTGACCACGCGAGCTATGGCCGGCGCGATTGACGAGGATAGCAGGAGAGAGACCGAGATGACTCTGAGACGCGCCGCGATTGTCGCGCCGATCCGTACCGCCGTGGGCAAATTCGGTGGCAGCCTTGCCAGCCTCGATGCCGGGCGGCTCGGGGCGGTGGTGCTGAAGGCTTTGATCGAGCGGACCAAAATCGACCCCGCCCGCGTCGATGACGTCGTATTCTCGCAAGGTTATGGCAATGGCGAGGCGCCCTCGATCGGCCATTGGGCGTGGCTCGCCGCCGGGCTGCCGATCGAGGTGCCGGGCTATCAGCTCGATCGGCGCTGCGGCTCGGGGCTGCAGGCGGTCGTCAATGCGGCGCTGATGGTCCAGACCGGGATGAGCGACGTGGTGGTCGCGGGCGGCGTCGAGAGCATGTCGAACGTCGAATATTATACCGTCGAGGGCCGCCGCGGCGCCCGCGCGGGCGGGATGATGCTCCACGATCGCCTGACCCGCGGACGCGTCATGTCGCAGCCGGTCGAGCGATTCGGGGTGATCACCGGGATGATCGAAACCGCCGAGAATCTTGCACGCGATTATAATATCACCCGCGAGCAGGCCGATGCCTATGCGGTCCGTTCGCACCAGCGCGCGGCGGCAGCCTGGCAGAACGGGCTGTTCGACGACGAACTCGTCCCGGTCGCGGTGCCGCAGCGCAAGGGCGATCCGGTGATCTTCGCGCATGACGAAGGCTATCGCGCCGACGCCAGCATGGAGACATTGGGCGCGCTGAAGCCGATCGACGGCAAGACGATCCCCGGCGCGATCGTCACCGCCGGCAACGCCAGCCAGCAGAATGACGCGGCCGCCGCCTGCCTCGTCGTCGCCGAGGACAAGCTTGAGGAACTGGGGCTGGAGCCGATCGCGTGGTTCCACAGCGCCGCCGCCGCGGGCTGCGACCCGGCGCGGATGGGGATCGGCCCGGTGCCGTCGGTCGAGCGATTGTTCGCGCGCAACGGGCTCGGCTGGGGCGATATCGACCTGGTCGAACTCAACGAGGCGTTCGCGCCGCAGGTGCTCGCCTGCCTCAAGGGCTGGGGCTGGTCGGATGACGACAGCCGTCACGAGATCCTCAACGTCAACGGCTCGGGCATCTCGCTCGGCCACCCGATCGGCGCGACCGGCGGGCGTATCCTCGCCAACCTCACCCGCGAGCTGCAGCGCCGCAGCGGCCGCTATGGCCTCGAGACGATGTGCATCGGCGGCGGCCAGGGCATTGCGGCGATCTTCGAGCGGGCGGCCTGATCGCCGCCGCTCGCCTCAATATCCCGCGCGGCGCGACAGGCGCTCGTTTTCGAGCGCCACCGAGGCCGCGCGGGCCAATGCCTCGAGCAAGGTGATCTCATTGTCGGTCGGCTGGCCCAGTTCGGACCAATAGGCGCCGACCGCCGCGATCGGATTGATCTGGCCGATCGGCACCATCAGCATCGAGCGCACGAAGGTGCTGCGATACGCCTCGACCGGCACGCGCTCGTCGTCGAAAATATCGCCGATCACCGCCGTCTCGCGATGCTGCATCGCCCAGCCCGAGACGCAGCTTCCGATCGGAAAGCGTTGCCCGGCCCATAACGGCTCCATCGCATCCTCGGCGATGTAGTGGCATTGATCTTCGTCGCGCAGCACGATCGCGATGCCGTCCGCGCCGACCGCGCGGCGCGCAAAGGCGCGCAGCACGCTCACCACTGCTTCGAGTGAACGGGCACCGGCCAAGGCTTCAATCGCCTCGGCCGCAATGCTCCAACGCGCTGCGAGCGCCTTCTGCTCGGATTCGCGTTCGCTCGCCAATTTCCTATCCATTGACAGCCTCCGGACAAGACCCCGCACCGCATTGTATCATCTGAAAGACAACTCGATCAATGCCTTAGAGGTCGAATCGCGGAGACTGCCGTAAAAAGGCAACTCAACGTGCGACCGCCACGGTTCAACTGCCGCCGGCATATTCCTTGATCAGATCGAACAGGAAATCGCGCCCCTTATAGACCGCATCGACTCGCGCATGCTCGTTCAGGCCGTGCGCCCCGCTATCGGCATCGCCATACAGGCCCGGCGGCCCGTAGGACGGAATACCGATCGTTTCGAGATAGATACCGTCGGTCCCACCAGTCGACATGACCGGCACCAGCGGCACGCCCGGATAATATTTGGCGACCAGTTTCTCTGCCGGCGCGACGATCTTGGCGTCGAGCTTGGGCGGCACCGCGGCGGGGCGGATCGGCGGCACGAGCGTCACCTTCATCCGCGGATCGCCGATCGCCTTTTCGAGATCGGCGCGGATCGCCTCGACATCATTGCCCGGGAAGATGCGGCAATTGATGTTGGCGCCGGCGCGCTGCGGCAGTGCATTATTGGCGTGTCCGCCATCGAGCAGGGTCGCGACGCAGGTGGTGCGCAGCATCGAATGATAGGAGCGATCCTTGTTGAGCAGCGCCACCGCCGCCTGATCCTGCGGATTCTTCGACACCGCGATCATCGCCGCGCCGACCTCGTCCTTCCGCGCCGCGCCCGAGCGCGCGAAATAGGCGCGGGTCGTATCGTTGAGCTGGGTCGGGAATTCATAGGCGCGGATCTTCACCAGCGCGTCGGCCAGTTCGTAGATCGCATTGTCGGGGATCGGGATCGAGCTGTGGCCGCCGGGGTTGGTCGCCTCGATGCGGTAATTCTGGACGATCTTCTCGCCGACATGGAGCGTCATCACGGTCGGCTTGCCGTCCGGCCCGGCGCGGCCGCCACCGCCCTCGTTGAGCGCGAATTCGGCGGCGATCAGATCGGGCTTGTTCTTCGACAGCCATTCGGCACCGTCGAACGCCCCGGTGGTTTCCTCGCCGCAGGTCAGCGCGAGCTTCACCGTGCGCTTGGGCTTATAGCCGCTCGCCTTGAAGCGCAGCAACGTATCGATCCAGATCGCGTCCATCGCCTTCATGTCGGCGGTGCCGCGGCCGTAGAAGTAGCCGTTCTCCTCGATCATCTTATAGGGATCGCGGGTCCAGTCCTCGCGCTTCGCCGTGACGACGTCGATATGGCCGAGCAGCAGCATCGGCTTCACCGCCTGCAAGGTGCCCGGATAGACGATGACCACCCCGCCCTCCTTGGGCGCTTCGGGCACCGAGAAATAGGTGATCTGGCTGTCGCTGAACCCGGCGGCCTTGAACCGAGCGCCGATCTTCGCCGCAAGCGCGGTGCAGCTGCCGGTGGTGATGCTCGTGTCGGTCTCGACAAGCTCCTGATAGATGGCGCGGAACGCCTGCTGATCAGGGCGCGGCGCGGGCGTTTCGGCCAGCGCCGTCTGCGCCAGGAACAGCGCGCTCGTCGTCATCATCACCAGCGATTTCATGCAAATCCTCCCTTTGATGAGGTATCTATGCAGTTTCCTCGCCGCTCCGCAATAAGTTAACGTGATCGGAATAGACTGGTCTCGAGCCAGCGTGGGCGCGGCGCATCATCGGCGATCGCGCGCGCAACATCGGCGACGTAATCGTCGAGCCGGATCGCTTCGCCGGGGCGCAGGCCCGGCTGGTGAATATCGTCGCTCGGCGCGTGATAGCGCGTCGCGCGCCAGTCATGCTCGATGCGGAACGCCTCGCTCCCCGGCGTGAAGCCGAACTTGAACGCCAGCGCCGGAATCCCGGCGCGCACGAAGCTGTATTGATCGGTGCGGGTGAAGCTGTTGCGATTGGGCAAGGGATCGGGAACCAGCTCCAGCCCGTGCCGCGCCGCGACCACGCGCGCGATATCGCCGAGCGTGCTTTCCTTGTCGCCTTGCGCCTGCACGCTGGTCAGCGGCCAGAGCGGCAGCAGCACATCGAAATTGAGATCGGCGACGATCGTGCCGTCGACGCTCGGACGTTTGGCGAAATAGCTCGATCCGAGCAGCCCCGGCTCCTCCGCGGTGACGATGACGAACAGGATCGAGCGCTTCGGCCGCGGCCCCTTTGCGATCCGCTGCGCGATATCGAGCACCGTCGCGACCCCCGACCCGTCGTCGATCGCGCCGTTATAGATGCGATCGCCGTTGATCGCCGGCCCGATCCCGACATGATCGAGATGCGCCGAGACGACGACATAATCGCGCGCCAGCGCCGGATCGCTCCCCGCGATCTTCGCGACCAGATTGGGCGAGACCAATTGGCGATGCCGGGTGACGATGCTGGCGCGCAGGCGCTGCGGCAGCGCGAAGGCCGGGATCGGCCGCGACGCATCCGAGGCCGCCGCGAGTTCGGCGAAATCGTGCCCCGACCCCGCCAGCAACCGCTCGCTGGTCGCGGCATCGACCCGCGCGATCAGGAACCCCGCCGGCACCTCGCGCAACGCGGAATCGGCGAGATACATGCCGGGCTGCCCGGCGAGCAATTTCTGCCGCTCCCACGGTATCTCGATCTGCGCCGGCGGGGTGAGCGTGATCAACCCGAGCGCCCCGGCGCGGGCGAGGAATTTGGCGCGTTCGGCGCGGTTGCTCGCCTTGTCAGGGCCGAGCAGGCTGGTTGGCCCGCCGGCGATCGTCACGACGATCTTGCCGCGGATATCGAGCCCGGCGAAATCGTCATGCCCGCGTTCGGGCAGATGCAGGCCATAGCCGGCAAACTCCAATGGCGCGTCGACGCTCGCCGGACGCGGGCCGCCATCGGCCGAGATCAGCATGTCCACACCGAGCCGGATCGGCGCAGATATCCCGTCGGCCCCGATCAGTGCTGCGGTCGAGGCGACGTGATCGACGGTCTGCTGCTCCAATGCGACCTGCTGGCGAAATCCGCCCTTCTCGCCCGCCGGCGCCAGCCCGATCGCGCGGAACCGCTGCTCGACATAGGCTGCCGCGCGCAAATGACCGCGCGATCCGGTCTCGCGCCCCTCATTGGCGTCGCTGGAGATTTCGCCGACATCCGCCATCCATTGCTGCGCGCGCTGCGGCGCCGGGGCAGCGCCTGACAACAGCGATGCCAGCACGGCAAAGGCGGCACAGCGCACGGGGTTTTTCATCGCTCACTCCGTTGATTGACTGCCCAGACACCAGCGTCGAAATCGATCAGGCCATCGCGATAGGTCGCGGCGGGCGCGACATCGCCGACGAGGAACAAGGGGCCGTCGAGATCGACCACATCGCATTGCTGCCCGAGCAGCCAGCCGGGCGCCATCGCGCGCGACGTGCCGAGCATATTGCCGACCATTACCCCCAGCCCGAGCGCCCGCGCACGCGCCGCCATCCGCAAGCCCTCGGTCAGCCCGCCGCATTTATCGAGCTTGATGTTGATCACCTGATAGAGCGCGGCGAGCCGATCGACATCGGCCTTGGTCTGCACGCTTTCGTCGGCCGCAAACGGGATCGGCAGATCGATAGCAGCGAGCCGGCGATCCTCCCCGACGCGAAAGGGCTGCTCGACCAATTGCACATCGGCGGCGATCATCGCGGGGGCGAGTTGTGCCAGCGTCGCCGGGGTCAGGCTGCGGTTGGCGTCGACGCCGAGCCACGCATCGGGGCGCGCCGCACGAACCGCGCGGACGCGATCCGCATCGGCCGGATCCCCGTTCAGCTTGAGCTTGAGCGCGCGGGCCTGCGCATAACCGATCGCAGCCTCGGCCATGTCCGCCGGCGTGCCGTTGCCGAGCGTGAAGGTGGTGAGCAACGGTCGCGGTTGCGACATGCCGAGCAATTGCCACACCGCCTGCCCTGCGCGGCGCGCCTGCAAATCCCACAATGCGCAATCGAGCGCATTGCGCGCGCCGCCGGCGGGCAACAAGGTCACGAGCCCGGCGTGATCGACGCCCTCCCCGATCACCCGCCGCACCGCGAGGATCTGGCGCAGCATCCCCTCAGGCTCGTCGCCGAGATAAAAGACCCCGGCGGCCTCGCCCGTGCCGATATGCCCGTCCGCTTCGAGCCGGACGATGACCACCGGCACATCCTCGAACACGCGATCGCTGATGCGGAACGGCGCCGCCAGCGGCAGCCGCACGATCTCCGCCTCGAAGCGCGGCGCGCACGGCGTGAGCGCGGCAAGCGCCGCATCGAGATCGATCAGGTCCGTCGCCGCCTTCATATCCCCGCCTCATTTTGGGCGAGGGGTAAGCTCGTGATATTTTTCTGTCTATGTTGCTTTGGCCAGCAAAACTAACTTCCCGCGGGGCTTATTCGCGCCTGGCGCGCGGCGGCTGATGCCCGGCAAAACCGGTGAAGGTCTGATGCAGCCGGGTCAGTTGTTCGAGCCGCTGTTCGACCCGCGGACCGATCTGGCGGATCACGCTGTTGACCAGCAGATTGACCGCACAGACCAAGGCCACCGGCGAACTCCAGAACATCCCCGTCTGCGTCGGCACCGCAACGACGTTGCGGGTGAAGCGCGGCGCCCAGTCACAGAAGATATCGGTCAGCATGATCAGCGGGATGCCGCGCTGGCTCGCCTGTTCGGCGATCAGATAGGATTGGCGCGAATAGCGCCGGATATCGATCACGACGAGGCATGAGTCGGTCTCGTCGCTGGCGAACACATCGGCGTAATTGCCCGCGGTCAGATCGACCAGCCGCACCCCGTCACGCATGAATTGCAGATGGTTGGCGAGCAGCATCGCGATCCCGCGCTCGGTCTGGAAGCCGGCGATCTGCACGGTGCGCGATTGCGCGAGCAGCCGCACGCATTCGGCCCAATTCTCCGTCTCGGTCAGGCGATAGACCGCCATCAGCGACGCGATCTCGCGCTGGAAGCTGGCATCGGGCTCGCGATCGGCGGATTCGACGAATTCGACCAGATCGTCGCCGATCAGCCACGGCAGGGCATCGGTCGAGCTATCCTTCAGATCGTGCTTCAACGCCTTGAAATTGCGATAACCCAGCCGCCGGGCGAAGCGGCCGACGGTGATCTCGCTGACCCCCACGCGATCCGCCAGCGACACCGCGGTCTCAAACGCCAGCGTGGCATAATGCGCCAGGATATGCTGCGCGATCGCGCGCTCGGCGCTGGTATAATCGTCAAGCCCGGCCTGCAGCCGCCGCAACAGCGGCACATTGGGGATCGCCTGCGGCGCGCCGCCGTCCGCTGCGTCGCCTTCGCTTTTCGCCATCGCGTCTCTCCCGTTTCGCTGCGTGCTGGCTATCCCGCCGAATGTTAGTTGTCCATCAAAACTATCAATTGACAGAAATATTTCATTCACCCCTTATCGCGCGGCACGGCGGGGCAAGAACCGCCGCACGATTTTTCAAAAAATGCTGCCGATTTGGGGAGGCGCGCGATGAAGGTTCATGGGCAAAAGGCTGGCTGGCTATCGGCGGCAAGCATGCTGGCGGCGCTCGCCGCCACGATGTCGGCATCGCCGGCGCTGGCGCAGGCACAACCACAGCCGCAGGACGCGGCGGCACAACCCGCCGATGGCGGCAGCGATATCGTCGTTTCTGGCTATCGCTATCTCGCCGAGGATACCAGCGGCACCACCGGGTTGCCGCTGCCGATCGAGGAAGTGCCGCAGTCGATCAGCCTCGTCAGCCAGGACTTTCTCAAGGCCGCCGATCTCAAATCACTGGGCGAGGTCGCGCAATATTCGCCGGGCGCGTTGTTCGCCGGCAATCAGGAAGGGTTTGGCAGCATCGTCAAGCTGCGCGGCTTCACCGCGGGCAGCGCGGTCGACGGATTGACGGTCGGCATGCTCGATTACGATCCCGATTATGCGACGATCGAGCGGATGGAAATCGTCAAAGGCCCCTCCTCGGTGGTCTATGGCGCGGCGAGCCCCGGCGGCCTGATCAACCTCGTCACCAAGGCCGCGCGCGCCAATACGCCGAACTATGTCGAGGCGCTCGGCGGCTCGTGGGGCCGCTGGCGGCTCGAGGGGCAGGTGGCCGGCGCGCTCAACAGCTCGGGCTCGATCCGCGCGATCGGCGTTGCCGCGCATGAAGAAGCCAATAGCTTCATGACCGATATCAGCTCGGGCAAGACCGTGCTCTACGGCGGGATCGATGCCGATATCGCCAGCGGGCTGACGGGCTACGTCCACGCCGCCTATGAGCGCTATCGCCGCACCGGGTTCGACGGGATTCCGACCCTGCCCGACGGCACGCCGGCGCCGGTCGACCGCTCCTTCTTCATCGGTTCGCGCGATCTGGTGCTGACCACCACGGTCAAGCGCGTCAGCGCCGGGCTCGACTGGAAGGTCTCGCCGGACTGGTCGGTGAGCCTCAAGACCAATTTCCAGGACGCCAATACCCACGGCGCGGCGCCTTATGGCTTCGATCTCCAGCCGAACGGCGACTTCTCCTACCAGATCCAGAATCTGCTCAAGAACGACAAGCGCGATTTCAGCATCGGCGCGTCGTCGATCCTCAAGCTCGACGGCGTGGGGATGGCCGAAAGCTTCATCTCCGCCTCGGCGATCTATCACGAAACCTCGCTCAATGCGGTGGGCAGCACGCCGCAGATCGACGGCAGCGATACCGGGACGGCGAATATCTTCGACGGGGTGAAGGCGATCGAAGCGACAATCGCCAGCGCTGTCTTCCCCGGCCCGATCTATCATTACGGGCAGCGGCTCAAATATCTCACCTTGTCGGGTCAGGCGGTGCTCAAGGTCACCTCCTGGGCGACCTTGCTCGGCGGGCTTTCCTGGTCGAAACCCGACAACAGCACGCGGCTCGACAGCCCGTGGCAGGATTTCAGCGGCAACAGCAAGATGAGCTATCGCGCCGCGCTGACGGTCGAGCCGATCACCGGGCTCAACCTCTACGGATCGTACAGCGAATCCTTCCAGCCGCAGCTCAAGATCGACATTGCCGGGCGAATCCTCCAGCCGCTCACCGGCCGGCAATATGAGCTGGGCGCCAAATATGTCTCGCCCGACCGCCGGCTGCTGCTGACCGGCGCCTTGTTCGACATCACCCAGGCCAATCTGGGAATGTTCGATCAGATCGGCCCGGACGGCACCGATCGCTATCGCGCGATCGGCGAAACGCGGCATCGCGGGCTGGAACTGGAGGCGATCGGCCGGATCACCGGATCGTGGCAGGTCAACGCCGGCTTCACCCTGCTCGACGCCAAGATCAAAAAGGACGACGATCCGACGGTGATCGGCAAGGACGAAACCTATCTGCCGCGCACCACCGCGAGCCTCTACACCAGCTATGATTTCAACTTCGGGCTGTTCCTCGGCGCGGGCGTGCGCTTCGTCAATGCGGTGAAGACCTCGTTCGACGGCTCGACCCGCGATCTGCCGGCCTATACGTTGGTCGATGGCTCGGCCGGCTATAATCTCGGCAAATGGCGGTTGCAGCTCAACCTCAAGAACATCTTCGACAAGCGTTATTACATCAACAATTACCAGACCTTGTTCTACGGCAACGTGGTCGGTGAGCCGCGCAGCGTGACCGTTTCGCTGCGGCGGACCTTCTAAGGCGATGCGCGGGCTGCTCGCCGCGACGGCGGTGCTCGCCTTGCTGTCGGCGCCGGCCGCGGCGAAGGTGCATGATGTGGTCTATGTCGGCGCGCGGGCGATCGATCCCGCCAGCGGGCTCGACGCGATCCGCAATATCGCGATCGACGGCGACCGCATCACCGCGGTCACCGCCGCCAAGCTGCAGGGCAAAAGGACGATCGACGCGCACGGGCTGGTCGCCGCGCCGGGGTTCATCGATCTCCATTCGCATGCCGGCAATTTCGAGACCGCCGGCTATCAGGCGAAGGACGGGGTCACCACCCGGCTGGAGCTGGAGATCGGCACCTATCCGGTCGATCGCTGGTATCAGGCGCGGCAGGGACAGGCGCTGATCAATTACGGCACCAGCGTCGGGCATACGCCGATCCGCTATTTCCTCCAGAAAGGCGGCGGCGCGGCAGGGCTGGCGGCGCTCAGCAACCCGGAGGCGATGTTCAGCGCGCCGGAAATCTCGCAGCCGATCCCCGATGCGGCCTATGCGCGGCTCACCCCGTTGCTCGAGGAAGGGCTGCGGCAGGGCGCGATCGGGGTCGGCAGCGGGACGCAATATGCGCCGGGGATCACGCATCGCGAGATGCTCGACGTCACCCGCGTCGCGGGGGCGGCGCATAGCTGCGTGTTCACCCACATCCGCTACGGCAGCCTCGTCGAGCCGGGCAGCACGCTGGAGGCGGTGCAGGAAAATATCGCCAATGCCGCGATCACCGGCGCCTGCGTCCATATCGTCCATATCAACAGCATGGCGATGTCCGACGCGCCGCTGATGGTGCGGCTGATGCACGATGCGCGGTCGCACGGCGTGGACGTGTCGACCGAAACCTATCCGTGGGACGGCTCGGTCGATGCGATCCGCAGCGTGATCTTCGATCCCGGCTGGGAAAAGCGCTGGGGGGTGAAGGTCGGCGATCTGCAGTCGCGCGTCACCGGCAAGCGGCTGACCCAGCCCGAATTCGACGCGCTGCGCAGCGGCACCGGCGACGACGGCGTGATCATGCACATGAACAGCGAGGCGACGATCGAGACGTTGCTCAAGGATCCGCTGGTTCTCGTGGCGAGCGACGGCGGCAATATCGACGGGCCCAACGGCCATCCGCGCTCCGCCGGCACCTTCGCGCGGGTGCTCGGCCATTATGTCCGCGAGGCCAAGACGCTCTCGCTGAGCGAAGCGATCCGCAAGATGGCGCTGATGCCGGCCGAGCGGCTGCAATCCTTCGTCCCGGCGATGCGGCGCAAGGGGCGGCTGCAGGCCGGCGCGGACGCCGATGTGGTGCTGTTCGACCCGCGCACGGTCGGCGCGCGCGCGACCTATGGCGATGCCGCGCATTATTCGGAAGGGTTTCGTTACGTGATGGTCAATGGCGTATTGGTGGTCGATCGCGGCGAGCTGGTGCCCAATGTGCGGCCCGGGCGCCCGGTCTATTCGGGGATGCGGCGATGAGCCCGCTCGATCTGCCGCGCCCCTATCTGCTGTTCCTCGGCGACGCCGACGACACGACCTTCCTCAAGACCGGGCTGGGGCTGCGCGACTGGGCGCCGGCGCAATGCATCGCCGAATATAAATGCCCCGGCGCCGGGGCGACGCTGGGGCTGCCGGCGATGCGGCCAAGCGAAGCCTATGCCGCCGGCGCACGCGCGATGCTGTTGTCGGCGGCGTCGATC
>APMI01017400.1_pt1 | contig 11275 bp, 6 predicted proteins | sample 667938 | NCBI WGS metagenome assembly APMI01 (sample SAMN01084076, study PRJNA167559) | wastewater metagenome | biome: Wastewater | place: Denmark: Ejby Moelle, Odense | collected 2011-11-28 | reverse complement strand
TATATGAATTTTACACAAACCATGATTCGTTTCTGAATGTTGAGAATATGTAGTTGAATGTTTTTACGCCTTGAGCCAAAGAAATTCGCATGAAATTTGGAGGCACTGAAGATGATAGTTTTAACATTTCTTATTATACTTACTTGCAGAACAAATTGATTGTTTAAATATGTGACTCGTCTTACTTAAATGTGTCATCCCAAAGTCGGCATCGATCTTCTCCTTTTTATTGATTATGCGATGGCATGATAAATGGAAAGTTTTTAATAAAGAACATTTTAAGCTCATCTTCATTTAGATCTGCAATTAAAAACCTGAGTATCTATTTAAAATCATCAAGCACGAGATACTTGAAACTATTGAGAAAATATTTTAATCTCTTTTAATATCCTTTGACTCCCAACAATTTGATCTATTATCTTAATGATGCAGTCCTCAATTTACCAATTTCAATAAAATCATACTATTTGAATGACATAAAGTTCATAGAATACAATAGTTTACGATAAAACATTTTCGATTAAAGCAGCCATTGTATCGCTAATTTTGCTTACTAAAGTTCCCGCATTACATAAAATTATGATATTGCAGTCATTGGATCAAATTATTAGTCTGATTTTAATTTTTTATGTTGATTTAGGCTTTAAGATCGCTATTCGTATAATAATATTTTGGAAGCTGCCATCAATCGATAACGCTAAATTTGTTTCTTCTACACTGCGATTAAAAACTGTAAATCGTGAGGCTTATATTTTAATATTTTTGTTAACTAAGACTGAATGTACTAATTGTCTTGAATGTTCAATAGCAGTGCTTCGATTTATTTCTCTCCTTTTGCTGATACCTCCCATTCACTCTTCTTATATCTAAGTTATTTGATGTTAAATCTCTTCAAAAATGATTAAATTTATTAAGGGCTTTTATTTTTAGATAACAGTTATTTAAGTTTTTAATTTGGTTAAGTTTGTTCAATACACATTATTTGAAAAAACATCTAATTTTTTGCACCTGGATGACTCGAATCTTGAGCACTAAGTATTTTTCTATTTGGGACATAAACTTCCATTTCTTTAAAATAAAACAACACTTTCATATAAGTGCGATCTTTGTATTCCAGCACTAAAGCGTCATATAAAATTTATTATTAGTTACCATTGCCTTTGAAACTATCTATCTTAGGTGTTTCAAGACTGGCTCTATTGAAATTGAAATATAGTTAATGTGCTGCAATCTAGCCGGACTCGGTATAGACCATAATTCTTTTATCAGCTAAAACAAGTTGTCCTTTCTTTTAGCTGCTTTTTGACGAAACTATGGAAAGATTGTCCCAAACCATAAATTTTGAGAAATTTCTTCTTATCACAATGATCTACTCGTAGAGTGATAAAACGAATGTCTCATTACCGACCTGATGAACTCGTGATTTATTGAAGATTCCTGTTTAGAAAATATGATCAATTATAAAAACTCTAGCCTTTGCGCTTGTTTTCGTCAATTAAAATTTAGTCAAGTATAATGCTTCACATTTTTTTTCAATAGGTTAATTTTTACCTGACTCGCTTTCTCTGCCTAATTTATTGCGAACATCAGCTTTGAGTTCTATTGAACTACCTACCAAATAGAACACATTGAGTGACTATATTACAATGGAAATTCCATTGATTTTGTTTATATTGTTCCAACCTGATGACTCCTCTGAAAATATGATCGGCAATTATGCTGCAAGCTCGAAATTTTTGCTCACAAGAAAAATATTCACACTTTATTTAGTTAGTACAATTAGACTTTTCTTGATATTCGAAGTCATAACAGCAATATTTTTAACACCATTAAACTTCTTATTCCAAACTGGCTTAATCTCTGTAATTTCCTTATTCTTAACCGCCAACCTCAACACAAGCACTTAACTTTCACTGGCAATATAAACAAGATCACTATTATCACCATAGACCCATAACACATCATTAGGCATTACAATTTACTTAATATTTAAATTTATAGTTCTTTTCAAAAATCGTGAGGTTGTATTCCTGCGTTATCGTTCATTTTAGTCCAAATATGAAAATAGTGTCAGATTGTTATTGAATAATATTGAAAATATTTGCTAGTTTATTTTTGTCACTTTTGGAGTGTCTTTCTCACCTGATTAGGGGATTTGTTGGGTTGAGGAGGGAATTTTTGAATTAAGGGGTAATGCTGGGTGGGATTATGATTTATTTGCTGTGGATAAAGAGTAACGTTATAAATTGCCTGAATTCAGACTCTTAGTGCGCCAGTTCTCCCAATTCTATACTGGAACCAACAGATGCTCATGGGGATCAACATCGTACCTGGGATGCTTGGTCGATGATGATTATTATTTCATTTATTTTACTACTCATTATCATAATGTACATAATATAAACAATAATTAAATGACGATAAATCAAATTGAGTATGCTTTTGCTTTCTCATCAAGAATATCAAGAGCACGATAGAATATTTACTATGGGGTCAACACTCCAGTTGTTTAGACAGTAACTAAATTAAAACATATTTACATATAAAATGATCGCTGATTTTAGCAACTTATACGCCATCTAATTTGAGACACTCTCGACAAGTTGTGCAATTACGAGGTTCAACAACTACAGCTTTATTTTTCTTAATTTTGAATACTTTGCCAGGACATACATCAACTAAGCTTTCAGCATATTTATCATGATCAAATTTTTCATTAAGACTAATATCAGGCATTAATCTATAAAAAGTAGTGGCAACTGGTGACCACTTTGTATGTCTTTTTCCAATACCTTTTTCTGCAAAGATCTCAAAATAGATCTCTTGATTCTCTCTCAGTTTAGCGATAAGAATATTATCGTACACTAATTTCACGCTTTTAAATCTTTATTTCTGACCACCCATAGGGACCCATTATAGATCTTTACTGTATACGCAGCTGTTAGTTAAATATTATTCTGGCTTCAAATTGCGAGACTAGATCTATTATTAAGTCAATCTTTGATACTGTTATTTTCTCTTGCAAGCAGCACGTAATCTAAACTTAAGACTGTTAGATTCATTTAGTTATTATTAATCTTTTCTCTCCTTGAATTCCTTACAATCAATTTTGATGGGCAATAAACCGAGTCTATGCACAAGCAGTTAATCCGGCAAGACTGAAGTATTCTGGTATAGCAAAACTTTATGAAAAGCCATGGTGGGTACTTCAGCAATCATAATTCTTCTTAATGCGTTGGCAACTGAGGCATCGATGCCACTGATATCAAATTCAAGAGATTAAGCATTGTTATGTTTCACTTATATTTACAGATTGTCTTTGAACTTGGCCAAGTTAAACACTTCGCTGTCTTGTTTTGACTCAGTGACTTAGTTTTGGTCGAATTTTAGTTTCTTCTTTGTTGCGCTCATTCAACAATCGGCTAAAATATTATTTATATATGAGGCAAAAGTCATTTATATCTGATCAATATTAATAATTAAGACCTAAAAAGATTACAATAAGCTCATCAGAGATCAACTTTATTTTAATATTTGAACTCATTTAAAATGAACTTTATATTAACTTAATATTTTGTTCTTAAAAATCTTTGATCAATAATTCTATTTCCTTTTTTTTTATATGATATAATATTTGTTTGATAAAATGCAATAATTTTTAACTTGATAAAAATTATTCTAAATCGATAATCATCTTGTACTATTTCTAGCTTTATCTTTCTGCAATAGTGTGGTGATCTTTGCAGTTCCTTCAGGATGCGGTGCTATTGTGTTTCGTATGCGTTCTTCTTGAATTTTATACTGTTTATCATAGTTCTTGGCGAATGGACCGCTTTGTACTTCTGCTTATGGATTTTAAGAATCGTAAAGAGTCTGTTTCCTACAGTTTGATTAATAAAATACATTCGACTGCCTTCATGAAGAGAATTGTTAATGAGCCTGCCTCTGTACTACTCGCGTTAATAATTGCCAGCAGGTATACAAGGACATACTGATGGGTTGCTGTAATGACTGCTGTACAGTCTGCTTCGAGTTCCCCATTGTCTTTCCTCAGAATTATTCTATTGTCCGTAGCACAGACATGTGGTTCTTCTTGACTCTTTCGCATTTCTCTATCTATTGTTAAAAGTAATATCAGAGGTATTGTTATTGTTATTGTATCGAGTTGCTTTTTAATTGTATATCGCATGATGATGGCCTGATTGAACTCTATGCTTGCAGTAGGGATTATCTAAATATATTGAGGAGTACTGCAGGTGTACATCATCTTGGAAATTACACTGTTTACCAGGTTTTAAGCATCCCAGGTTGATAAATATCGACTACGGGATTCAGATTATTTTGGCATCGATCGGGTGTTTATAAAAGTGATAGTTTGCTTTTTTATTTGGTTTATTATGTCACAATAGAATCGAATATGTTAACATATTAAGGTAAAATAAGTCTATAATGATTAATATATTTTATGCGCAACTACTTTACATTATGTAACTTTTACAGCGTATATTGAATTATTTGTCTTTAAATAAGCCAGCAAATTATATCAGTTATTGTTACATATATAATTGATGAATATTAGTAATAAAAAGATTATTATAAAATTACCCATAGTTGACACACATCCTATGTTCAAATATCTAAAACTAGCCGATTACTTAAAACAGCTTTTGACAACAAAATGTCAACTAAAAGACTTGATATATGACCCTAGATCAAAGGTGGACCCGCGTGTGGCTTACTCCAATCTGTCACTAATACTCAACAACATAGCGAAATTCTAGTAAATGCACAGATAATTGTTGAAAATAATCAAACATAACAATAATAAGAACAAGAATAATAATAAAGATGACGGAGATAATATGAAAATTAATAATAAATATCTCCTGTTTGTTGTGGTTGCTTAGTATATCAATGTGGGTAAAATTGTAGGCGGAGGCAAACTTAAGAAACTAGTCATGGATAATATAGGCATTTTACCTGACATACAGGTGTAGTCTAAAATCAATAGACAAGTAGTAAATATTAGATTAAGACAATGCTGTACTAATAAATAATAACTTCATAAATGGAAACAAATCCTTGCATAATACTCTCGCAATAACCGCCCATATATTCCCAATTTGTACAGCATTCCGCAATAAAAATACTCATAAATATCATCCCAGCACCCAAATATCCGTTCATCATCAGCCTGCGTAATTCAGAGTTTCAGTTCCAATTTGCCTGCATATTTGTTATTTGAAAGTTTGCCTAAAAAATTGAAATAAAAATAATATTGTAATGTTAAATTTGATATTATTGATGCTTGTGCTGCACCCGGCAATAAAACTATCCAATTGGCAGAGTATTTGGGGAATAGAGGGAAAGTTTGGGCGTTTTAAAGAGATCAAAGAAGATATTAGATACTGAACCGTAACATTAACAAATACTAAGCAGACAACGTGCAAACAATATGCGCAGATTTCCTCACAAGCCAACCCAACAAATTCCCCAAGGCGCGACTAATAATGCTAGACCCTTCATGCTCAGGTTCAGGTATGTTAATAAATTTCTCACGCGCGAACACAAATTTCTAACAAACTGAATAACTTCCATTTTAATAGTATGCAGATCAGGCATACGCAAGTCTATCAGAATAACAAAAGTAATCAGTACAGTAACTGAAATAGTTGCAGTTGTCATTATTACGGCATGCGACAATTTTCAATCCGTTGAGAATATCATATTCGACTTGCTCAATTTACAGGGAAGAGAACTAGGCAGTTGTTAGCCAATTTTTGAAGGAATTTTCGTAGTATTATGTCAAACCTATGTGGGAATGCACACACGAAAAAAATAAAAAATCTGTAATAACTAATGGAAATAGTTTGTTTGAAAATAATTCAATAAATAATGGCAAAGATAGTAAATAATAACATGATTCAGGAATACTTGTCGGAGGATTCGGTAAAAGTATGAAAAACTGCATAAGAGTAGACCCAAGAACAAGAAAAAGCGATGGATTCTTCGTCTGCATATTCGCCCGTAGAAAGGCTACAAAACAGTGACATTAGTTTCACTAATAATATGATATTTTGTAAATAGTAGTTTATCTATAATATGCGTTGGTTTTAGAAATATAAACTTAAATGTAATAGTCAGTCGACTTAAGAAGTTGCAGAGACAGGTAACCCATCATCTAATCATAGCCGACTTTCGAGTGCCAAGTAATATAACGGACAGCCATCTCATATATCAAAATCTTTAACAATTTCTCAAAGTCAAGGGAAAGTACTATAGCGGTATTTCTATCGCCGTGATGGGCCTAAAATTGATGCCATTGTTAATTTACGCAGATCAAAGCAGTAAAAAGTTGACAGTTTTCATGAAGGTTAGTGTACGAATTTGAGTGCGCATATAAGGAATATTAATAAAAATGTCAGTATCAAGAATGTTAAAATGATGGCAAATAGTAATGATGATAATGTCAAAGATAATGTAATTCAAATAAAATCGATCGATCATCCTATATAATGCAAAATAACTAGACAGTTTCCAATAGAAGCAGAAGGAACATAACTTATAGTATATAAATAACAAGATACATGCCAAAATAGCAGACAATCTTAAAACACGACCAAAATGAAACGCAAAAGTATACGTAAAACAAGTGACTGGATCGCCAATAGCAATAGTAATAAAACTAGTTATCAAGCTACAAAAACGAAGAAAATATAATCAACCTAGATTCGCTTAAAAATAAACAATAACCCTCGCTCAACAAAATAAAAATACGCGTCGACAACTAGTTACACAAATATGGATTTAGCAATAAAAAAGTATAAAGCCGATAACGTGAAATAAATATAACAAAAACTACGGTCAGCAATGAGCAGAGGAGCGTTATATGATACACAGAAATTGATGTCAGTTAGAGAGTATAATCGGAAATGCGGGTACAGTTAAGATGCCAAAGTTTACGTGTGGAATTCTGAAGATGAACATATACGGAGGGTATTGAATAAGTGGGGATGGGTGCAAAATCAGTCTTTGGAGTCTCCATTTTATCATTTTAAGTGGACGCATATGCCACATTTTACATAAGGTAGGATGACACATATGCAGTCAATTAATCATTTTAAAAATACACAGGAAATGACAGCTAAGTCATCATTAAGCAAAAATTTAAAGATTAATCAGTCATCATTTGGGAAGATAGACGAGTATTTTCCGAAATGTTTTGATGTAGGCAACACATCATAATGGAACAATTTCGTATAATAGTACCGCCATAATGTTATGCTAATCCTTCTCAAACGCATTCATGCTTACTTTCATAGTAAAAACTCTACACGAGTGGCTCAATCAGATTCTTTCTACGGTTACCACTATAAAAAAGATCCCTATGGCTGCAAATATTACGGAATGGGGAATTAAAAATTAGCACGTAAATCTGTGTTTCGAAGTAAATGTGTGTCTAAGTAGGCTAGACCGGTAATTCCGGTAAATACTTTTAGAAGACTACAAGAACAGGGATAGTAATTTCTTGGTGCAGATACGTCTGGTCATTCATGTGTTGAGATATTGGCGTAATTTTAGGAAATAGAAAGAGTAGTACGAAGATAACGCGTACCATTTTCTAGACTTCGATAAAAGCAAATTCATTGATGCTTTTCTCTCATTACAGCAGTACTCAGCTTGTACAGACATAGGGACACCAAGTGTTTTGTTACCTGATTTTAGTAAAGAAATGTTTTCTACTCCTTCGGCTTTGCTACTGGAAAGAGTGTGTAAATAGTATCAATTTTGCAAAGAGACACAAAATTTGTATTCTACATATGGGTTGGGTAATGTGTGGATTGTGAAGCCCATAAGCAATTCAAGAGGCAGTGGTATTTACCTCACCACTGACTTATATGAGATCCAATAATCTAGCAAAGGCATTCAATCCAGGCTGGTCCAAAAATATATCTAAAAACCTTTGTTAGTAAAAAACTAAAAATGGAGTGCTCTCTTTATGCGCAAATTCGACATCAGACAGTGGGTTTTACTGAAAAGCATATAACCATTATAGATATATATGTTTTCATAGTGTTATATACGCTTATGCCACGATAGCTATGATTAATCAGAAATAAATGAACTATTTCGACACCTGACAAATTACTCAATAAATAAATTACGTTTTAAAAACAAACAGGATTCAGTTCTGCCTCTATCTTATTTGAAATAATTAATAAAATAAGAGTTTGACATTGACTGGGACAATATAATGAGGCCACAAATTGAACAAATTGTAATAAAGAGTATACGAAGCTGTATTGAAAATATGGATGATATCTCAGGAAACTGTTTTTAACTTTTTGGATACGATTTGCTCATTGACGAATGTTTTAAACCTTGGCTTCTTGAAGTTAACATGAGTCCAGCTTGTGAAGAGCGAACACCTTGGTTATCATAATATCTTAATGATATGACAACTGGATTACTCAAAATTGTACTCCCTCCTTAACTTCTACCTTAAAGCATCGATGAATAATAAATTAAATATAAATGGCAATTAATTTTAAAAGAAGAGGCTGGTTTCAATCGTAAGAAAGATGTTGAACAAGGATTATAAATTACTGGGTTTAGTGTACAGTTAAGCAACTAAAGAAAAGTTGATGCTTTTTTATTTTAAAATAAGATGGCAATAAAAATACAAAGATTTTTCAAAGATTATATTCCATTATATCGAAAAATAAAACAACAGAAATCAAACAAAATTAATGTTATACAAAATTATTTATTAATTGTTCCTGTCTATAAGTAATATAGACGTAAGTTAGCTCAACTTGAAAGTGTTAAAATATAAAAATATTTGCAATCAATATGCCCAGTAGTGAGTTATCGAAATATTGCAACTAAAACAAATATTCACACTATTGAACAGTATTTGACCACTTTCATTTAGGTAAGAAAACAAAAAGTTAAGACATAGATATATCAGCAAGAAATATTTATTTCGTTATGCCAAACTGTTATTAGAAAAAAGTAAAGTGAACTTTTTTATCGAACTATTATGATTTCCCACACTGAAACTGTGAAAGTACAGCAAAAAATGAGGCAATTTCTGGCAGACCGAAAGTAAAAGCGAAAAATATTTACAAAATATTTCAAGACCTTAATACAAGCTGGTAAATACAAATCTTTGAAAGGAAAAATAACTAAGTAGGCTAATATAGCTATAATCGAACGATACTTAAAAGTACCAATCATACACAATAAACACTTAGCACTAGAATTTCATCAAAGTGAAAAAATTGCTTGTCAATATTTGACTTCTTTACTGTATCGCAGAGAATTTATTACAAAAAAACTTAATGTTTTCATATCCTTGGTAGGACGTGTTGATCGAGTTGCACGCAGAAGAGTCAGATGCGAATGTTTGAGTAAAGTTTTAACTCAATGGAAAGCAGACAGAGACAAATTTATACAGGATTAAATAGAATTAGAAAAAGCAAGAACAAAGCAGTTCTTTTTATTGCATAGTACAAATTTAGAGAAGATACTTTTAAGTGATTCGAATAGAAGACATGGATCAATTCGGCACAATAAAAAGAAAGAGTGATTCTATATACTATTGCTAAGTAATATTATATGTTGTTGCTTACTTAGGCAATAAAATTGTAAATAGAATAAATCCATATTGTATAATATAACTTCCTTACTTTGGCATAAAGGTAATGGACGACCAACTTTTCGACCCTAAGCAAATAAACCAGTCCTACACGATCGCAATAATAAAGCCAAACACAGTCCTTGAAACCCAGAAGCTAAAATAGATCCTCGATGCGATTGAGAACTCAGGTCAATTGGTGATCAAGAATATGATACAACGTTAACTGTACAAGTAATAAGTGCAGAATTTGTATTATAAGCATTAAAATAAACCCTACTTTGATGATCTTGTTGCGTATATGACCAGTGGCGAATGCTGTGTCATGGTGTTGACAAATCCTGAGGGGAATTAAACTGGGGATCCTATTGCCATTTGGAAGAAAATGATTGGCAATATGGATCCAGAGATCGCCAAGAAGAGTGAGCCCGAAAGCTATAGAGCCAAGCTAGGTAAATCATTAATAAAAAATTAATTCGGAGGAAGCGATAACCCAATATAAGCAAACAAATAACGTAAAATATTCAATTTCCGTATCCCTCAAAAGCCACCATAATATTCCGACGACCCTTATAAAATAACAATAAAATCGATAAAACAATTCTTGCATCCTCCAAATTTATAACACGCTTGCATAAACTAACGCATGGATGTGATGGCACTATACGGTCCAATTGTGAACTGGCACAGTATTGAACAATGTTTCTGTGTTAACTGTAAGCCAGTCGCAAGATAGGCCTCACAGAAAATTAAACAAATTAATAAGAAAAAAGTATTAAAGATACTTAAATAAGGTGATATTCGGGATTTGTATGAGTAATTGTGTCAGAAATGTAAGGATCATTGTGATAATTATACGCATCTTGTTGGTGGTAGGTAAATGCAGCATATTCTTACTGATAATTAAATCAAATAATTAGCTCATGAAGTCAATAAAAAATAGTTAATGGAAATGCTCATGATTGAAAAAGGATCAACAGCAAAGATCATGATATAGAAGATAAAAATAAAAGAACCTGATGAAATTATTTACAACATGCATTTCTTCGACCTTCTGATGCAGGAAATATAAAGTGATTACTATGAACGATACAATTTTACAGAATTACAGAATCTGATACTTTAAGATAGGAGAATTAGAATTACATACTGGGTGGCTAAACTGACTGGAAAATCAGTTGATAGATTTCCACCTGTAACTTCTCTAGATAACACACTGACTTTATAGCAGTTAAGATCTCCAAAAAGCCCATTTTTCACACTTAACCGTAAAATGCCATTACCAATGTTAATAAAAACTTAACAAATAAAGCACGTTCCCTTAAATTTCAACCCTAGCATAATAGATAAACCAAAATTATTCCAGATGTAATAGAATTTAAAAACATAAAAAATATTACATAGAAATTTAACAAAAGTTATCACAGTTGGCTTGAAAAGTTAATCTATTAAATAGGCAGTTACTTTGTTGAGGAATTATAATGAAGGTAGGCATGGAGACTGGGATAATTACTCTGGGTTGAAAGGTAATAGTATAAGGGGTTAGGCCGGGGGGAAGTATATGGAACAGCATATGAAGGAAAGTAAATGATCAATATATACAAATATATATTAGATAAAATTAATAATATTATT
>APMI01022062.1_pt1 | contig 11278 bp, 10 predicted proteins | sample 667938 | NCBI WGS metagenome assembly APMI01 (sample SAMN01084076, study PRJNA167559) | wastewater metagenome | biome: Wastewater | place: Denmark: Ejby Moelle, Odense | collected 2011-11-28 | reverse complement strand
GAACATTTGACTGATAAATTATTGGAGTTGTAATAATTATAGATAGATATTTTTAATATTTTAAAAATTTAAATAATGAAACTAATATTATAGATACTAATATTTGACGGCTTTAACATATACTACGTATTATTTCATTTGTCTTTAGCTATTTTTCCTACTTAATTTTTATTGTTAAAGTACCTCAGTCTTGTCAAAATGTCGATTAATTATAATTCTTGTGATTTCAATAAACAAACAAATGCAAATTCTTACTTAGTAAATTTGGAGCACTTTTGTTTTCTTACAAAACAAATTTATATAAATTGTTAAGTTTCAGTATTTCGCCATTCTTTATTATTTTCCGATACCCGCTCAAATATTAATAATAAGCTGGCCTTGTAAAAATAATATGTAAGAGAATGTGAGATTGAGATAGCACAGAGTCTGAATCTTGAGCAGAAATTAATTGTAGATTCTATCTATCTATATAATTTATATTTACATGGAACAAAATGTAGGAAACAATCCTTCAACACCTAGTTACCCACTCATGCAATTTGGAGTCAGTCCGTTCAATATTCCTTTTTCTCTCAACCTTGTCAATTTTACTGTATTGCCACAAATTCCAATCCAGCAGATGATGGAAGTGCCAGTAACCGCACAAAATTAACAAATTAATGATTAAGGGATTGAGCATTTTAAGAATTTCTTCTCGCCCAAGGAAACTGCCAGATCACTGCAGCGTCGTAACTAAAACTTAGAAATGCTCAGCTTCTAAAATTCTGATGGCGAGTAGCCAGATGATGTTTACAACCGCCGCAAGAAGAAAGTCAACGATCTTATGACTCAATAGGAAGAGCAAGTGCAACTGCTTCTTAACATTAAGAAAACCTCATAAATGAAATATCATGCAATAATATAATTTGTCAAATTTTTCTCACAGCTCAAGTAAAACATTCAAAGCGTCAGAACTGACTATTACTCGAATAAAACTTTTTTCGCACTGAAAAACGCTTCATAGGATTAACTAAATAGTCTCACCAAAGTGATGCAGAAAATGTATCATAATGTGACCCATCAAGGCAAGTCATAAGAGAGTTTAAAATCAGTTAGCTCGTTCTTGAGCGAATCAAGTGCCAAAACTATTGAGTTTTTAATTATTCCCAGATTTTTAATTTCAAAGTAAAAGATATGTAGGCTTGTTCGCGATGAATAGCTACAGAAAAATTTTTAGTTTCTTGTCATTCATTAATGTTTGGGACACTATAATAATGAAGCTAATAAAAAAATGCCTGAAGAAAATCATATGAAATATGTTCGAGACCTTCTTAACAAAAAGCTAGGAAGATAAAAGTTCAAAAAGATATGCTCAATCAACCATGGAAACAAATTTTTAAAAATCCATGGTCAAGCATACTACAATTTGTATAATGAAAACTTAAATTACCTGCAACATTTAGACAACAGCCTAAAGAGAGGCAAGAAATACTAAGCAATAAAAAAAGATTTATAGAAGATTGGCAAGCAATCATAAGAAACAGTGGGCAACTCATCATTCACATAAAACGACAGCAATAATGTATACAATTTCAAAGGTATGGGTGAATGCTTGCATAATATCGAGTACCAAGAAGATCATGAAAATATGAACGAAGAAGCGAGGGACTCATTTGGGGAAATTGAGAAAGTTGTTATGCAGAAACAAATGATGGTCAAGAAATTCATGAGCACGCCCATTCAGGATGAACAGCCCTAAATAAGCGAAAATAAGAAATTCAAAGTGAGGAAATTTAAGACTATGCAACAAAAAGTTACTTAGAACATAATTTTGGTGCCACCACCTACTCATAACGAGATCTGATAATTCTTTTGCTTGATAATTTATTAACTTGTTCTTATGCAATATACACTTGTATGAGCATTGGAAAAATTACAGAGAATCATCCCCACCATGTAGGCCTGTTATAGTTATAATTTTTCTTGTTTCGCTCGTCCAACCGACTGATCAGCGGATGATTTATTACATCATTTGGTTCAGAATGGATTTTAATTCTTGGCAAATTATCAGTAATTTTTTATGGTCTTTTTGAACTCAGTGGAGGCAGTGCGCTTATTATTTGATCGATTTGACTGTTTTGATAGCTATGGATGCTTTGGTTTTGTTGCTATAGTTGAGCTGTATGATCGCTATGGTAGTTTGGAATGCTGCTTTGGTTGTGGCTGGGAATTTATGGAGTTATGCGACGTAAGGAGTTCTTTTTTAAAGCTACTGCTAGTTAAGGATTTTTTTGACGTACTATTTATTTAAGCTTTTGTTGACTTAGATGCCCAAATCTCGATTTTCCATCTTACTTAAAATCATTTTCATCATATTTTGACTTAGGTAGATCGTTGATTAAAAAGTTTAAGTTTCGAGGTACTTTGATCGTATTTAGTAGACTAATGTTTGTCTATGAAGGTGACTTTTCATAAATCATTGAATTGCTTTCAGCTTTCGGGATCATAGCTAGTAATTATTTGCAATTAGGTCGATTTTTAGCATCGAGTTGTAAACATCTCGAAATAAAGCGTTCCATTTTATCAGAATATGTACCAGGAATTTTTGGGTATATTCCTCTCATGACCTACATAGAAGATAAAATACTTTCTTATACAACCCTTACATAGAATTTGCAGTAAAGGGAGGCTTTAGTGCGCAATATTCATATATAATACAGCCTAGAGACCATATATCGCTTTTGAGTTCATATGGTTTATCATTCCATACTTCAGGACTTGCATAATAAGGTGTTCCAGTTTGAGTGTAAGCCATAGCCTCCTTCATCAACTTCGAGACATTTAAATCTCCTAGCTTGTAAACACCATCCGATATGAAGATATTAGCACTTTTTAGGTCTCGATGAATGATATTCATGTCATGGAGCACTGATAATCCTGTGAGGACTTGTCTGGCCATTTGCCAAATTTACTCCTCAGGCACAAACGCAAGATTCTTTTTCTTCTTCTCAATAAGTTTCTAATATGAGACATGGTTATACTTCAAGATCGCCGCCATTGGCATACTCCATGACAATACATAACGTATTGGTCTTAGTCTCAAAAAAAGCCTATTTATACGCAATTATATTTGGACACGAAATCGATGCAAGAATTCGTACTTAGTTCAGCGAATTTTCCTTTTATTTTTACTTGAGCGTACTAATTTTAACCTGCTTGAGTATATGGAAGTACTTGCTTTAGTGCATAGACCTTCTTATCTGATATTCTGCTCACTTTGTGCACCGAACTGAAGGAGCCTTCTCCGATTTTGGAGAGGATCACGAAATCGCTTAATGACATTGTATTTGCTGGTACTACGCAGATTAATAATGTTATATAAATATATGCCAGGAGTGTAACTGTTTATCGACATAAGCACGTTAGCCACACTAAAAAATAAATATATCGGCATCATTTATGATAAATTGCACACTCATGGAATCTTAGTTATATTTACAACCGAGATCAAAATGTGAGCTTTATTATTGTCACTTTATTATCAATGATTATATCAATTATATGCTAAGAGAGATCATATAATTGTATAAGGGCTTATATTTATAAGAGTATAAGAATAAAAATGGAGAATCCGATAACTCTTGAATAGTAACGTAAGGTGTGGACGATCCACCAGTCAGTGAATGGTATCACTTATTACTACAATCGCTCCACTAAAAAGTCTCAATATGAAATGCCGTAATGCTTTAAGATAACATAAGAAGATCTCGATCACCCCGATTGGAAATAGTATCGTACTGCTGAGGGCAAAAAGTTCTATTACAACGCACTTACTCGAAAGTCTAACTGGCATATGCCTCCTGAAGTCAAGGAGTGGAAAATGAAGATCTAGGACCAAAAAAGAGCAGAGCGTGAAAAAAATGGGAATAAAGAATAATAACCTCTATCTGAAGCAGACGAAATTAAAAAGAAATTCATGGCATTACTAAAAAGTAAACAAATTAATGTTAATACTAAATGGGATGTGGCTATCAAGCTATGCGACGATGATTAACGTTGGGATTTAATTAAAAAGAGTGAAAAGAAACAATATTTTCTATAGTACATAACTGAACTAAAGAAAATTAGTGATCTAGAGCTCAAAGCGAAGACATAAGCTAACAAAATTCAGTTTATTAAAATGCTTAAGTAACACAAAAATCTGACCTCGGATGCCAAAATGCATCGGGTTCAGTTCGATTTCATTACTGATCCGCGTTGGCGTATTTTAGAAGGAGTCTAGAAAGAAAATGCATTCCAAGACTACATGGACGAACTTGTAGTTAAATAAAAATAACAAACTAAGAAATAGAGAGAAAGAAACATTTAAATTTTGAAAGGGTTAATGGAATAAAGATAAATTAGCTTCGATACACGTTGGGATTAATTTAGAGCTCAATTTAAAGACTAAGCTTGTTATAAAAAATTGCATTAGCTAGACAGAATTCAAACTTTCAGCAAGTACATAGTAGAAGCAGAATAAAGGCACTAAGAGAATTAAAAGAAGCAAAAAAGAATGAAATAGCGAACAGACCGAGCATCTTTTAGATAGTTAATCAAATCTAAACTCTACACTGGCGAGATTAGTTATAAGACAAAATGGAGATCGTTCATTAAAGATAATAAATAAGATTAACGATTGATCAACATGATGGACCCTGAGCATAAAGGCAGCACTGCTCATGAAATATTCTAGAATTTTATGGACGGTATAAAGAGAAATCATAAACTGTTCAAGTCAGAAATCAAATCACACTTTAAGAAAATAAACTTTAGAATGACTGAATAGACCCCATTTTATTAGTTCGCAACAAAACTAAGCGACTTACCTCTATATGCAGATGCAAAACCATTGTTTAAATAATATTTCTACCATTATTTTAATCAGAAGATAAAATCGAAAAATGTTGCTAAACAAGAGCGCGAGAAGTAAAAATAGAAATAGAAGCTGGCAGCTATTAAAAAGAGTCAGAAAAGATAGAGAAAAGCGATATTTAAAATATTTAAGCAATACAATGAGAGTACAAAATCAAAGTCATAAATCTCTAATCACATTTAAAAAATATAGCAAAATTTACGTTAGCAAGGTATTGATATCACACGCGAAAATATATTCAAATACTATCTAGCTTACTTAGATTCAGCAGACGCAGACGATGATAAGAAGTCGCGAGACTCTGAGAAGTCAGAAAAGCCGAAATCTAGATCAAAATCATCTAGCAGTTCGAAATCGAAATCTACAGATAAAAAGAAAAAGAAGAAGAAATAAAATGATAAGATAAAATAGCAATAAAATCAAAGATAGAAATAAAGGTAAAAATAGAGATAGAGATAGAGATAAAGGTAAAGATAACGATAGAGATAGCTCAACTCTATAAAGAAAGAGACTAAAAACATTAGCTTGACCAATATAAACACAGTAACTAAATCAATTTCTATACCCACGCAGCTCAGACATACCAAAGATGAAGGTGAAATTGAGTAAGAAGGGTAAATCAAAGAAGATGATGTAATGTAATAAGAGCCTAAAGCTGAACCTGAAAAAGAGAAGGAAAAAGTACCTATCCAAAAGGAGAAGTCTAGATAAAAATCAAAATAAAAAAAGAAGAAATCTTCTAAAAAGCGAAAATAAAGTTCATCTAGCGATTCTGATTGAGTTAAAGATGCATTTTGTAACAAATTATACTGAATATATTTTAATATATTGATAGTGGAAAAATCATAGAAAGTCTTCCATGTATGTTGGAAACGGATTGTAAACTTTGATCATGGCTTTGCTGCTCTTTATTTTTATCATCTTTTTATTGTCTTGAGTGCATCTCATTTTATTAAGTTAGCATGAATTACGTTATTAACTTTTTGGTCTGGCTGAAGCTTCAGTTCTGACGACTCTCTTGTTCTATTTTCTAAGCATGAGGTGTCTAATTTTTTAAATTTTCTCATTAATTTTGTGCTCGCTATCGTTTGACTTTGGAGACTGGATGCTGTCAGTTCCAGTACTATGCCGAGTTATAACTTTACATTTAGCTTCACTTCTTGCTGGTATTATGGGAGTATTTTTATTCTAAATTGCACCGATAAGCAAATTGACCTGATCCAACTGTTTCAATATTTTTATGGCATCGAATTTTTGGGGATTAGATTGCAATTTCTTCAATTATTGAGTGTCAAACTTTTCTCTTCGATCATCAAATATATCATTTGTTTTAGTTAAAGTTTTCAGATCATCTCTCATAACAATAATTTTCTGCTGACACTTTTGCCTATTCAAATAAGCGCGTTGCCTGCTAAATGGCTGCGGGTTAAGGCATCTCTGTTGATTCTTGAGTGCCATTTTACGCATATTTTCTAATTATTTCGCTTCGTTCATGTCTTTGCTATTTTTCTGTTTTATTGAGTATGTTTTGCGATAATTATTATGCTTTTATTACAACAATTGAACTGTTTTTAGTTTTAAAAATACTCATTCTGCTTCATCATTTTATCAAAACAATTACATTGTTTCATAAGATACTCCATCATTCTAGATTTTTGATTATTATTACTATTTATGATTTGTCAATTCTAAATGATTTAATAAATAGTAGTTTCACTCTTTTAAGAATTATGAAACTATTATTTTATGCAAATATGTTTGTTAAAAATGAGAAGAAAATAGAGTTAATAACAAATTGAATTTAAATTGAATCATTATAACGCTGACCTATCAAAAAAATGTACGTAAATAAGATCCCGAATTCATCAAGCCGAATGGCGTAACCTGACCAGCCAATCCGGACTATTGAAATCCCTTGTCGATACCATACTGGTTCAGTATGCTTGAACTACTGTCATGAGATATCATGTTTTAAGCTGCTTTGCGAATAATGTATTTAAGAACATTTGGAACACCACAAGAAGAACAGCCTTCCTATCAGCTCAATCAAATCATTTAAAAAGATACGAGAGGGCTGTGTTGATAAACTAAACAGACTAATTGATTAGCTATTTGGGCGTATGAGCACTCTGAAACAGCCTAAGAATCCGCAACAAATCCTATAAGAAGCTAACATGAAATTTGAAGCAATAAAAAAGCTAATGTTCGAGATAATTGAGCAAGAGCTTTCCAAATTTTATGAGCAACTTAGAGTAAAAGTCAACGAGTCTTTTTCCACTTTGAAGAATTTATAGTAAGTACATTAAAATTTGAGCAAAATAATAAACCAACTAAAATAGAGCAAGACTATTATCATTGAAGGTTTAAAGTAGATCCCTGAGACTGTGGAAAAGATTCTCGCTATGAACTAGAACTTGTACATAGATACTTTCTCGCGATAGGCTGCTGGCTACTCTCAAAAACTCGCATATGTGGATTTCGATGTTACCATGAATCAAGGTAAGTTCAAAAGTACAGTTAGCGAGTGCCTTCGTATATCGAGAAGTGACGCAGAAGATTTTAATAATAACAGTGGATAGTTTGGTAAAATGAGTAAGATAAGCATGAATAATAAGCCTTTAAATATTAACACCAGTTTCAATAACACACCAGCTAATCGAAGCAGATCTAAATCAGACAATAATTTTTATTAATAAAAATAGTCATACCAAAGCCTGCAAGTGCCTTTAAAACTATAATCAAACATAAATTATTTGCATTTTTTCTAGACAGGGTCATCAACACTGCATTTAATCGATATTTCAAACCCGCAATCAATAAAAAGATAGAGACTACCATTACCAAATTATATAGTTCCATCATTTTACGCATCAATAATGATCGCACAGGGGTACATATTTATCGCAGGAGGTATCATGCAAATCGCAAATTAATAAATGAAATCTGATCGCATGAGTCGCTACTACTTGAAATCCAAAAATACATAGACATTTAAACGAGATTTTGCAAAAGTTAAACCCAGAAGTAGTCATTCCATTTGTTAGTGCGGAGAATATCTTTATATTCTGGGAGGATATGTGACATCAGAGGGAGACAAATTATAAGCTGAAAAAGCAGTATAGAGAGTCAATATACGCAATGGTTAAGTATAACCATAAACTCGCAGTAAATATGGAGGAGCAAATATAGCAACCGCATTAAATAATAACACAATTATCAAGGCAAGTGAGTAAGGAGTATAAATTTATAATATATCTCTTAAAAAATGGTCAATTATACAAGTTTCTGACAATTATGTATTCGCGATAAGCTGTGGCTGGGCACGAACAGCCAAAGATACACTATTTGTATACGGCGGTTACAATTAAGATGAGGATGGGGTTGATACTTGCAAATTGTGGACAATTACTTAAAATGAGCTTATTGTCAAAAATTTGAATATCAGACTACCATAAAAAGAGGGATTTCTTAACAATAATGGAACTATAATTAATGGTTGTCTCTACGCTCTCCAAAATATTAGTATAGAGGTCAATAATGAGGAGAACTAAGTGGAAATTGATTAAACAGAAAGAGCTTTACTTAGATTTGATGGAAATGCTTGGAAACAAATTAATTTATGATATTTTTAATAACCTTAACAAAATTGTATTACGATAAATAATAAATTATACATTATTTTTTAATTGGTAGTAAACTGAAAAATCAGAAAATTTAGTTTTTATGAACATTTTTTAATTTCACTCTATTTCTGCAGCTATTAACTATCTATCAGTAGTGATTGGTTCTTCTCGTATAATGTCGTACATTAAAATATTGTGATCATTGTCAAGAATTATAAGTAAATTGTGATGAATTATTAGCCTTTTGATACCGGTTTCACAAACTTTCACACTCTGTTTTATTTTGTAGCTAGCTTTGACAAACTTATCACTTTTTTTTTTCAAGCCGGTGGGCGAATTATTCGAAATGCAATACTCGAAAGCGTTAATGGTTCCATTTAGACAACCGACCCAAATAGCTTAACTTTCTTAATCATAGCAAAAACAAGTGGGATAACTTTTAAATCCCTCAAATTTGCTTATATAATGTGAAGAATAGTCAATAATTTTGATAGTGTCATCAGTACATCCCATTGCAATTATTCCTGTCTACTATCTGGTATTTTATTGATTTTCTTGCTTATCAAAGAATAAATCATGTGAGAAATATTTGAGTACTTTTACACTGTCATTAATTTTATGCACTTATGGCAACACTTTGTTATTTATGGTTAGGTTAGAACAATCAAAGCAGGTTACTCCATCGTATTAATTATACACATATAAATGTTATGACACAGGTGAGAGTTCAATATTAAGTTTGCAGCTGTTCATATCGATTTTGAATATATTTTATAACTGCTGCTGATTCTTTTTAGAGGGGTTCAAATTATATGCCGTGTTTTACGGCTCTTTTTAAAATACTTTCACATAGGTGACTATAGTGTATGCGCATGCTACAATCAAATCGCACTTATGGATGAAAGCGTTAATGACTGGTTATTTACGGGGCAGTTTTGGCTTTATTTTGAAGATATGCACAAGAGGTAGATTACCACTTTACATAAGCATATACATAGCGATAGTACTATCATCAAACCCAATAAACAAATACACACCCTTACTCAATTTATTGGATGTATTTTTCCCCACTTTCTAAGTGGTAAGTGCAGTTATTCTACTCTGATAGCTATAGCCAATTTAAATATTATGTTTGCTGATGATACAGCCTGCCTCCATGACAACCACACTGAGAAATCCTTCTTTACTGACAAACACAATATAAAGCAGTTCTTCATTTTAGTTTGATTCGCAGCTGCAGATCAAGTTCGGACAGAAATCTAACTGACCTATTTTGGCATTTTAGGTTAAAGTTAAGAAATGTGACAGCTATGGCAGTTTCTGTTATATGAATGGCATCAATATGATGGATGGAGAGATATGTTTTGAATTTGAGATTAGCTTAACTGCAGTGTTAAACTACTTGATTATAATAATTTATCAAAGTATTTATTATCAAAGAGTTCATGACTGCAGAGTTTTTGTCTTCTTAAATAATTAATAGTCTTTGGCAGCATGATTAATTTATATAGATTTAACAATTGTTTTCGGGGTGCTTTCAGTGAGAACGCTTTCTGAGTGAAGTTGAGTTTTTGTGATGTTCTTTCGAACATCATAATTTGGCATTTGGACGATCCATTTCTTTTTTAGCAATAACCTCTTCGATGGAGGTTAATAGCTTTCCATAGGCGATCTTTTCCTTTATAAACGAGCTAAACGGAAGGACAAAACAATGTAAGTGTACATGATCAATGCTGTTATAAGGCTTCAAGTGAAACCCGAATCGATAGTTACCTTTGGTAGCGGTTTGCTCCTCGCATAATTTATCCAAAACTTCAGTGCCAATTTCTCTCATCTTTCTCAAAACCCATGGATCGTTGATATCAAGTGCTGTCTCAATATGCTCAGTTGTGCAGACGAGCACGTGTTAGCGAGCAGTACATTTGTCAATGTCGTGAAAAGCGAAGAAATTCTCGTCTTTGTATAAGAGGGACTCAGACGATCGTTTAAGAATTTTACAAAATTCACAACACTGGAGCTCTGCCATTAATCTACAATGATTTAAATAATATTATATGAAAAATCAGTGGAAAGTTTGGATCCTTGTTCATTTTTATTTTATTAAAACATCATCAATAAACATGCCTGAGATCTCCCCATTTTTCTTTATCATTGGAGTGGAGCTTAAAGGTTTTTTGTTAGGAATTATAGTTCCATGTCCACTTTTCTTTCCGTTGATGAAGGCGCCTTTATATATGTGATCATTGCATGCATACTTTCCATGTTAATCGTGAAACTTGCCATCACGAAATACTCCTTGATATCTAAACTTTTCAACTTTTTGGTTTTTAATTTTGGTGACTTCAGACTCTCCTTTACCATTAGGTCTTCCATGATAGAATCGCCCTGCATAATGGACTGTTTATTATAGTCGATTAACTTTGAAAGACCCTTCTATTAATTAACCTTTTTCCCAATTTCCCTCACACTTTTTTTTACCATTGAAAGAGACATAAATACCAAACCCATGGGCTCTACCTTTTTGAACTGCGCCCTTGTATGATCCTATTGGAGTGACTATGAATCCAGTCCCTTAAGGAATAAAATTTGAATCAGTTGTTCCTTGATAATACTGGTTTTCCATTACTATTATTGTATTTTATTTTGGGGTCTTATTGAAATAAAAACCCTTGTTGTGGAGTTTCCAATTATGATAACTTTCACTTGTTACTGAATTGTGAAGCTAATGGAAGTCAATTCCTAATCTTTTTAACTGTGTCAT
>APMI01004510.1_pt1 | contig 11281 bp, 5 predicted proteins | sample 667938 | NCBI WGS metagenome assembly APMI01 (sample SAMN01084076, study PRJNA167559) | wastewater metagenome | biome: Wastewater | place: Denmark: Ejby Moelle, Odense | collected 2011-11-28 | reverse complement strand
GGACAAGGGATTTACCATTATAAGCATTGCTGCTGATGACGACAAAAAGAAATGGATGGGAGCCATTCATAAAGACAATGTAGGCAGGTGGAATCATTTGAGCGACCTGAAAGGCATGAAGAATGAAGTTTCAAAATTGTATTGCATCTCTTCTTATCCCAGTAATTTCCTGATTGGTCCGGACGGTAAAATTATTGCCCAAAACCTGCGGGGGGAAGCACTGGACAGTAAACTGGCAGAAATATTCAAGTGATTCGCATGATTGGAACCTGATTTCAATATTCTATCATGCAATGATAAGATCAATCAGAATTAATGGCAGAAATCGAAAAGAATTTTAAGAATGGTTTGGTTGGTTTAATTGATGGTTTGGAACAAGGCTGCCCATGCAGTATAGGCAGCCTCTGTTTCACCGGATGTTTAACATAACGGGTTAAGAAAGCCATATCTCAATATCACTTTCCACATTGATTGATAAAAAAAGAACAGCAAAAGAGAAATACAAAGGAATCCAAATTAAATCCGGAGTTATGCTGATCTATGTATGCTAACAACTGAAAAAAAAATTCAATAATAAAAACCTGTAAACAACTTATACCATGAAAAAAACAGCCTTGTTGATACTTACCCTGATTTTAATGGGGATTACCCAACTCTCAGCACAATTAACCATTACACCGTTAAAACCAATACCCGGTGATGTAATTACGATTAAATATACTCCTCCGGCAAACGTATTTAAAGAAACTGATGCCATTCAATGCGAAGCAAGGAAATGGGGAATGTATGAAGATGATATAGTTTTTGAATCCGCTACTCAAAATAAACAAATCGATATCAAATTAATAAAAAATGGTAAAGGGTATGAAGGTACAATAGCCACCGATAGCCTGACCAGGGCTGTAACCTTCAATTTTACTTCCGGCACTGTCAATTGGGAAATGCAGGATAGAAAACTGGTACTTACATCAGGAAAAGTAGATATTAACGATAGTGTGGGATATGTTACCCCTCTTTATACCCGCGAGGGAATTGAATATAGTTACAGTAATTATTTCTTAGGTAAATACCTGGGTGAGTGGTACTACAATAACCTGGGCTTGTCAAATAAAAAGAAAGCTACTGAATATTTTCGAAGGGAACTGGAAATCTATCCCGATGCTTTCAACAGGGTAATAGAGCATCTGTCTGTTGCCATGAAAGCATCTGATCCTGCAGGCTATAATGCTTTTGTTACCAATGAGCTAAATAAATTGTTTGAGCGAGGTTTGAAATCTGAAACGGATTACCGTATAGTTTCTATACTCACGAACGGTTTAAATCTGAAAGGATTAAGCAAATACTTCGCCGGGCAAATTAAGGAAAAATTTCCTACAGGTGGCTGGTACGAGACGATGAGCAATGCATGGGATGAGTTTAACGCAGAGCAGGATTTGGCTAAGAAGGAAGCCCTGATGAATACTTACATCGACAATTTCAACAAATCAACTTTCGAGAATAAATTATCTCTGTCGGGGACCGGTGGTTCTCCACGACCTACAAGAAGTACTTTCCTGGTTGCGTTATTACAGAATGATAAGCTTGATGACTATAAAAAATACCGGCAGCAATATAAGCTTACGCCTGAAACCTCACCATCCATCTATTATTCTTACAGGAGTGAATTGGATGAATTGTTAACCCGAAATAAGTATCCTGATTTTACAGAAAAGCAGGCGCTTGCGTACATTGCTTGTTATAAAGAACGGCTCCGGCTAATCAACGAAGGCAAACCACTACAATCAACAACAGATGATCAATACATGACACAGGACTGGAAAAAGTCAGTGGCGATCAATGCATTGGTAACATTTTCAGATTTCTGCGCCGGCATGTACTCACAGTATGGCAACGACAAAAAAGCATTCACCTGTATGCAGGATGCAATGAATTATTTGCACATGTTACCATCTGGTTTCTGGAAGAATCCTGATTTGAATACCCACTATAGCCTCTTAGCAGAAAAGGTATTGCCACCGGCAAAATGTAAAGCCGAAGTTGAAAAACTAGTCGCCACCGGAGCCTGGAAACCTGAAATGATAGAAGTGCTGAAACGCATCTATGTGAAAGAAAACAAAAGTGATGCAGGGTTCGACGCGTATATCAAAACAGTAAAAAAGTCGCAGATAGATGAGCTTAAAAAATCATTGGCAGCTACCATGCTGACCGAACCTTGCCCCAAATTTACACTCAACGACCTTGATGGGAAACCGGTAAGTATCGACGATTTTAAAGGAAAGATAGTGATACTCGATTTCTGGGCTACCTGGTGCGGACCTTGCAAAGCCAGTTTCCCGGGAATGAAAAAGTTACAGGAAACTTACCAGAGCAATCCCGATATTAAGATTTTGTTTGTCGATACTTTTGAAAGATTTGCTACAGCACAGGAAAACCTGGACAAGGTGAAAGAGTTTTTAACACAAAATAATTACCCTTTCCAAGTACTAATGGATAGCCAGAGCAAAACAGCAGCCGCTTTTAAAATGAACAGTATCCCCACCAAATGCATCATCGACAAAAACGGGAACCTCAGGTATAAAATTACCGGTGCCGAAACCAATGAAGGCAAGCTTCTCGACGAAATGAATGCAATGATTGAATCCATTAAATAGCTATTTAGCTGATTATCTGTAGGTAACCGGCATTCAAAAATAAAACCTGTTAAGGGTTCTTTGAAAAGTTTGGTTGGTTGAGGTTTGGTTTATTTGGTCAGATGCACTACAGGATTGGTAGTATTGTTTTTAAGTAATTACACTTCTGCCTGCATCATTTGCCTGCGCTTCCTGCCGCCTGGTTAACGGCAGGAAGCAAAAGGCAACGTTTACATGGGGAATGAAAGCCTCTCAACACAAACAAGGAATTCCATAAAATAAATTTAGTTGCCCAAACCCTTAAATCGCAAAATAACCAATATCGAATTTAAGCAAATTAATGTTAACTGTCTTAAAACAATCCCGGATGAAAATACAATTCTTTTTGCCTTTTGTAACACTAATTTTATCTTCCTTTTGCAGCCTGGCACAACAGGGACAGCCTATCCCAACCGATCCTTTGGTAAGGACCGGTAAACTCAGCAACGGATTAACCTATTATATCCGCCATAACGAACTGCCAAAGCAACGTGCCGAGTTTTTTATTGTCCAAAGAGTTGGCTCAATCCTGGAGGAAGAGACCCAACGGGGTCTGGCACATTTCCTGGAACATATGTGTTTTAACGGGACTAAGAATTTCCCTGGCAATACGATGATACAGGAACTTGAAAAGAAAGGTATCAAGTTCGGGCAAAATGTTAATGCGGCGACTGGTCTGGATCAGACTGTTTATAATCTATCCAATATCCCCGTAAACCGCGAAGGAATTGTTGATACTGCCTTACTTGTGTTACACGATTGGTCGGGATTTGTATCGCTTACAGACAAAGATATTGATGATGAACGCGGTGTGATCCGTGAAGAATGGCGAACCACAAACACCGGCGACAGGCGGGTACAGGCTCAATATATTAAAGAAGTATTTGCCGGAACCCAGTATGCTGAACGTTTACCAATAGGCCTCATTGAGGTGATCAACAACTTTGTTTACCAGGATCTCAGGGATTATTATAAAAAGTGGTACCGTCCTGACTTACAGGCTATTATCGTGGCAGGTGATATTGATGTGGATAAGATCGAATTAAAAATAAAACAGCTTTTTGCTGATATACCAGCCCCTGTTAATGCTGCTCCTCGTCCTCAGTTCCAGATACCCAATAATACGGATCCGATGGTATCAGTTGCCAGCGATCCGGAAGTAACCAGGACATTGGTTAATATTTTCTGCAAGAAAGACGCTACACCGGATGCAATGAAAACGAGCCCGGAATATATGAGAATCCAGCTTATTAATAACCTGGCTGCAACCATGTTTAACCAACGTATGTATGAACTTTCACAACAACCTGATCCTCCTTTCACCGGGGCTTTTGGCAGAATGAGCGATTTCATTCTTACACCAACAAAATGGGCATGGGCTGTAAGTGCGGCCCCAAGGAGCAATAAAGATTCGGAAGTTGCACTTCGTGCGCTGATTACTGAAAATGAGCGTCTGCGTAAGTATGGGTTTCTCGAAAGCGAATTTGGACGCGCAAAAATAAGTATTCTCAGAGGGTATGAAACCACTTTCAATGAACGCGAAAAACAGGATAACGCCTACTATGTGAACAAATATGTTGAATTATTTCTCACCAATGAACCTGCGCCGGGTATAGAATGGGAATATAATTTCATTAAGAGCCAGTTAGCTGCTATCACCATTGGGCAGGTAAACCAGTTGGCTAAAACCTTCGTAACCGATACTAATATGGTATTTGTTGTAACCGGGCCTAAGAAGGATGACTTGATTCTGCCTACGCGTGAACAGATACTTACTGCCTGGAATGAAATAAGGAATGAAAAAATCAGCCCTTACGTTGATGCCGTTTCGGATAAACCTTTATTGGATAAAAAACCTGTAGCCGGTAAAATAACGAAGAAGGAACAAAAACCATTCGGGTACACCCAGTGGACACTTTCGAACGGGGTAAAAGTTTTGATTAAAAAAACAGATTTCAAAAAGGATCAGATCCTCATGTCGTCCTACAGCCCGGGAGGGTCATCATTATTCAGCGATGCGGATATACCTTCGGCCATGGCAATCAATAATGTTATTCCACTGGGTGGCGTTGGGCAGCTGAGCAATATCGAGCTTGACAAGTTCCTGACAGGCAAAATGGTTGATGTGAATCCCTCGGTAAACAGGTTAAATGAAAAAATTACCGGGCAGTCGTCGCCAAGAGATTTTGAAACTATGATGCAACTCACTTACCTATACTTTACTCAGCCACGTATGGACCAGGATGCCTTTGATACCTGGAAATCGAACACAAAATCCAGGATAGAAAATGCTTCATTAAATCCTATGATGAGCCTGAGGGATACCATAACCAAAATAATGACAAACAATAATCCACGGGGACGTAACATGAACCTCGACCTGTTGAGTAAGGTTGATTATAACAAGGTTATGGAATTATATAAAAACCGTTTCGCTGATGCCAGCGACTTTACCTTTTTTATCACCGGAAATGTGAATGCCGATAGTATAAGTACTTTGGTGGAAACCTACCTCGGAAGCTTGCCTTCCATGAAACGTAATGAAAAATTTAAAGACCTGGGAATAAATCCAGAGAAAGGAAAGATTATAAGCCATTTCGATAAAAAGCTGCAAACTCCCAAAACAACCGTGGTAGCGATTTATACAGGAAAAATACCGTATACGCTCGAAAACATGATATTGATGAATTATCTGCAAAGTGTGCTTACCATTATTTATACCGAAAACATCCGCGAAAAAGAAGGGGGCAGCTATGGTGTGGCTGTGCAGGGAAACCTAAACAAATTCCCCAAAGAGACTTTCAGTTTCCAGGTAAGCTTTGATACTGATCCGGCCAAGGCCGCGAAGCTGTTAGGGTTGGTTTATGATGAAATTAACAGGATAAAAGTTCAAAGTCCGGGCGAAGAATATGTGAGCAAGGTCAAAGAATTTTCATTAAAAGATCATCAGGAACAATTGCTTAATAACGATTATTGGTCAGAAACAATTTCGGGCCTTTTTACGCTTGGGATTGATACACATACCAAATATGACAAAATAGTTGCATCGGTTACACCAGCCATGATCCGTGATTTTGCAAAAAAAATATTCTCGCAGGGTAATATCGCTGAAATTGTAATGAGTCCTGAGAAATAAAATTTGATCCAGTTTCTTAAAATGCTATAAATGAGTTACGGAATGAATAAAATTATCAAAAGCAGTCTTTGGGTATTGTTGCTGATACTGGCTTTTCAGAAAGTTTCAGCACAGATGCTGGAGCCGGTAAAATGGTCGTTTAAAACAAATCGTTTCAACGATACTACAGCAGAATTGCAGTTCATAGCCAACATCGACCAGGGCTGGCATTTATATGCGCAGCATTTGCCTGAGAATGGCCCGTTGCCGCTGCAATTTAACTTCGATAAAGTTAGCGGGGCAAAACTGATTGGGAAAGTAGCCGAACCCAAAAGCCATGAAGAATACGACCCCATGTTCGAAATGAAGGTTAAGTACTTTGTGGCCAAGGTTGTATTTACCCAAAATGTCAAAATAACAAGTAATAAGCCTGTTACGCTTAAAGGATCGATGTCGTATCAGTCTTGCAACGATAACAGCTGCATACCCGGCGACATAGAGTTCTCATTTACCCTCGAAGGAGCGAAGACAAGTAAACAAGAGACTAAAGTTGTACAAGCTGATAAAACAACAACTACGAATGATACTGTGAAGCAGTCGGTTTCAGTTCCGACTGCTGTAGCATCAGTAACAGATAACCAGGCTACAGGCTCAGCGACACAATCGCTGTGGTGGTTTTTCCTGCTGGCCTTCGGTGCGGGACTTATCGCCATACTTACACCCTGCGTTTTCCCGATGATCCCCATGACGGTTTCCTACTTTATGAAATCAGGTTCAAACGGCAAAGTACAGGCTTCAATTTACGGAATATCAATCATTGCCATTTACACCCTTTTCGGTACCCTGGTTGCCGTACTTTTTGGCGCCGAGTTCAGCAACTGGATTAGCACGCATTGGATACCCAATGTACTATTCTTCCTAATCTTTGTGATTTTTGCCGCTACCTTTTTCGGGTATTTCGAAATTACTATGCCAAACTGGTTAGTTAATAAATCTGTTTCGGCTGAGGATAAAGGAGGAACCATCGGCACTTTATTTATGGCATTTACATTGGTGCTGGTATCGTTCAGTTGCACTGGTCCCATCGTAGGAACCATCCTGGTGCAGTCCGTTGGCGGACAGATACTCAGGCCCATAATCGGAATGCTTGGCTTCTCACTGGCTTTTGCGTTGCCATTCACTTTGTTCGCCTTGTTTCCACAATGGCTTAATAAAATGCCCAAGTCGGGCGGATGGCTCAATTCGGTGAAAGTGGTATTAGGCTTTATCGAACTTGCCTTCGCACTTAAATTCCTGAACGTTCCTGACCAGACTTACCATTGGGGAATTCTCGATCGTGAAATCTATCTTGGATTCTGGATTGTGATTTTCACCATGATGGGATTTTACCTGCTGGGGAAAATCAAATTCCCACACGACAGCGAATACCCGGTGGTGAAATCGTTCCCGCGTCTAGTGCTCATTATAGCCACTTTTACTTTCGTAATTTACCTGGTTCCCGGACTTTGGGGCGCACCATTGAAAGGTATTTCCGGATGGCTTCCTCCTATGGAAACACAGGATTTTGATATTACTGCTATTGTGCGCGAAAATACAGGCAACGGTGGTACTGAAAGTAAAGGGAATATTGCCGATGCTACAAAATACAGCAATACTGCACTGAAATTACCACATGGTCTGAAGGGATATTTTGATTACGATGAAGCTCTAAAAGCTTCCAAAGTCTTGAATAAGCCTGTATTTGTCGATTTTACCGGTCACGGCTGCACCAATTGCCGCGAAATGGAAAACCGCGTTTGGAGCGATCCGGAAGTTCTGAATCGGCTGCGTGAGAATTTCATCATTGTTGCCCTGTATGTGGATGATAAGGTAATTGAAATGCCGAAAGAAGAATGGTATATCAACAAAGCCGGACGTGAAGTGAGGTTGCTGGGCCAGAAAAACACTGAGATACAGATTGAGAAGTTTGGCGCTAATGCACAGCCTTTCTATGCCATTTTGGATGGCGACGGCAAATCACTGGTTCAGCCGCATGCATACGATCTCGATATCGCTTCATATATCATGTTCCTGAATGAAGGGTACAACGCTTATAAACGAATAGTGAATAACAAAAAGTGAAAAGTAACCTCACTATAAGATAATCTCCGGGTTGTGGTCACCCCTCTCCTTTTGCAAGAGCCTTTCCATAAATTACAATATTTAAGTAAAGACAACAGTATGAACACAAATTTCAACGATTATTCCACATTATTCAACTTTATTGAATGCTTTGCCCCGTCAGGCTTCAACAATATTAATACTGACCATCCGATGATACTGAAAACTGAAAAATTCATGGCAGAGAAGAATCAGTTTCTGACTGTTTCGGACATGATAGAGTGGAAGTTTCTGTATACCAGTAACCGAAGTTTCCAAATGCTGGGTATCGAACCTGCTGACTTAAATCCTTACCATCTGATAGATGCAATCCACCCGAATGATACACTACGGCATAACCAAAGCCTGGTTAAAATATTTAACCTGGTAAGCGAACTTTTCAACACCGGGAAAGGCAGTTCTGTATTGTCAACAAATTTAAAATTTCGAAATCCTGCGGGTAAATATTCAAATATGCTTGTTCAAAGTTATTTGTTTTATGCCAGGTTTCCGCACAAAACGGTTTATAGGCTACAAGTCCACACTAATATTGATCATTTCAAAATTATGGGCAAAGGATTCCATTATTATGTCGGCAACGATCTCTCTTACTTTAAATACCCGGATAATGAACTGTTAAATATGGGCTATATGTTAAGTAAGCGTGAACTTGAGATCATAAAGCTGGTTGAGGCCGGATTATATACTGAGCAAATTGCTGAGAAACTGTTCCTAAGCCCGAATACAATCAAAACACATCGCCGGAATATACTTCATAAAGCAGGAAAGGCATCCATATCGGAACTGGTTTATGACCTGATGTAAAGAAGGGCGATTTTTTCGGCTTATTTAGGCAATTGCTCTTATGTAAATACTTCATCCTAATGAGGTACAAAAAATAACAAAGATACTTTCACTTTACATAGTTTCTATAGCATGGAGAGTTTAGCAGAGCGAAGTAAATGAAGAAATCCGGCTCTTTTTGGTCAAGAAGTAGTTATAATTGATTTAATGATAAAAAAGCTTCAAGGGTTCTCGTTTTTATAATTTTGTTAGAGATTAGTTATAGTAAAAGTATTAATCTGCAACATTTGGCTTCAAAGTAATTGCCGGAAATTGTTCAATAAATGCGTATCCTAATGAAATTCTGAACAGCTTGATTGACATTTAAATAAATTAAAAATTGAATAATATGAAATTTAGACAAAAATCAAAACTAATTGTCATGGCACTTTTGAGTGTACTGACGGTGTTGACTTCGTGCCAACAAAAAGAACAGAAGCAGGAAAAAGTGCAGCTGGGAATGACTACAACTATTCCTGAAGGGATTGCAATTCCTGATAAGGTAGAAACAAGGATGGGTACATTAAATTTTCGCGATGGTTTTCCTGACAAAGCTACAGTAGAGAAGTTGTACGACAATTTGGATTTTCAAAGAGCTGTACAATCCTATTTATTAGCTCTGCCTGCAGTAAGCATGATGGGATTAAGGGAAGGATTAACCAAACTTGGACCAGCCAATTTCACGATTCCGACTTTTGAAACCATGATGGATTCACGTTCGCTGTTTTTAACAGCAAACGCAAACACTGCTTATACATGGATATGGATTAACCTGCATGATGGTCCGTTAGTGGCAGAAATTCCTCCTATGACTTTGGGAATGATAGATGATTTCTGGTTTCGTTATGTTACTGATATTGGAATAGTTGGTCCGGATAAAGGCAAAGGTGGGAAATATCTGTTATTGCCTCCCGGTTATAAGGGCGAAGTACCAAACGGTTACATAGTTATAAATGTTCCTACATTTGAGTCAATACTGGTTTGGCGGAATTTCCCGGTTAACGGTGATATCGCACCTGCTATTGAGAACCTGAAAAAACTGACAAAAATCTATCCTTTAAACCAAGCAAAAAATCCGGCGGCAAACACTTTTGTAAATGTTTCAGGAAAGGATTTCAGTACCATTGCCCCGGCAGATTATACCTTCTGGTATTACCTGAACACTGTTGTTCAAAATGAACCTGTTGAGTCAATGGACCCGGTAACACTTGGCTTTTTCGCTTCTATTGGAATCGAAAAAGGCAAACCTTTCGCACCGGACGAACGCATGAAAAAAATACTAACGGAAGCAGCATTTGTTGGTGATGCAACTGCGCGTACACTAACCTATCAAAGTCGCATACCCGAGGCATTTTATTATCCGAACAGTACCTGGCGTCAGTGGCTTGGAGGGTATAAGTTTGAATCACAACCGGGAGTGCGCTATCTGGATGCATCCGCATTTTTCTACTTTTATGCCACAGGCGTAACCCCTGCCATGGAAGCAAAAATGGTTGGCCAGGGTTCGCAGTATGCTGTGGGCATTGTCGACTCCAAAGGCAATCCGCTCGATGGCGGAAAGAATTACAGGCTTCACGTGCTGCCAAATGTTCCTGCCAAGGATTTCTGGTCAGTTATTTTATATGATAACCAAACACGTTCCATGCTTCAAACGGATCAGAAATTTCCGATGGTTACAAGCCAAAACAAGAATCTGGTTAAGAACCAGGATGGTTCTGTAGATGTTTATTTTGGCCCCAAGACCCCTGCCGGCAAAGAAAACAACTGGATTCAAACTGTACCGGGTAAAGGATGGAATACGTTATTCCGTCTTTATGGACCTTTGGAACCATGGTTTGCAAAGACGTGGAAATTATCAGAGATTGAGGAAATTTAATAAGATAATTCAATAGGAGTATTTGCTTACCCCGCAAATACTCCTGTCTATGGCATAATAAGCTGCAAATTGATATGCCGGTGAATTCATCCAGTTCACGGGGTGGCAACGAGTCACTCCGTGAATACTTAAAACCGTTTTTTCTTCCATGCCGGGAATAGTCCGGAAGCTAAAAATATCAGCACCGCTGATAGAAATGATTTATTGATTATCACACCGTGCTCTCCGGTTGTCGTGCTGCGAATAATTCCTTCATCATTTGATTAACGGTGTTTATTTCTGTCTCTGGCAAGCATTTTTCAATATCCGCTTCACTTATTATCTTCTGCAACTCAGTTTGAAGCTCATTAATATTAAAATCTTTGTCCTTAACTTCCTGCTCAAGTTGGTTAACGCGTGCAGCTAACGGATTTCCTTTCGGATCTGCTGTCCGGGACACGCTATCGCGTAACCGATCTCAAGAAAGAAGTTGTAGCTTAATGCTTTTGGGCAAGCCACTATTCGTTCCACCAAAATGTTATCCTTAGTTAACATAAGTTGCACCGTTGTTGGATCGCAATCAATGCGTTCAGCTAATACTTTATAATTTATATTGGATTTCTTTAGTTCCCTTGCCAATATTTCGCCCAGGTTTATCTT
>APMI01050237.1_pt1 | contig 11283 bp, 8 predicted proteins | sample 667938 | NCBI WGS metagenome assembly APMI01 (sample SAMN01084076, study PRJNA167559) | wastewater metagenome | biome: Wastewater | place: Denmark: Ejby Moelle, Odense | collected 2011-11-28 | reverse complement strand
GCCCCCATCACAATGAAGGGAGCAACTTCAATAAGTAGCCCCGCATCAATATCTTCCCTTGTAAAAACGCCACGCCCCATATTTTGTGTGGAGGCAATAAATAAAAAACGGAGTACCATGAGTCTGTTGATTTTAAAGCGAAGTAAACAAATTAATTAACAAAGAAGGTCCCGGTGTCCGCAATGCCGCTAACTTACGGCTTCGTATTTTTGAGTATGTCTTTAGAACTGGAACAACCCACTTTACCCGAACAATTTGAAGCCATCATCCAGACGGAAGATAAGCTGCAGATAAAAGATTTTCTGAACCGCCAGAATATCAGTGATGTGGCAATGCTGGTGGATGAGTTTCCTGATTATGAGAGCCAGATTATCGCCAATATGTCGGTGCACCGGGCAGCCAGCGTTTTCAAAATACTTGACCTGTCCGTACAAAAAAGGATCATCCGGGATCTGCCTCCAAATACAATTGCCTCTTTGCTGAATGAACTGCCGGCGGATGACCGGACCGATTTCCTGGAAGAATTACCCAGTAACGCCGTCCGCGAACTGATCAAATTGCTGGATCCGGAAGAAAGAAAAATCACCCTTTCCCTGTTAGGTTACCCCGAGAATAGTATCGGTCGTTTGATGACCCCCGATTACGTATATGTATACCCTGACAATACGATCGATGAAGTCTTTGCCACTATCCGTAAATACGGGAAGGATAGTGAGACCATCAATGTGATCTATGTAATTAATAAAAAAGGAGAATTACTGGACGATATCCGTATCCGTGACTTCATCCTCAACCCTCCCGACAAGAAAGTATCAGAACTGATGGATGGCCGCGTTGTTTCCCTGAATGCCTATGATGACCAGGAAACTGCCAGTGAGGTTTTTAAAATGAATAACAGGGTTGCATTACCTGTTGTCAGTAACAGCAATAAACTGCTTGGTATTGTTACTATTGACGATATGCTTTGGGTGGCAGAAGAAGAATTCAGTGAAGACATGCAAAAGATGGGGGGTACTGCTGCTCTTAATGAACCTTATCTTGATATTCCTATATTCAAACTCTTTAAGAAAAGAGTTGTATGGTTAATCGTCCTGTTCCTGGGTGAATTATTAACTGCTTCTGCAATGGCTTATTTCGAAGAAGAAATACAAAAAGCAGTTGTCCTGGCCTTATTTGTTCCACTCATCATCTCCAGCGGCGGTAACAGTGGGTCACAAGCATCCACTCTCATCATACAGGCTATGGCCGTCGGCGAAATTACTATCCGGGATTGGTGGCGTGTCATGCGGAGGGAGATCATTTCCGGCCTGCTGCTGGGGTCCGTATTAGCTGTCATCGGTTTTTTAAGAATCTGGATCTGGCATTCCCTGGCACCGGAATTATATGGTGACCATTGGTTTGCCATTGGCTGTACAGTTGGCATTACATTACTGGGCGTTGTTCTCTGGGGAACTCTTGCAGGCAGTATGCTCCCGATGGTCTTAAAACGATTAGGAGCCGACCCTGCTGTCAGTTCAGCTCCCTTTGTTGCAACATTGGTAGATGTAACAGGACTGATTATTTATTTTTCTGTTGCTTTTGCAATATTGAGCGGATCACTGTTATGATTAATAACTCTTGCTTGTTTTTTTCTTTTTTCCGACCTTAGCAGATTCTGCAACCAGTCAAACGTTTGCATGTTATGAATTCAATACCTTTACCGCAATAAATTAGTACTTATGTGTGGAATTGTTGGATATACAGGACCTAGAGAGGCTTACCCGATTATTATCAAAGGGCTTAAACGTCTTGAATACCGTGGTTATGACAGCACGGGCGTTGCTCTTCAAAATGGCAGCGGGTTAAAGGTTTATAAAAAGAAAGGCCGTGTGGCTGAACTGGAAGACAATATTGTCGGTAAAGACCTGCATGCACATGTTGGAATTGGGCATACCCGCTGGGCCACACATGGTGAGCCCAGTGACCGTAATGCACATCCCCATCAATCCGCCAGTGGCAAACTGGCCATGATCCATAATGGCATTATTGAGAACTATGCACAGCTTAAAAAAGAGCTGATTAATAAAGGCTACACATTTACCAGTGATACTGATACAGAAGTACTCCTCAATTTTATTGAGGAGATCAAAAAAAATAATGAATGTTCCCTGGAGGAAGCTGTCCGGGTAGCCTTAAAAAGGGTAACTGGCGCTTATGTAATATTATTACTTGATGCTGACGATCCCGAAACCATCATCGCTGCAAGAAAAGGAAGCCCGTTGGTAATTGGAGTTGGCAAAGGCGAGCATTTCCTCGGATCCGATGCATCCCCGATGCTCGAGTATACCAAAGAAGTGGTTTATGTAAACGATTATGAACTGGCCATCATCAGACCGGATGAACTGATCCTGAAAAATCTGGGTAATGAAAAACTGACTCCCTATGTTCAAAAATTGGATATAGAACTTGCGGCCATTGAAAAAGGGGGTTACGATCATTTCATGCTGAAGGAGATCTTTGAACAACCGCAAACGGTGTATGATTGCCTGAGAGGAAGATTGGATGCTGCAGCCGGCACCATCACCATGAGTGGCATCCAGCAATACGCCGAACAGTTAGTGAGTGCCAATCGCATTATTATGGTGGCCTGCGGCACCAGCTGGCATGCAGGCCTGGTGGCAGAATATATTTTTGAAGAACTCTGCCGGGTGAATGTGGAAGTGGAATACGCTTCGGAATTCCGCTACCGCAATCCTGTTATTAATAAGGGAGACGTAATCATCGCTATTTCGCAAAGTGGTGAAACTGCCGACACATTGGTGGCGATTGAGAATGCAAAATCGAAAGGAGCTATTATACTTGGCGTGGTCAACGTGGTGGGATCTTCTATTGCCCGTGCTTCACATGGTGGCGCTTATACACATGCCGGGCCTGAAATCGGAGTAGCTTCAACAAAAGCCTTCACGGCACAATTAGCGGTGTTAACCATGATGGCCCTCAAGATTGCTTATATCAAAGGGACTGTTTCTAATGACCGGTATATGCACCTGCTGGGCGAATTAGAACAGGTGCCGGAGAAACTGGCCTGGACGTTGAAACACAGCGATCCGATCAAAGCATTAGCTGAGAAATATAAAGATGCCCGGGATTTTCTTTACCTCGGCCGCGGTTATAATTTCCCTGTGGCCCTGGAAGGAGCTTTGAAACTGAAAGAAATTTCTTACATACATGCAGAAGGATATCCTGCTGCAGAAATGAAACATGGCCCTATTGCATTGGTTGATGAAAACCTGCCGGTCGTGTTCGTTGCCACAAAAGACACCTATCATGAAAAAGTGGTGAGTAATATGCAGGAGATTAAAGCAAGAAAAGGCCAGGTAATTTCTGTTATTACTGAAGGAGACGAAACATCTGCCGGACTTTCCAACGATGTAATGGTAGTTCCGGAAGCAGATGAAATCGTGGCGCCGATGCTGAGTGTTGTACCGCTGCAATTACTTGCCTATTATATAGGTGTGGCGAAAGGCCTTGATGTGGACAAACCAAGAAACCTTGCCAAATCAGTAACCGTTGAATAGTTGCAAGTTCACACCCTTTACTTACCTTAAAGCCTGTCAGCGGACTTAAACGAACTCCATGAACCATATCAGAAAAAATCCAATTGCCAGCCTGGGTTACGGTTTTGTGGCTAAAGAATATATCCCCAAAGGAAAGAACGAATATTATCTGCGCAATATCCAGAACCGCAGCGGTATCAGATACCGCAAGCTCTCTGCTCACGAAACGGAAGTGCTGGTACGAAACGGCAACACTTCTGATAACTGGGACAAGGTCCAGGTCTCCAATGCATTTAACCCGGAACTGGTACAACGCTGTAAATTTTATGGCCTGGTCAGGATAGGTAAACTAGAGCCTTACTTTCTGGAGTTCAACAATATCAGGATGCCGGTCGGGTTGTACAACAGCACCATCATCAGCTGCGATATTGGCGATAACGTGGTGATCGATAATGTAAATTTCATGAGCCACTACATTATCGGGAATGAAGTCATGATCGTTAATGTAAATGAACTGTCGGCAACAGACCATGCGAAATTCGGGAATGGAATTTTGAGGGAAGGTGAAAAAGAAGCTGTCCGGATCTGGATAGAAGTTTGCAATGAAAATGCAGGCCGCAGTATTCTTCCTTTCAACGGTATGTTACCAGGCGATGCATACCTCTGGGCGAAATACAGGGGCGATGAAAAATTACAACAGAAATTCAAAGAATTCACTGAAAAGAAGTTTGATAAGCAGAGGGGTTATTATGGTAAGATCGGCGACAGAACAGTGATCAAGAACAGCCGTATCATAAAAGACGTGTGGATCGGGAGTGATGCCTATATCAAAGGTGCCAATAAACTTAAAAACCTTACCATTAACTCTTCTCCCGAAGCTAAATCACAAATTGGTGAAGGATGCGAGTTAGTGAATGGCATTATTGGCTTTGGTTGCCGTATTTTTTATGGTGTAAAAGCTGTTCGTTTTATCATGGCTTCACAATCGCAATTAAAATACGGAGCCAGGCTGATCAACTCTTACCTTGGTGATAACTCTACTATTTCCTGCTGCGAGGTATTAAACTCGCTGATCTTCCCTGCCCATGAACAACATCATAACAATTCCTTTTTATGCGCTGCCACTATTATGGGGCAGAGCAATATGGCAGCCGGGGCTACCATTGGATCCAACCATAACTCCAGGGGTGCAGATGGTGAAATAGTTGCAGGCCGTGGTTTCTGGCCGGGGCTTTGTGTTAGCCTGAAGCACAATTCCAAATTTGCATCATTCACATTAGTAGCCAAAGGTGATTTCCCTGCCGAACTGAATATACCTGTCCCCTTTTCTCTGATCAGTAATGACGTTAGTCATGATCGCCTTGTCATAATGCCCGCTTACTGGTTTATGTACAATATGTATGCATTGGCCCGTAATGCCGGTAAATATGCCGGCAGGGATAAACGGACAGAAAAAATTCAGACGCTTGAATATGATTTCCTGGCACCTGACAGTATCAACGAAATAGTTGATGCGCTGCAACTGCTAAAAGAAGCTACAGCAAGAGCCTGGGCATTAAAGAATAAGAAAAAAATTGCGGATAAAGATCTTCAAAAAACTGCTGAGACATTATTGAAAAATAAACCAGGAGATATCAGCAAATTAGAAATTCTTGCAGAAGGCTTTGAGAATACTGGCCGCAAAGTGCAGTTGATCAAAGTGGCTGAGGCAGTTGCTATTTTCAGGGAACTGGTCGTTTACCATGGTATCACACAACTCATGTCCTTTGTGGCAGACAATAAGATAGCGTCTCTCACACAACTATTGAAGGCTTTGCCTGCCCGGCCGGTTCGCCGGGAATGGGTCAATATTGGGGGGCAGCTTATACCGGAGCCGGCTTTTAACAGCCTGGTAAGAGCTATACACGCCGGCAAAATAAATGACTGGGACCAGGTACATACATTTTATGAACAGCAAAGCCTGAGATACCCTAAAGAAAAAGCACAGCATGCTTTTGCCTCCATGCTTGAAGTTTTACAAGTAACACCCGCCAAACTCAATAAAAGAATGTTCGCTTCCCTGCTGCAGCAGGCAGTTAATACGAAAGAATGGATGACAAAAGCCATTTATGAATCAAGAGCAAAAGACTATAAGAGCCCTTACCGCCGGATGGTTTATGAAACGGAAAAAGAAATGGAGACTGTGATCGGGAAACTAAAAGACAATCCTTTTATTATCCAGCAACAGGAAGAATTAGCTGCTTTCAAAAAACAGGCAGGGCAGATCAGCAATCAATTCAGTTTATAATAGTGATGAAGAAGGTGGATGAATATATAGAAAGCCTGCCGGATGAAAGGCGGGAGATAGCAGAAATACTCCGGGAACTGATCATCGAAAATGTACACGGTATTGAAGAACGGCTCAGTTTTAAGATCCCTTTCTATCATTATTTCGGGATGTTCATGTACCTCAACAACACTAAAGATGGTGTAGATGTGGCTTTCTGCCGTGGTAAAGATTTGCTGGAAGCTTTCCCGCAACTGGAGTTGAAGTCAAGAGCTGCCATTAGCTACTGTTACTGTCACTTCCAAAAAGGATATTATAAAATTTGGCATCAGGGAGCTCATCATTAATGCAGCCGCCTGGAATGAAGAAGCAAGAAAATTGAAAATCCCTATGCTCAAAAAACAAGCTTCAAAGCCCGAATACTGACTAAATAGTTATTGTTTTACAAACCGGGTGCTCTTAGCCCATTGCCCCCCGCTTTCCACAACCATCAAATAAATACCGGGGGCCAGTTTTTCAGTATTAAATTGAATTGCAGTAGTGCCTGTATTAAGCCGGTACTCCTTTCTCAATATCATTCTCCCTTGCATATCAGTGATAAAAACAGGCGCATCACGGCCTTCACCGGCCGTAAGTACAGCAGTAACGGTACTGGTAACAATTGTTGGTGAAACGGCTATAGCCGGCAAATCTGCTGAATTACTGATGACAGCCAGCACCCGGCTGAAGGATTTCACTTCCCCTTCTTCAATAATTTTTATCCGGTAGTAAGTAATACCAGGTTTCAATTGGCTATCCATCGCCTGGTAAAAGCGGTTGACAGGATTTCCCAGGACAATTTTATACTTGATAAAAACTCTTCCGTCTGCAGATCGTTCCAGCTCAAATCTTGTATACTTTGAGCAGTATTCTGCTAACTCCCATTGCAACAAAGCGAGATCACCCTGTTTTACCACATCAAACCTGGCGAGTTTAACCGGTAAAGGATTAATTGCAAATGGCTGATCAGTGATCAGTGTGAAATCACCAAACGAAGAAAGATTACTTGTACTGGTGATCGTTCCTGTCTCATAGGGAGGAAAGAACGTAACGCCAGCATTTGCTGATCCCTCATTCGTCCAAAATGTTCCATTCCAGCGGCTGACATATGTAGTGGCCAATGACTTACAAAAACTGGTTGGAGTAACAGCAAGTGCCACCGCCTTAACAGCGGTTCCAGCATCACGGCTTAGTGTCCAGTATTCCACAAAGCTAACATGATCCATTCCCGGTGCGACTGCCGGTCCATGAATTACTTGCGGATTAATGCGTTTATATTCTGCTGTAAATACATCCGGAGTATTTTCCCCGGATACATTGGTAATGGTAATAGGGGCGTATATACTCCCCACACCAACCGGGAACGAGAAGTTATCATCTCCAATCTTCCTTAGAGGCCCTTCTATAAAACTTACAGGAGATGCCCCGGTTGCGATTGCATTATCCGCGAGTGTAAGAAGATTTGTAAGCGAGGTTGTAACTTTCCCGTTGGTCAAATTAAGCCTGTATGGCAGGGTCATGGCTGATTGAAGTGTTGCACCGGCCGGGTTATTGATTTTCAATTCAACATTATTCGTAATGGCTCCGGTTATATTGATATGCTGATTAATCATTCCATTCAGTTCCAATACAGGAAGGCCGGCGCCTGTTACTGTTATTTCTCCCTGGCAATTGACGTTCCCTTCAATTCTCACGAAATTATTGTCCGTTGAATTTTGGATACTATAAACAGATAATGCCAATTGGTTAAAATCTCCTTTTACTATAAAATCCGCAGAGAACCCGGAAGAAAACGTAACCCCGCTATTAATTGTAAAATCACCATTCAGAATACACGGGCTGGAGCCGGAGGTTGTATATGTTCTTACTCCTCCCGATGCAGTTGCTGATAATACCAAATTTCCAAGGGTTCTGCCCTGTATGGATATAATATAAGAAGCGGTAGTGGGTACATCAAATTCGATTGTTCCATTTTCAGTACCCGGCACAGACGATAATTTATCTAATAAACCAGCATGCTGGCGGAAGGTATTATGTGTATACAGACCTCCATTATTAATCCTGAAAACACCGGAACCATGACTTACTGTAACTGCTAAACCAGCCGGGGCTCCCGAAGAGTTTTGCAAAATTGCCCCGTTATTTAATATAAGAACATCCCCGGCTCCTGTAATATCCAGACCAGGAACAATCGTATTGGAAACAGGCAATATTAACCGGATACTATTAATTCCTGATGCCGTAATGGTGAGTGAATTGACTGTGGTTGTAACAACACCTGCCGGCAAATAAACGATATAAGAACCGGTTGCAACGGAATTATCCAGGATCACATCATCGCCGGCAACAGGAACGATATTTCCGGACCAGTTGGAAGCCGTGTTCCATTGATTATCACCGGCTTCACCATCCCAGAAGATAATAGCAGCTTCTGAATATACAAATAGAGACAGCAATGCTGGCAGCAGAAGATATCCTTTCATGTAATAAGGTTTAATGGTCTGAGGGCAGGAGCATGAAAGGCTTTTCGGGGAGATGGACAGGTTTAATGGTTCTTTAAATTAAGAAAAATATCAGAAACAGAAATGTACTGTGCAAAAAAAATCCCCCGCCGGTATGGCAGGGGAACTTCTTGCAAGAAGTTATATTGTTGCGTACAATGATTACTTCTTAAGAGAATCAACCGCAGCTTTAGCAGCTGAATCAACAGTTGCAGCAGCTGAATCCATTGTAGTTGCTGCAGCAGCGGCAGCTGAATCAGCGGCAGCTTTCAGGGCAGCGCTGTCAACAGTGCTTTCAGTTTTTTCAGCTTCGTTGTTACAAGCTACCATGAATGTAGCGATAGCCAGGATTGCGAATACTTTTTTCATTGTACTTATTTGTTTTTGGTTTTAAAAAGATGTGCAAAAGTAAAATCCGGGAACCAAATATCAAAGCTGAAAGACAATTTTTTCTCCTGGAAGGGATAATACCTGATAATAATCAATCATTTATTTCTTTCGGAAGAATAACCTGACCGGCACACCCGTAAAATTAAAATTCTTACGGAGTTGATTTTCAAGATAGTTTTTATACGGTTGCTTTACATCATCCGGGAAATTGCAGAAAAAAGCGAACGATGGTACGGCGGTCGGTATTTGTGTTACAAACTTAATTTTCAAAGCATGTCCTCTTACAACCGGTGCATGATGTGCCTCCACGGCTTTCAGCATCACCTCATTCAGTTGCGATGTGGGTATTCTTCGCTGCCGGCTTTCGTAGACATCCAGTGCAAGTTCAATAGCCTTAAATATTCTTGTCTTTTCCTTAGCAGATATAAAAAGAACTGGAACGTCTGTGAAAGGAGCCAGCTTTTCTTTTAGTTTCAGTTCGTAATCCCTCGCTGTATTGGTTTCCTTATTGACGAGATCCCATTTGTTCACCAGGACCACTACTCCCTTCCCTTTCTTTACAGCCAGGCTGAAAATGTTCAGATCCTGTTGTGCAATTCCTTTTTCAGCATCCAGGACCAGCAAACAAACATCAGCCTCGTCCAATGCTTTTATAGCACGTATCACGGAATAGAATTCAAGGTCTTCATGCACTTTTGCTTTCCGGCGGATACCAGCCGTATCAATTAGTACAAATTCTTTCTGGAAAAGATTATAATGTGTGTGTATAGTATCTCTTGTGGTGCCCGCTATTTCACTAACAATGGTCCTCTCCTCCCCGATCAGTGAATTCAGCAAAGAGGACTTACCAACATTGGGCTGACCGATAATAGCAAACTTAGGCAATGCATTCATCTCAGCAGTTTCTTCAGAAGCGTCTTCAGTAATCAGTGCTGTTACAGCATCCAGCAATTCACCACTGCCACTGCCACTGGCGGCCGCCATAAAAAATACATGTTCAAACCCAAGACTGTAAAATTCATTTGCCTCCAGCATCCGTTCATTATTGTCCACCTTATTCACAGCCAGAAACACCGGCTTTGTACTTCTCCTTAATACGTTTGCCATAGCATCATCGAGGTTTGTCAGGCCTGTATGTGCATCTACCATAAAAATGACAGCATCAGCTTCCTCTACTGCAATTAATACCTGTTTGGCAATTTCCTTTTCAAAAATATCTTCACTGCCAGCCACAAAACCGCCAGTATCTATAACGTTGAACATTTTCCCGTTCCAGTCCGCCACACCATACTGCCTGTCTCTTGTCACACCACTCACATCATCCACGATGGCTTTGCGCTGTTCCAGCAGGCGGTTAAAAAATGTACTTTTCCCAACATTGGGACGACCGACTATTGCTATTGTAAATGACATAATAATTTCGTTGATGATTGATAGTTCATGGTTCTCCGCCACCGGAGCAAAAACTATGAATCGCTTTAATAACCGTATTCTTTTAACTGGAGATCATTCTCTCTCCATTTGGGTTTGACTTTTACAAATAATTCCAGGAAAACCTTTTGCTGCAAAAAAGCTTCTATATCCTGCCTTGCTGCTGTACCGATTTTCTTGATCATACTGCCACCTTCCCCGATCAGGATCACTTTCTGGGTTTCGCGGTGTACTATAATATCTGCCACAATTTTCACGAGTGTCGTTTTCTCTTTAAATTCCCTGACCAGCACGGCCGTATGATAAGGAATCTCATCCTGGGATAATTCATATATTTTCTCCCGGATCAATTCACTGACAAAGAATTTGGTCGGCAGATCACTGATATCATCATCGGTATAAAACGGATCGCCTTCCGGCAATAACTCCAGTACAGGCTTCAGGAAATTTTTAATATTAATACCACTGGTGGCACTGATTGTTACAGTCTTTCTGCAATACGGCCTGGCCTCAAAAAACGCAATGGCGTCTTTTATTTTTTCCTGTGATGCCCTGTCGATTTTATTGATGACCACCACAGCAGGCACTTTTAATTTCAATGCTTCAAAGATGGTATTACATTCTTCCCAATTCTCATTCACATCAACGATCAGCAGGGCTACATCAGCGTCTTCCAACGCACCTTTAACGGCCTGCATCATTTTTTCATGCAGCTTATACCTGGGCTCAATAATACCCGGGGTGTCCGAAAAAATTACCTGGTAATCTTTTTCGGTCATGATTGCTTTGATCCGGTGCCTTGTGGTCTGCACTTTGGGAGATACGATAGCCAGTTTTTCTCCCATTAATGCGTTGAGTAAGGTGCTTTTTCCCGCATTGGGCCTTCCGAAAATATTGACAAACCCTGTTTTCATTGAAAAAAATTCAAGCCGACGACTTCAACTTGACTGCTATAAGGCAGAGCCTAAGAATTGAGGAGGTGATCAATCTTGGCAGTTGAAGTTCAACTGTTAAGAAAAAAATTGAAAAAGCCAAACCGGGGTTTGGCCATTTCGTTGGTTGCGAAGGGGAGGATCGAACTCCCGACCTTCGGGTTATGAGCCCGACGAGCTACCGCTGC
>APMI01021440.1_pt1 | contig 11289 bp, 12 predicted proteins | sample 667938 | NCBI WGS metagenome assembly APMI01 (sample SAMN01084076, study PRJNA167559) | wastewater metagenome | biome: Wastewater | place: Denmark: Ejby Moelle, Odense | collected 2011-11-28 | reverse complement strand
GGCCGGCCGGAGGGCCAACGTCCGTACTGGTTGCGGCTACAGAGCATTGAAATGACTGTTCAGTAACTTATGCAGATCGGAATCGAAATGACAGACCGAGTGAAGGGTCCCATTCACGAACCCGCCAATTGTGACTTCTCGCGGGTCTATATCGGCGGTGTGGATGATCCTTTCGAGCGTGGCCGGGCCCTTGGGCGAGCCATGGCTAGCGGGATCAAAGCATCGATTGAGGGACACGCTGAAACGTTCGCGCATTACACCGGTCTCGACTGGTCGAAGATCCGCGACCACGCTGCTCGTTTTGCGGAACCCATAGGCGCGTACGACCCGGAAATCCTGCAGGAGATGTACGGAATGGCAGCGGGCGCGGGCGTCGAAGAGACTGACATCCTGGCGTTGAACAGTCGCAACGAGACCATGTTCGGTCTGGGAGCTCCTACGCAGCCGGAATGCACAACGTTCGGCGTGGCGAAGTCGGCGATGGATTCCCGTCACACCTTGCTCGGACAAAACTGGGATTGGCGGCCTCGAGCAGGGGAGTCGGTCACTATCGTGGAGATGGACCAGGGACCCTACAAGCCCTCGATCGTCATGCTTCCGGAGGCGGGGCTTGTCGGAAAGATGGGTTACAACAACTTGGGGCTCGGAGTGGTCCTCAACATGCTCGCCACAAGTCTCGACACAGGCGAGCCCGGAGTTCCTATCCACGTCATCCTTCGTGGGATCCTCAACTCTCATTCCACTGACGAAGCGATCGCGGCGATCAAGCGTGCAAAGCGCGGAGCCTCGGCGACGTATGTGCTCGGATCCGCCAGCGGCGAGCTTGTCGCGGTCGAGGCCGGACCTGGTGGCCCTGAATCCGTATTCTTGATTCCTGCCGAATCAGAGGTTTTGACGCACAGTAACCATTTCGTCGCCGACGTGCCGTTCGAAGATGTGGGCCGTCTCAATTGGCCGGACTCGATTGCGCGAATCTCGCTCATGCGTCAGGGGCTAGAGGCGCGGCCGGTCTCTGTAGCTCAGATCGAAGCTACCCTGCGCGACGAGAGCGCGGGCCCGGGCTCGATCTGTCGATCTGTCGATCCGTCCCTTCCCTATGTGGAAGGCACCGACACGGTTACGTCCGTGATTTTCGATCTTGATGATCAATCCATGCTGGTGGCCCATGGGCGCCCGGTCGATGTTGGGTACCACAAGCACGTGCCTGCATTCGCGCAGCGAGTTCGTTCGGGGGCGACCGATGACTGAGTACCGCTCGATCAATCCGTACTCTGGCCTTACGATCCGCGAGTACGAAACCATTACGGACGAATCCTTGGAGGAAGTTCTCCAGACGTCGCGGCAGCACGGACTTAGCTCCTGGGCTCAGGCAGCTCTCGCCGATCGGCTCTCCGTCCTAGAGCGTATCTCCGAGCTCCTGTTGGAAGAGTCGCCGACACTGGCGCGGCTCATGGCTGAGGAGATGGGAAAGCTTGTTGGTGATGGCGCGGGCGAGGTTGGTCTGTCGGCAAGCATCGCCAAGTACTACGCGTCTCACGGTGAGTCCCTCATGGCACCAAGGAAGTACGAGACAAAGCTCGGACGCGCATGGGTCTCCCCGCGACCCCTCGGCGTGATCCTGGCAGTGGAGCCGTGGAACTTTCCCATCTACCAGCTAATACGCGTGGTTGCACCCAACATCCTCCTCGGTAACCCGGTACTGATCAAACCCGCAGAATCTGTCGCGGGATGCGCGCAAGCACTCGAATCAATCGTTCGACGAGCAGGTGCACCGATTGGGGCATTCACGGTCGTGCTCGCTGACCATGAACAGATTGCAACCCTCGTGGGCGACGACAGAGTTGCCGGCGTCGCCCTCACTGGATCCGAACGAGCTGGAAGTGCGGTCGCAGAGCTAGCCGGCCACTTCATGAAGAAGACAGTTCTCGAACTCGGAGGGAGCGATGTCTTCATAGTCCTTGAAGGCTGTGACATCGCCGGTGCGGCTGAGGCTGCCACAGTTGGAAGGCTCGGCAACTCTGGTCAGGGGTGCACTTCGGCCAAGCGCTTCATTGTCCAGAAGTCAATCGCGCCCGCATTTCTCGAGGCGGTAACGGGCCGATTTGCCGCGATGGTTCCGGGCGATCCGCTCGATCCTTCAACTACTTTGGCGCCGCTTGCCAGTTCCGGAGCCCTCGCGACTCTTCGTACGCAGGTGGCCGAAGCAATCGATCACGGAGCTGACGTAGTCTTCAAAGGCTCAGACATCGGCTTGCCTGGTGCGTTCATGGAGCCAATGATCCTGGGCGGGATCGACGCGTCGAACCCCGCATACAGAACCGAGTTCTTCGGCCCCGTTGCCCAGCTCTACATCGTGGATCATGAAGACGAGGCAGTCAGGATCGCCAACGACTCGCCCTATGGACTGGGCGGGGCGGTGTTCTGTGACGACGAGGAACGTGCTGTCGCCATCGCGAGTCGCTTGGAGACCGGAATGGTGTTCATCAACAAAATGTTTGGCTCGGTGCCCGAGCTGCCCTTCGGCGGGGTCAAGAGGTCGGGTTACGGTCGCGAACTTGGGGATCTCGGCGCATACGAATTCGCCAATCAGCAACTGATCATGGTCAGCGAAAGTGGCCCGACCTTTGGGTAACTAGACCCGCCGCTTGCTGACGACTGCCCGAGTCGAGGGTGAACGTAAAGAGGTTGTTACAACTGTCTGGGAGCCTTGACTACCGAAAGTAGAATCGTTCATACTTGTCAGAATGGCGTGGACGATCAATGCCTACAACACCGCTGATTTACTGTAAAAAAGCCAAATAGAAACGATACAAGTTAGGAGGTGTCAGGCATGGAACATGACTTGAAATCCGACCCCTGGTCCGAGCCCGCTGGAAAGACATCACGCCGCTACCCGCGAGTTATCGACGATGGCGAGATCGCATCGGTCCCCACCTGGAGCTTGGCGGAGGGTGTGGAAACTACTGTCTTTCTATCGCGCGAACTAGACGACGCTCGCTACTTCCGCCAGGGCATCTACCACCTCGCGTCTGATCACCCTTACTTCGACTGGCCACAGACGAACTACGACGAGGCGCAGTACTGCGTCAAGGGTCTGCTGCGCCTTCGCTGCACGGACAGTGACGGCAAGTCAGTGGTCCTCGAGGCCGCCGCAGGCGAGCACATCTACCTGCCGGCGGGTTTCCGCTACGGCTTCGAGTCAACGGGCGTTGATACCCGCGTCCTTTGGACCAGCGGTCCTTCCCCCCGCCCGGGCATCCAGGTTGCGCGCGGCGAGGCATTCGTCGGCGCCAAGGAGTATGGAATCGCCCTTCTGACAGCACGAGGAGATCTCTAATGGTTGCAACTTTGGCCGGCGCAAAGCGATGGGCCTACCTCACCCGATCGATGACGATCCGAATCGCGAGCACGGAAGAAGACGGCAGCATCTACTTGTCGCCAGTTTGGTTCGTCGTGCGCGACCAGCGAATCTTCATCCCTATCGACGCCGCTGGCAAGCACGCGATCAACGCCCTCGCCGCGCGGCCCATCGCTGGTTTGGTCGACGAGGGCAATGAATACTCCACCGTGAGCGGCGTCCGGATCCTCGGACACATGGATGTGGTCGAGAACGACGGTGACTTCGCTGCTCTGCAGCAGATGATGTTCGACAAGTACTTCTACACCGGACACCCCCACGCGTACTCCTATTTCGAGATGGGGGACACAGCCGGCCGCAGATTCTTCGAGCTCGTGCCGGATCGCATGATCGGTTGGGACGCGCGTGAGAGCACTGCGCCTCTGACCTTCGAGAGCAGGCAGTTTCCTCCTCACGTCACAGATCGCATCGCTACCAAGTCCGACGGCTAGATCCACCGCCATCTCTGAGAAAGGAAATCTAATGAGCGACAAATCTCAATCTGTGAAGGTATGGTCCTCGACCGGCCAGCAGTTCATCGCTGTCGGACCGGATGGTGGCAGCCCGCAGCAGTCCATCCCAGTCGACCTGGATGGCTGGAAAGCAGGCGTCATGGACTACGACGGCGTCACGTTTGATTGGACGCAGGAGACTGACGAACTCATCTTCGTACTCAGTGGGTCCCAGACCCTCACGCACGAAGGGAAGCCGTTTACGAGCGCTGCGGGCGATGTGGTGCTGATTAAAGAGGGCACGCACCTGACCTTCTCAGGATCCGACGACTGTCGTATCGCCTACGCCAACGGTCACTCTGCCGGCGGACCTGATGTACCGGTTGGTACTTGGACCGCAGCCGAGATCGGAGCGAACGCGGACGGTACCGCATTCGGTTACTCCAGCACTGCTGGATACGTGAACATCGCAGGGGAGAGCATGACCGTCACCGCTGGCGAAGCGGAGTTCCTCTGGGTCGTGTCCGGGCAGGTAGAACTCACTGCAGGTACAGCGTCTCTGCATCTCGGAGAAGGCGACATCGCACTCATCCGCGGCGGCACCTACCAGCTCGACGGTACTTCAGCTCGCGTCGCTTACTACCGCAACTAAATTTCCACACGATCAAGGAGACAGACATGACGTCCGAAAACGTTCTCCGTGGGCGCGAGGCGCTCGCGGCAGTCCAGACCAGGCCGATGCGCTACCCGCGCACGAACACGTTCGAGCAAATTTCAACGATGCCCCGCATCGAGTACGCGAAGGGTGTCGAAAGCGCTGTCTTCATGTCGACGGAGCGGGATGACTCAAGATTCATGACCTCCGGAATGTGCTTCCACACGCCGGATCACGAAGACTTCGTGTGGGAGCAGACGCGTTGGGACGAAGGCCTGTACTGCGCGAAGGGCAAGCTCCACCTCCACGTGGTCGACGCCGAAGGCAACGAGGCGGATCTATACGCGGAAGAAGGCGAGCACTTCTTCGTGCCTGCCGGCTACACGTACACCTTGAAAGCAACCGGAGTTGAGTCGATCAACTATTGGACGCTGGCCGCGATCCAGCAGGTCGGGCTCAAGTTGGATACCGATGACGGCCCGGAGTACCACGACACGCTGAAGAGCCTCCGCACCACCAAATAGCCCAAGTCTCCAGCAGCAACCCAAAAGAAGAAGGCACAACATGGCAACCATGGATCAGATGGTCGGTAAGTTCATTCCCGTCACCGACCGGGCCCGGCTGGCAATGCTCGACCGCTTGCCGATGATGCGACTCGCCACCGTCGCGGGCGACGCTCCCATCTACATCTCGCCGCTTTGGTTCACGCTCCACGACGAAGCAATCTACTTTCCGCTAGCAACTGGGGATACCCACGCTGCGAACATCGCCAACGGAGGTCGACTGTCCGCGGTGTTCGACGAGGGCATCGAGCTGGCAAACATCCGCTCCATCGCGGTTGAAGGAACCGCCGTCCAGGTGGACGATGCCGAGCTCTCCCAAACTCTCCTTGAATCGATAGTCGGCAAGTATTTCTGGATCGACCACCCTTCGCTGGAGCACTTTGTGAACCTCGGTCGGACGAGCGGTCGTAGCTGGTACCGCCTCGACTCGAACCTCATCGAGAGCTGGGACATGCGCGGCGCACCACAACCGGCGATCCAGGAAAGCCGAGTGCTTCCGCCTTTCATGATTAACAACTGACTGAGCATCGGCGGGAGTTGACATATGGCCGACCGAGCGGCGTGGCTGCGAATACCCAGACTCGTCGCGCCCAAGTTGGGGTTCTTCCTCATCACCTTGTGGGCGGCCCTGACAGTGAACTTTCTCATTCCTCGATTGCTGCCCGGAAATGCTGTTGATGGATTTCTGGGACGCGTACAAGGGCGTGTAACTGGAGCCTCGCTTGAGGCTCTTAAGGCGACCCTCGGGGTCGGGAACGATGACAACATTTTTCAGCAGTACCTGACGTACCTTAACGCGACGGTGCATCTCGATTTCGGCGTGTCCTTGACCTTCTTCCCGCAACCGGTATCGGAAGTGATCGCGCAGAGCATCCCTTGGACGCTTGCATTGGTCGGTTTCAGCACCGTCATAGCCTTCGTTCTTGGAACCGGACTCGGCATCGTTGCCGGTTGGCGCTCGAAAGCCGCGGATTCAATTCTGACGCCCTTCGGAGCGTTTGTATCGTCGATGCCGTATTTCTGGTTTGGCCTCATCGTCATTACCGTCCTGTCGGTAAACCTCGGCTGGTTCCCCGGCTACGGAGGCTACGACCCGACACTCGCAATCGGCTTCACCCCAGAGTTCATCGGAAGTGCGATCTACCACGCAGTACTTCCCGCGCTGACGATTGTGATCACCGCGATGGGAGCCTGGCTGGTCGGCATGCGAAACATGATGAAGAGCGTCTCCGGAGAGGACTACATCCTTCTCGCTCGAGCTAAAGGGCTGAAAGAGGGGCGAGTGATGTTTTCGTACGCAGCGCGCAATGCACTGCTTCCTAATGTCTCCGGGTTCGCCCTCTCCCTTGGTTTCGTAGTGTCAGGAGCTGTACTCACCGAGGTCGTCTTCTCATACCCCGGTATCGGCCAAGTTCTCTACCAAGCGATCGGAAATCGGGACTACCTACTCATGCAGGCTGTGTTCCTCATCATCACGGTCACCGTCCTCACCCTCAACCTGTTGTCCGATTTGGTCTACCTCTGGCTGGACCCCAGAGCTCGTGGAGGACGTTCATGAAGACCAAAGTCGGCCTCATCGGGCTCGGGTTTTTTGTCCTTATCGCGATCTTTGGACCCCTACTCGCGCCATATGACCCCAGCGCATCGAGTGCAGACGTTCTTATGGCGCCATCAGTGAGCCACTTGTTCGGGACCACTCAGCAGGGCCAGGATGTCTTCTCCCAGTTTCTAGTCGGAGCTGGGCCAACACTCCTAGTTGGTTTCTTGGGTGCCGCAATTGCGACTGTCCTTGGAGTCATCGTGGGAATCACCTCGGGGTACTTCCGCGGCCCGCTCGGCGAATCCCTGGCGCTGACGTCGAACATCTTCCTGGTCTTACCGACACTTCCTCTTCTGATCGTCGTGGTGGGGTACTTTCCCGAAGGCGGGCCGCTGTTCCTCGGCCTAGTAATCGGACTCACGAGCTGGGCATTCGGAGCCCGAGTGATTCGCGCGCAGACCCTCACGCTTCGCGCCCGCGACTACGTCGACGCCGCGCGCGCGGTCGGAGACTCCTCGCTCAAGATCTTCGTCTACGACCTTCTGCCCGGGCTCCTGCCGGTGATCGCGTCCTCGTTCCTCTTCGGCGTCGCATACAGCATCCTGACGATGACCGGTCTTGAATTCCTCGGCCTAACCAACCTGTCGAGTTGGACCTGGGGCGTGATGCTTTTCTGGACCCAAAACAACGCGGCCTACCAGCAAGGCGCGTGGTGGTGGTATATCCCACCGGGATTAGCGATCGCGATGGTCGGGTTCTTCCTGTCGCTTCTGCAGTTTGGCAGCGGCGATCGCACCCGAACTACCAAAAAGCGCAAGCAGCGCGCGGCGAAGACACCGTTGATGGTCCCCGGCGAAGCCGCGACGGTCATGGAAGGGGATATCGCATGAGTTCCAATGTCATTTTGGACGTGCAAGGGCTGAACGTGGAGTTTGGTACCGGGGAGTCGCGCGTGCTCGCCGTCGACAACGCCACACTTCAGCTGGAGCGAGGCGAAATCCTCGGCATCGCCGGAGAGTCCGGCTCAGGAAAATCGACGCTCGTCTATGCCATCGCTCGGATGCTGGCGCCCGCAGGGCGCGTTTCTGCCGGCACCGTAAAGATTCACCCGGCTGAAGGTCCGTCCATCGACTTCCTGGATCTCGAGGGCGTGAAACTTCGGGAGGTTCGGTGGACGCGAATGGCTGTGGTCCCTCAGGCCGCTATGAACGCGCTCAATCCGGTCCTCACCATTGGCACCCAACTAACTGATGTCCTCAAGACTCACGGGGCTGGAAAGACCAAGAAGGATCGACGAGAACGGGCCGCGGAGCTTCTTTCGATCGTCGGGATCCCTGCGGCACGGCTGGGTGCTTACCCCCATCAGATGTCGGGCGGTATGCGACAGCGCGTGATGATCGCGATGGCGCTCGCTCTGGATCCGGACATTCTCATCCTTGACGAACCCACCACGGCATTGGACGTGGTCACACAGCGACAGATCGTTGACGAGATCGTCTCGCTTCGCCAAAGAATGGGCCTCTCGATCATCTTCGTGACCCACGACCTGGGTCTTCTGTTCGAACTCGCAGATCGGGTGGCGGTGATGTACGCGGGGCGACTGGTCGAACTGGGGTCCGCGGATCGCGTGCGCGACAACCCACTTCATCCGTATAGCCAAGCGCTCAGTGCATCCTTCCCCACGCTGGAACGATCGCCGGCGATGACATCACGAATTCCTGGTAGCCCTCCGAGTTTGAGGGACCTGCCAACCGGTTGCAGGTTCCATCCGAGGTGCCGATTTGCGACCGAGGCCTGCGCGCAGATCGTGCCCGAGTTGCGAAACCCGACAGCCCTGAACGATCCGGGACATCTTGTGGCCTGTCACCTACACGATCCGGCGATCGACATGCCGCATCCCGTCGGCGCGCCAACGGTAGGGAGCGACTCCTGATGCCGGAGATAATTCTCGAAGCAGTCAACGTCAGTAGGAAGTTCCGGGTGGGCTCGGCGCTGGCAGGCGGCGTTGTCCACGCCGTCAATGACGTATCGCTGCAAATCCCCAGAGGGTCCATTACTGCGGTGGTGGGAGAGTCAGGATGCGGCAAATCAACATTCGCTCGTGTCCTGGCCCAGATGGATCCTCAAACCAGTGGTGAGCTCCTGTTCGACGGGGAATCCGTTCGACCTAGAAAGCCCAAAGAGCTCCGATCGTACGTAGGACATGTGCAGCTCCTGCTTCAGGATCCATATGCGTCGCTGAATCCCTACAAAACAGTCGGACACACCCTCGGTCGGGCGGTGGCGTCGGCTGTAGGGCGACTGACGCCAGCCGACAAACAACGACGTGTGGAGGCACTTCTCGAGCAGGTTGGCCTTAAGCCGGCAGCCGAGATCGCCGAGCGGCTCCCGAACGAACTCTCGGGTGGCCAGCGGCAGCGCGTTTCGATTGCGCGCGGCTTGGCCGCCGACCCCCAGGTTCTCATTGCGGACGAACCCGTCTCGATGCTCGACGTGTCCATCCGATTGGGCGTGCTGGACCTGCTGCGGAAGTTGAACGAGCAGGGACTGACAATCGTGTACATCACCCACGATCTGCCGTCAGCGCGATGGTTCGCTGACACGATCGCCGTGATGTACGCGGGCCGGATCGTCGAACACGGTCCGGCCGCGTCCGTCGTCTCCGAGCCTAAGCACCCATATACGCAGTTGCTCCTGTCGTCGTCGCCCGACCCGTCCAGATCTGGTGTGAGCGACGCAGTGGTCGCGCGCGGCGAACCGCCAAGCGCACTCAAGTTGGCAGAGGGCTGCTCTTTTGCTCCCCGATGCCCCTTCGCGTTCGATAAGTGTCGCAAGGTCACGCCAAAAGACCTCGTGGTCGGCCCCGATCACACTGCAGCCTGCTGGCTGCACGAAGAGGAAGTCTCAAGGAACCTCCTTGAGTCGTCAGTCCCATCAGCACCATCAACAGCTACATCGAAGGAGATTCAATGAAAACGTTGGTATCCAGCGGAAGGGGGACTCGTTCGTCGTTTCGGGCTCTGGGGGCAGCGATAGCGGTCACTGTATTAGCTCTGACGTCAGCCTGTGCGGGCGGCGGCCCGAAGGGCGCTGCAGACACGCTCACCATGGCTTATGTCACAGGCGGGCCGTGGTCTCAGAACCTGAACCCCCTGTCGCCCCTGTCCGCGTGGGCTGCCTCAGCCAGCGCGGCATGGACCTTCAATTACGAGCCGCTCCTGCAGTACAACTTCGGCGACACCTCAGTTGTCACGCCCTGGCTTGCTACCGATTACGAATGGGCGCCCGACTACAAGTCGGTTACCTTCACGATCCGACAGGATGTGGAATGGTCGGACGGCCAGGGGTTCAGCGCGGAGGACGTTGCATACACCTACGAGCTGCTCCAGAAGTACCCGGAACTGAACACGACCGGCGTGGAATTCACATCTGTTGAGATGCCGACTGCCGACACTGTCACGCTGAGCTTCGCCACGGTGAACATCCCGGCGCTGTTCTACGTCAGCACAGTGCCAATCGTCGCCAAGCATGTGTTCGAAGGCGTCGAGGATCCGATCACCTTCCTGAACGAAAAACCGGTTGTGACCGGACCGTATACGGTCGCCTCGATCAACCCACAGTCCATCCAGCTAGTTGCAAACCCAACCTATTGGGGTACCCAGCCCGCGGTGAACAAGATCTCCATGCCTGCCTTCTTCACAAACAACGCGGCAGCTGCCGCGCTCACCAGCGGTGAAGCACAGTGGGGCAACGCGTTCGTGGCGAACATCGACCAGTACCTGAATGCGGGAAACGGCACGCACCAAGTGCAGAATCCCCCCATGTCTGACGTGTTCCTCGTGCCTAACGTTCAGAATTACCCGCTGAACCTGCAACCCATGCGAGAGGCGATCAGCCTGGCGCTTAACCGGCCCAACTTCGCAGAGGCCGCGACTCAGGGTCAGGAACCCATCGTGGAAACTCCCACCGGGCTGCTGCCACGGGATGAGGGTCTGATCGCTGACGAGTACAAGGACCTTAAGCTGACGACCGATCTGGATGCAGCCAAGACGCTCTTGACTGACAACGGATTCACCTACAGCGGGTCGGACCTCGTTGCGCCCGACGGTTCACCGGTAGAGCTGACCTTCTCGGTCAATGGTGGGTTCAGCGACTGGGTGGCTGGAGCGCCTTCCATTGTTGAAGACCTCAAGGCGCTGGGCATCAACGTCAAAATGGCAACTCCGAACATGGCATCGTTCTTCTCCGATCTCGCCAACGGGAATTTTGATCTGACACTCTGGACGTCCTACACAAGCGGTCCTGGCGCTTTCTACCAGTTCGAGCAGTTCTTGAACAGCTCTAAGAGCGCTCCCGCTGGAGAGGCAGCTTCGTCCAATTACGGGCGCTGGGAAGATCCCGAGACCGATCAGTACCTCGCGGACTACGCGGCGGCGAGGACTGATGAAGATCGTCTCACGGCGCTTCATGGCATCCAGAAGGTGATGGTCGAGCAGGTGCCGGTCATTCCGGTGATCTACCAGGTCGCTTGGGCTCAGTACACAACCGACAAGTTCGTCGGTTGGCCGAGCACCGAGCAGGAAGGCTGGGCTTGCAACTGGTGCGCGCCCACCAACGAGTTGGCGCTCTTGAACCTCAAGCCCGTCTCCGACGGCTAGTTGAACTAGTCGAGTCAGCTGGGC
>APMI01003213.1_pt1 | contig 11292 bp, 13 predicted proteins | sample 667938 | NCBI WGS metagenome assembly APMI01 (sample SAMN01084076, study PRJNA167559) | wastewater metagenome | biome: Wastewater | place: Denmark: Ejby Moelle, Odense | collected 2011-11-28 | reverse complement strand
ATTAAATATAAGAATAACATCAATCAATTAGTCCTCAAACGAAGCAAATTGTACAAATTAAGGAGCCACATGAAATCACTAAAAAAGTTAAACATTAATTTTAAAGTTTGTTTTTTCAATAATAGGAAAATAATATCAATAAAAATTATGAATAAAATATAACATAATAAGGAATAACCGAATTAAAGAGAGATTAGAATGCAGACATTTTGTCGAATAATACAGAACAGATAAAAAATATATAAAAGGATGAGAATCATTAAGTAATATAAGAGTCAAAATAAACTCTTACAAAAATATTATAACCTTCAAATTTATACTACGATCCCAAAAATAAGTCGCAGATCCAAGAACAACAACAAGTTCAACAACAGCGTACAATTTCCTCATCATCATCATCATCATCATTTCAATAGGCCCAAAAATAACACTACTAGCACTATTTCAAAATAAAATTATTAGTACAATATTTAAGCCAGTTAAGTTAACCTTAGAAATTGAGTAAAGAATAATTAGCAGATTATATCACTAAGATAATACTAACTTAGTTGGTGGTCTAGTATGTGCATAATATCTGTTATAATTAAAGAATTAAACACAGTATAGATATTAGATTGAAGCTGAAATAGAAGTAAAAAATAGAGAAAGCGGAAGGTATCTGCACGAATATGGAGTCTATCAAGGACTATCTCGAGAATCTGATCTCATACATTTTTGGTACAGCCCAGCTTATGTAGATAGAATAGGACCCTGACATCTTCATTACACGATTGAGTCAGCCACTCGGATTCACTGCCAGTCAATTCCTATCTTATTTAAGAATGGATAATAATGGCAGACGACAAGCAGAAATGAAGAAGTAACTAGAACAGACTGTTATTCCGAAATAAATATTTATGAAACATTGGCTGCATGCTTAACAGCAGATTTATTTTTAAAGGAAACATCAGGATTAGAAGAAGGAGAAATAACGGGTTGTGAGGCTTAAGGAAATCACTCATGTAGTTTAATTTTAATGTAGATATTTTTCTAATCTATTTTTGACGGATTCAATATGTGTCTTGCACAAGAGAAGATATATGGTATATCTGGCCAACCTCATCCATGGGACTTTAGAATAGGAAAGAAATAACAACCTGTACAAAATCTTGAGATGGCAAAACCCAAAATAAAATCAGCTTTCAAGACATTGACATAGTTCACTTCCATCTACTGTGGAGTTTTAATTGAAGACAAACGCACAAACTTGAGCAAATAAGTAATAAATAAAATATTCAGCTTAGCGAAGATATAAAATAAGAACGTATGTCAGTATTTTTAGACCATGAAATCAAGACAACAAATTATATTTGGTAATCGTATACTCTTCAGCGTACTGAAACACTTTTACAAGCCAGCGGGTACGTTTATCAGCAAATATTAATCGAATTTTGCTTTGAACTGGCTTCACTATATCCCAGATGAACATTTCAAACACTATTTTTTCATTGAGATAATTTTATTATTTGAAGATGAGCAAAGATATGAGATGAGCGTGTGCAAACTAAGATTAATTTTACTTTTTATTTATTAAGTTAATATTTAATAAATACTCATACCAATGGATTCAGATGAAGTCGAAGAGTTCAAAGTATACCCGAAACGATTCCTAGTGGTAATTCTCTTCGCATTTTCACAATTCACAATATCAGTGTTGCTGAATACTCTAAATCCAATCGCCGCATATCTGTGCACAATATATGATCAAACCTCAACAGTGGTGAACTTAGGCGGTTTACTATTCACACTCATGCACCCTATTTTCACATTCCCTGCCTCATATGTAATTGACACTTATGGCACACGAACTGGAATAACTATTGGATCTTTTTTGGGGCTTGTTGGAGTCGGGCTTCGTATGCTTGTCAATAAGGGATTTGGTTGGGTTATTGCCGGCCAAGTTATTGCTGGTATCGGCAGGCCTTTCATCTTAAACTGCCAAGCTAAAATATCTGCAAACTGGTTCACCGCCAAAACCAGAGGTAAAGTCACTCAAATTTTAACGCTTGTTTTGAATGTGTCGTTGGTTATCGGTATATTGATCCCTGGCTTTGTGTTCAACGGATATAAACCTGACGCAGCTGATCCTGATAATATTGAGAAAGGTAGAAAAATAACATTCAATCTTATGTTCATCGAGGCACTTATCGCAGTAATTTGCTTGATCCCTAACATAATTTTCCAGAAATCAAAGCCTCCAACCCCTCCCTCAGATTCAGGAAGCATATAACGTGAACCCTTCAAAATCGCAATACCAAAAATGTTAAAAAATAAAAATTTCTTACTCCTTTTAATCGCTTTCGGCTGCTATTTCGGTATATTTAATGCACTTTCAATTATATTATCCTTTTTAATAAAACCCTTTTTCACTGGAAATTTACCTTTAGCTGTCGCAGCAGTAGGTGGCAGCCCTGTCATCAGCGGCATAATTGGAGTCATGGTGATCGGGCCCATGCAGAGAAAACAGGGAGTATTTAAGAAATGGATTATAATTTGCATGTGTGGTAATATTATTAATAATACATAGGATCATTACTGGCAGTTGCTTTATTCTACCCATTACTACTAACATAAATCCTCTTCATCGCCAGTTTCATCTCCGCCTTCAACTCCTTCTTCCTGATCCCACTAGTCCCAATAATGCTAGAACTAGGCTGCGAACTAGTGTTCCCCATCGGCGAGGGTACTGCAGTAGGTATGTTATTTGCTATTGGCAATTTTGGAGGATTTCTACTCGGGTTATTGATGACGGTTATAGTTAAAGGAGAGACTAGGGGGCAGAGTGCAGGCGGATTGGGGTTCTGTTTTGGGGTTTTTGTTATCGGATTGGCTATCACGTATTTTATGAAATAAGAGAAAAATAGGGAAAAATATGAGGAATAGCAAAGTTAAATACGTAAGGGATTAAGAGGATCAGTTATCAGCAGTAGTGGAGACGATCAAATTATTTCAAGTAGAACAGGCGACGAAAAGGACGATTTAAAAAGAGGACTACTCAATAAAACAAATAGTGTTCCAGAAGAGGACAGAACGACTGGAACCAAACAGTAATAATACGAAGTATCATTGTGAAATCTGTTATTATTATTTTCTATACATTACCCTAATTTTTATGATACTATATTTTTGTTGTTGTATATGTTTATCATACTAATAGATAATATAATTGTATAACAGCTGAACACAATGAGTGGAAAAACCCCGTAAGACATATAATTTTAGAAAAAGCTAGCGAAGGCGACCTACAAAACAACATACCAAGACATCGGTAACTCCAAATCACAAGGTACTCATTAACATAATCATAGTGCCCGTTGAGAGAGGTAATGGAATCAGTGGCAAATTCACAGACCATCTTCTGTACTCAGGTATGCCTCGGAACGGAAGTTTGAATACTACGGCTTAGAAAGATCGATGGGTCAATGGAAGTAGAGACTGGATGGAGAAGCTTGGTTGATTTTGTATAGATTAGCTTATTATCATATTGTGTCTGTATTCTAGAATTCAAGTTATATATAGCAAAAATTATTAAATCAGTAGTTTGAAATTATTCGCTCAATGTAAGGCAATCTTGTTGCCAGTCCCTTCTCGCTCATATTCTTCACTACGCTTCTCTTTGGTTTTTATTCTTGTCTGAAATTTTTTATGCTCTTTTTTCTTGGTAATATTTTCAGTGATGTTGACCTCATTCCTTATTTAGCATACTTTTGTTATCGAGGTTCTTCTTTGAACACTCGTTTACTTTGACTTACAGCAAGAATTTCAAGTTTTTTTGGCTATAAAATTAGCTTTTATAAACTTTTTAGATCTAAAGGCACTTTTTTCTTAACAATTTACTATTTAGGCGAATTATCTTAAGTTTACAATAATCTTTTAGGAATATTTGTAAAAAGAGTGGCTTCATTATCTTTAGAAGATATTGCCTTAAGGCTAATTGATTATTTTTGATTAAAAAATCTTGATTTTGGTTCAAGCCGATAGTTAGGAAATCTATTGGCAGCAGATTGGTTCATGTTACTATTGTTCCCTTTAAATATAGGATTAACAAAGGTATATTTTGATTTATTAAAAGTATCTTCTTTTATTGGTCTTGAAGAGTATAATAGATTAGTTTTTGTTTCCATTAAGTTGTTTACTGAGCTACTACCAAATACCATGTTAGACAATTTTTAATACTAGACAAAGGATTTCTTTCGCGGTGAAAAATTTAAGTTTGGTACCCATTAAGATTTAGATTTATTATGTTTTTTCACATTCTCTATTGGAATTAGCATCTATTTAGACGATACAAGTGATCCTTCTGGTTTAATTTCCTATGTATCGCTAGCTCTCATCTTTTTCTTATCCGTTTTGGTGTAAGGCATGTTATTAAATGCCATTAACTCTTCAAAAAAGTATTACCGATTTTAGTTAATTCTGTTGTAGAAGACCTGCATATGACTGTTCTCATAGTCATCAACAGAATCCTCGCTGTCAGCTTTGTCAGATTCCATTTAATCTGAATTTTCTTAAGGTTGTTCTTTAAGTTCCTTTTTCTCTTTAATTTCCTTCTTTTTTAAGTCAACAGGTTCAGGAACTTTCACAGTTTCTAATTTGACAACAGAACTAATATATCCATGTATGGCTAGCATCATGGATTACCCAAGATTTTATAATGAGTTCACACTGAAAGCCTCATCTTTTCTCTGTTCAAAATTAAAATAACAATGCATAGAAGTTTCAAAAGTGTAAGTTCGAACAACATTATTGCTGTTAAAATAACCACGGCAAGTTTTCTATTTGAAGGAAGATAAACGAAATTTACAGGAATAATAGCGAAATATTTATGTGATGTTTGCGAATATTTTTGGTAACAAACGACATTTTGGGTACTATGAGTCAAATACTGGGTATTATGGGCCGAAGAAGAATGAATTTTTACGTGTTGAATGCCCATGAACATCGATAAAGAACAGAAATCTATCTTTGTATTTCTATTTTAATTTCTTTGTGAAATCTCTTACTCCAATAATTTACGGAAACACAAAGTCAGTTTTGTCTCCATAAACTCTATTCAAATCTTTCCCTGAGAAGCTAGTCCTGGTATTCCCAATAATAACTCCATCAGGATTGATCATAGGTATAATCTTAAAAATAATACTACATTAACAAATGCTTACTTCTTTTTGAGTAGTGCTGCTTCACTACGATTACAAAGCAAAGCTTTCATAAATCCATTAACTATATGACTGCCATGCGTTTAACCAGGATGACACCGTGCACTGATTACAATCACATATTTTTTAGATTTTGTCTCTTATTCGGGAAGATTGTCTTTGTTTTGGTCTGATTCTGTTATTGTTACTAATGGAATTTATACACCACTGAGAGTATAACACAGCTTGTTCATGTGGAAATGAGGGTGTGATCGAAAATTATTTAGAGTGCATAGTAGATCGGTATATGTGAAGGGTATTCCATAACAAAATTCAACTGTTTATTAAGCTGTATTAAAAGTATATTCAAATTTAAGTGAGTACATCTTGCGAGTAAGCTCATACTCTTCCCCAAGCTTACTAACTCCATACCTCACATTTTTCCCAGCTTGAACCCAAACATAATTTTCCTTAGTTCTAACATAAGGCCTTAGACCCCTCTGATACAATGATTTCTGTTTATTCATATTAACAATCCTAAATATATATTTGCCTGGCACATTGCATTTAACTCTGTCTGTGTACAATTTAAACATACCTGAAATAGTAATAATTGCAGTGGCCTTTCGTGTTGGTGTCTACACGCGTCAGCAGTCGGTATTATGATTAGTGTAAATATACGGCATCCAGGTTGCCGGCTTCAAATGAGGAGTCGAATTATAAGGGGGAGTTTTATATGAGCATGCCGGCTTTACGGCCGCCGTCGAATTAGTATTATGAGTAATATTTTCTGAAAAATCGTTAAAGAAATTGAGATTTACAGAGATGAAATTGATTGAATGGGTAATTTTGACCATTTTTGTAATATTTTTTATGAATGTCGAAGCTGTTTGATGGCCGATATCCTAAGTATATTATAGAATATTTTGGAATATTTTATAGTAGTAAGTCATCGACATCTGGATGAGCAAATGCAATAGGAATAGGTCCTGTAATCTGTGCTTTTGGCACCCATCCTAACTTTATATCAAATTATAAAGCTCCATGTTTTACTGTTTTCTATTAAGCAGGATTCAACTCGCTAAACCTAACTCTAATATCAACTTCATCATTTCCTTCATCATTTCGTTGATTAGTTTATTAATCATGCTGAATATCTCTTTAGCTTTGAAATTTATCTTCTTAGTGTTTCATAAATTATTCTAAGTCATTCAAATCGGGTTAGCCATCCTGTTTAGGAACATAGCGATCTTCCTAACTTACCATACTATTGTTCAGCATTTGAGTTCTGTTTTTTGTGATAGGTTTGTCTATTTATTATCTATGTTATAATATACAATAAAATTAAGGTAATAATACAAAAGATTATTGATAATCAAACATACAGCATCATAAAATAAGTCAAGCTATTAGAGCGTATTTTGAATTGTATTCGCCACCGATTCCTACGATTTCACCTTTGAAGACTTTGCTGCCTTCGATTTTGACGAAGCCTGTCTTAATGTCTTCCTCACCTTTGCCGGGTACGAATTTTCCCAAGGTGTAAATCTACATAAAAATTAAAGCGTACATTATTTGTATCAGTGACAACAGCAAATGATTTAAAACCAGCTGCGAATAGTTTAACTTTGTCTTGTTATTAAAACGTAATTCGTTCTGGCTTGAATGCCACATGTTTGCCACACCACCAAAGCTAGTTATTTTCAAGTTGGAACACCGTCATATTTTCACTCACATCAAAATTCTTCACTTTCTTGTCTTCATAGCCTTCCCTAATAACTGGGTGAGGGTAGTTGACCATCTCGTGTAATTAGATTCCAATTTAGTTTTTGATACCGATTTGACCTGCATGGTTTGAACCCCATCCGTAAAGTAATCCGTCAGTCATCAAAGCCATGGAGAATGTCCCGCATGACTTTATTTTCTTAAGAGTGATTTTCATTTATTATTCGAGGTATTCAAAGTATTGAATAGTTTCAGGCTTATTACAGTTTTTTGTTCCAGCATCGCCAGCCACTCCGTATTCTCCGCATCCCCAATAATAAATTCGACCTTTTTCATCAATAGCGAAATTAAACAGACTTCCAGCTGTTATTCTTTATACACTCATTTTTTCAAAGAATTTTACTCTCTTTGGTTTTGATACTGATTATTGATTTCCATGACCAAGAGGACTAGCTTTAGAAACGAATAAATTCATAATAAAGTTCGATCTCTTGCCACCATGACCAAAAGTATAAACTTGATGGTTTTCAGTTAGTACAATAGTGTGATTTTCGCCAGAAAGTGCTTATTTAACTTTTAATTTTTTCTACACGAAATAGTCAACGAGTTTCGGGGTTTTCAAATCAGTCTTATCACCATGCCCAAGTTGCCCATATTTATTAGACCCATAGGTATACAAATTCCTAAAAATAACCCTCATAGATACCCTGATTAGCCAACGATACAGTTATGATTTTGCCCGAGTGATACTCTCTTGGCCTTCTCCGGCAATTCTACTTTAGCAGGTAGACTGTCATTCCAAGTGTACACATCTCCAACCGGTTATTTTGCAGTACTTACGCAGTACAGCAGAGGACGGGTTAGCACTTTTGAGAAGATTCGCATTATGATTGTGATTTATGACTTTATGACTTTAATTTAATTATGAAATTATAATTGTATATATATATCAGCAATATTATAGTTACCATAATACAAATACATATATCTATATATATTAGAGTGGATTGTCTGAAAAATAATATGTATCAAAATAAACAAATCAGTGATTTATTGTGCCAATGTTCGTAGTCACAACCACTGATTTATCAGTTGGCTCTGCTGTGAAGTGATTAACTTGTGTTGCTCTTACAAAATCGTTATTACCCACGAACAAACTATCTCTTATATGATCTCCTTTTTCGTAGTCTAGAGCTTTCATTCCCCATAGCCAGAATAATAAATCTATCGCATTGACTGCCATGAACACAATTATTGTATCTTTCGCGTGCACGTCCTCGTACTAGGTACTGTCACTTGCTGTAAAATACTTGAAAATAGCTAATGCTTCAAGCAGTATATGTATGATAATACCGAATACCCATCCAAATTGGATTAATCTTCTAGTCGTTGTCGAAGTTTTAAACAATGATGGCAAATTTACCATCAAAGTGAGTACACTAATAACCGCAGTAGCAATCCCAATGATAAGCATGTATATTTTGAAATTATCAGTCCATGGGAAAGGTAAAAACATGGGTGGCCACACTAAATTACCAGGCGAGTTGCTATATCTTTGACCCCATCCTAGTCTCATAGCCAGCACCACAATGCACACGATTATGGTGATCGCTGATTATATTATGGCGAAGTGGTAGAATGTTTTTGATGCTGCACAGCTTGAGAATCCTTTTATTGCGTTTATGGCGATAATGCCGAGAGTTAACAATAAGTCAATTATGAAAACAGCGAAGAATAAGGCTCTAGGGAACCCCATCGTGCACCTGATTATAACAACGGCTATCAAATTGATACCTGCTAGAGCGTAAGCCAAGTAGCTGGTCAGGTTAGCAGTATCGAAATCACATCCGTTGATGCCTTCACTCCTCAGAGCCCAGTACGCTAAAATGAGCTGCAGTCCTAGCTGAAGCATACGCAAGAATACGTTAAACGCCTTACTTTTAGGCTCGTTGATGTCAACTTACATGCTTTAGTTGAATTCAAATTATGTTATTATGCCCAGTTATTATACTAATACCAGATCATCAGTTGTATACAATCCAATAAATTTTATTTGCTTTCATCAATTTAGCCAATTTATTCGCATTGAGCAAAGCTATATATTTGTAAATAGTGATTTATACATGTAAATACAATTAGTTGAAATTGACTGGATGTGAGTATAAATAAGAATTCTCCTTATACTTACTTATACTTTGTAACTTTAAAACTGACTACTTATATTTACAGATGTGGCCTTAACAATAACAATAACAACAACATCACTAAATTCTCGAAATCGCTTAAGTCTCCCATGACGATGACCTACAATCCTTATTCAACAAATGCTAATCAATTCCAGACTGGTCATTTGAAAAGGGACACACACTTCTTGACAATAAAAATGAGCGCCAAGTTATCATCGATTTGAGAGTGTCACGTAAATAAATATAAAGAGAGTACAACAGCGATGACGATCTGTACATGAATAAGTAAGAGCAACCTCGTCGTAGCCGGCAGGTTATTAATAAGAAGTTACATCGAAGGACAAAGAAGCGCAATAAAATATATATTAAAGTATTAGAGAATAAAGTTGGGGAACTGCAAGCTGAATTGTAACGAGTACGAAAACTTAACAAACTTAATAAGTAATATATCCATAGATTACATTAAAGTGAGCACGTGGTATTTTATTTAATTAATACTTAGATCAATGGCTATCTTGTGGGTCGGCAGCAAGTGATATAAAAACTATAAAGACTCAATAATGATAATCATGGTGTAAATAGCAGCAAAGTACTCGAATAATTGGTCAGTTTACGACTCAGGCAAGGAGTATATGGAAAAGATAGAATCAAAGCTGTAAATTATTATTTTAGAGAAATGATTTAAATGGTGTTACCTGAAATACAGAAGTATCTCATCAAGACTGCTATTTAGAATTAGGATTTCTTTGATATCAATTATTTGAGAACTGGAGTGCCAGCTTAAGGAGTTGAAGACTGGCGTAAGAAAATGCTTAAAGATATTGGATCAGAAATTAAATAAAAGAATGCAAAATAATACCTGTACAATAATAGATCTAGATTAATTTAAGAAACAGAGAAATTTAATTAAATGTTGAAATAATTAGGTCATAGCAAATGCCGACTAATATAACAGGCTAAAAAATTATAATAAGTGCTGGACGGAGCCCACAGGTTCATGCGACCTTTGGAAATTAGCAAATCTTTATGTTATATCGATAAATACAGGTTCTAAAAGAACATTTTACTGCAGCACACGTTTAAATAGGTCTTTCAATAAATTGAATTAAAGGACTACAGTTATGAGGCCAACAAACCCTTCTGTATACGGACTTGATTATATCAATTTTACTACATAAGCAGATCAATTGTGGCAGAACAAGATAGAATAAATAAGTATCATTATTGAGTTTTCATGTGCTGACTTAATTGGTACCGTAGTTTCTTCTGTTCCAAGTAGTTGCAAAGCGACGCCTCGGTTTTTAAAACTAATTTTTGTAGTCTTTAGTGCTCGTTCTCGAAATTACTCTGTTAGTAGTAAGGCTTCGAATCATCAGGAGACATGCTAATTCTTTTCCATTTACTGTAATTTTCTTAGTTCTTATGCTCTATTTTTTAACTGATTTAAGTGCTAAGCTCACTTCTCAAGTCAGCTTTAGTGGCATCTACGGATTTGTCTGGGAAAAATTTCTGAATTTTCTTAGCCAAACTAGCCTACTTGATTGCCTTATGGGCATGTTATAGTCCCAAATCATACGCAACCGTAGCATTCTTCATGATTATTTGTTGTAGATTCTGAAATATGCTGAATTCACCAGCATTATCGCCACTCTTTTGAAATAACGAATTCTTTTTCTTGGTCATGTTTGATTGAATGGACTTAAGACTTTCAATACTAGCCTTACTTTTTATCGCTTTTTTAGTTATTTCACTACGAATGTGCTCCCTATTTTGCTTAACATACTGATTAAACTCCTTCAATGTTTTATCTAACTCCTAATTACTGATGGAGCACTAAACACTCGTAATATTATGAAGGTAACTTCTACTATTGTCTGTTTTTAACCGACTGCCTTAAGCCCTGCTTTTAGACTTACCTTTGCTCTGTACTCTTTGTTTTGGTTTAACTTCGGTTTTTATCTGATGGTCTCTGATGTTGGAGTTGATGAGTTTCCATGAAACGTCATGAACTTTTATTTTACTTTGAGATTGATCATGATGATTTCGGGGTTTATCAATTCTAGGCAGTTTTATTGAGCTGTGTGACGATTTACCGATGTACCGTTTTGAGTCCTGCAGCATACAATTGAACGATAATTTGTAAATTTATTTATTATATACTTTAATTATCATGCATTCCGTCACGATTTTAAGCTAATTTTCGTCGA
>APMI01025183.1_pt1 | contig 11293 bp, 8 predicted proteins | sample 667938 | NCBI WGS metagenome assembly APMI01 (sample SAMN01084076, study PRJNA167559) | wastewater metagenome | biome: Wastewater | place: Denmark: Ejby Moelle, Odense | collected 2011-11-28 | reverse complement strand
ACAAGGCGCATGGCGCGACCTTGCCAAAGCGCGCGCAGGTTCACAAGTCCGCCGCCCGCCGTTAAGCTTGCGAGGGGAGGACGAAAACGTGCGCATTCTACTGGTCGAGGACAACCAAGCCCTGGCGGACGGCCTCTCCGCCATCCTCAAGGGCACCGGCCATGCCGTGGACGTCGTTCGCGACGGAGCCTCCGCCGACGCCGCCATCGCGTCTGAAAATTTCGACCTCGTCATCCTCGATCTGACTCTGCCGGAAATGGACGGCCTCGACGTGCTGCGCGCCATGCGCGCGCGCTCCAGCAAGGCTTCCGTGCTGATCCTGACGGCGCGCGGCGCGCCGGAGGAGCGGGTGCGCGGCCTCGATCTCGGCGCAGACGACTACATGATCAAGCCCTTCGACATTTCCGAATTCGAGGCGCGCGTGCGCATGCTGCTGCGCCGGCAGGCAGGCCTTCGTTCCGCCGCCATCACCTATGGCGGCGTCGCGCTCGACCTCAATTCGCGCACCTTCTCGGCCGAGGGCACACCGCTCGATATCCCCGCCCGCGAACTCGGCCTGCTCGAAATCCTCTTCATGCGCGCCGGCAAGGTCGTCGCAAAGGAGGCGATCATGCAGTCGCTGGCCGCCTTCGACGACGATCTTTCGGCCAATGCCATAGAGCAATATGTGAGCCGGCTAAGAAAACGGCTCGCGCCGCACGGCCTGACCGTGCGCACGGCCCGTGGCATCGGCTACTACCTCGCCAAGGCGAGCGCGGCTTGACCTTCTTCCCGGCCTCCTCGCTCCGCCGCCGCCTCCTGCTCTGGCTGCTCGTCTCGACGGCGGTGATCGGAACGGTCGCCCTCATCGACACCTATCACGAGGCGGTCAATACGGCGAACACCGTCTCCGACCGCGTGCTCGCCGGCTCGGCGCTCGCCATCGCCGAGCGTGTCGTGGTGACGGAGAACGGCACGCTTGAAGTGGACATTCCCTATGTCGCGCTGGAAATGCTGACCTCGGCCGCGCAGGACCGCGTCTTCTACCGCGTCGACGGCCCGCCCGGCCGCTTCATCACCGGCTACCAGACCCTGCCGACCATTACGGCCAAGGAGGGCCGGTCCATCAATTTTGCGGACGCGACCTTCCGCGGCGAGCCGATCCGCATCGCCGTGCTGCAGCGCTCGGCCTCGACCGGCATCAACTCCGTGCCTTTCGCCGTGACGGTGGCCGAAACCACCATCGCCCGCCGTCAGCTCACCCAGACGATCCTCCTGCGCTCGGCGCTGCGCCTCGCCATGATGATCGCGGGAGCCGCCATCATCGTCTGGATCGCCGTCACCGTCTCGCTGCGCCCGCTCTACCGCCTCAGCGACGCCATCGCCGAGCGCAATCCGAGCGACCTGCATCCCATCGAGCAGCGCGTGCCGAGCGAGGTGCAGGGCCTCGTCGATACCGTCAATTCCTTCATGGTGCGCCTGCAATCGGCGCTCGACGCGCTGCGCCATTTCTCCGGCAATGCCAGCCACCAGCTCCGCACGCCGCTCGCCATCATCCGCACGCAACTCGCGCTCGCCGGCCGCGCCGGCACGCTGGAGGAGGCACAGGAGGCGGCGCGAAAGGGCGACGCCGCCGTCGCCCATGCCGAACGCATACTCGCCCAGCTTCTGCTGATGGCCAAGATCGACGCGGCCGGCTCCAACGAGCCGCACAAACCCGCGCCCATCGACATCGCCGCCCTCGCCCAGCAGCTCACCGCCGACCGGGTGCCCGCCGCGGCGGATGCCGGCATCGACCTCGGCTACGAGGGCGACGGTCCGGCTTTCGCCCATGCCGAGCCGCTGCTCTTCGGCGAATTGCTGCGCAATCTCGTGGAGAACGCTATCGCCTATGCTGGCTCCGGCGCGGAGGTGACGGTGAGCGTGCACGGTACGACCGAGAACGTATTCCTGCATGTCGAGGACAACGGCCCCGGCATTCCGCCGGAGCGCCGGAACCTCGTCCGCCAGCGCTTTTCGCGCGGCGAACACCGCGATGCGCCGGGCATGGGGCTGGGCCTGCCCATCGTGGAGGAGATCGCCGCCCTCTTCGGCGCGGCGATGACGCTGGAGGACGGTCCGGGCGGGCGCGGGCTTCGCGTGGCGATCCGCTTTCCCGCCGCTTAGAGTATTTCCAGCAAAAGTGCGTAGCGGTTTTGCGTTCGGAAATACGGAAAAACAAATAGAGAAAGAGCGTTTTCGCGATTCGAAGAAAAGCGAAAGCGCTCTAGGGCTTCCGCCAGCCGAGAAGACCGGGCGCGGCATGCCAGACGGCCTGCACGGCAAAGCCCATGAAGAGCAGGCCGGACATGCGCACGATCGTCAGCTCGTGCCGCCGGTAGAAGGTGCGCACCATGCGCGCGCCGATAATGGCGATCAGGATGACATCCGCGACAAGGAAGCCGAGGAATGACACGCCAAGCAGCGCCGGCAAGGCATCGAAATCGAGCGCATTGGAGGAACTGGCGAGCAGCGCCGTGAAGGTGGCAAGCGCCACCGGATAACCCTTCGGATTGGTCAGGCCGAAGATCAGCCCACGCCGCAGCGGCCGCTCGACCGTCATAACCGCCGCACCGTCCTGCCGGGCCTTCGCGCGCAGCGCCGACCAGCCGATCCAGGCCAGATAGAAGCCGCAGAAGAGGCCGAGCACATCGAAGACCATGGTGCCGATCGTCTTGGCGCCGACAATGGCGACGAGGGCAAGGCTCGACCAGACGAGGTCTCCGGCAAGGTGCCCGCCCATGAACAGCGCTCCCGCCTTGCGCCCCTGACCGGCACCGATGCCGAGCAAGGCGAGAAAGGCCGGGCCGGGGATAAGCACATAGAGCAGAGCAGCCATGAAAGCGCCGAATAGCATCGAACCGGTCATCGGAAATCCCCTTGAATCTCAAGGCATTCGAGCCGTTCGGCACTCGTTCGTCAAGGGGGTGCATCAGGCGTTTCGCAGGGCAGCCATGCACCATGCCCATGGCTTGACGATTGTCCATTCCGGGAACGCATAGTAAGCTCTGCTTATCGTAAGCCAGAAAGCAATCATGATCTCACGCCCCGATCCCGACGTGCTCGGTTTCGTCCTCATCGACGTTGCCCGCATGCTGCGTAGCGCCTTCGAGCGCCGTATCGCCACCGCCGGCCTCGGCCTCACGCCGGGCGAAGCCCGCACGCTCGTGCGGATATCCGCGCTGGAGGGCAGCCGCCAGCTTGAGATCGCCCAGCGCATGGGCATCGAGCCGATGACGCTGTCCACCTATCTGGACCGCCTCCAGAGCCTCGGCTTCATCGAGCGCCGGGCGGATCCGGCCGATCGCCGCGCCAAGCTGATCTTCACCACACCGGCTGCCAACGACCTGATCGCTAGCATCCGCGTCGAGCAGATGGAGCTGATGCAGCATGTGACGAGCGGCATCGGCGAGGCGGAACTGGACCTGATGGGCGAGCGGCTGAAGCGCCTGCGCGCCAATCTTGCCGCCCTGGAGGAAGACAATGCCGCCCTGACGCTCGCCCGGGAGGCAGGCCGGTGACGAAGGCGCGCATGAGCGAGCGCCGCACCAGCATCATCAGCGCCTTCCTCGTCGCGCTCGGTCCCGTCTCCATGGCGCTCTATACGCCGGCCATGCCGCAGCTCGTGCACGCCTTCTCCTCCACGGAATCGGCGATCAAGCTGACGCTTTCCCTCTATTTCGCGGGCTTTGCCCTCTCCCAGCTCGTCTCCGGCACCATGTCGGACGTACTCGGGCGGCGCAAGACGACGCTGATCTTCATGAGCGTCTACCTTGCCGGCAGCCTCATGGCCGCCTTCGCGCCGAGCGTCGGCGTGCTGCTGGCCGGACGCCTCGTGCAAGGCATCGGCGCTTCCGTCGGCATGACGGTCTCGCGCGCGATCGTGCGCGACCAGTTCACCGGCACCGAGGCCGCCCGTATCATGAACATGGTGGGCATGATGCTCGCCATCGGCCCGGCCATCTCGCCCACGCTCGGCGGCTTCGCCCTCGGCCTGTTCGGCTGGCAGTCGATCTTCTTCCTGATGGTGGGCTTCGCGCTTGCCGCCTGCGGCGCAGTCTATTTCTGCATGGCCGAGACGACGACCCCCGACCCCGCCAAGGGCCGCATCGGCCCGATTCTGCGCGGCTACCGCGATCTTGCGACCAGCAGCCGCTTCGTCTCCGCCACGCTCGTCATGGCCGGTGCGGTTGGCGCGCTCTACGGCCAGGCGACCATGCTGCCCTTCGTGCTGATCGACCGCGTCGGCCTGACGCCCACTCAGTTCGGCGTAGGCATGCTCATGCAGTCGGGTTTCTTCTTCGCCGGAACCGTCGTCGTGCGCCTCCTGATGCGGCGGATGACGCCGGCCCGCATCGTGCTGCCCGGCCTCGCCTTCATCGGCATCGCCAGCGTGCTGATCGCCTGCGCATCGCATCTTCTGGAAACCCCGACCTTCCTCAGCGTCATGGGTCCGGTCGGCCTCTATGCCTTCGGCATCGCCTTCGTGATGCCCTATATGATGACCGCCGCCATGGAACCCTTCCCGCATATCGCAGGCTCGGCATCGGCGGCCATGGGCTTCGTCCAGATGGGATCCGGCTTCCTCGCCGGTCTGATTGCCGCCGCCATCGGCCTGCCCCTCTTCGCCTTCGGCACTATCATTCCCTCGATGGGCCTGATGGCGATCCTCTCCTACCTCTGGTATCGCGCGGTCTGCGGCCGCGACGCCCGGCTCGCGACGGAACCGGCGGAATAACGAAAGGCCCGCCGCCGTTGCCGGCAGCGGGCCTTTTCATTCGGGCAGAGCCGCTCAGCCGCGCTTGTTGCGGGCGGCGAGCGTGCGCAGGCGCAGTGCGTTCAGCTTGATGAAGCCGGCGGCGTCCTTCTGGTCGTAAGCGCCCTGGTCGTCCTCGAAGGTGACCAGCTTGTCGGAATAGAGCGATTTCGGCGATTCGCGGCCGGTCACCATGACATTGCCCTTGTAGAGCTTCAGCGTCACTTCACCCTCGACATGCTCCTGGCTGCGGTCGATCAGCGCCTGCAGCATCTCGCGCTCCGGCGAGAACCAGAAGCCGTAATAGATCAGCTCCGCATAACGCGGCATCAGCTCGTCCTTGAGATGCGCGGCGCCGCGGTCGAGCGTGATGGACTCGATGGCGCGGTGCGCGGCAAGCAGGATCGTGCCGCCGGGCGTCTCGTAGACGCCGCGCGACTTCATGCCGACGAAGCGGTTTTCCACGAGGTCGAGACGGCCGATGCCGTTGTCGCGGCCGTAATTGTTGAGCGCCGCAAGCAGGGTCGCCGGCGACATGCGCACGCCGTTGATCGAGACGGCATCGCCGCGCTCGAAGCCGACCTTGATGACGGTCGCCTTATCCGGTGCGCTTTCCGGCGAGATGGTCCGCATATGCACGTATTCGGGGGCTTCGACGGCCGGGTCTTCCAGCACCTTGCCCTCGGAGGAAGAGTGCAGCAGGTTGGCGTCGACCGAGAACGGCGCTTCGCCCTTCTTGTCCTTGGCGACCGGGATCTGGTGCTGCTCGGCGAATTCGAGCAGGTGCGTGCGGCTCTTGAACGACCAGTCGCGCCACGGCGCGATGATCTTGATGTCGGGGTTCAGCGCATAGGCCGAAAGCTCGAAGCGAACCTGGTCGTTGCCCTTGCCGGTCGCGCCATGCGCGATGGCGTCGGCGCCGGTCTTGGCGGCGATCTCGATCAGGTGCTTGGAGATCAACGGGCGGGCGATGGAGGTGCCGAGCAAGTAGACGCCTTCATAGACCGCATTGGCGCGGAACATCGGGAAGACGAAATCGCGCACGAATTCCTCGCGCACGTCCTCGATGAAGATTTCCTTGATGCCGAGCATCTCGGCCTTCTTGCGCGCCGGTTCCAGCTCTTCGCCCTGGCCGAGATCGGCGGTGAAGGTGACGACTTCGGCGTTGAGTTCGGTCTGAAGCCACTTCAGGATGATCGAGGTATCGAGGCCGCCGGAATAGGCGAGCACGACTTTCTTCACGTCTTTATGTGATGCCATGATGATGAGGTCCGTTGCAAGAAGGGACGCGGCAAACCCGCGGAAGCCCGGTTTCGCGGGCACTTTTAGCGAGATTGGCGCGCGGCGCAAGGGTGAAGCCCGACGCGTCTTGACGCAAGCCGGGTTTGACCCGGCCGCGCGACACCCCATATTGCGCTCGAATGGATCTGCAAGGGGACGCGCCCATGACCGATATCAAGGACATCATCAGGACCGCCAACGTCGCCGTCATCACCGGCGGCGCCTCCGGCATCGGCCTTGCCGCCGCAAGACGCTTTGCCGAGGCCGGCATGTGCATCGCCATCGCCGACCGCAACGCCGACCAGCTGGGCGCAGCCCGCGTCGAGCTTGAGGCCATCGCCGGCGAGGCCAATGTCATGGCCGTGGAGACCGATGTCGCCCACCGCCACGAGCTGGAGGCGCTGGAACGCGCCGTGCTGCAACGCTTCGGCCGGGTACATGTGCTGATGAACAATGCCGGCATCCAGCCGGATACCTCGATCTTCAGCGCCGAGGCCAACTGGGACCATATCCTTTCCGTCAACCTGATGGGCGTCATCCACGGCACGCAGGTTTTCGGGCCGAACATGCTGGCCCATGGCGAGGCGGGCCTCATCATCAATACCGGCTCCAAGCAGGGCATCACCACGCCACCGGGAAACCCCGCCTACAATGTCTCCAAGGCCGGCGTGAAAGTGTTCACTGAGGCGCTGCAGCACGAATTGCGCAATACCGAGGGTGCGAAACTTTCCGCACATCTGCTCATCCCCGGCTTCGTCTTCACGGCGCTGACCAAGGGCGAGCGCACGGAAAAGCCCGATGCCGCCTGGACGCCGGCCCAGACGGTCGACTTCATGCTGGAGAGCCTGGCGCGCGGCGATTTCTACATCCTGTGCCCTGACAACGACGTGCCGCGCGGCCTCGACGAGCGGCGCATGGCCTGGGCCATCGGCGACGTGATCGACAACCGCCCACCGCTCTCGCGCTGGCATCCGGACTATGCGGAAAAATTCCGGGCGTTCATCGAGGAAGCGTAACGACCCATCATAAGCTTTGATTGGCAAAGCCGGGAAAGCCGGGTTATGGGAACACCATCCATCCCACCCGGCCTTGCGGAGCCTTGCCATGGACGTCCTGCCCACGCTTCCGACGCTTCTTGCCTTCACGGCTGCGAGCCTGCTCCTGGCGATGACGCCCGGCCCCGACATGACGCTCTCGATCAGCAGGGCACTGTCGCAGGGGCGCGGGCCGGCGCTCTATGTGGTTCTCGGCACCAGCCTCGGCATCGTCGTGCACACGCTGCTCGTCGCCTTCGGCATTTCCGCGCTGATCACCGCCTCGCCGACCGCCTTCCTCATCCTGAAGACAGGCGGGGCGGCCTATCTTTTGTGGCTCGCCGTGCAGGCGATCCGCTACGGCTCGAACCTCACCGTCAAGGCCGCGACCGGTCCGCGCGGCACGGCGCTCGCCAACATCTCCACGGGCTTCTGGGTGAACCTCCTGAACCCGAAGGTCATCATCTTCTTCATGACCTTCCTGCCGCAGTTCATCTCGGCGGGCGACCCTGATGTCACCGGAAAGCTGGTCTTCCTCGGCCTGTTCTTCATCGTCGTCGGTGTACCGGTCAATATCATCGTCATCCTCGCCGCCGACGGGCTCGCCGGCTGGCTCCAGCGCAACCCGAAAGTCCTGCGCGGCATCGACTACACCTTCGCCGGCGTCTTCTCGGTCTTCGCGATGAAGATCCTGCTCACCCAGTCGCGATAGGAAAACCTACCTCAAGCGCCGAGAGCAGCCAAGCTCCGCCGCTCGGGCAGCTCTGTCACAACGTGTCCAGCCTCAATCGTAAGCTCTCCTTTCTTCCGGGTCACGAACTCTACGAGGTCTTCGACTTCAACCCGCTCATTGGTTTGGGGGTTCACGTAGCGAGAGGCCTCAATATAGGCGAAGTGGAAAATCTCCTCGACCGTTCGCTTGCGGCTGCGCCGCCCGGTCGCGCAACGATCCACGGTCGCACCCCAGCCCGCATAGAAGGGCGCACCGTAGCAATGGACCTGGCGCCCCGCCATCAGTGCCTCGAACCCCACGTGTGACGAAACGACGAAAACCGTGTCGACTAGGTCAAGCAAGGCATAGGGGTTGCTGTCCTGTTGAACGAAGAAAACCCTATGTCTGTCCTGCAGTGGGACCTGCAACAGGCTCTTGTTGAAATATCCGATCTTGCCGCGACCGGTTGCATCGAAGTAACCGCTGATGACGATGTCGTGCTCCGGATAATCAGCGATCGCTTCCAGCAGCATTCGATCGAACGCCCGCTCGTCGGCAAGCCCGAGTTCGACGGCTTCGCTGCCATAGCGCTGATCGACAACGAGAAGTTTCGCGCGACCGGGCCGGCCGACAGAAAGTGGGATGTCCGGCGCGTGATTGTAGCGTGATACGCGGCTATCCACCATTTGCCGAATGGCAGCCAGGGCGCGGCGACGCTCCATGTTGTCGAGATTGCGGCCTTGTTGTAGCGCCCTCTCCAGGCCTGACTGGCGGGTGGCGTCATAGTGAGCGGTCGTGTCGTCAAAGATCACCGAGAGAGCGGGTTCGCTTGCTGCACCGGTTGCCAGTGAACGAATGAAACCCTCCTCGACGATCACCACAGGTTTCCCGAGAAGCCGTGCCGTGGAACGCTGCTGTTCCTTGGCGCTGGTCTGCTTGAGTCCAACCTGGAAAAACATCTCTACAGAGGCCAGCCCGGGGAGATTCCTTGCGGCACTGCTTTTCAATACGCGGATGTTGAGAAGTTTCGGCAGGAAATAGTGCGCAGTGCCGAGAACGTCTTCGTCGCTGTCGATGGCGGCGACATCAAGTATCAACCCGCAGGCGAGTTTCTGGATGGGCGTCGGTGCGGTTACAAGTACGACCTTGCCCGAAACCACATCCGACAGGAATGAACGGATCCGGAAGGCGGCCTGACCGTCGAACGAACCGACGCCGAACATGTCGGCGGCCCATTGCATACCGTCCTCGTCCCGTTCCCATCGCTCTGCCAGCATCCGGTCGAGTACAGGCGTAGCCTCTTCCAGCGAGCGGGCCACAGGTATGCCGGCCCGGTCCCAGAATTGGGCGAATTCGACATATTTCAATGAGAGCGCGCAACGCCCAAGTAACGCCCCCTCGAAAAGCATGGTGCTGTTGACTGATGTCACGATATCACAGTGGAAAAGCGCCTCTTCCGGTGTAACGAGATAGCAAGCCGCATCATCGAAGGCCGCATGGGACGACTGTAATATGGCGTTCCTGAGCACGAGGCCAAGAATATCATCCTTGGAGGGAGGAAGGCGGACAATCATTTGGGCATTGTTCAATTCGCAATAGCGCAGCAGGTCGGTAATCGCCGCACGCTGTGATTCACGTGCCTTGACGGTATCGAGTTGAGAATCCAGGGGCTGCGAGGCGAAGAGAATGATCTTCTTGTTGGGATCCAGACCGAACAGCGTCGCGAACTGTGTATGCGTCAACATGGGCCTGTAGTCGTAATAGGTGTCGAACTTCGGTGCGCCGACGATCTGGAATCGTTCTGCGGGATAGCCGCGTTCCACAAATATCTCCTTTTGCAACCTGCCCCAGCCCAGAATCATATCCGCAAGCGGGATCGAAGCATGGCTTGATGGGTCCCAGTAATATTTGCTGCGGTCAACGAATACCGATTCATGGGGAATGAGGATCGTCGGGATGCCGAGTTCCTGGCAAACGCTGACAATGATGCGCATGACCGGCGCCCAATCGAAAGTCACGATCACGCCGGCAACGGATGTGCGGATCGGCACGAGGCGACGCACCACCATCTGGCGGTAGAGATCGGGATTGGAACGTGCGAAACGCAAGATACGGCGGCGATTCTCGTTGATATCGACGTCTTTCATGATGTCGAAGGGCAAAATCTCGTAGGCGGGATCTTCGATGCGACGCACCAACGCATCGCCATGCTCTGCTATCCACGGCACATAGAGAAAGATCGGTTTGCCTGAGGCCAGCGCCAACCTGGTATGAAGGGTTGGGCTGGACTGAAACCAGGAGGGGATCGATCGCTCATCATCCATCGATGCGTGCCCTCCAGACGGCGGAACCGTCAGGAAGCTCGCGGGAATGTCGGGGCGTGCGTCACCCAGATCGATGGTAAGAACGCGAAATCGCGTGCAGAATGCTTGAATAAACTGTGGCAGGGAATTGCCGACATAGTAAACACGCGATCGGCCATCCCCCATCAGCCACGGCACCCATTTTATGTAGAACTCCAGACGAGACGGCATGCCGTTGCGTGAGCGGATCCGCTCCCCCGGGAAGTACTGCAGCAGTACTTCTTTCGGGGCCTTTCGCACGAACAGAGCGCGCATGGGTTCTTCGCGCGGCCATGCTCTGTCCAGCGGGATGCGCGCAAACCTGTAGACGACCCTTAGGGCTTCCAATATAGCAGCATATATCACAATTTGCCTTCCAGAGCGGCATGAAGCCGCGACTTCGCTCGTCAGGAAGACTTCTCTATAACGGTTGTCTGCAACGGTTTTGTTGCAGCTCTCTTGCGACTCGATCCCTTTTCCAGCCCGTTTCCAAAGGGCTGAAACCAAGCATATGACGACAACGGCCGGCTACTAGTAGCCGGCTGTCATTTCAAGTCGATGGCGTGGCGTCTCAGCCGATCAGCAAGGCGTCGTCGTCGAGCGTCTGGCCGCGCATCTTGCGGAACATGGCGATGAGGTCTTCGACCTGCAGCGTCTTGCGGCTGTCGCCCGAGACGTCGAGCACGATCTCGCCGCCGTGCAGCATGACGGTGCGGTGGCCGTAGTCGAGCGCCTGACGCATCGAATGCGTCACCATCAGCGTGGTAAGCTTGCGCTCGGAGACGATCTTCTGCGTGAGGTTCATGATGAACTCGGCCATGCCGGGATCGAGCGCGGCCGTATGCTCGTCGAGCAGCAGCACGTCGGAGCCGGCGAGCGTCGCCATGACCAGCGAGACGGCCTGGCGTTGGCCGCCGGAGAGCAGATCCATGCGGTCGCGCATGCGGTTTTCGAGGCCGAGGTTCAGTTCGGCGATGCGCTCGCGGAAATGGGCGCGGCGCTGGGGGCCGAGGGCCGAGGAAAGGCCGCGCCGTTCACCGCGGCGGGCGGCGAGCGCGAGGTTCTCCTCGATGGAGAGGGCGCCGCAGCTGCCCGTCAGCGGATCCTGGAAGACGCGGGCGACGCGGCCGGCGCGGGCGGCGGGGGCCTG
>APMI01002698.1_pt1 | contig 11293 bp, 14 predicted proteins | sample 667938 | NCBI WGS metagenome assembly APMI01 (sample SAMN01084076, study PRJNA167559) | wastewater metagenome | biome: Wastewater | place: Denmark: Ejby Moelle, Odense | collected 2011-11-28 | reverse complement strand
ATCAGCAGTTCCATTTGTTTTCCTTCCTTTGTTGACGAGGCGTATCTTAGGGTTTTTACCAGGCCTACAAAGGGTTAACCCTATGCATTGCAAGCATGGAACGATGCGGTACCGATTCCGGAGCCTCGACCGGCTTCCCAGTAAAACATCGACAATGTGCATTATGTAAAATAAGGCAACTTCCTGTGAACCGCTTTCCGGTCTGAGTCGTCCGACACAAAGTTCCACCTGAAAAGTCCCAAAACGCGACAGCATTCCCCTCGTTTTGGCGTCTCCAGCAGTTGAGGCCTTTGCCGTCGCATTCATGAGTTGCGACGCAATTGAGCTGAACTACCAGCTGCGACGAAACTCCCCTCGGAATCCAGCGACGTCCGGCGCACCTACCACTTGTGGATTGGCAGCTGGCGCGTCGCGTGCCGTTTCCCATGTCAAGCGCAAACGTGGCCAGCCATGCGCTCAAGGCGCGTGGCGACAAGCTCCAGGCCGCCAGGCCTGCCAGCGATCTCGACTGGTCGAGCGCCAAGATTTTCGTCATGCTCGATGAGCCACGCAGCGAGACCCGCTTCAGGGTCGCCGTCGGTCAGCGGCCGAAGGATCTTCAGTAAACGCGCGTACGCTGGCGTCCCGGCGAATGCCTCCAACTGCGCCAGCGCAGAACGCTGCCCAGCAATGAAGTCGCGAATCACCGTCGTCATGTCCAACGCTTCCCCTTCGTTTGCGCCGCCAAGGAGCACATTGCCGCAGCGCACTCCGTGACGGCACCGTGCCCTGCTCGGCACGACCGGGAACCTGGCGTTGCGCCAGAAACGTCATATCAGCCCAGGCGCGTGCCAGCGGGTCGGCCGCTCTCTGTTTCACCTCAAATCTAGAACAAACGCCAGTAAAATCAAGTACTTAGCAACACGATCGCGTAATGCATCGGGGTATTGATTCAATACTGGATGATCAAGACGGATGCACTGAGCGAAGCGCACAGCACCGAGGAGCTGGAATGACGCAAACGGCCAAAGCCCCACTCGTACGCGACCTCCGTGGCGGCCGTCGGATTGAGTACCGCGATCTGCCGACTCTGGCGGCCAATCTTGCCGCACAGATCCGAGGGATCATACTGAAGAATCCGGGCCTGTGTAACGACGATGAGCTCGACCTCGAAGGGCTCTGGGCCTCGCTCAATCGGCTTGCTTCTCGAGGCGTCGTGCTGCCTCCGGCCGATCCGATGCGCTTGCTCACCGCCAGGCAATTGGGGCAGGAACTTCATGGCCTGAGCGAAGGCATGGTTTGGATTCGAGAGAAGGATGGCGCCCTCTTCTCTGTTCTGCCAGCTGGTCGGCGACGCGGCAGGCTGTATCCAGCATTTCAAGCTTTGGAGGGAATTGTTGGCGAGCCCCTTGCCGGCGTGCTCGCCATCTTGGATGGACTGGCTGGTGAACGTCACCTGACCTTCTTCCGCCTGCCTCGCGCTGACCTGGAGGGCCTAACGCCCGTTGAGGTCATGCTGGGTCAAGCCTTAGATCAGCGTGAGCTGACCCAGGCTGCAACCACTCTAGCGATGTCACATCCACGAACGCGCCACGCCGAGGTGCTCACCGCGGCCAGGCACTTTCGTTGTGAGTGCGCCATGGGTGAAGGGAATGCCGGCGCCAGCTGATCAGGGCCGCCTTGTCTGAGACGCAACCAATGACATCACAACGACAGCGCCGTACCATGGTCAGCTGGCTGAAGAAATCGTCCGGATGCGGCACGTCCAGCAGGGCGAGCTTCGTGGTCGCCTCGGGGTAATTGGCGGCGTAGCTGAAGGCCACCATGGCGCCGATGTCGTGGCCGGCCATGTGCACCTTGTCGTAGCCCAGCTTCTGCACGAGCTCGCGGATGTCCTTGGCCATGTTCTTCTTGTCGTAGCCGGCCGGCGGCTTGGACGAACCGCCCATGCCCCGCAGGTCGACAGCGATCACGCGATAGGACTTGGCCAGCGTCGGCATGATCTTGTGGAACTGCCACCAGGTCTGCGGCCAGCCCGGGAGCAGCACGAGCGGCGCGCCCTCGCCGCCGATGACGTAGTGCAGCCGCGTGCCGTTGACATCCGCGTAGCCGTTCTGGAAGCCGGGGAGGCTCTTCACGAGCACCGCGTCGGAGCGCGCCGCAACGGGTTTGGGGGTCTGGGCCTCCGCGGTGGAGATGGCACCGGCGGCCATCATGGCCGTCATGGAGATCGCCATGAACAGGCGCATCGCCATCGTGACGGTGCGTGAGCGGGCTTGGTCTTTGGGCGCGAGAAAGTCGGTCTGCGGGTTCATGAGCGGTCCTCTCATCTCGATCCAAGGCCCCGCCGACATGGCGTTGCTGTTGGATCAGTGATTGAAAGGATCGTGCTGAGGCCTATCGCGCAAGAGCCTATTGGGAGCGGTCAGGACCTACCCATATTGAGGCAGTCAGCCTTAGCCCCCGGCTGCTGGCCAGTTGCACCCTTCGACGGATCGCTCTTGACTGCCTTGAAAACTGCTCTGATCGACCGCGGCGATCCACATTGATCGCAGCCAGCGAGCCCTTACTCGTCCGTGTCAAAACTCTCCAGCCAACGAATCGCCCGGTCCAAGTAGGGGAGGCAGAAGAACGTGACGATCATGACGATCGCGAATGACACAAGGGCAAGATAGACGACTGGAAAACTGAGCATGGTCCACCTCCCGATGCTGCCGGGTCACATGGGAGATCCAGCATAGCTTGCGCGAGCGCTGTCACGCCGCCATGTGTAGCGGTGCACCGCTACACATGCTGACGCTATGCGGATTGCTCCGACTGATCGTCACGCTCCACGATGGACTGCAGCATCCGCACCTGCAGGAAGTCGTCCGGCGCCCTCTCGATCAGCTCGCCTGTCGCATCGGGCCGAAGCTGCGCGATCCGAGGGTGATCGAAGACTTCGTCGGGCAACGGGTGGTCGGCAAAGGGGTTGTGAAGAACGACCAGGCCATCGAGCAGGTGCTCCGAGTAGTCGCGTTTGAGCCGCCGCAGCACCTTGGGATAGATGGTGCCCGCCTGAGGGTGGATCGTCGTGTAGATGGTCGCTGCGTCGGGGTTGTCGGCGACAGCCCGAACCTTTCCCCAGGTGGCCAGGGCGCTGTAAACCACCGCCGAAACTTCGCGATAGGTGTCGTCGCAGAACAGGCCGACGTCGATGTTGACGTTCGCGTTCTTGGGCGCCGAGGTGACGTTGTAGCTGACGACCTCGGAAGCATGACGCGCGGTCGCTTCCTCGTCGTGGTACAGCCCATAGAACGCAGCAACGACTGGCCGCAGCCCAGCGAAGTGCGCGAGTGGCCGATCAAATGCCCCGATGCCAACAACGAAGGGTTTCCCGGCGACGTGCGGGAGCGTGGCGTAGTGCTCCTTGTACCGCTTCACCTTGTAGGAAAAGCTATTGCAGATGCGCAGCGCGGCTTCGATGTTGAACTGGTTCAGATCCTCCGGAATGTCGTCCTTCGTCCATCCATAGGCTGGCTTGCCACCTGCAGCCGGCGCTGCGACGGTGGCCTCCAGGTTGAACGGGCGAGGACCACCGATCACGAAGTCCGGCGCGTGGTGCGCAAAGTCGACGGGCAGCGAAAGTTCCTTGAGCGACGCATGCAGGTACAGCTCCCACAGGCAGGACTCGAAGCTGAGCTGGAACTCCTTGACGAACTTGCCGTCGCGGTCCTCGAAGCCTTGGGCCCAGCGCGCGAACACGTCCCGCTCAGGCGCGTAGTCGCCCTCGAGGATCATCTTGAACACCGGGTGCCAACGGGCCTCCGGGATGACAGGGGTGAACAGGTTCATCTGTTGATGGCTGCGAACAGCGTGGGTCTTCAAAGCGCATGCCTCGGCAGGCGATGCGGGGGCGACTGCTATAGTGAATTTTGAGGTGTGGCTCTGCCACGCCTCCCTGCTTTTCCTCCCTGAGCAGGAGCCTGATCGTGATGACAGCGATAAGGCGTTCCCGCCCCGGCCGTGTCCGGGGCTTCTTTTTTGCGCGTCAGGCAGCAGCCTTCTTCTTCCTGGAACGGCTTGGCACCGCGGGCTCTTTGCGCCGCTCGTCGACGGCGGCCAACTTGGCCACGATCTGCTCGGCCAGAACCTCGGACGCCGTCGAGCGCGACAGCAGTTGGTTGGCCTCGGACAAGGATGTCTCGAGCTCGCGCACGCGGGCTTCGAGTCGCGACGTGGCCGCCAGCTGTTCCTTCTCACGCTGGATTGCGTCAACCCGATACTGGGTCAATCGGTCCTCCGCGGCATTGAGTTGGCTCGTCGCGGCAACTTCGGCTTTGAGTGCCGCCTCGAAGCGCTTTGCGACCGATTCGGTTGCCTTTTCAGCCTTGATCCGAAGGACCCGCTCGCGGTCAATCTCGAGAGCGGCGCGACGCTCTGCCCCCGCGGCACGCTCGTCGGCCAGTGCGATCGCCCTGTCGGCGCGCACGCGCTCTTCGACCGCTGCCTGCTGGGCGGCCAGAAGTTCGGTCTGCAACGCATCGCAGCGCTCGCTCGCGGCGCTGCCTTTGGCGGCAGTGCTGGCATGCTGGATGCGCTCGCCCTCAAGTGCAGCCTGCAACTCGTCGAGCTGGGCCTGCAGGTGGTTCGCCCTCGTACTGGCGGAGAACGCCGCCGCTTCCGCGATGGCCGCCCTCTCCTTCTCCGCCTCGACGTTGGCAACGGCCGCGGCCAGGCCATCTCTCACGCGCTCATCGAGGTCGCGCCTGGCTTCGGCCTGGGCGACCTCCCAGAAGTGCTGGGCCGCCTGGAGGACGGGGTCGGGCACGTTCGCCGGCGCAGAGAACGCCCCCGGGTCCTTGATGCGGGCGCCCAGGTGCTTGAACCACGTCTCCAGCATCGGGCTGATGGTGTTCGGCGAGCCGCGTCCCAGCGTCTGGCGCACCCGCTCGATCGTCGGCCGGGCCCCTTCCAGCAGTAGCGCGTCGCAGGCCTTGAAAACGTCGTTTTCCGTAATTCCGCGGGCCATGGTCGCTCTCCTTGATCGGTGACCTGGGTTCTGGCTTAATTACTCACGATAAGGGATAGTTATCGAGAGTAGTTCTGAAACTGTGTAATACATCTTACATAGACCATATGAAAACAGCAAAATCCGCGTTGCCGACCCTGGTTCTGGCGTCGCTGGCCGCAGGGTTGCCTCGGTTGGACCCGACCCGGCTCGGGGAGATGGCCCAGGCTGCAGAAGCCGCCTTGCTGCGCCAGGGTGAGAGCGAGAACACATTGCGTAGCTACCGCTCGGCGCTGCGCTACTGGGCGGCCTGGTTCGCGCTGCGATATGGCCAGCCCATCGCCCTGCCCGTCCCGGAGACCGTCGTGATCCAGTTCATCGTCGACCACGCCCAGCGCCTGGATGCCGATGGCCGCCCGGTGAACGAACTGCCGGCGGCGGTCGACCGGGCGCTTGTCGCCGAAGGCTTCAAGGGCAAGCCAGGGAGTCCGGCCCTCTCGACCGTGGTCCACCGCATCGCGGTGCTGTCCAAAGTCCACCAGCTGGAGGAAGTCGCCAACCCGTGTGAGCAGCCGCGCGTGCGGGAACTGCTGTCCAAGACTCGGCGCGGCTACGCCAAGCGCGGCGCCCTGCCCCGCAAGAAACCGGCGCTGACGCGCGAGCCGCTTGAGGCGCTACTCGGGACCTGTGACGACTCCCTGACAGGCCTGCGCGACCGCGCGATCCTGTTGTTCGCCTTTTCCAGCGGCGGCCGACGCCGCTCCGAGGTCGCTGCGGCCAGCATGGAGAACACGCGGCGCGAGGGAGACGGCTTTGTCTTCACGCTGCAGCATTCCAAGACCAACCAGACCGGCACCGAACAGGGGGACAACGACAAACCCATCGCCGGCCGAGCCGCCCGAGCGTTGGAAGCGTGGCTGAGCACCGCCAAGATCACCGCAGGCCCCCTCTTCCGGCGGGTGCGACGCGGAAACGTCGTGGCGGAACCGCTGTCAGCGGCCGCGGTGCGGGACATCGTCAAGAAGCGCTGCCAACTCGCTGGCGTCGAGGCCAGCTTCTCGGCGCACTCGCTACGCTCTGGCTTCGTCACCGAGGCTGGGCGCAGCGGTGTACCGCTCGGCGAGACGATGGCCATGACGGGGCATCGTTCGACGGCAAGCGTGACGGGGTACTTCAGGCACGACCAGGCCGCGGCCAGGGCGGCTAGGCTGCTCGATCAATAGGGAGCTCTCCCCGGCAAGACGTCCAGCCCATGCATGCTTGCCCGCTTCCGAACGCCCTGCAGATGAACGGGTGGCCCATCTAGATCACGAATACCGCATCGAGCGCCCAGAAGCTCCTCTCGTCATAGCGGAGCATGAGCCAGGTCTCGTCGCGTGGCTGCACGATGTGCCGTCTCAGGCAGACGTGCCCCGGCCACAACTCCTTCGGCGTCATCAGTCGTACCAGGTGGTCCGTCTCATCTCGCGCATACCGCGTTGCCGCGGCGGCCACCTCGGTGGCACGGCTGTCCGCGAATCCCAGGGCCTGCAGGCGGGCGGAGGTGATGTCGACGTTGTCATCCAACGCCACAGGGATAGGGACAGGTTGTCTATCCGACTAGGGGCAGTCCATGGGAATGGCGTCATTCGAACTCGACCGGCGAAGTGTCGGTGGCCGTGTCGTGGCGCCGCTTGGGGTTGTAGAACATCTCGATATCTCGCCTTCAGCCGCCGCCTCGGCATTTTTGAGGTGATGGTCCCAGCTGATCCTCCGCGACCGTGACGACTGCAATCGTCTCGCCAGCGGGAGTCATGATCTCAACTTCATAAGCTTCTCCCTGGGCGTGTACATGGACTACGACCCCACGGGCGCCGGCCGTCAGTCCGTTCGAATGCAGCGGCACCTTCAACAGGACGTCGCTATACAGTTCACGCACACAGGCCTCCGCGCATTCGTTCGAGCAGGGCTTCAACCTGGCGCCGGCCATCCTCGCTGTACAGCGCCTGGGCCGGCGTGGCGCCATTGAGCTCGGGCAAGGGTTCAGCGAGCCAAACATTGAGCCAAGCCGAAAGGGCAGCCATGTCAGCCTCGCCACCGCTTTGGTCGATCATCTGAAAGAGCTTGCTCAGCAGCGCCGCTTTGGCCCGAGCGTTTTCAAAGTCGGCGAGCTTCAAGACGGGCTTCTTCAGCGCTTCGCTGAATTTCTCCAGCCGATGAAGCCCCGCCTCCGGTCCATCATCGTTCGTCCAGCCAGCCGCTGCGGGCGATTCGCTGTAGGCGACGGGCACGCCGTATTCGTAATAGACCTCGTGGACCGCAAACCAAGTCTCCTCGTCCGACGGGAATTCGATGACACGACAGTTCCAGTGACTGGCCGGTGTCTGACTCGGCCTAGGAGCCGGTGCCTCGGGGCTGGCGTTTGCACGCGCGGCAATCGCCTCCTGCCAGTCTTGAAGCCGCCCGAGCTTGACCACCTCGTCGAGCCCGAGGTTCTCCAGCAATCCGGCTACCAGCGTGAGTCTTTCGGCCTTGTCGAGGCAAAGCTTGCCGTGAGCCATTTCAAGGCGCCCGGGTAGGCGATTGAGCTTCTCCAGGCCTTCCGGCCCGGTCCACGTCCGGCCTGCACGACCGATGCTCCATCCGTTGATCTCGTCGTCCATGTGCGTGTGATGTCTACGGGCAGTGGGGCGGCGCGCCGGGGGCCTCGTCATACCAGGCGTCTCGCAGGTGTCCGATCTCAGACTTGGCGATGTCGGGCCAGTTGCAAATCCAGCCCTCGAAGGCTTCACGATCGGCCTCCGTGACACTGCCCCGTCTTGCGGCCACGAAGCCACAGTTGGTCCCGCCTCCCAGACTCAGCGCGCGCGGTTCGATGACCTGCTCGAGCAGTGGGTCGATGAACCGATCCTGCAACTCGATCGACGGCGGCGCCTGCCAGGTCAGTTCGTAATCGAAGCCAAGGGTCTGGAACTCGCCGATGCGCAGCTTCTTGCGAAGCCGCCGAGAGCGCGTGCGCTTCGGTGGCGGCAGCACGATCAACTCAGTCATGACCACTCCAGTTGGTGCCCTGCATCACCGATGGGTGCTCGCCCAGGGGCCCTGCACAGGAGGTGGATTCAGTATCGAATTCATACAGGTGAAGTGCGTTAAGTTGTTGATTTCATTGATGTTTATGATGCATCTTGCCTCGAATCGTGGCGCCCGTCGAGTGTGTGCAAGCCTCACGTGCCTGCGAAGGAGGCACCTCCGCACAGCCGTGCCGCCAGACATCAAGTCCTCGGAGTCCCCATGCAGATCAAAGATGTGCGCCCAGCGTCCTTCGTCAAGCAGATCCGGTGCGATCGCTGTGCCCGCCTCGCTGAGGTCGGCGATGCTGAGCTGGAGTTTCACGAGTTCGTCAGCATCGACCTGAAGGCCGGCTACACCTCCATCTTTGGCGATGGCAACCACGTCCAGGTCGACCTGTGCCAGCACTGTCTCAAGGACGTGCTCGGACGATGGCTGCGGATCGACGACCCGAGGGTCAAGAGCCTGCGTCAGTTCGACCCGGATCGGCATGGCGGCGAGTTTCCGAGTGCTGCGGATGCGTCGCTGCAGGAGCAGGACGATGTGCAGGTTCAAGGGCGCATGCCACTCAACGTGCCGTCAGCGCTCCATCAGCGGTTGGTCTCGCTCCAAGCCTTCTTCGGCCACAGCGTTCGGCTGTACTTCGCGCCGCTGACCGGCGCCGTGAGGGGCATCCGCTGGGAGTACCGACGACTCGAGTGGGCCGAAAGGCAACGCCTGCGGCGCCAGGCCGAGTTCGAGCGGCGCAGACGAGAGGCCATCAAGCGCTCTATCGCGGCGGGCGACTGGATCCCGGCCGAAGAAGTCGTCGAAAAGTTGAGAGCCAAAGTCGATGCAGCTCGAGCGCGCCGAGTCATAGGAATGCTGCGCGGGAAATTGGATGTGCCAGCAGACTTTGATGACCCACTGCCCGAGGAGGTGCTTCAGGACTTCGAAGGGCGCTTGACGACCGATACCAGGCTGACCGTGGCGACGCGTACCAAGGACGACGATTCGGGCTTTGTTGAGGCGCTGCTGAACGAAGCGATCGAGCTGGCCGCCAATGGGGAGCCTGAGCTCGCCAAACGGGTGCTGCGCGACTTGGTCGTCGGAACCAAGCGTTGAGCGGTCCTTTACCGTTCAGGGGAGAAGTGATGATTGACCTTGCCCGACATCTCGCCGTCGTTTGCGTGATGGGCCTCGGCATGGCGGCGCCAGCATGGGCGGACGAGCCGCTGCACGGTCAGGTCATTGGCGTCGTCGGAGGCGACGTCATCACGCTGGTCGACGCCCGGCAGCGTGAACACCAGTTACGGCTTGCCTTCATCGACCCGCCCGTGCCGGGTCAGCCCTACGCCGATGAAGCGCAATCAGCCCTGTCTGCCATGGTGCTCGGCCGACAGGTGACGGCACAGATTCGCGGTAGGGACCAAGACGGCATCGCAGCGGTCGAGGTGGTCGAGCCGCATGGCCACGTCGTGAACCTCGAACTGGTTCGCCGCGGCCTGGCCTGGCGCGACTATTTCGATGCGCAGAAACAGCCCGACCGCGAGCAGTACAAGGCCGCCCTGTCCGAAGCTCAGCAGGCGCGACACGGCCTGTGGTCGCAGGATCGCGTGGAGGCTCCTCGGGACTTTCGGGCGCGCGTCAGTCAGCACCTGCGCTGGTGGCTATACGCAGTTGCTGGTCTGGCTGGCTTCACCTTACTGGGGCTCGTCTTCTCCGTCTATGACAAGCAGATCCCGGCCTGGCTCGAACGGCAGGATCAGATCACCAAGGAATCGGCTGAGGCCTACCGCTAGGCGCGCATGCAGGCTGAGGAAGAGCAAGCAGAGCGGGACCGGGCGCGGGAGATCGCCAATCAGGAGATGGACAGACTGGCTGCCGAGCGCCGGCGTCGAAAGCGCACGTAGCGCCCGCCTACTTCCCTTGTTCGGTCGCCGTAGTCAGGCTCTCACCGACTCGAGGCCACGCCCTGTTGAGGGCATCCAAGCCAACGTCCAAGGCCTTGCGCCAAGCCGGGCCGCGTGCACGCGTCGAGGCGACCATCTCGACGATGGTGTCGGGATCGCGCTGCACGAAGTAGTCGATCAGCGCCGCAGCCTGAGCGATGTCCTTCTTGGTCTTGGATCGGCTGTCTCCGGTGCGCTCAGCGGCCACGAGCAGCTTGCCCACGGCGTAGGCGGCCGGCGCCGGCAGGTTGACGACGATGGCCGAAGTACTGCCGAGCAGGGCTGCGGGGATGGGGGCCTCAAGCGCCAGCTCCATGAAGCGCAGCGGCTGCAGGGTCACGTTCAACGCCCGGCATTCGACCGGCTCGTCACCGGTGCGAGTCCGGGATGTCAGCCAGTCCAGATCGAAGTCCGGCTCGTCCGGCTTGACGTAGCGTGTTCCAGAGTTCACCGGCACAAAGCCCATCTGCAGGGACTCGATCGCCGAGTGTGCATCGACGCGGGCGTTAGGCGCCACGGCCAGTGAGAGGTTTTTGCCCGCGTGGGCGAAGTCAAGGTCGACTGTCTGGCCAGGATCACCCCAAAGCACGCCCAAGACGTTCTGGTAGGCCAGGAAGGCGTGCGTGCCCACCACGAGGGCGCCGGCCGAGAACACGCCGTGATCGGCGAGGCGCTTCAGTACGCGGAAATGCTTCGGCGCGACGGTGTAGCAGCCCAAGGCTGCAGCTGCGTTGGACAGCTTGCGCAAGTGTGCCTGGTTCGCAACCGCCGTCTCGTCGTGAGCGGCTTCGATGAGCGCGCGAGTTGCCTCGTCATCCGGACCGACATAGATCTGCTCTAGGCCGGCCGGCCCCTTGCGCTGGTAGTAGTGGTACCGCTTGCCGTGAACCAGCTTCGACGCGAAGCCGCCTGGAAGGTCGGCGGGCGATCGATTGAGCTGCGCCATCCGGGCTGCCGAGAGCACGGAGGAGTAGGCGGCCTGAGCTGCCAGGCTGTTGTCGACAAACATTTTTCTATACTACCTTTATTCCATAGGTAGTACATCAAATTCTGACCACAGTGTTAGAAGTCCGTCGAAGCCGACGGGACCGCTTCAGACGACCTCCAAGACTGCGCTCCGGTCGCCGTTGCCACATTGCTGCTCTTGGTCGCTGGGCTGGGTGCGGTCTAGCACGCCGGCTTCCCCAGTCCAGCCGAGAACCTAGGCGCGAAGAGGATTGACCTGACCGCCCGGCTGGTCAAGCCCCCACTGACCCGCTGCGCTGTTGGCGCCGATCTAAATTTGACCCACGGGGATGCGGACAAAAACTTGGACTGGTTATGCCGCGATGCCCAAGCGCCGACG
>APMI01007672.1_pt1 | contig 11295 bp, 14 predicted proteins | sample 667938 | NCBI WGS metagenome assembly APMI01 (sample SAMN01084076, study PRJNA167559) | wastewater metagenome | biome: Wastewater | place: Denmark: Ejby Moelle, Odense | collected 2011-11-28 | reverse complement strand
TCATCGGGGCGAGTTTGTCCTTGACCTTCGCTGCTCGCGGCTTGGCAGGCGCTTTGCGCGGTGTTTTGGGTTTTTCCGTGGTCATGGCTGTCCTCGATGTGTCGTCGATTGTCTCGGCGGGCGAATTTCGCGAACCGAAAATTATATTACGAATCCGATACTTTTGCTCGTACGCGGAGCTTCTGTTTGTGCAGTAGTAATTCTGCGAGCTGTCTTCGTTCGACGGGAGTGAGCCCGCTTTCCCGCTCGCGGGCCGTCAGAGCGTCGATTTGCCGGCTGATTGCGTCGGCTTCCAGCTTGTTGAGTGTGTCGTTGAACAAGGGTTCAATCTGCGCGTCGTCGAAGGCCGAGTCGGCCAGCTGGCCGGCCATGCGGGCAAGCAGATCGGCGTGGGGGGTGTCCCGGTAGTGCTCAAGCAGGGCGCCGACGCCCTGAGTTGGCAGGTCGCCGACGCTCATGGCGTCGGTGATGGCGATTAGTGCACGGCCTTCCGGGCTATGGTCGGACAGCAAGTCGATAGGCAGGCGGGCGGCCCACATCGGATGCTGCACGACCAGCTTGAGCAGCGTTTCGAGTGCAGTTTGCGGCGTCTGGCGTGGCGTCATGCGCGGGAAATCGTAACCTTGCCGGCGTTTGCCGCGGAAGGGGCGATCACCGCCACCGTTGTTGCCGCCGAAGCCGCGCTTGAAGCTGCCGTCAAAGTTGTTGCCATCATCGAAGCGGGGTGGCGGCGCAGATGCCTGCTTGAGGCCGAAAGCCTGCTCGACTTCGGCCTGCGTGAATCCGGCGGCTTCGGCGAGCATCTTGATTACTTGCAGGCGCAGCAGCGGCGCGCCGATGCGGGTGACCAGCGGCTTGGCTTCGTGGACCAGTCTGGCGCAGCCTTCGGCAGTGCCAAGGTCGATTTCCTTCTTCATTTCGGCGAGGAGGAAGTCAGCCAGTGGCTGGGCGCGCCCCATGGCGGTGCGGAAGGCGTCGGCGCCTTCGGCGCGCACGAAGCTGTCCGGGTCGTGTTCTTCGGGCAAAAACAGAAAGCTGACGGTCTTGTTGTCCGCCAGGTGTTCGAGACTGACTTCCAGGGCGCGTCCGGCGGCGCGGCGACCGGCGGCATCGCCGTCAAAGCAGAACACTACCTTGTCGGTGAGGCGCAGGAGTTTCTGCATGTGGTGCGGCGTGGCGGCGGTGCCGAGGGTGGCGACGGCATTGCAGACTCCGAACTGGGCCAGGCCGACCACGTCCATGTAGCCTTCGACCACCAGTACGCACTCCTGGTCGCGAACAGCCTGGCGGGCCTGGACGAGACCATAGAGCTCTCGCCCCTTCTCGAAAAGCGGGGTTTCGGGCGAGTTGAGGTACTTGGGTTCGCCCTTGCCGAGGACCCGGCCACCGAAGCCGATTACGTTGCCGCGCTGGTCCTGGATCGGGAACATGATGCGGTCGCGAAAGCGGTCGTAGCGGCGGTTCTGTTCATTCTCGAGCACCAGACCACATTCGAGCAGGGTGGCCGCGCTGTAGTCGGAAAAGGCGCCCTGCAGGGCCTGCCAGCCTTCTGGTGCGTAACCGAGGCCATAGCGGGCGGCAATCTCGCCGGTCAGGCCGCGCTGCTTGAGGTAGTCGATGGCGACAGGGCTGCGCTTGAGCTGCTCTTTGTAGAAGCGGGCAGCCTGGGACATGACTTCGGTGAGTGACTGGTCTCGCTCCCGGTCGTGATTCGGCGTGAAGTCGTCCTGTGGGACTTCCATGCCGATCGTACCGGCGAGTTCCTTCACGGCATCGATAAAGCCGAGGCCGTTGTATTCCATCAGGAAGCTGATCGCACTGCCGTGCACGCCGCAGCCAAAGCAGTGATAAAACTGCTTGGTCGGGCTCACCGAGAACGAGGCTGACTTTTCGCCGTGGAAAGGGCAGCAGGCAAAGTAATTTGCTCCGCCTTTCTTGAGCGGCAGGTAGCGCTCGATAACCTCGACGATGTCGACGCGGGCGAGAAGATCCTGGATGAAGGATTGCGGAATCATGGTGTCCGGTCGGCGCACAGTGGCGCCGTCCTCATGAATCCTAGTTGCCGAGTCGTGATTTCACCAGCTTCGAAACGTCGGCCATGTCAGCCTTGCCGGCTAGTTGCGGCTTGAGGACGGCCATCAGTTTTCCCATGTCGGCCGGGCTGCTGACGCCCGTGGTCTTGATGGCTTCGTCAACAATGGCCGAAACCTGTTCGTCGCTCAGGCCGGCGGGCTTGTAAGCCGTCAGCACCTCGATTTCAAATCGCTCGGCGCTGGCCAGATCAAAGCGCTGGGCGCCTTCGTACTGAGCGACGGAATCCCTGCGCTGTTTGAGCATCTTGTCCAAGACGGTGATCACGGCGGCGTCATCGAGCTCGATGCGCTCGTCCACTTCTCTTTGCTTGATGGCGGCGAGGAGCAGGCGCACGGCGGACAGGCGAGCTGTGTCCTTGGCGCGCATGGCGGCCTTCATGTCGTCGTTGATCCGGACTTTCAGGGACATGGCTGGGGTGTTCCTTGCATGTGAGCTTCTGCAGGCGGCCTTGCCGAGTATGATTCGAAGGCCTGATGCATGGCGCAACGGAAAAGCACAAACGCCACGCGCCCGCGCAAAGTGCGCGTATCGCGTGGCGATCGGGAAGCGTGTACTTGGTGCTGCTTAGTACATCTTCGGCGGCAGGGTCTGGCTGCGCAGGCGCTTGTGATGGCGCTTGACGGCAGCAGCCAGCTTGCGCTTGCGCTCGGCAGTCGGCTTCTCGTAGAACTCGCGTGAACGGAGCTCGGGCAGCAGGCCCACTTTTTCAATGGTGCGCTTAAAGCGACGGATGGCAACTTCAAACGGCTCGTTTTCTTTGACGCGAATACCCGGCATGCGTGCTTCCTCGAAAATTCTTTAGACGGAAAAACGACGAGTATAAACAAGTCGTTTCGGTCTACCAAGTCCACTTTTCACTTTGTTGTCCGCTCCGGAGTAAAATCTTTGTTTTTTTCTGTCAGGCCGATCATGCGCGTTCTGGGTATCGAATCATCCTGCGACGAGACCGGCGTAGCCATCTACGACACGGACAAGGGGCTTCTGGCTCATCGTCTCCACTCCCAGATTGATCTGCATGCGGCCTATGGCGGCGTGGTGCCGGAGTTGGCGTCCCGCGATCATATCCGCCGCTTGCCCTTGCTTCTGCGGGAGACCCTGGAGGTGACGGGGTTGGCGATGGGCGACATCGATGCGATTGCCTATACGGCGGGACCGGGGTTGGCCGGTGCGCTGCTGGTTGGCTCAAGTGTGGCAGAGGCGCTGGGTGTGGCGCTGGGTGTGCCGGTGTTGCCGGTGCACCACCTGGAAGGCCATCTTCTGTCGCCGCTGCTATCGGCTACGCCGCCGAGCTTTCCCTTTGTAGCACTGCTGGTCTCCGGAGGTCACACGCAGTTGATGCGAGTGGCCGGGGTGGGCGATTACACGCTGCTCGGGGAAACAGTCGACGATGCTGCTGGTGAAGCCTTCGACAAGACCGCCAAACTGCTCGGGTTGCCGTATCCCGGTGGACCGGCCCTCGCAAGGCTTGCGCTGGAGGGTACGCCGGGGCGTTTCAAGTTGCCGCGCCCGATGCTTCACAGCAAAGATTTCGATTTCAGCTTCAGTGGCTTGAAAACGGCTGTGCTGACGGCGGCTTCTGCGCCGGACTTTTGCCCCGCCGACCGGGCAGATCTGGCTGCAGAGTTTCAGGCAGCAGCAGTGGATGTGCTGGTCGCCAAATCGATGGCGGCGTTGAAGCGCACGGGTTTGAAGCAACTGGTGGTGGCGGGCGGCGTTGGCGCAAACCTGACGTTGCGCGCTGAACTGGATTCGGCTGCCGGGAAACGCAAGGCCTCGGTCTTTTATCCGGAGCTGGAACTGTGTACTGACAACGGGGCGATGATTGCCTTTGCCGGCGCGCTCCGCTTTATTGCCGGAGAGCGAGGCGCCGGTGCGCACGGCCGCTTTGCCGTGCGGCCGCGCTGGAGCCTGCAGGAAATCACGCCGCCGCAAGCGGGCGCGGCCTGAGCGGCCTCAGCTCTGTTCTTTCTTGCTGCCGATGCGGCTTTCCCCGCCCGCGAGAAGGCGCTTTATGTTGTCCTTGTGGCGCCACAAAAGCAGCCCTGACATGGTGCTGATGGAGAGTACCCAGTTCGCGTCCAGTCCGAAAAGGAAGGCCAGCCCCGGTGAGGCCAGCGCAGCACAAAGGGCGGCGAGGGATGAATAGCGCAGGGTGAAGGCTACGCCCAGCCAGACGCCCAGGACGGAGAGGCCGAGCCACCCACTGGCGCCCAGCAGGACGCCGGCGGCCGTGGCGACGCCCTTTCCGCCGCGGAAGGCAAGGAAGACAGGAAACAGATGACCAAGGAAGGCGGCCAGGCCGGCCGCGGGTGCAGCCATGCTGCCTAGGCCCAGGTTTGGTGCAAAGGTCTGGGCTAGCATGACGGCCAGCCAGCCCTTGAGTCCGTCGCCGAGCAGGGTAAGGACTGCGGCCAGTTTGTTGCCGCTACGTAGAACATTGGTGGCGCCGGGGTTGCCAGAGCCATAGCTGCGTGGGTCGGCCATGCCGAAAATGCGGCTGACGACGACGGCAAAGGATACTGAGCCGATCAGATAGGCGGCGACAAGCAGAAGCGCGAGTTGCATGTTTTTTTTGATGCACGAGCTAGAATGGGCGCGATTTTAGCCGGGACAGACGATGGATTTCATTTTTATTGAGGCGTTGCGGGTCAAGGCCCGGGTCGGCATCTATCCGCGGGAGCGGGTGACAGAGCAGACGCTGGAATTGAACCTGACTTTCGGCGTGCCCGATGCGGCGGCCGAGCACGACGACATTGATGACACAATTGATTACGCCAAGGTGATTGCGCGTATCCGTGAGGAGCTCGGCGTTCACCAATTCAACCTGATTGAAACCCTTGGCGAATTCATCGTCAAATTGCTGTTTGATGAATTTGGTGCGCCATGGGTGAAGCTCGCCATTGCGAAGATTGGCGTGATGAAAGACGTCCGGCGTGTCGGTGTGTTTATCGAGCGGGGACGAAATGGCGCCGAGCCGCCCGAACATCCGCCCACCGCAGGCCTGCCACGTTGAGGCTGGTCGGCCTGCGGAGTTGAGCTTCAGGCTGCTAGGGCTGTTTCGGCGCGCAGATCGTCGAGCGGCTTGCCCAGGGCCAGCCAGTCGATAACCCACTGGGGCTTGCGGCCGTGGCCGGTCCAGCCAATGGCGGGGTTTTCCGGGTGACGGAACTTGATTACCGAGGCGGGCTTGGCGGCCTTTTTGGGTGCCGGCTTGGTTGAAGCCTTTTTCGGCGCTACGGCCGGCTTTTCGGCAGCTTCCTGGCCGAGTACTTCGTTCAGACTCATGCCGTGCTCGGCGGCGAGCTTTTGCATGCGCTTCAGCAGATCCTTCTTGGCGGTGTCGGAGCGGCGCCGAATCTCCGCTTCGACTTTGGTCTGGAGGCGACGCAATTCGGTAAGGGAAAGGGTGGAGATATCCATGGCGCTGTTTTCCTTCGGCTTCTAGCTTTTTGATCAGTTGATGTAGGACGTGCTGTGAATCAGGCGGTTTTCCCCGGCCTTTATTCTGCCAATTATTCTGCCACTATTAGCCGAAGATTTGGCAAGTCTTTTTATTTCAATTCATTCCAGAGCCACGCTTACCAGTCCGGGGTGGAGCATCTGCAGGATGTCATGTGGGTGAACGCCGACAAGGAATCCCCTTTTGCCTCCGTTGATATAAATGAGCGGGAGTTCAAGAATGCTGCGCTCCATGAATACCGGAAGGGCCTTTTTTGTGCCGAATGGGGAGGTTCCGCCGACCATATAGCCCGTGTGGCGCTGGGCTACCGCCGGGTCGCAGGGGCTGATGTGCTTGTGCCCGGTCTGGCGTGCGAGTTCTTTGGTGGAAACCTTGCGGTCGCCGTGCATCAATACAATCAAGGGGCTGCGGATTTCGTCCTCCATGACAAGCGTTTTTATGACTGCATGTTCAGAGATATTGAGTTCGCGCGATGATACTTTGGTTCCACCGCGTTCTTCGTAGGCATAGAGGTGGCTTGAAAAGGCTGCCTTGTGCTGGCGAAGGAAACGGGTGGCGGGGGTTTCGGGGGCGTGCAGGTCTGGACGGGACATGTTCGATAAGACTTTGTGAAATACAAAGGGTTCAGGAGTGGGGCGGGCAGGCCGGCCTTTGAGGACAATGGTTCATTTCGCGAGCACCCCTTCATGGCGCAATAACCAGCGCTTTGCGTTGATCAGAAAGCCGCCGTCGTCATGGGCGAAGCCGCCGATTCCCGTCGCGGCGACAACCCGGTGACAGGGCACGATGAGGGGAAAGGGATTGTCGCCACAGGCTTGGCCGACCGCACGTGCTGCGCTATTTGCCGCATTGGCAAGATTCCCGTAGGTTCGGGTTTCGCCTCGCGGAATTGCTGCGATGGCAGCCCAGATGCGCTTGCGGAACGGGCTTCCACAAGCTGCCAGGGGTAGTGCAAATGGCACGTCCGGGTCGGCCAGGTAGCGTTCCAGTTGCGCAACCGATTTTGCTGACAGGGCATTTTCCGGCGAAACCAGCACGTGATCGGGCGGGAGAAACACGATTTGCTGTACGTATTCCGCCTGTGTCACGATTCCCATTCGGCCGAATGGGGCAGGCATTACTGCGGCGTAATGGTAGCAATCTACGGCTTTGGCTGCATGTGTCGGCATGCGGGGATTCTGCACCCGCCAAAGCCTCTCCGGCAAGGGAGTCAGGCTTTTCCGAGCAGGGCGTTTTTCAGATCCTGGTCGGCAGGTTTGTCGCCCAGCCAGATACGCAGAAGCGCTTGAAAGAAATCTTCGCCGGGAATGTCCTTGCTCCGGATTTCATTTCCGACTGATAGGCGGGTGCCACTCGCGGGCAGCCACTCGAGGCGAATCTCACTGCCCTTGGGAGCAGATTTCAGGCTCAACAAGGCAGTGCGGAAATCGTCAATGCGCGTTTGCAGTTTGCTGAACTCGGCGTCGCCATGATTCTTTTTCAGGCCGTCGACGAGGGCGTCTGCGAATTGCTCAGCGCTCAGATCACGCAGGGTAACGATCTGGATGCGTTTGGGGCCGCTGGTGCCGGCGATGGCATCGGTATTGCCGGCGTGCTTCGGCAGGTAAAGACCGATGGCGTAAATCCTGAGCATGAAGCGGGTGCGCAGGCCACTGCCGTTCAAGATGAGTTCAGAGCCGGCAACACGGGCCTTTTCGTCGAAGTGCACGCCTGCCACGTCCGCCGCGTGAGCTGGCTGGGTAGTGATGAGTGCGGTGGCAATCAGGGCCCGGCGTAAATAGTGGTGCAGAGTGGATTTCATGGCTGTCTCCTTTATCGGTTTTGATGTGCAAACGCCCGTTCTTCGCGTTTTTACGCGATTTCGAACGGGCGTTTGAATCTTAACCGGGAAGGCTTGCAGCGGGGGGCTTTTTGTCAGCTGCGCACCTGGCCGTCGCCGAAGACGATCCATTTCTGGCTGGTGAGGCCTTCGAGGCCCACCGGGCCGCGGGCGTGAATCTTGTCGGTGGAAATGCCGATCTCGGCGCCGAGGCCGTATTCGAAGCCGTCGGCGAAGCGGGTGGATGCGTTGATCATTACCGAGGCGGAATCGACTTCGCGCAGGAAGCGCATTGCGCGCGTGTAGTTTTCGGTGACGATGGCCTCCGTGTGCTGCGACGAGTAGGTGTTGATGTGCGCAATGGCTTCGTCGAGACCGGAGACGATCCTGATGGAAATGATTGGCGCCAGGAACTCTTCGGACCAGTCTGATTCGGTGGCTTCCTTCAGTTGCGACGCGTCAATGCCGGCACTTCGCAGAATGGCCAGTGAAGCGGGACAGGCGCGCAACTCGACACCCTTACCGGTCAGCATAAGGCCGATGGCGGGCAACTGGGTCTGCGCAATGGTGGAGTCCACCACAAGGGATTCAGTCGTGTTGCACGTGCCATAGCGCTGGGTCTTGGCATTTTCGACGATGGCCAGTGCCTTGGCCGGGTCGGCGAATTCATCCACGTAAACGTGGCAGTTGCCGTCGAGATGCTTGATGACCGGCACGCGGGCCTCGCGGGAGATGCGTTCGATCAGCCCCTTGCCGCCGCGCGGAACGATCACATCCACGAATTCGGGCATGGTGATGAGCTCGCCAACGGCCGCGCGGTCGATGGTGTCTACAACCTGGATGGCTGCTTCGGGCAGGCCGGCGGCAGCCAGGCCGGCGCGCACGCATTCGGCGATGGCCTGATTGGAGTGCAGTGCTTCCTTCCCGCCACGCAGGATGGCTGCGTTGCCGGACTTCAGGCACAGGGCGGCAGCGTCGGCGGTGACGTTGGGGCGTGCTTCGTAGATGATGCCGATGACACCCAGCGGCACGCGCATCTTGCCGACGCTGATGCCCGATGGACGACGCTTGAGGTCCGTCATTTCGCCGACCGGGTCGGGCAGGGCAGCGACCTGTTCCAGGCCGACGGCCATGGCTTCGATGCCCTTCTCGGAGAGCGTGAGGCGGTCGATCATGGCCGGCTCGAGAGCATTGGCGCGGGCTTCGTCAAGGTCGCGCTGGTTGGCAGCGACGAGCGCGGATTTGCGGTTGCGGATCTCTGTGGCCATGGCCAGCAGGGCTTTGTTCTTGGCGTCGGTACTGGCCGCCGCCACGGCGCGGGAGGCGGCGCGGGCTTGGCGGCCGACGCTCTGCATGTAAGTCTTGATGTCCATCTCGTCTCGCTTTGCTTCGTTGGATGCGGCTTCAGTGCCGCGCCATTGGCTGGCTCGCCGCGCCGCGGGTGAGGCGCAGGCACAGTTGAAGGAACTCGTCCCACACATCACCACCGGCCAGGCCCTTGATCATCCGGTCTATTTTGGCGGCGTGCAAGATGGCTGTGCGCAACGTGCCGGAAGCAAGGCGCGGCAGGGCACGCTGGATGGCTTGCTTGCGGCGTTCGTCGAAGACCCGCTCGCCCTTCAGGAGGCCCTGCAGTGGCTGGCCCTCATCCATGCCCTGGCGCAGGTTGGCGAGGGTGCGGATTTCGCTCGCCAGTGCCCATAGCACCAGTGGCGGCGCTTCGCCTTCACCCTTGAGGCCTTCGAGGAGACGGGCGCAGCGCGCGGCGTCGCCTTCCAGAAGTGCGGTGCGCAGCTTGTCAACGTCGTAGCGGGCAACGTTGAGCACGGCGTCGCGTACCGCTTCAAGGGACAGTTCGCCGGCCTCGTGAAGTAATCCGAGCTTGAGGATTTCCTGGTGGGCTGCGAGGAGGTTGCCCTCGATGTGTTCGGCGATGAAGGCAAGCGCATCGGGCGTGGCCTTCTGCTGCTGGCGGGCCAGGCGTTGGGCGATCCAGTCGGGCAGGCGCTCGCGCTCCGGGGCGTTGAGTTCGACGACTACGCCCGCTTCGGCCAGGGCGACAAACCATGCGGCCTTGCGGGCAGCCCAGTCGAGTTCGGGCAGGCTGATCAGGGTGACAATGCCTTCGTCCAGATGGCGAACGTAACGCTGCAGGGCATCGCCACCGTCACGGCCGGGTTTGCCGTTGGGAATGCGCAGGTCGACCAGCTTGCTCTCACCGAACAGGGACAGGTTGCCGGCTGCAGACTGGAGCGTGTCCCAGCGAAAGCCCTGGCCGGCGACCAGCACTTCCCGTTCGGCGTAGCCCTGCTTGCGGGCGGCCGCACGCACGGCATCCCCCGCTTCTAGCACCAGCAGGGGTTCATTGCCGTGAAAGACGTAGAGCGGGGCGAGGGGTTTGGTGAGCTGGGCAGAAAGCTGCTCGGGGCGCAGGTTCACGGCTGAGGTTTGGCCGCGGGCATTTTGGCGGCGGCAAGGCGGCGCATCAACTGCTGGACCAGGTCGCCCTGCATGTCGCGGTAGAGCAGGATTTCTTCCTGCTCCTTGGCGAGCAGCTGCGAATCGTCGAAAGCCAGGTCGCGGCGCAGGAAAATCTCGCTGGGCCCCATGATTTCCTGGCCGCTCTTGTCGACGAGCCGGAAGGTGAAGCGCTGGCGGAGCTGATACTCCCGCACGCGGCCCTGGGTGTTGAGGGCCAGGATGGCCTTTTCCTTGGTGTCGGCGAGGACCTGGAGGCGCACCTCGGCGTCCTCGGCCTTGTCAGCGATCACCGTGGTGCTGCCGGCGCGGATCTGGCGACGGATTGCCGCAGCCAGATCGGAGTATTGGTACATGCCGAGGTAGATCGATTCGAAGGGCAGCGGACGCGGACCGCGCAGCTGGAAACCGCAGCCTGAAGCAAGCAGCGGCGCAGCGCAAAGGAGGAAGAGGGCCCGGCGACGGCCGGGTACGTTAAGCGGGCGGGTCATTTACGCGGTTCTTCCTTGAGGCGCTGGCGTTCTTTCTCGTAAGCGTCGTAGCCAGGAGGGGTAGGGTCACGGGCGACGTCGCGCCCTGGCTCGTATTGGCGGCGGGTGTTTTCGTCGCGCAGGCCTTCGTAAAAGCCCCTTGTGCTGCAGGCTGCAAGCAGTGTGGCGAGAATCAGGCAGATGACGAGACGCATGGCGCGACCTCCGGTTTGTTAGCAGACGATATTGACGAGGCGGCCGGGCACGACCACCACTTTTTTGGGGGCCTTGCCTTCCATGAACTTGACGGCTGCTTCGTGGGCGACGGCGGCGGCCTCGATGGCGTCCTTCGCAGCATCGGCCGGCACGCGCAGCGATCCGCGCAGCTTGCCATTGACCTGCAGCATCAGCTCGATTTCGTCCTGCACCAGGGCAGCGTCGAGCGGTTCAGGCCAGGCCGCGGCGAGGATGTCGTCGCCGTAACCGAGCTGCAGCCAAAGTGCATGGCTGATGTGCGGGGTCAGTGGCGACAGGACGCGCAGCAGGATGCCGAAGCATTCCTCGATCACTTCGGTAGCCAGGGCGCCCTGGCGTGGGGCCTTCTCAATGGCGTTGAGCATCTTCATCGTGGCCGAGGCCACGGTGTTGAACTGCTGCTTGCCCAGGTCGTAATTGGCCTGCTTCAGGAGCAGATGGATCTCGCGGCGGAAGGCGGCGAGTTCTTCGGGTAGCTTGGTGCCGGCGAGGCTGCGGGCGGCGCCGATCTGCGGGCGAATCTCGGTGGCGAACAGGTGGCCGAAGCTCCACACGCGGCGCAGGAATCGGTAGGCGCCTTCGACGCCAGCGTCGGACCATTCCAGGGTCTGTTCCGGCGGGGCGGCGAACATCATGAAGAAGCGCGCAGTGTCGGCACCGTATTGCTCAATGAGCGATTGCGGGTCCACGCCGTTGTTCTTCGACTTGGACATGGTGGT
>APMI01033330.1_pt1 | contig 11298 bp, 9 predicted proteins | sample 667938 | NCBI WGS metagenome assembly APMI01 (sample SAMN01084076, study PRJNA167559) | wastewater metagenome | biome: Wastewater | place: Denmark: Ejby Moelle, Odense | collected 2011-11-28 | reverse complement strand
GGCCCCCCCGCCCGCCCGAGCCGCCAGTCGCGCGGCAGGTTCGGCTCGATCGCCAGTGCGGTGGCGACCCCGGCCATGGCGACGCCGCTGTCGATCACCTGCTCGGCGACCTCGCGGCGGCGGATGCCCCCGGTCACCATCAGCGGCATCGCCGCCGCCGTCGCGATATCGCGCGCGAATTCAAGGAAATAGGCCTCGCGGGCGAGCGTTCGCTCGTCGCGCGACGCGCCCATCATCGCCGGCGCCTCATAGCTGCCGCCCGAAAGCTCGACGAGATCGACCCCCAGCGGGGCGAGCAGCGCGACCACCGCCCGCGCATCCTCCGGCGAGAAACCGCCGCGCTGAAAATCGGCCGAGTTGAGTTTGACCGACACGGCAAACCCCGGCGCCACCGCGGCGCGAATGCCGGCCACCACATCGACCAGCAGGCGCGCGCGATTCTCGAGGCTTCCGCCCCAGCGATCGTCCCGCTGGTTGGTCAGCGGCGAGAGGAACTGGCTGAGCAGATAGCCGTGCGCGGCATGCACCTCGACCCCGGTGAAGCCGGCGCGCTCGGCCAGCCGCGCGGTCTCGACGAAACGCCGCTCGACCTCGGCGATATCGGCCGCGGTCATCGCGCGCGGCCGTGGGAACAGCTTGGACTGCGCGCCGAGATCGATCGCCACCGGCGACGGCGCCAGCGTCTCCTGCCCCAGACTCGCCGGCATCTGGCGGCCGGGGTGGTTGATCTGCATCCACACCTGCCCGCCGCCCGCGCGCGCCGCCTCGGCCCAGGCCGTGAAGCGATCGAGATGGCGATCGTCCTCCAGCACCACCCCGCCCGGCCCGGTCATCGCACGGGCATCGATCATCACATTGCCGGTGATGATCAGCCCGGCCTCGCCCGCGGCCCAGGCGCGATACAGGCGGATCAACGCATCCGACGGCGCATGATCGCCGTCGGCCATATTCTCTTCCATCGCCGCCTTGGCGATGCGGTTGGGAATGACGGCGCCATTGGGGAGCGCCAGCGGTGAAAACAGCGACATGGTTCGACTCCAACGAAAGGATTGGACACCGTGTAACCTTTAAGTTAACTTTAAGGTCAAGCCGCAAATTTGCATGGACGGATGACGCCGTGAAGATCGGGGATTTGGCGAAGCGCAGCGGGCTCACCCCGTCGCGCATCCGCTTTTACGAGAGCATCGGATTGTTGCGGACGGTCGAGCGCCGGCCCAACGGCTATCGCATCTATCCGGCGGAAGCGGTGCTCGTGCTCGATCTGATCGCCAGCGCGCAAAAGGCCGGGTTCAGCCTCGACGAAATCCGCACCCTGCTCCCCACCGATCTCCAGCGCTGGGAGCATGATGCGTTGATTGGGGCGCTCCGACGCAAGGTAGCCGATATCGAGGCGCTGGAGGCGCGGCTGGCGCAGAGCAAGGCGCATCTCGCCGCGGTGATCGCGGATATCGAGGCCAAGCCCGATGACGTCAATTGCGCCGACAATGCCAAGCGTGTGCTGTCGCGGCTGCTCGATCAGGGCGCCGACCGGCCGGAGATGGCAGCCGAAGATGTCCGCCTGCTCGACAAAGCCGACCGGCGGCAGCGGGTCGGCTCACGCAAACCGGTGCGGGCAATCGCTTAGGGCTGATCCACCGAGCGCCACCCTGCCCTGGAGCCGGGGTGACGTTAGCGCTTCCTGCTAGACCGGCGAACCGACGCCCTGCACCCCCGCCTTGCCGATGGCCCGATCGGCGGCAAGCGGCGCCTGCGCGTGGCGGAGCGTCACCGGGATCGATTTATAGGAGGGCGTCAGGCTCTGCGGATCATGATCCTCAAGCGCGACCAGCGGCTGCGTCTCGGGGTAATAAGCCGCACAACACCCGTCGGGCAGCGGATAAGAGACAAGTGTCAGCCGCTGCACGACGCGATCGGCGTGCGCAAAGCGGAGCGCGGTGCTGACATCGACCACATCGCCCTCCTCGAACCCCAGCCGCGCCAGTTCATTGGGGCTGACGAACAGGATGTCGCGCCGGCCAAACACCCCGCGATAGCGATCGTCGAGCCCGTAGACGGTAGTGTTATATTGATCGTGCGAGCGCAGCGTCGTCAGCCGCAGCACATCCGGCTCGGTGACCGTCTCGTCCTCCTCGACGCCGGGCGTGGTGATGAAATTGGCCTTGCCGGTCGCGGTTTTCCACTCGCGCTGCGCGGCTGAATTGACGAGCTGAAACCCGCCGGGGTGGCAGATCCGCCGGTTGTAATCGGCGAACGCCGGGAACACCGCCTCGATCAGATCGCGGATGCGGTCATAATCGGCGACCAGCCCTTCCCAGTCGATCGCGCCCTTGCCGCGCAACGTCGCCTGCGCGATGCGTGCGACGATCCACGGTTCGGAGCGGACATTGTCCCCCGGCGGCTTGAGAAAGCCGCGCGAGGCATGAACCATCGACATCGAATCCTCGACCGTCACCGCCTGCGGGCCATCGGCCTGAATATCGAGATCGGTCCGCCCGAGGCACGGCAGGATGAACCTTTTGCCGGCTTTCAGCAGATGCGTGCGGTTGAGCTTGGTGGTGATATGCACCGCAAGATCGAGCTGCGCGAACCCCTCCGCACAAGCCTTGGGGTCCGAACAGGCGATCGCGAGATTGCCCCCGAGGCAGATGATCGCCTTCGCCTCGCCCGCACGCATCGCGGCGATACTGTCGACCACCGAATGACCATGCGCACGCGGCGGATCGAACCCGAACACCGCCTGCATCCGATCGAGAAACGCTGGATCGGGCCGCTCCCAGATCCCGACCGTGCGATCGCCCTGAACATTGCTATGCCCGCGCAACGGGCAGATGCCGGCGCCGGGTCGCCCGATATTACCCTTGAGCAGCAGCAGGTTCGCCAGCAATTGCACATTCTGCGTGCCGGTGCGGTGCTGGGTGATCCCCATCCCGTAACAGACGATCGTCGATCGCGCAGAAGCATAAGCCGTGGCGACGCCCTCAAGATCGGCCCGTGAAAGCCCGCTCATCTGCTCGATCGCCGCCCAGTCGGTCGCGGCGAGATCAGCGAGGAAGGCGTCGAAACCGTGGGTGTGTTCGGCGATGAACGCGTGATCGAGCACCGGCGCTGCGCCCGCGACGCGCGCCGCCTCGTCCAGCGCCACCAACGCTTTGCAGATGCCCTTGATCGCCGCGGCATCGCCGCCGACCTTCACCTGCAGGATATCGGCGATCGGCGTTGCCGACAGCGTCGCCATCTCGACCGGCGATTGCGGCGAGGCGAAGCGCTCCAGCGACCGCTCACGCAGCGGATTGAACGCGATGATCCGCGCCCCGCGCCGCACGACATCGCGCAACGTCGCCATCATCCGCGGGTGATTGGTGCCGGGATTGTGGCCGAACGACAGGATCAGATCGGTGTGGTCGAAATCCTCGAGGCTGACCGTGCCCTTGCCGATCCCGATCGATTGCGGCAGCCCGACCGAGGTCGCCTCGTGGCACATGTTCGAGCAATCGGGGAAATTGTTGGTCCCGAACAACCGGACGAACAGCTGGTAGAGAAATGCCGCCTCGTTGGACGCGCGCCCGGAGGTGTAGAATTCGGCGCGATCGGGATGGTCGAGCGCGTTGAGCCCCGCCGCAATCTCGCCGATCGCCTCGCCCCAGCCGACCGGTTCGAAATGATCGGTATCGGGATTGTAGCGCAACGGATCGGTCAGCCGCCCCTGATCCTCCAGCCAATGATCGGATTGCGCCCATAGGTCGCTGACTGTGTGCGCAGCGAAGAAATCCGGGCCGATCCGGCGGGAGGTCGATTCCCACGCTACTGCCTTGGCGCCATTCTCGCAGAATTCGAACGCCGAGGTATGGTCGGGATCGGGCCAGGCGCAGCTCGGGCAATCGAACCCCTCGGGCTTGTTCTGGCGCCATAGGGCGAGGCCGCCGCGCTCGCTCGCCTGGCTTTCCTTCAGCGCCACCGCCACCGCGCGGAGCGCGCCCCAGCCGCCTGCGGGGCCATGATAGTCGCGGATTCCTTCAGGGCGCTTCTTCGCCATCACCAAGCCTCAGATCAGCCCCCCAAGTCCATAATATCAAATGATATCGTCATTCAACCGAGGCGGCCGCAAGATAGCGATCGAATTCCTCGTCGCTGATCGTATCGCGCACCACCAGCACGCTGCACGGGACGTTATCGACGATATACCCCCCGTTCACGCCCGACCACCAGCGATCGAGAAACGATTGCCGCCGGTGCCCCAGCACGATGAGATCGATCCCGAGCGGCCCGACGCGTTCGGAAATCAGCCGCACCGGCTCCCCGCGCAGCAATTCCCCGGTCGATTTCACGCCCAATTGCCGCAACCGCGAAAGGCCGAGTTCGAGCAATTCCCGGCTGCGCGCCGAACGCTCCACCACGCAATGGCTTTCGGCAATCCGCGTCGAGGCGGTCTCCGGATCGATGACCAGCAGATGCGCGGTCGCGTCGAACCTTTTGGCAATCAGCGCGCCTTCACGAAGCGCGACCAGACTTTCCCGTGTTCCGTCGCTTGCCAGCAAAAGATGTTTGTACAAATGCCGCCTCCCCCCATGTCAGGGCCACGCAACAAGACGTGGCGCCATTACCCCGGACTCATGGGAAAGCAGAGAATCAGCTCGCAGCAACATTCTCAATGCCCTCAAAGGGTTATATCAAGATCTCGCCGCGATGATCGAGCGGCTTCGAATATCACGCAAAAGGTCGCACGCGGCCACGGCGAAGACAAGCGCCATGAAATCAACCATGTGCCTATGCGGGAATGAACGCGCCAAGCATCGCCAGAAAGCGATCCGCCCCTTCGCGTCGCCCGTCGCGGGTTGCATCGACGACGAGCGCCACCGAGACATCCCAGCCCGCAACCGGCACGGACACCATCCCGTCGATACGCGGAAACCAGCCGAGATCGGGCGCACATTTGCCCATGCGCCGGCAGATCCGCGCCAATGCATCCGCATCGCTCTCCGGCATGGTCGAGATCGTCGCGCCGGATTGCGACAACGCATGCCCGACGCGCTCGGCGATCCGCACCCCGTGCGATCGATCGAGCATGCCGATATCGACCCCGGCGAGCATCGCAGGGACGAGCGTCGCATGTGCGGCAAGCGGATGACCGGCCGGTACCCAGAGCCGCACCTGCCGCCGGCCGATGATCCAGCGCTCGGGCTCGGCGGGTCGCACCGGCGCGCCGGGATCGTCGTCCGCGATGTCGAGCAGGATCGCGCAGTCGATCGCCCCGTTCATCAGGTCGTCGCCAAGCTGCACCGGGGAGCGCCGCAACACGCGCAACGGCACATCGGGCGCCGACATGATGAACCCGTCGATCAGATCGTTCCGCTCCGGGATCAGCCCGGTGAAATGCGCGGTGCCGATCCGCAACTGATTGGTGCGGATCTCGCGCGCAGCGTTGATCGCCCAATCGGTTTCGGTGACCAGCCGCCGCGCGCGATCGATGAACAAATTGCCCTCGGTCGACAATTCGACCCGCCGGCTCGATCGCTGGAACAGCGGAAAGCCGAGCCGCCGCTCGAACTCGCGGATCAGCGCCGACAGCGCCGGCTGGCTCATGTTGAGCATCGCCGCGGCGCGGGTGAACGAGCGCGTTTCGGCGATCGCCAGAAAGGCGCGAAAGGGTCGGGCGTCGAGATCCATCGCGCGCAATCCATAACGAAAGCCGATTAATAACGGAAGAAAAGGCGATTGGACGCCGCGCGATCGAACGACGTAGAAATCGCATCATGGAGAGAGAAATGGCGAACCCGCTCGACTTTACCGGGCGAAACGTCCTGGTGATCGGCGGATCGAGCGGGATCGGCAACGGCATCGCCCATGCGTTTCGCGCGCGCGGGGCCAATGTCCATGTTTCGGGCACCCGCGCCTGCGCCGGTGACTATCGCGCCGATGAGGGGTCCGATCTGCAAGGGCTGGGCTATTCCTGCGTCGATGTCAGCGATCGCGCCGCGGTCGGCGAATGGCGCCTGCCCTTCGCGAAAATCCATGTTCTGGTGCAATCGCAGGGCACGGTGATTTATAAGCGCGGCGAATTCGAGATGCCCGGCTGGGATCATGTCGTCGCGGTCAATCTCGACAGCCTGATGCTGATCGCGGGCAAATGCCGCGAGGCGCTGTCGGCCGATGACGGCGGCGCGATGATCATCGTCAGCTCGATCTCGGGGCTGCAGGCCAATATCGGCAATCCGGCCTATAGCGCCTCCAAGGCGGGCGCGATCAGCCTCACCAAAGTGCTCGGCAAGGCGTGGGCGCGCGAGCGCATCCGGGTCAACGGCATCGCGCCGGGGCTGGTCGCGACCAAGCTCACCGCCGTCACCACCGAGCATCCCGACCGCATGGGAGCCGCGCTCGCCGCGATCCCGGCGGGGCGCGAGGGGACGGCCGCCGATATGGGCCATGCCGCTTTGTTCCTCGCCTCTCCGCTCGCGTCTTATGTGACCGGGCATACGCTCGTCGTCGACGGCGGCCTCAGCCTGGCCTGATCGCGCATGGCCGCCGAACTCAGCCACGATCGCGATGCCTGGCGCGAACTGATCGATCTCGATGCGCTCGCCGGCTGGATGGATGGGCAGGCGCTCGGCACGGGCGCCCCGATCCGCGCCGCGCAAACCCTCGGCGGCGGCACGCAGAACATCCTGCTGCGCTTCGAGCGCGACGGTCGCGGCTATGTGCTGCGCCGCCCGCCCCGCCGCCCGCGCCCGGAAAGCGACGAGGTGATGCGGCGCGAGATGAAGGTGCTGGCGGCGCTCGCCGGCACGCCCGTCCCCCACCCGCCGTTCATCGCCGGCGAGGGCGACCCGTCGGTGATGGGGACCGCCTTTTACCTGATGGAGCCGGTCGCAGGCTTCAACGCGACCGAAGAGCTCCCCGCTCTCCACGCGCGCGACCCCGCTATCCGGCGTCACATGGGTGAGGCGCTGGTCGACGGCATCGTCGCGCTGTCGCGGATCGACCCGGCGGCGGTCGGGCTCAATGATCTTGGCAAGCTCGACGGCTGGATCGAACGGCAGGTCGGGCGGTGGCGCGCGCAGCTCGACGGCTATGCCCAGTTCGACGGCTGGACCGGCTATGCCGCGCTTCCCGATGTCGACGCGATCTGCCGCTGGCTCGACGCGCACCGCCCGCAGGCGATGGTGCCGGGGCTGATCCACGGCGACTATCATCTCGCCAACGTGATGTTCCGCCACGATTCCCCGCAACTGGCGGCGATCGTCGACTGGGAATTGGCGAGCCGCGGCGATCCGCTGCTCGACCTCGGCTGGCTGACCGCGACATGGCGCGATCCGGCCGAGACGACGGCGATCGCTCCGGTCGATCCGTGGGACGGCTTCCCGGATATGGCCGCGATCGTCCGCCGCTATCTCGACGCGACGGGGCGGTCGGCGGCGGAGGCGCGCTGGTACAGCGTCCTCGCGCCGTTCAAGCTCGGCGCGATCCTCGAAGGGAGCCACGCCCGCGCCTGCGCCGGCCTCACCCCGAAACCAATCGGCGACCGGCTGCATGCGCATGCCGCGAGCCTGTTCGATCGCGCCTTGCGGCGCATCGAAAACCCGATCCTCTGACCGGAAAGATGGACATGAATTTCGAATATTCCGACAAGACCAGAGACCTGATCGCCAAGCTCGAGGCGTTCATGGAGGAGCATGTCTATCCGGTCGAAAACGAGCGCCACGACTATGTGATCGATCCCGATTATCTGTGGTGCGAATGGCCGGGGCTGGAAGCGCTCAAGGTCAAGGCGCGGGCGGCGGGGCTGTGGAATCTGTTCCTCCCGCACGAATATGGCGCATTCTCGCCCGGCCTCAGCAATCTCGAATATGCCCCGCTGGCCGAGATCATGGGCCGCGTGCCGTGGTCGAGCGAGGTGTTCAACTGCTCCGCGCCCGATACCGGCAATATGGAAGTGCTCGCCAAATATGGCTCGCCCGAACAACAGGAGCGCTGGCTCAAGCCGCTGCTGGCGGGCGAAATCCGCTCCTCCTATGTGATGACCGAGCCGCAGGTCGCCTCCTCGGACGCGACCAATCTCGAGCTGTCGATCACGCCCGACGGCGACGATTATGTGATCAACGGGCGCAAATGGTGGATCTCGGGCTTCATGCATCCGGCGACCACATTGCTGCTCGTGATGGGCAAGACCGATTTCGATGCGCCGCGGCATCTGCAGCATTCGACGATCATCGTCCCCAAGGACGCGCCGGGCATCACGGTCGTGCGCAACCAGCGCGTGTTCGGCAGCCTCAATTCGCCCGGCGGCGAGGCCGAGCTGCGCTTCGACAATGTCCGCGTACCCAAGGGGAATCTGATCCTCGGCGAAGGGCGCGGGTTCGAAATCGCGCAGGGCCGCCTCGGGCCGGGCCGCATCCATCATTGCATGCGCTCGATCGGGCAGGCGCAGCGCGCGCTGGAGATCATGGCGCGCCGCGTCGAGAGCCGTGTCGCCTTCGGCAAGAAGCTCTCCGACCAGTCGAGCATCCGTCAGGATGTCGCGCGCAGCTTCTGCGAGGTGGAGATGGCGCGGCTGCTGACGCTCAAGGCGGCCGACCGGATGGACAAGGTCGGCAACAAGGATGCCAAGGATCTGATCGCCGCGATCAAGGTCGTCGCGCCGCAAATGGCGCAGACGGTATGCGATCGCGCGATCCAGAGCCACGGCGGCATGGGGGTGAGCGACGATACGCCGATCGCGCAATTCTTCACGCTGAACCGCTTCATCCGCATCGCCGACGGCCCCGACGAGGTGCATATGAGCCAGCTCGGCAAGCAGAAGATCCGGGAATATTGCGCGCTCAACGCCAGTTGATCGCAAAGCGGAGCAGGCAAGGATGAGCGAGGACATTCTCGACCCGGATCTTCCGATCATCGATCCGCATCATCACCTGTGGGATCTTGCCCCGCTGCTGGCCGGGCGCACGCCCGGCGCGCACCCCTTCGGGGTCATCCCGCATCAGACGCCGCGCTATCTGTTCGAGGAATTGTACCGCGACTGCCGCGAGGCGGGGCATAATGTCGTCGGGACGGTCTTCTTGCAGTGCGGCGCCTTCTACCGCGCCGACGGGCCGGAGGCGATGAAGCCGGTCGGCGAGGTGGAATTCGTCAACGGCGTCGCGGCACGCAGCGCCAGCGGCGTCTACGGCCCGTTCCGTGCCTGTGCGGCGATCGTCGGTCATGCCGATCTGCGCCTCGGCAACGCCGTCGGCGCGGTGCTTGATGCGGAGATCGCCGCGGGCAACGGCCGGTTCCGCGGGGTGCGGCATCTGGCCGCGTTCGACGCCGACCCGGCGGTGCTCGGCCCCTTGGCGCACGCGCCGGCGGGGCTCTATCTCGACGCCGAATTCCGCCGCGGCTTTGCCGAACTCGGCAAGCGCGGGCTAACCTTCGATGCCTGGGTGATCGAGCCGCAGATCGGCGAGCTGACCGATCTCGCGCGCGCCTTTCCCGCGCAGCCGATCGTGCTCGATCATGTCGGCACGCCGCTCGGCCTCGGCGTCTATCGCGGGCGGCAGGAGGAACGCTTTGCCGCGTGGAAAGCGGCGATCGGCGAACTGGCGAGCTGCCCCAATGTCTCGGTCAAGCTCGGCGGGCTGGCGATGCCCTTCTGCCAGCTCGGCGATCTCGGCCCCGAACGGCGACCGACCAGCGCGCAGCTCGCCGGCTATTTCCGCCCCTATCTCGAAACCTGCATCGAGGCGTTCGGCGCGGCGCGCGCGATGTTCGAGAGCAATTTCCCGGTCGATCGCTGGGGTGCCGATTATGCGACGCTGTGGAATGCGTTCAAGCGCATCGCGCGCGGCGCGAGCGCGGACGAGAAGCGCGAGCTGTTCGCCGGGGCGGCCGCGCGATTTTACCGTATCGAGGAGCTATTGGCATGAAGGCGCTGCGATATTTCGGCGAACGGGACATCCGCTACGACGACATGGCCGATCCCGTGCTGGAGAGCGATCGCGACGCGATCGTCAAGATGGAGGCCTGTTCGATCTGCGGCAGCGATCTGCACATCTATCACGGCCACGGCTTTTCCGAGGATATCGGCTTTTGCGTCGGGCATGAAGCGGTCGGCGAAGTGGTCGAGATCGGCCGCGGGGTGACGCAGCTCCGGGTCGGCGACAAGGTGATGATGCCCGCCGCAGTGGGGTGCGGCATGTGCCGTTCCTGTCTCGCGGGCAATGTCATCCAGTGCGAGAATAATGGGGCCGGTTGCTACGGCCTTTCGGCAAAGCTGCAGGGAGTGCAGGCCGAGGCCTTTCGCGTGCCGGCGGCGGATATGAACGCGTGGAAGATCCCCGAGGGGATTTCCGCCGAGCAGGCGCTGATGCTCACCGATGCGATGTCCACCGCGTGGTTCGGCGCGCGCAACGCCGATATCGCGCCGGGGAGCAGCGTCGCGGTGATCGGTCTGGGACCGATCGGGCTGATGGCGGTCGACGCCGCCTTCGTGATGGGCGCCGGGCTGGTCTATGCGATTGACCCGGTGCCGGAACGCCGCGCGCTCGCGGCGGCCGCCGGGGCGATCGCGCTGTCGCCCGATATCGCGGTCGACCATATTCGCGAGGCGACACACGGTCGCAAGCTGCAATGCGTGGTCGAGGCGGTCGGCGCCGATGCGACCGTCGACCTCGCGCTCCGGCTGGTCGCGCGACGCGGCACAGTCTCGGTCATCGGGGTTCAGCAATCGCGGCGCTACGCCTTCCCGCTCGAACGCACCTTTGCCGCGGGACTCACCTTCCGCATCGGCACCTGCTCGGTCCCCGAGGAATGGCCCGCGCTGATCCCGCTCGTGCAATCCGGCCGGCTCAGGCCCGAGCGCTACATCAGCCACCGCCTGGGGCTGAGCGCGGGTGCCGAGGCCTATGCGACCTTCGAGAAGCGCGAGCATGGCGCACTCAAAATGGTACTGGCGGCGTAAGGAACGGGAGCGGCCGCGCGCGACCGCTCCCGCGTCAGAGGATCAGCGGAACGCGCCGTAGACGACGTCGGCGATCCGCCCGGTCCGCACGTTCACCAGCAGCAGATCCGGGCCATAGCGCACCCAGCGATAGCCGCGCGGCGGCGGGCCGAAGCCGTAGGTCGCATAATTGTCGAAATAATAAGCCGACGACAGGAACAGGTGCGGCAGGATCAGCCCGATCGTCCAGCGGCGATAATGATAGCCGCGCGGATAGCGGAACGGCTGCGCCGGGATCGGGCGGAAGTTCGGCGGGCGATGCCCGATGCCATGCGGCGGCCGCGCGACGGGCGGACGCGTTACCGGCGGGCGCGTCACGGGCGGGCGCT
>APMI01042117.1_pt1 | contig 11300 bp, 9 predicted proteins | sample 667938 | NCBI WGS metagenome assembly APMI01 (sample SAMN01084076, study PRJNA167559) | wastewater metagenome | biome: Wastewater | place: Denmark: Ejby Moelle, Odense | collected 2011-11-28 | reverse complement strand
CGGCGACGAGGAAGCGGACGGTGGCGGCGTTCGGGTTGTCGGGGGTGGTCGTCAGGAGCACAGGCTGGTCGGCGGGGAATGCCTGCTCGTCGGTGCCGTGCGGGAGAAAACTGTCCTCGCGGAAGGTCCACAGATGCGTGTCGAGCGCATCGCGGCGCTCGGCGTCTCCCGTCTGCACGACGACGCGCCAGCCGCGCTCGAGACTCTTGTCGAGCAGCGGCGGCAGCGCGTCTTCCAGCTTGGATTCCGTCAGGTGGTAGAAGAGGACTTCGCTCACCCGCCCATTACCCCTCGTAGTTCGCGCGCACCAGTTCGTCGAGCAGGCGCACGCCGAAACCCGAGCCCCAGGACTGGTTGATCTCGTCGGTGGGCGAGCCCATGGCGGTGCCGGCGATATCGAGATGCGCCCAGGGCGTATCCTTGACGAAGCGCTGCAGGAACTGCGCGGCGGTAATGGAGCCGGCATAGCGGCCGCCGGTGTTCTTCATGTCGGCAAACTTGCTGTCGATCATCCGGTCGTATTCACGGCCGAGCGGCAGGCGCCACAGGCGCTCCTGGGTCGAAAGGCCGGCGGCAGTGAGGCGCGCGGCGAGCGTGTCGTCGTTGGAGAAGAGGCCGGCATGGTGGCTGCCCAGCGCGACCATGACCGCGCCGGTCAGCGTCGCGAGGTTGACCATGAACTGCGGCTTGAAGGTCTCGTTGCAGTACCAGAGCGCATCGCAGAGCACGAGGCGGCCTTCGGCATCGGTGTTGATGACCTCGATGGTCTGGCCGGACATGGACTTGACGATGTCGCCGGGGCGCTGGGCATTGCCGTCGGGCATGTTTTCCACAAGGCCGAGAATGCCGATGACATTGGCCTTGGCCTTGCGGGCGGCGAGCGTGTGCATGAGGCCGATGACGGCGGCGGCGCCGCCCATGTCGCCCTTCATCTCCTCCATGCCGGCGGCCGGCTTGATGGAAATGCCGCCCGTATCGAAGACGACGCCCTTGCCGATGAAGGCGATCGGGCGGTCCTTCTCCTTGCCGCCCTTCCACTGCATGACGGCAAGGCGCGGTGGGCGCACAGAGCCCTGCGCAACGCCGAGCAGCGCGGCCATGCCCAGCTTCTTCATCTCGCGCTCGGTGAGGATATCCACCTCGACGCCGAGCTTTTCGAGCGCCTTGGCCTTGTCGGCGAATTCGACGGGGCCGAGCACGTTCGCCGGCTCGTTGACGAGGTTGCGGGCAAGGATCACGCCTTCTGCGACCGCATCCGAGACGTCGTTGGCCTTTTTGGCGGCAGCGGCATTGGCGGTGACGATCGTCACCTTGACGCTCTTGCCGTTCTTGGCCTCGTCGTCATCCTTCTTCGTCTTGTAGGTATCGAAGCTGTAGGCGCCGAGCTGCATGCCGAGGGCGAAATCGGCGGCGTTCTTCGCCGTGACGGCGGCGCCCGGCGCATCGAGATAGATGGCCGCCTTGTCGGAGCGGCCGATCTTCGCTGCGGCAGCACCGCCCGCCTTCAGCCAGTCATGGGCCGTCAGCTTGTCCGCCTCGCCGAGGCCGAGAACGAGAATGCGATCGACCGGCGCGCCGTGCGGCGCGAGCACATCGAGGCTCTTCAGCGCCTTGCCGGTGAATTTCGCAACGCCGGCGGCGCGGGCGACCACGCCTTCCGGATCGACCTCGCCGAGCCCCGCGGCCTCGCCGCCTGCGACCTGGAGAAGGATTGCAAGGCCGCCCGAAACGCGCGCCGTCTTTGCAAAACCGATGTCGAATCTGGATGCCATGTCTCACTCCACATAGGGGCCTTGCGGCCATCTGTTCGGCCGGAAGGGCCGCCGGAGCATTTCCGATTCTCCATCGAACCGCGAAAACGCCCCTCTTTTCAATTCTACGCGATACCGGATTGCGAACAGCACCGCGCGTTGCCGGAATTGCCCGGTCGCATCAATTCCTTGTCGCTTTTGCAGCGCTTGGCAAGATGCGCCCGCTTGTTTAGAGATCGTTAGCCATGCTTGTTCGCCATAAATTTTCCATCGAGGCGGAGACTCCTGGCACTGGCGTCAGCCTCAAGAAAGCTTATATGCCCATGGCAATTCCCGATGGCGTCATGCCCCGAGACGGGCACCGCCTGTCGGAAACACGGACCGAACGATGAAACTGATCGAGCGCTATATCCTGCGGCGGGCGTCGCTCATGTTCGTCGCGACGCTATTGCCGCTGCTCGGCATCGTCTGGGTCACGCAGGCCCTCACCAGCATCAACCTCGTCACCGACAGCGGCCAGTCGATCTTCGCCTTCCTGAAGCTCGCCACGCTGATCCTGCCCTCCGTCATCCCGATCATCCTGCCCTTCGCGCTGGTCATCGGCGTGTCGCAGACGCTGACGGTCATGAATGCCGACTCGGAGCTGACGGTGCTGAATGCCGCCGGCAGCTCGCGCTCGACCATCATCCGGCCGATCATGATCCTCGCCGTGGCCATGAGCTTCGTGTCCTTCGCCGTCGACAATTTCGTCGAGCCCTATTCCCGCATGGCCGTGCGCAAGATGATCGCCACGGCGCATGCCGACATGCTCTCCTCCGTCGTGCAGGAAAATACCTTCCGCAAGGTCACGGACGGTCTTTATGTTCAGGTGGCCGAGCGCCGCAACGGCGGCGTGCTGCATGGCCTGTTCGTCGCGGATAACCGCGATCCCCGCTTCGAGATGGTCTATTACGCCCGCGAAGGCGCGGTCGACGAGAAGTCCTCGGCGCTGGTGATGAAGGACGGCGAGGTGCACCGCAAGCTGCCGGACGGCAACGTCTCCATCATCAAGTTCGAATCCTACGCCTTCGACCTTGCCGACCTGACGCAGAGCACCGGCACCTCGAATATCCGCGCCAAGGATCGGGACCTGCCCTATCTCTTCAATCCGGATCCGAATGATCCGCAATTCAAGAACAATCCGGGCTCCTTCACCGCCGAACTGCACCGCCGTTTCAGCGAATGGCTGTTTCCCATGGTCTTCGGCCTGATCGCGCTGGTGGTCAGCGGCGATGCGCGCTCGCACCGCGAGGCGCGCATGCATCCCATGATCACGGCGCTGCTGACGGCGCTCTTCGTGCGCTGGGCAAGTTTCTATGCCTCCAACAATGCGGAGGAATCCGCCTATTTCATACCGATCATGTATCTGATCCCCCTCCTCACGGCGGCGCTCGCCATCCGCTATCTGGCGCGCAACAAGAGCCTCGACCTTCCCGCGACGCTCGGCGACCGGCTGAGGGAACTGCGTGAACGGCTGCTGTCGCGCGTCACGAAGGCCGGCCCGGCCTCCACCAGCGGGAGCGGCAAGCCATGATCCGCACGCTCGGCCTCTACTTCTTCCGTCGCTACACCGTCACGACGATCTGGTTCCTGCTCGGCATCTTCTCGCTGATCTTCATCATCGATTTCAGCGAGATGTCGAACCGCATCGGCGCCCTGCCCGGCTATACGATTTCCGCCGGCCTCCTCGTGACGGCGCTGCGCATTCCCATGATCCTGATGCAGACCGTGCCCTTCGTGGCGCTCTTTGCCGGCATGGCGGCGCTCATCTCGCTCAACCGGCGCTACGAGTTGGTCGTGACGCGCGCGGCGGGCATCTCCGCCTGGCAGTTCCTGCGCCCCTTCGTCGTCGGCGCCTTCCTGTTCGGCGTGCTTGCGGTTCTGATTCTCAATCCGCTTGCGGCATGGGGCAGCAGGAAATCCCAGGAACTCGAAGCCTCCTGGGGCGCGACCAGCGGGGCGAGGTCGGAAATTTCCGTGCCGTGGATCCGGCAGATCTACGGAAAGGACGAGGCGATCATCGGCGCCAAGGCGGTTCTCGACAATGGAACGCGGCTCCTGAACGTCTCCGTCATCCACTTCGATTCCGACAGCCGCATCGTGCTGCGGCAGGACGCCGACTCGGCCACTTTGGAAGATGGTTACTGGCTTCTTAAGAATGTGCACGAGACGCGCACCGGCGAACTGCCCGTTCGTCTCGATGAGGTACAGCTTCGTACCAACCTGAAACGCGAATTCGTCCAGGAGAGCCTCGAAAAGCCTGAAAGCATTGCCTTTTTCGAACTCGGCCGAAAGATAGAGGCGGCCAAATCCTTCGGCTTCCCGACGAATGCGATGGAAACGCAGTTTCACTCCCTGCTCGCGCTGCCGCTTCTCCTGGTTGCGATGACGCTGATTGCAGCCTGTGTATCGTTAAAATTTAGCCGGTTTAATCAATCGCGTGCGGTGATTCTGGGTGGAATCCTTTCGGGCTTCATGCTTTATGTCGTCACCGTGCTTGTGAAGGCATTCGGAAGCAGCGGTGTTGTTCCTCCGTTCGTTGCGGCCTGGCTCCCAGTGGTCGTCGCAATGTCCTTGGGTGCGACGATTCTTCTGCATCAGGAGGACGGCTAGTGGCGGCAGGCGACCGCAAAAAGAATCGGTGGTTGAAAGCCGCCCTGCTTGCAGGTGCGGCCATGTGCGCCCTCATGCCCGCATTCTCCCTTCCCGCATATGCGCAGGCCGTCAACAGTTCGACGCTGCAGCCCAATATTCCCGAGGACAGCAAGCTGCTGCTCGCAGCCAATGAACTCGTCTATAACAATGACAACGACACGGTCGTCGCCCGCGGCGCCGTGCAGATCAATTACGGCGGCTACAAGCTCGTCGCCCGCGAGGTCACCTATGACCAGAAGACGGGCCGGCTGAAGGCGCGCGGCAATATCGAACTCGTCGAACCGACCGGCAACCGCGTCTACGGCGACGAGATGGACATGTCGGACGACTTCGCCGAAGGCTTCATCAATGCCCTGCGCATCGAGACGACCGACCTGACGAAGCTGGCGGCCACCAGCGGCGAACGCGTCAACGACGAGGAGATGATCCTCAACCACGCCGTCTATACCGCGTGTACGCCCTGCGCCACCGAACCGACCCATCGCGGCATCTGGGAAGTCAAGGCCGAACGCGTCGTGCAGAACGGCCGGACGAAGACGATCCGCCTCGAGCACGCCCGCTTCGAGATGTTCGGCAAGCCGATCGCCTATATTCCGGTGCTCGAAGTGCCGGACCAGACCGTCAAGCGCAAGACCGGCTTCCTCTTCCCGCAGTTCCGCCTGTCGCAGAAGCTCGGCTTCGGCCTGACCACCCCCTATTATATCGCGATCGCGCCCGACATGGACGCGACGCTTTCGCCGACCATCCTGACCAACCAGGGTTTCCTCATGGAAACCGAGTTCCGCAAGCGCTTCCACAATGGTGAGGTGACGCTGCGCGCCGCCGGCATCAGGCAGATGAATGCGGGCGACTTCACCCCCAATACGAGCGACTGGGAAGAGGACGGATTCCGCGGCATGGTCGCCTCGACCGGCGCCTTCCAGATCAATCCGCGCTGGACGTTCGGCTGGAAGGTGATGGCGCAGAGCGACAACAACTTCTCGCGCACCTACGAGATCAAAGGCTTCGAAGACAGCACCTTCGTCAATCAGGGCTATCTGTCCGGCCTCGGCCGCCGCAACAGCTTCGACCTGCGGGCCTTCTATTTCGACGTCCAGGACGCAGATCCGCAGGACACGGCCGAGCGCCAGCAAGCCATCGCCCAGGTGCTCGACCACGAATATATCGTGCCGGAACCGGTGCTCGGCGGCCAGCTCAGCGTGACGACGAACATCACCAATATCGACCGCGACCTGGCCGACACCTTCACGGCGTCGAACGGCGTCACCCGTTTCCGCGGCCTGGAAGGCGGCATGACGCGGCTGACGAGCGAAGTGGAGTGGAAGCGCCAGTTCATCGTGCCGGGCGGCCTGGTGCTGACGCCGCTGCTCGCCGCGCGCGGCGATATCCATCGCCTCGACATGCGCACGCCCATCGGCTATTCCGGCCCCTTCGAGACCGACGGGAGTGCGACGCGCTCCATGCTGACGGCCGGTCTCGAAGCCCGCTATCCGATCCTCGTGACGACGGACAACAGCTCGCACCTCTTCGAGCCGATCGCGCAGCTCTATGTGCGCCCCGACGAGGACCATGCCGGCGGCCTGCCGAACGAGGATGCGCAAAGCTTCGTCTTCGACGCCACCAATCTGTTCGATCGCGACAAGTTCTCCGGCTTCGACCGGATCGAGGGCGGTACGCGCGCCAATCTGGGCCTGCGCTATACCGGCACCTTCGACAATGGCGTGCTTCTGCGCAGCATTGTCGGCCAGTCCTTCCAGCTCGGTGGCGTGAACTCCTTCGCGACGCCGGACTTTGTGAATGCCGGCGCGAATTCGGGCCTGGAGACGGATGCGTCCGATTATGTCGGCATGACCGGCGTCGACCTGCCGAACGGCATCTCCTTCTCCACCAGCGCGCGGCTCGACAAGGACGACCTTTCGCTGCGCCGCTCCGACACGTCGCTGCGCTTCGACGGTGCCCGCTTCGAGACCGAGATCACCTATACGCGCGTCGGCGCCCAGCCGCTTTACGGCCTGACGTCGACATCGAGCGAAATCCAGGGCGCGGCCGCGTTCAAGTTCCACGACTACTGGTCGATCTTCGGTTCCGTCACCTACGACATCGGCAACAAGGTGGTGTCGCGCAACGGCCTCGGCCTGTCCTACGACGACCGCGACACGGTCTTCTCGATCGTCTACGAACAGACACGCGACAAATCGAGCAGCCAGGCGAACGACTGGTCGATCGGTGCGCGCCTGATGTTCCGCACGATCGGCGACATCACGGTCGGCGACACGACGCTTGCGGGCTTCTGACAGGCCCGCAGGCTGCTCTTGTCATCCTTTGGCCGCATGTATTATGCACATCGGGACAAAAGCGCCTGCCGCCTCACGCGTCAGGATGATACCGTATGGCAGGCCGCAAGGCGCAGGATGGATTTGAAAGAGGGACTGGCATGATGGGCAGACAATCTCCGATGCGCGCCATGATGATGGGCGTCGCGCTGGCAGCAGCGGTGACGATGACCGTCCCGGCGGGCAGCGTGCAGGCCGCAAGCTCGGTCGTCGCGGTCGTCAACAACACGCCGATCACCACCGGCGACCTCGAGCGCCGCGTCAACTTCCTCAAGCTGCAGCGCGCCAAGGGCAACCTGCGCAGCGTCGCCCGCGAGCAGCTTGTCGAGGACGCGCTGAAGCGCGAGGAAATCCTGAAACTTCGCGCATCCGTCAGCACGACGGAAGTCGATGCCGCCTATGCGCGCTTCGCAAGCTCCAACAAGATGTCCACCGAACAGCTCGGCAAGGTGCTGAACCAGGCCGGCGTCGGCCCCGAGCATTTCAAGCAGTTCATCGCCCTGCAGATGAGCTGGCCGCGTGTCGTCAACGCGCGCTTCGGTCGCGGCAGCGGCAAGAGCCTCATCGAACGCATGCATGAAAACGGCGGCAAGAAGCCGGTGACGACGGAATATTTCCTCAAGCAGGTCATCTTCGTCGTGCCGGAAAAGCGCCGCAACGCCATTCTCGGCAAGCGCAAGGCGGAAGCCGAGGCCTCCCGCTCGAAATTCCCGGGCTGCGACCAGGCCAAGGCCTTCGCCGCGACGATGCATGACGTGTCGATCCGCGATCTCGGCCGGGTCCTTGCGCCGGAAATGCCGGAAGACTGGAAGCCGCTGGTGGAGAAGGCCAAGGGCCAGACCACCGGCACGCGCGTCACCGAACGCGGCGTCGAATATCTGGCGATCTGCAAGCAGCGCGAAGTGAACGACGACGTCGCCGCCGAAATGGTGTTCCGCGCGGAGGACCTCGCCAAGTCGAAGGGCGGCGAGGACGACGCCAACAGCAAGAAATACATCGCCGAACTGCGCAAGAAGGCGACGATCACCGAACGCTGACCCATGGCGCCCCGTTCGCGGGGCGCGCTTCCCACCAAGCGGCAGGGCCTCATGACGACGACGAACACTCCGCCGCTGGCGCTCACCATGGGCGATCCGGCAGGGATCGGGCCTGACATCACGCTGGCCCTCTGGTCGGCCCGTAAAACGCTTTCCCTCCCCTCTTTCCTCTTCATCGGCGATGCGCAGGTGCTGCGGGATCGTGCGGTGGCCCTCGGCCTTCCGGTGACGATTGCCGCGGCCGAGCCGGAAACGGCAAATGCCGTGTTTCCCGACGCCCTTCCCGTCCTTGCTTCCGATTGCAGCGTTCCGGTTATCGCGGGCGCACCGGATTCCGGCAATGCCGCCGCCGTCACCGGCGCCATCGAGAAGGCCGCCGCGCTTACCATGGCAGGCCGCACCGCCGCCGTGGTGACGAACCCGATCGCCAAGGCGGTGCTCTACGGTGCCGGCTTCAATTTCCCCGGCCACACCGAGTTTCTTGCGGACCTCGCAGCCAAGGCCACGGGCCAAGCCTCGCTTCTGCCCGTCATGCTGCTGGCCGGGCCGAAACTGCGCGCCGTGCCCGTTACGATCCATATCCCGCTGAAGGATGTTCCGGCCGCCCTGACGGAAGACCTCGTCTTCGAGACGGCGACGATCACCGAGCGGGATCTGCGCCAGCGTTTCGGCATAGCCCGGCCACGCCTTGCTCTTGCCGGGCTCAATCCGCATGCCGGCGAAGGCGGTGCGCTGGGGCTGGAGGACGATGCCGTCGTTCGCCCCGCCGTCGAAAGGCTGAAGGCGGCCGGTATCGATGCGGTCGGCCCGCTTCCGGCGGACACGATGTTTCACGATGCCGCCCGCGCCACTTACGATGTGGCGCTCTGCATGTACCACGATCAGGCGCTGATCCCGGCCAAGGCGCTCGGCTTCGACGATTCCGTCAATGCGACGCTGGGCCTGCCCTTCATCCGCACCTCGCCGGACCATGGCACGGCCTTCGCGCTGGCCGGCAAGGGCGTTGCACGGCCCGACAGTCTGCTTGCCGCGCTGCGGCTCGCCCATGAACTCGCCGCCCACGAGCGGATTGCAAGGGAGGCTCGCTGATGGCGGCACTCGACGGACTTCCACCCCTGCGTGATGTCATCCAGCGGCACGGTCTCGACGCGAAGAAGGCGCTCGGGCAGAACTTCCTGCTCGACCTCAACCTCACGCAGAAGATCGCCCGCACCGCCGGCCCCATCGAGAACCATACGGTGATCGAGGTCGGCCCCGGCCCGGGCGGCCTGACGCGCGCTATTCTGGCGCTCGGCGCAAAGCGCGTGATCGCCATCGAGCGCGACGCCCGGTGTCTGCCGGCGCTTGTGGAGGTTTCCGAGCACTATCCGGGGCGGCTGACCGTGATCGAGGGCGATGCGCTGAAGGTGGATTTCGAGGCGCTTGCGCCGGGGGAGCCCGTGCGCATCATCGCCAACCTGCCCTACAATGTCGGCACGCAGCTTCTCGTTAACTGGCTGCTGCCGAAGACCTGGCCGCCCTTCTGGGAGTCGCTGACGCTGATGTTCCAGCGCGAGGTAGGGCTGCGCATCGTCGCCGAGGAGAACGACGACCATTACGGCCGGCTCGGCGTGCTCTGCGGCTGGCGTACCCATGCCCGCATGGCGTTCGACGTGCCGCCGCAGGCTTTCACGCCGCCGCCGAAGGTGACGTCCTCGGTGGTGCATCTCGAGCCGGTCGCCGATCCGCTGCCCTGCGATGTGAGCGCATTGGAACGGGTTACCCACGCCGCTTTCGGCCAGCGCCGCAAGATGCTGCGGCAGAGTGTGAAGTCGCTTGGTGGGGAGGCCTTGCTGGCAAAGGCGGAGATCGATCCGCAGCGGCGGGCGGAGACGCTGAGCGTGGAAGAGTTCGTTCGGCTGGCGAACGCGCTGTAGCGCATGCCTTCGCGGAGATACCCCCCTCTGCCCTGCCGGGCATCTCCCCCTCAAGGGGGGAGATCGGCAAGAGGCAAGAACCTAAGTCAAACAGCGGCGCCGGATGGGAAGCGAAACATCGCTCCATCCAATCTCCCCCCTTGAGGGGGAGATGCCCGGCAGGGCAGAGAGGGGTGCGGCACCCGCCGCCACTTCCCCTTACAGAACCGGCTTCTCTGTCACCAGCTTCGTCACGAATTCGAACAGTCCATGCCGGCGATCCCGGCGCAGGCGCTCGGCCTTGACGATACTCTGCACCGCGTCGAAGGCGACCGAGAGATCGTCGTTGAGGATCACGTAATCGTATTCGCGCCAGTGTTCGATTTCCGCGCGGGAATTGGCTAGGCGCGTCTGGATGACTTCCTCGGTGTCTTCCGCGCGGCGATGCAGGCGCGACTGCAGTTCGGTCATCGAGGGCGGCAGGATGAAGATGGAGACGACGTCGGCCGGCATCTTTTCCTGAAGCTGCTGGGCGCCCTGCCAGTCGATGTCGAAGAGCATGTCGCGGCCGGCGGACATGGCGGCTTCCACCGGCTCGCGCGGCGTGCCGTAGAAATTGCCGTGGACCTCGGCCCATTCGAGCAGGGCGTCGCTGTCGCGCAGGCGCTCGAATTCCTTCTGGTTGATGAAGTGGTAGTGCCGGCCGGCGATCTCGCTGGCGCGGCGCTGGCGCGTCGTCACGCTGACCGACAGGCTGAGGCCGGGATCGGCCTCCAGCAGGTTGCGCGCGATGGTCGACTTGCCGGCGCCGGACGGCGAGGAAATGACGAGCATCAGCCCGCGGCGCTCGATATGGATCTGTTTCGACGGCTCGGCCATGGCCTACTCCAAATTCTGGACCTGTTCGCGGAACTGGTCGATGACGACCTTCAGTTCGATACCTGCAGCCGTTACAGCAGCGGCGTTCGACTTGGAACAGATCGTATTCGATTCCCGGTTAAATTCCTGTGCGAGAAAATCGAGCTTGCGGCCGATGGGACCTCCCCCGGTGATAAGCTCGCGCGCAGCGGCGACATGCGCCTTCAGCCGGTCGATCTCCTCGCGCAGATCCGCCTTGGTGGCAAGCAGCGCCGCTTCCTGATGCAGCCGGTCGCGGTCGAGCGCGCTTGCGCCCTGCAGCAGCGCGGCGACCTGGCCGGCCAGCCGCTCGGCAATCGCCGTGACGCTGCGCGAAGGATCGGCCTCCACGGTCGCCGTCAGCGCCTCCATGCGGGCGACCTGACCGAGCAGAACTTCGGCGAGCGCCGCCCCCTCCTTGCGCCGCATGTCGCCAAGACAACGCACGGCCTCGGCAAGACCCGTCCGGATATCGCCGTCGCGCGCGTCACGCTCGGCCTCGCTCTCCTCGGCCTCGCGAAAATCCACGATGCCGCGCACCGAGAGCAGCGTGTCGAGCTTCAGCGGCGCGGGATCGACCACGCCGGCAAGCTGGTCGCGCAAGGCCAGAACGGCGGCAAGCGCGCGCTGGTTAACCACCGCTTCGACCTGCGCCTCGCTGACGCTCACCGCAAGACCGATCTGGAGATTGCC
>APMI01054111.1_pt1 | contig 11301 bp, 9 predicted proteins | sample 667938 | NCBI WGS metagenome assembly APMI01 (sample SAMN01084076, study PRJNA167559) | wastewater metagenome | biome: Wastewater | place: Denmark: Ejby Moelle, Odense | collected 2011-11-28 | reverse complement strand
ATCCCCCGCCAAATGGCGGGGGATTTTTTTTTTGTTAAGCCAGAAGCTAAGCAGCTATATCAGGAGATATCAACCTGCTGTTAATTTCCCTAAGGGCAATAAGTATAAGGGCAAATATTTGACTCATTGAAAAATACCCGGAAACTAAACGGGCAAATGCTGTAAGAAGGGCTTTCATAAAGCGTTTGCAAGCATCACAGGCGTAATAAAAAAGCTGTATACCTCTGATCAATATAAATTTCATAAATAAATATATAATTTGCAGGATTAAGTGTTAATTAATATTGCGTAAATTAGTGATGTACTTTTTACTAATTATGAAAAAACTTACTCTATTATGAATCAAAAATACATTGTTCATCGTTACGCCCATATTCTTGGTATTACTGTTTTCTTTTTGATATTATCGGGCAACAAGCTATGGGCCCTCCCTGCGGCACAATACAGCTTTACGGCACTTAATGCACCATATACCAGTATTACCGGTAGCCAGGCAAGCATATATTGCGATGACTGTGCAGTAACCAGTATTCCACTGGGGTTCACATTTAACTTTGTTGGCACTAATTATACATCCATCTCGCTATGCTCTAACGGCTTTGCATATTTTAGCGCTGCTTACCAAAGTACTTTGACAAATAGTTTAAGCAACGCACAGAACATAGGGCCGATGTTAATGCCCCTTTGGGACGACCTGAACGGGAACTGCGGCCCTAACTACTATACTACTACCGGAGTAGCCCCCAACCGCGTTTTCATATATGAAATGCAGAACCTGCAGTGGAATTATTACTCCGGGTGCAACGTAATGTCTTTTGAAGTGAAACTATATGAAACATCAAATACGATAGAATTTTGTTACAGCCAAGGTGTTAACCCACCGGCGAATTCGCTCGGTGCTACTATAGGTATATTTGGTGGCGGTACAGATTATCAAACGCTTCCCAGTTCGGCAGCTAACCCTGTGCCATCAACTTCTACTTTTACCTCAAGCATATCAACAAGGCCCGCAACAGGCCAGATATACCGTTGGGCGCCGCAGTCTTTAACCACCTCTTTCGCCGTTGCAAGCTTCTGCGGAGGCGGCACCCTGAACGTTGACTATAGCTCACAAGGAATTGTATTCAACGCAGGTAATTCATTTAATGTTGAGCTGAGTGATCCTTTGGGTTCATTTGCCACGCCAACTGTGATAGGAACACTAGCCAGCACCGCTACAAGCGGAACAATACCCAGCACCTTCCCGGTAAACCAGGCTGCAGGTACAGCTTACCGCATCAGGGTAGTATCTACCAACACGGCATATACCGGTACGGACAATGGTACCGACCTGACCATAAATCCGCAGGTGACACCCGACGTGACCATCACTGCAAGCCCCGATAGCGCGATCTGCGTCAACACACTGGTAACATTTACTGCTACGCCTAACGGCGGCGGTCCGTCGCCCAGTTATCAATGGTATCTAAACAATTCCCCGGTGGGCACGAATAGCCCTACCTACAGTAACAACACGCTTTCAGACCTTGATGCAGTGAAGGTGGTAATGACCAGTAACGCTCCCTGCGCGACACCTGCGACGGCAACAAGCAACATTATTACAATGAGTGTTGCAAACCCATCGACCCCAAGCATATTTGTGTATGCCGATCCTGGCGATACAATATGCCCGGGCACTGCAGTTACATTCCACACCCTGGTGAGCAATGGCGGTAATAATCCTATTTACCAATGGACAAAGAATGGCAACCCCGTGGGCACTAATAGTCCCAGCTATATGGACTTGGTGTTAATAGACGGCGATATCGTTCAATGTACATTAACCAGTAACCAAACATGCGTATCGCCTGTTACTGTGACCAGTAACCAAATGATAACCAAGCTGAGCAACAGTGGCTTCCTGGCAGGTAACACAAGCTATCCTACAACCAGACAAATACTGATGGCCGGCTACAAATACCAGGTAAGTGACGCTGAATGTAACCTGCTGGCAACAATAGACCCTGTGGGAGCAAACCCGATAAACGGTGTGACATATGCTACGGTTGCCCTCACTTACTCAGTGAACACTTACAACGGGCAGCCTTACGTGAAGCGCCATTACGATATCTACCCGGACGTGAACGAAGAGACCTCTACAGCAATCCTTACATTGTATGCATACCAATCTGAATTCAGTTCGTACAACGCTGTTGCCGGCCCATGGGGTTTCCCATTACTGCCGACAGATAGCGCGGACGTTGCCGGCATATCGAATGTGCGGATAACACAGTTCCACGGCATAGGTAATGTACCTACTAACTATCCCGGACCGGTGCAGATCTTCTCTCCTACATCAGTAGTATGGGATACTACCTACCACTGGTGGAAAATGACATTCCCGGTTACAGGATTCAGCGGTTTCTACATTCACACTGTAAATGCCGACAACCCGCTGAGCGTAGTAAATACTACAACTAATAGTGCTGCATTAAGCGCTTACCCTAACCCGGCTGAAAATGCGATCACTGTGACTGTAAGTGGCGCACGCAATGGTGATGGCTACCTAAGCCTCACAGATGTAACAGGCAAACTGATACAGAAAGTAAAAGTTACCGACAACAATACTAATATAGACCTGACTGCCTTAGCTCCAGGTCTATACATCATCAAGTATAACGACGATGCGAGGTCCGAGACTATAAAGGTGACTAAACAATAATCAACACATCCTTCAATAAAAAGAACAGCCCCCGAAATCGGGGGCTGTTCTTTTTACATATCGTTCTTAGCTGAGCGGCGATGATCAATAGGTTATTACCTGCTCTTCTATTTGCTCAGGCATTTTCCTGAATTCATATTGCTGGTTGCGCAGCTGCGGCTCAAAGCCCGCATCGCGTATGGCTTGCTGTATGCCACTTGCCGTAAAGCGGTGGGGTGCCCCGGCAGCGCTAACCACGTTTTCCTCGATCATGATAGAACCGAAATCGTTAGCGCCAGCATGCAGGCATACCTGTGCTACCTGCTTGCCAACCGTGAGCCATGAGGCTTGTATGTTCTTTATATTCGGCAGCATAATACGGCTAAGGGCTATCATTCGTATATATTCATCGGCGGTAGTAAGATTTTTTGTTCCGCGAATGCGGCGCAATAAGGTATCTACATCCTGGAATGTCCAGGGGATGAAAGCGATAAATCCTTTAGCCCCCTCGGGCTTCATAGCCTGCACTTCTCTTAACCTTACCAGGTGCTCAAAACGCTCTTCTATCGTTTCCACATGCCCAAACATCATTGTTGCGGTTGTGGTCAAGCCGATCTTATGTGCTTCATGCATTATGTCCAGCCACTCCTGCGCGCCACATTTACCTTTCGATATCAGCCTGCGTACACGATCGTTCAATATCTCAGCCCCGGGACCGGGCATGCTATCCATGCCGGCTGCCACAAGTGCCACAAGCGCATCGTGATGAGAAACACCGGACACCTTGCAAATATGTGCTACCTCAGGCGGACCAAGTGTATGTAGTTTTAAATTGGGGAAAAGCTGTTTTAATTCTCTAAACAAAGCGGTGTAATAGTCGAGCCCCAGTTCCGGGTTGTGGCCACCTTGCAATAATAATTGCTCGCCACCGTAACGAAAGGTTTCTTCTATTTTTTGCTTGTATGTCTCTATATCTGTTACGTAAGATTCAGGATGACCGGGAATACGGTAAAAGTTGCAGAACTTACAGTTGGCAACACAAACATTGGTAGTGTTCATATTGCGATCGATGATCCATGTTACTTTGCCATGCGGAACTTGCTTTTTCCGCAATTCGTTGGCAATGTACATTAGCTCTGTAAGCGGCGCATGCTCAAAAAGGAATACCCCTTCCTCGATGCTCAAAAATTCAAAGCGCATTGCGCGGCCATATATCTCCTGTAGTTCCATTTTCCCTGTATAATCTGCTGCAAAATTAGGGTATTTGAGGCTGAATGGTAAATTTCGGGGGCTTATTAAAATTCTATGGCCGCATAGGACAGGGACCTAAACCAGGTGTAAATGCCAGCAACTATAATGGTTAACATAGTTATTTATCAACACGATATGGTCCAGCCTTTCCGGGGCCGCAGCGGTAAACAGGAAGGACGGGAATGAGCCGGTGGCCGCCAAACGGGAGAGCAGTGCTACCGCAAATGCGCTCGATGTGGCATATTCACCGCTTAAGTGCTTGAAAACTGCGATGTGCCTATCCTTGAATACATCTCGCTGAAGTTTATGGTAAAAAGACTCGTATTTACCGTCTCCATTGATGCCGAGCATGACCAGGCTGATATCTGAAGGTTTCAATTGCTCCTGCGCAAGGAAGTCATTCACATTGCCAAGTGCCTGCGCTGTATCTTTTGTTACAAAAAGAGAAAGCCCACGGATACATAAAGTTCCTGGTTTTGCATCTTTACCAAGCAGCAGGAAACTTGCACCCTCACCGGCAATACTGCCGGGGCGCGCATGATGCAATATACTCTCCGGGCCGCGTGGCCCGGCGCTATAAACTCCTGCACGCTTCAGTACGGCGAGACTTGTACCTGTCAGCTCATCAAGGCCCCCCGTCAATATATTTTCTCCCGGGTGTTCATCGAGATACAGGGACGCATTGATCACTGCATTTTCGAATGAATGGCCCCTTTGTACAAAGGTGAGATTATGGCCATGGCAGCCGGACAATAAGGCTATCTGCCCACCAACGGTATTATGTGTAGACTGTATGAACGATGTGGGCGTAAGCATCTGCTCATTCTGCGACACCATTTTTGACAGGAACTGTTCGGTATCATTCAAACAGCCCATGCCTGTACCAACTGAAATGGCAGACGGCTTCTCAACCCCCGCCTGCTGCAGGCAGATCCTGGATGCCGCTACACCCATACGTACGGCCTTGCTCATCCGGCGCAACTGCATAGGTGGTATGTATGCTGTATAATCAAGCTCATCGCACATAAGCCTGTCTGTGTCATAGGCAGGCGCCGCACTTAGAAAATTCTCTTTGCTGTTATCACCCGCTGCACTTACGATACCCGTGCTGTGTATGTACAATTCCATATCAGCTTTTTGAAAGAATGAGTGATGAGCAATTACCGCCAAAGCCAAATGAATTGGACAGCACATGTTTTATATCGCAGCCCCGTTGCAATTCCGTTACCGGTTTCCATGCAATTTCTTCCATTTGTGTTTGCCAGCGGATATTGGGGAAAACAATTCCATCGCGTATAGCCAAAGTACCGAACACTGCTTCAATACCGCCGGATGCGCCGAGCGTATGGCCGGTATAGGCTTTGGTAGAGGAAGCCATCGGCACATGCTCGCCAAATATCGCAGCTATAGCAAGTCCTTCGGAACTATCATTATTTGCGGTACCCGTGCCATGCAGGTTTATATAGTCGATATCGGACGGCTGCAAACCTGCTTTTTGCAATGCCTGCTGCATAGCCATTTTATTTCCTGTGCCCTGCGGCGACGAGGCTGTTTGATGAAAGGCATCGTTCGTATTAGCATAGCCGCTTACAATGCAAATTGCTTTCGCTCCACATTGCTGCATAGCTTTTTCATTCATCAATACAAGATAGCCGGCACCCTCGCCCAGGTTGAGTCCCCGGCGGTTTTGATCAAAAGGATGGCAAGGTTCCTTGTCCAGTATCATGAGGGTATGAAAACCGTTCAATGTAAATTTTGAAAGGCAGTCGGCGCCGCCGGCAATAGCGATATCCAGCATATCGTTGCCTATCATCTGGGCAGCCATCATGATGCTGTTGGCCGATGAAGAACATGCGGTACTTATGGTAGTCACAAAATCGTATATGCCAAGATGATCTGAGACCAATTCAGTAACTGCGCCACATTCATGACTTGTAACATTTGCGAGGTTGCCTGTGGCATTATTTTGTACAAAGCCTGCATAGAAATCTTCAGTGAGGTCCATGCCGCCTACCGAGTTGGCAGAGAAAAAACCTGTACGCAAACCTTCTGTCTTCCCGGCATAAGGCTGCCATGCTTCCTTGGATGCGATAGCGCTGAGTAAAGCCGTACGTGGCCAGGCTGCATCCGTTCCTGACATAGCTGCCAGTTCCGCGTTCGAAGCGTCCACTTCGCCTACAGGCAGTTCATTGCGCCAATGTGTCTGCAAATGTTTTGCCTTGCCGATACCACTCCGGCCGGCAATAAGTGCATCCATGCACTCAGCGGTGTTATTTCCAATGGCCGTGACCAGCCCGGTATTTACTACATAGGCCCTGGGGTTCATTGTACTGTTTTATGCATTGAAGGGGTTCCTATAGCAGTGCGCGGTACAGCATTATTGTAGATATCACTATTACATACAATCCCCTGCCTATGCCGGAAATTACTAGTGCGTGCTGTTAATTCTACGCCCGAAGGGGCCTGACAGGTTCTCATATTTATAGTTTCTGCACCAAATATACGCAGATCACCATTTAGTTTTTGCCTCACTATGCGCAGATCCCAGGGTTTTATCAATCGCAGCTTTGTCATTGCCTCTTTCGGTCTTTTACGTGTTATATAATTGTTGCATTGCTTCAGGTGAAAAATTGGATGCCGTATTTCCCCTGGTTACCCAAAACAGGCATACATCATGCTTATCGCCGCTTGTATCAATGCGGCCACAGAGGCAGGCATCCATACCGCGGTTTTCCAGCAGGTCATTTACCCAAAAATATAGTTCGTTACTGTCAAAAGCTTCATTCACCATGCAGGCCTGCTCACCCTTGAAACCATGCCGTATGCATATCTCGCCCAACATTATATTGGGCAAGGTGTAGACAAACAAGGAGGGGCTGGGTATTGTTGTTACTGTTTCATTATACTTTTTATCTACCTCAATGCAACCATGCGATGTGGTAAGCACTACCGCTACCTTATTCCTGTCCACCCCATCATATACAAAACCAGCGGTTGAAGAAAGTAAAGCTTCAGCGCCGATCCATGCCCATTTGCACAAGATATCCATCTTGAAAAATTTGGGATAGCTGTATTGTAATTGCCGGTAAACAGCTTCGGGGCCGGCACCAGGGGTCGGGGTGCTTCCCGGCAATAATGGTGTATTGTTCTTTACCATTACATCCTTTCGCATCCGCAACCAAGCGCTAATAGTTAAACTCACCTGCTCCAAATAATAGGTATCAAATTGTATGCCTAAACTGATGTTTTTGTTGTTTCAAGGTAACGGGCCAGGGTACGCACGTTCTTTTCATGACTTTTTACAAAAGGATTGCTCTCGTCCCAAACATAACCGGCCAGTACTGAGCATATTTGTGACATTATCTCCGGGTTGCGGTTCTCTGCAAAGAAAATAGTGAACAAGGTGCCTTCATACCATCCGTTCACATAAGTACGGAACACATCTACCCCCTTCTGCATCGGCTCCATGTATTCTGTTTTCCAGTCTACACTTTCACCATTTAGCTGGCGTATCACCAGCTTAGCTGCCATCTGTGCCGATACCGATGCCAGCGTAACGCCTGATGAAAACACGGGATCAAGGAATTCCGTTACGTTACCGGTTAGTACAAAACCATTTCCAAAGAAGGTTTCGGTCGTAACACTCCAGCTTTGCAATACGCGCGGCTCCCATATCATATCCGATTCGCCAAAACGCTCGGCAAGTTCCGGTTGTGCAGCTATAAGCTGTTTGTATACTTCAGTCTGGTTGCCTTTGTATTTGTCAAAAAATTCAGGATCCCCAACATAGCCTACCGATGTATTGCCGTTAGAGAATGGTATAACCCATATCCATGTTTTAGGGTCGTGTACGTATATAATGATCCTGTTGGGTTCAGATGCAGCGCTGCGCTTAGGATCCGTCATATGGCAGAACACAGCCTTGCGCGGGGGCAGGCTTGATTGCTTCTCCAGGCCAAATAAACGCGGGATGACGCGTCCGTAACCACTGCCGTCCACTATAAAACGGGCTTCTATCAGTTCGGTATTTCCGTTCTTATCTTTTACCGTGGTTTTTGATGTTCCGTCGGCTGCTATCTCGATATTGGTAACCTCAGTTTCATACTCGATGGCCACACCCATCTTTTCACATTCATCGGCCAATGTTTTATCAAACTCTGCACGTGGCACCTGCCATGTCCATTGCCAGCCAGGCGTAAATTGAAGAGAGAAATTAAAGTCGCACACCTTTTCATCCCACACAAATTTTGCCCCATCTTTCTGCTGAAAATGTTTTGCTTTCACCGCCTCGAGCATGCCTGCTTCTTCGAGGGCCTCCATACAGCGCGGCAACAAACTTTCACCAATTACAAAGCGCGGAAACAACATTTTTTCTACTACCTGCACAGACAGACCTGCCTTGTGCATGATGGATGCGGCGATGGTACCGGAAGGGCCCGCGCCTATTACCAGTACATCTACTTGTTTTTTTATGCTCATAGCTTTTATTACAAAAAAAGATACAAAATTGTTTGCGGTTACTTCTTCTTTAATTCCAGGATTGTATGACTTAAACCAATATTATCAATTTGCTGCACTACTTCAAAGCCTGCAGCATATATTAGTTTCACAAATACCTCACTGTCGTACATCTGGCTATTGCCATTAGCCATCGTGGTGAAATATAAAGAGGTCATCTGCAGGCTTAAAGCTGATGCTTCGAAGCGCTGCCTGTCCCAGAAAGTCTCATTAATAAACACGCTGCCTTCTGCGGGTAGCGCATCGTAACATTTCTTCAATATCGAAATGATCTGTGCATCAGAAAAACAATCGAGAAACTGGCTCATCCAGATCACATCGTATCCTTCCGGCAGGCGCGAAGCATCTTCGAGCACATCACATTCTACCAAGGTCACCCTGCCACTGTAGCCCGCATTTTCAATATTTTTCTTTGCCACGTTGAGCTGTACCTGCAGGTCAACAAGGCAAATTTCTACATTCGGATCATAGTCAAGACAAGCCAATGTCCATTTACCGGTATTGGCACCTATATCCATTATTTTGAGGGGCTTATTCTCAAATACAATAGGCAGCGCCTGGGGAAAAGCATTGTCGGAGTAAAAGTGATCGAAATGAAACCAGCTTGTTTTAGCCGGTTCAGGCAGGAGGGAAAGCCCCTGGTATATGGTCTCCCAGTCGCCCAGGTGGTGCAGGCCTGCAGGCCTGGCTTCCTTAAGGGAAGCCTCAAGGTCTTTTGCACCGTCATAACATACATCGCGCACGAAGTCGGTGTTCACCCTTGTCATCTGGTCGTTTAGAAAAAAGTGCCCTGTTTTAGCCAGGCAATATTTGTCGTCATTCCTGTAAACCAGTCCTATGCCGAGGCTTGCTTCCAGCAATACGCGGACAGCATAAGGGCTCATTGCTACTTTTGCAGTAAGTTCCTGCAAAGTAAGGCCATCTCTTCTTGCCAGTTCTATATGCCTCAATATACCGCTGTCGCGCAGCAAAATAGAGGCCTGGAAAATATAAGGCGCAAAGGCAATGAACTGTGCGCGCGAGATCGCATCAAGGGCAGACAGTTTATCTGTGGAGAATAATTCAGCTGCTTTCGTTGGGGTGTCAGACATAAACTTGTTCGTACGCTTTAGCTTCGTATAAGGAAAAGCGGTGATGCACGTGGCCGCAAAATTATGCTATTACAGCCACAATATGCCTCAAAATAAGATGATATTTATCAATATTAGCCCCTAAAAAAGAGCTTATTTTTCAAGTGAATGAATGCCATGGAACAGGCGCCTCCAGCGCATATCCTTAAGACCTTCTTTGCCATAGCTAAGCCATACAAACCAGGCCTTGCCCACAATATGATCTTCGGGTACAAAGCCCCAATAACGGCTATCCAGTGAGTTATGGCGATTATCCCCCATCATCCAGAAGTAATCCATCTTAAATGTATAGGAATTGGTTTGTGTTCCGTTAATAAAGACCTGCCCGTTCCGCTCCTCAAATTTGTTCCCTTCGTAAACACCTATAAGACGGCGGTATAAGGCAATGTTCTCGGGCGTAAGCTGTACCGTAGTGCCCTTTTGGGGTATTGTAAGGGGGCCAAAATTGTCCACGTTCCATTTAAAGTGAGCAGTATCCTGCGGGAAGGTCCACTCGCCTATACTGCCTACGGCCCCGGCAGGCATTACTGCGGGCTGCAGGGATACTACATGCGGTATTTTTTGTACTGCAGGCAGCATAGTGTTTTCTATCAGCACATCATATACCTGGCCGTTATTGCCTCTAACCTCTACATTGTTCTCCTCCAGCGCATCCTGTGAAAGCAGGTTGCCATCTGTTCTTAATAAATATTCTGTTTTGGAACGTGCAAATACGGGTGACGGTTTATCATTTATGTAAAGGATGCCACTTTTCAACTCCAGCTTGTCGCCGGGTATGGCCACACAGCGTTTTATATAATTGTCCGTTTTATCCACGGGCCTGCTTTCCACCGTATATGCCGAGTGTACTGCCTCCCTGCCCATTACGCGGCATTGTATATAATAGTCCTGTTCCGGCTCTTCCTTCATGATGGTATCGCCCTCGGGGAAATTAAATACGACCACATCATAACGTTCTACATGCCCGAAACCCCACCAGCGGTGGTATCCCCATTTCACCGATTCGCTATACGACTTTCCACCCGTAATGGGCATAGTGTTATGTACCAGGGGAACTGCCAGGGGTGTCATAGGTATGCGCGGCCCGTAAGATATTTTACTTACAAACAGGAAATCATTCACGAGCAGGCTCCCTTCCATCGAACCTGTAGGTATGGTATATGCTTCTATAAAAAAGGTGCGTATCAGGGTAGCAGCTATTATTGCAAAAAGGGCAGCATCCAGCCATTCGCGCCAAACGGGTTTTTTCTTTTTTACTTCATCTTTCTTTTTCCAGAATGCAAGTCGCATGAGTGTTTGTGTATTAATTTTCCAAAAGTAACAAATCAAGGTACATTTTTGGTATCCGCCTGCCCGCACAATGTGAAAATATTAACATGCCTCAGAATAAGTAATGACACGTGACATCACGGGACAATACATGCAAAAGGAAAAAATAAATAAACAGGAAAAGAGTTCGATAATACGAAACAGCTTAGTTCTCCAGGTGATGGAGCAGTACCTCGCGATAGTATACCAATGCTATATTAGCCGCCTGAAGCTTATCCAGCGTCTTGTTGTAAAGCACACGCTCTTCAACTATAAGCTCAAGGCCTGTATTAAGTTTGCTCAGATATTGTTCCCAGGTCATTTTATCAGTGTATTTGTCCTGGTACACTCTCTCTGCTATCTCTACGATCATTTTAATAAGTAGGTTGGGGGTATTGGAATCAAATTTAAAAA
>APMI01013108.1_pt1 | contig 11301 bp, 6 predicted proteins | sample 667938 | NCBI WGS metagenome assembly APMI01 (sample SAMN01084076, study PRJNA167559) | wastewater metagenome | biome: Wastewater | place: Denmark: Ejby Moelle, Odense | collected 2011-11-28 | reverse complement strand
AACTGATCGCATAACGCCCAGGTCACAACCATCACAACCGAATCAAGAACGGCATGGCCCTGCCCCGTCAGGTGTCTCACCCGGGCCCGTGGGGACGGCGCAGAGCCACTCCCCGACGCTGGACCCCGAGGTGGGCTACAACTGAAACACCCACGTGAGCAGGGTCAGCGTGACCAACGGGATGAGCACGATGGCGACGACATTGAGCCACAGGCCGCCGCGGATCATCTGCCCGGCCGTGACGTAGCCGGAGCCATAGGCGATGGCGTTGGGCGGTGTCGCGACCGGAAGCATGAAAGCGCACGTCGCGGCGAGGGCTACCGGCACGGTGAGCAGGATGGGGTGGGCGTCGAGACCCACCGCCACGCCGCCCGCGATGGGCAGGAAGGTGGCCGCGGTCGCCGTGTTGCTCGTCAGTTCGGTCAGGAAGACGATGCCCGCGGTGAAGGCGATGATCAATACGACCGTCGCCAGCCCTGTCCAACTGGCGACATGCGCGCCGATCCACTTGGTCAGGCCCGACTTCGTGAACTGGGACGACAACGCCAGGCCCCCGCCGAACAGCAGCAGCACGCCCCAGGGCAGGGCCACCGCAGTGTCCCAATCCAGCAGGCGTACGCCGCGCCGAGCGCCCGCCGGGATCAAGAACAGCAGCACGCCGGCGATGATCGCGATACCAGCGTCGCTAACCGGCGGTTTGCTCAGCAACAAGGGCAGGGCCACCCACGCCGCCGCCGCCGCGACGAACACCGCAAGCACCCGCCATTCGCCTCGGGATACGGGGCCGAGTTTGGCCAGTTCCGCATCCATCAGCTCTCGCCCCCCGGGGATCTCGGTGATCTCCGGCTTGAACAGAACCTTGGTCAACACGAACCACGCGATCGCGGTGAAAGCGACCGCCAACGGCAGGCCCACCATCATCCATTGCCCGAAACCGATGTCGATGCCCTGATTCTCGCGCAGATAGCCGACCAGCAGCGTGTTGGGTGGGGTGCCGATGATCGTCGCCAGCGAGCCCAGCGATGCCGAATACGCGATGCCCAACATGAGGGCCGTCCCGAATTTGGTGCGCATGATCGCGTGGTGCGTCGAGGGGGTTCCCGCCGCGTCTCCCGCCGTCGGCGGCTCGGCGTCGTGGGCGTCGTAGGTGTCGTGGGCGTCGTCGGCGTCGTCGGCGCGCAGGGCAGTGCCGGCCGGGGTGGCGATCGAGGAACGGTCCGCGACCAGCATCAAGACGGACACGCCGATGGGCAACATCATGACCGCGGTCGCCGTGTTCGACACCCACATGCTGAGAAAGGCCGTGGCGATCATGAACCCGGCGATCACATGGGTCGCCTTGGTACCCATGACACGAACCGTTAGCAGCGCGATGCGCCGGTGCAGGTTCCAGCGCTGCATGGCGAGCGCGATCAGGAATCCGCCCATGAACAAGAAGATGATGTCCGCGCCGTAGGAGGCTCCTACCTCGCTGACGCTGGTGTGCCGGCCGATCGCGGGGAAGATGATCAACGGTAGGAGCGCCGTCGCGGGGATGGGAATCGCCTCGGTCATCCACCACGCACCCATGAGCACCGCCGTGGCCGCCGTGAGTTTGCCCGGGTGGGAGAGGTCATCCGGGAGGACGACATACATGAGGATCGCCAGCACGAGTCCGACGATGAGGCCGATGCGACGTCGCTGAGTCTGCTGGGTCGACTCGGCCGGAGCGCGTTCGCCGGGTGATTGTTGATCGATCTCCTGGCCCCTCTTCGGGTCGGCCTCTAAACCATGTAAATGCGCACCTGGCAGGGGGTGACTCATCGTTACCTCCGTGGTGTCGGACGCCCCTTTGTGGTTTCGGACGTCATCATGGGTAATGCGGTCGAGTGTGACAGAGATCGCATAGGAGGGAAACCGATCGCGGACGAATCGTGGTCCCGGACAGGGCTCGTCACGCAGCGTGATTCCCTCCGCCGGCATTGTGTGGGACGCGGAGCCGAGATGACCGAGGGCCAGCGGGCGTAGCGTGTGGCGGCCGCGCGAGAATGGCCGGTACGACGGGGGCCGGGGGCGCGCGGCTCCCGGCGTACCGCCTTATCCGCTGCCCGACCCCGCGCCGAACAGGAGCTGACCGCCATGCGCCACCCGCAGCGAGAGCCGATGCCCGGAATGCCGCAGCGCGTGCGGATCTACGAGGTGGGGGTGCGCGACGGCCTGCAGAACGAGCAGGCCACCGTGCCGGTCGAGGTCAAGGCCGAGTTCGTGCGGCGGCTGCTCGCGGCCGGGCTGGAGACCATCGAGGTGACCAGCTTCGTTTCCCCGAAATGGGTGCCGCAGCTCGCCGACGCCGCGGAGCTGATCGAGTTGCTCGGGGCCGACGGGCTGGGTCGTCATCGGCCGGTGCTGACCCCGAACGAGAGGGGCCTGGACCGGGCGCTGGAGCTGGGCGTCAGCGCGGTGGCGATCTTCGGCAGCGCGACCGAGACGTTCAGCCAGAAGAACCTCAACCGGTCGGTGGCGGAGTCGGTGGAGATGTTCCGGCCGGTCGCGACGCGGGCGAAGGAGGCGGGGGCGTGGGTGCGGGCGTACGTGTCGATGTGCTTCGGCGACCCCTGGGAGGGCGACGTGCCGGTCGCGAAGGTCGTGGATTCGGCGCGGCGGTTCATGGAGCTGGGCGCGGATGAGCTGTCGATCGGCGACACGATCGGGGTGGCGACGCCGGGGCACACGGTGGCGTTGTTGGACGGGCTGGTCGCGGCCGGCATCGGGATCGAGCAGATCGCGGTGCACTTCCACGACACCTACGGGCAGGCGCTGGCGAACACGGTGGCGGCGGTGCAGTACGGCGTGCGCACGGTGGACGCCTCGGCCGGCGGGCTCGGCGGCTGCCCCTACGCGAAGTCGGCGACCGGGAACCTGGCCACCGAGGACCTGGTCTGGGCGCTGGAGGGGATGGGCGTCGACACGGGCGTCGACCTGGATGCGCTGGTCGCGACGAGCGCCTGGATGGCCGGGCAGTTGGGGCGGCCCTCGGCGAGTTCGGTGGTGCGCGCCCTCGCGGGCTGACTCGCTGCGGTCGCTGCCAGGGCCCCTCTACCGCTGCGGCGACAGGGCGATGTCGGTGCTGCCCCTGGTGATGTCGACGGGTGGGCGTGGCTTGTTGTCATAACGCTCGGTGTGATCTGGGTGACAGTTCTATGCGGGTTGAATTCGTGTGCCGCTTAGCGCCGCTCGCGTCGTCTCCCGCGAGATTCCGTGTTTAATATCGTACATAGCGGGCAGCGCGTGCTTGCGTGATCGTTTAAGTGTTCGAGATAATGGGCTATGACCTCGACGGACACCTTCGCGCCGGCTCCGGTGGCTGGGTTGTCGTCGTACGAGGCGACGCGCTGGTTGGAGGACGCGGTACGTCGGGTGGGGTCGGGGCTGCGACACCTGACCGGCGGGGGAGACGGCTCGCTCGGACTGGGGGACGTGTTGGCGTTGGTGCCGACGGACGAGCTGGCGGGTCTGTTCGGGGACTTGGTGGCGCTGCGGGCGTTGGCGGAGGGGGCCTCGGCGGCGGTGTTGGCCGAGGCCGTGGCGCGTGGGGTGGTCGCTGCCACGGATGATTCGCTGCGGCCGATCGGGCCGAAGGTCACCGCGTGGGTGCAGGATCAGGCCGCCGCGGCCGGTGCGCCGGTCACCGCCGGGGTAGCGGGGACCTATCGGACGGGTTGGGAGCAGTCCCGCCGGCCGGAGTTGGCGCCGCTGACCGCGGCGGTCCGGGCCGGGCGGATCTCCCTGGCCGTGGGGGCCCGACTCGGCGCGGATCTGAGCACGTTGGCGGTCAAGATCCCCACCGACTGGTGGGACGCGGCGGCTGGGGAGTTGATCGCGCACGCCGCCACCGGGGCCTCCGCGTCGCAGTTGGGCAGTCTGAAGGAGGCGCTGATCGCCAGCTACGGCGAGGAGGGTGACTTCGAGGAGCAGCAGAAGGAGCTGCACCGCCAGCGGCGGTTCACTACCCCGGTCAAGGACGGCGCCGGGATGTGGGTCGGGAAGTATGCGATGACCAACGACGACTACGCCGCCCTCAAAGCCGCGCTGGATGCGCTGGCGGCGCCGACCCCGACCGCCGAGGGTGAGGTCGATACTCGGACCGCGGAGCAGCGGAACCTGGACGCGATCATCGAGATGGCCCGCGTCGTGGCCACCGACCCGACGTTGAGCGGCCACGTCCGGCCGGCCTCAGCGGTCAAGGCCCAGATCATCATCACGATCGACCACGACACCCTCGCCGCCCGCGTCGCCGCCACCTACTCCTCCCCGCCCAACCACGCCGCCACCTGCACCGGCTGCAGCAACCCCTCGACCGGCACCGGCTGCTCCGGCGCCACCAGCGGGACGGGGAGCAGCGGGTTGGGTAGCGGGTTCGGGCTCGACGGGTTCGGCACTCCGCTGACCCCGGCCACCGTGCGCCGCCTGGCGTGTGATGCCCGCATCATCCCAGCGGTGCTCGACACCGACGGCGCGATCCTCGACCTCGGCCGCGCGGCACGCCTGGCCAGCCCTGACCAAGTCCGCTACCTGCGATTGCGGGACAAGTGCTGCACCTTCCCGGGCTGCGACCGACCACCGTCCTGGTGCGAGGCCCACCACCTGCGCGAATGGACCACCGACCTCGGCGAGACCAACGTCGACAACCTTGCGCTGCTGTGCACCCGACACCACACCGACGTCCACACCCGCGGACTCATCGGCCGCCTCATCGACGGCACCATCCGCTGGCGCCGCCGCCAATAGCTGGGGTCCTGCTCTCCCCCAAGCCGATGCCCCCGCGCTGAAACGCCCAGCGACCGAAGAGCGGTACGACAGCGGTACGCCGGGGAACGGCGCTCCCCGGCGTACCGCTTGCTTCTGTGAGCGCCTCAGTGCTTGGCCACGGCCTCCGTCGGCGCGTTCGGCGCCATGGACGCCGGGGCTCCGAAGGTGGCCTGCGGGCCGCCGAAGGTGTTCGGCTCCTCCTTCTTGTACGCCGTGCCACGCAGCGGCAGGCTGTAGCGACGCTTGCCGTCCCGCTTGTAGTACGCCCAGGCCGCCGCCGGCGCGGTCGGGATCAGGCAGATCTCCCCCATGCCCTTGGCGCCATAGGCGTACGGCAGCGTGCCCGGCCCCTTGACGAAGCGCACCTCGACCTCCGGCATCTTGTCGGCGCGCATCAGGCCGAGCTTGCCGTAGCGGGTCTGCGGCACGCCGCCCTCGACGACGAACTCCTCGGTGAGCCCGTAGCCGATGCCCATCATCACCCCGCCCTCGATCTGGCCGACCGCGGACTGCTCGTTCATCACCGTGCCCACGTCGTACACGGCCAGCACCTTGTCGATCTCGCCCTTCTCATTCAGCGTGATCATCTGAGCGCCGTAGCCGTAGGCCACGTGGCTGTACGGGTTCTCCTTGGGGGTGTCGACGACGTCGGTCTCCGGGGAGAACTCGCCGTACCACTCCTGCCCCTCCAGGCGCGCCAAGTCACCATCCACGGCCGCGAACGCGTCGCGCAGCTGCACCGCCGCCAGCCGCGTCGCCTCGCCGGTGAACAGCGTCTGCCGCGACCCGGTCGAGGTGCCCGAGTCCGGGGTCCGGGCGGTGTCCGGCAGCTCGAAGACGATCTGATCCGGGCGCAGGTCCACGGTCTCGGACAGCACGTGCACGCAGACCTGCCCGACACCCTGGCCCATGCAGGACGCCGAGGTGCGGATGTGGACCTTGCCCGACTCCACCGAGAGGATGCACCGGCCGGTGTCCTTCAGACCCATCCCGACGCCGGTGTTCTTGTGGGCGATGGCCAGGCCCGCGTCGGGGTTGGCGTAGAAGTCGCCCTTGAGGTCCTCCAACACCTCCGCGATGCCGGTCGACTCGTCGGCGATCTGGCCGTTCGGCAGGCTGTCGCCCGGCCGGACCACGTTGAGATAACGCATCTCCCACGGGTCCAGGCCGACCTTCTCGGCCAGCTCGTTGACGCAGGTCTCCATGCCGAACTGGCTCTGCACGACCCCGAACCCGCGGAACGCGCCCGAGGGCACGTTGTTGGTGTACATCGCCATGCCGAGCACCTCGAAGTTCTCGATGGCGTACGGGCCGCCGGCGTGGGTGCAGGCCCGCTGCAGCACAGGGCCGCCGAGCGAGGCGTAGGCGCCGGTGTCGGAGAGGATGACGACCTTGCAGGCCGTCAGCTTGCCCTTCTCGTCGCAGCCGACCGTGAACTCCATGTGCATGGGGTGCCGCTTGACGTGGTAGTTCAGCGACTCGGTGCGGGTGAACTTCACCTTGACCGGCTTCTTCAGGTGCCAGGCCATCAGCGCCGCGTGGTGCTGGACGCTCATGTCCTCCTTGCCGCCGAAGCCGCCCCCGACGTACGTCGCCTGGCTGCGCACCTTCTCCAGCGGCAGCTTGAGCATCCGGCTGATCTCGTGCTGCTCGTCGTACACGGACTGGCTGGAGGTGTACATGCGCACCCCGTCGCCGTCCGGCTCGGCCACGGCGCACTCGGGCTCCATGAACGCGTGCTCCTGCCACGGCGTGGCGAACTTGTGCGCGACCACGTGCGCGGACTCGCGGATCGCCTTGTCGACGTTGCCGCGCTTGACGTGCTCGATGTCGAGCACGTTGCCGTTCTCGTGGATCAGCGGCGCATCGGGACGCAGCGCCTCCTGGGGCGAGGTGACCGGCGGCAGCGCCTCGTAGTCGAGCTCGATGAGGGCGAGGATCTCCTCCAGCTTGTCCTCGTCGTCGGAGGCGACCAGGGCCAGGGCATCGCCGGTGTAACGGGTCTGCGTCCCCACCGGGATGAGCACGTCCCAGTCGCTGCTGATGTGCCCGATCTTGTTCTCCGGCACATCCTCGCTGGTGAGGATGGCCAGGCAGTTCGGGTGCGCCTTGGCCGCGGTCAGGTCCATCCCGCGCAGCAAACCCCGCGGGCTCGGGGAGCGCAGCGCCTTGGCGAAGACCATCCCCGGCAGCCGCACGTCGTCGGCGAACTTGCCCGTGCCCAGCACCTTGTCGGCGACGTCGGGCCGGTGCGCCCGGTCGGAGAGCCGCTGCCGCTCGTTGCTGGTCTGCACCGCGGCGTCGCGGCGGAACATGTCGCCGGCCATCAGGATCGCATCGAAGATCTGCCGATAACCGGTGCACCGGCAGATGTCGGTGCGAATCGCCTTCTTGACGTCGTCCAGGCTCGGGTCGGGGTTCTTGTCGAGCAGCGCCTTGCTCGCCATCACCATGGCCGGGGTGCAGAAGCCGCACTGCACCGCGCCGGTCTCGCCATAGGTGTGGACGTAGACATCCTTCTCCCGCTCGGAGAGCCCCTCGACCGTGAGGATGTCCTGACCCTCGAACTGCTTGGCCGGCCGGTTGCAGGCCTTCACCGGCTTGCCGTTCGCGACGACGATGCACGTGCCGCAGGTCGAGTCGTCGCAGCCGACCTTGACCGACAACGTCCCGATCACCTCACGCAGCGCGTGGACCAACATCCGGTCGCCGTCCACCTCGTGCTCGGTGCCATTCACTCGTAGCTGCATCTGGGTCCTCCTCGGTCGTACGGTCGATCAGCGGATGTCGGAATCGGGCAGGGCGCGCGAGACGAACCGTCCGGTCGGCTCCCCCGCCGCCAGGTCACCACCGCGCACCAGGTGCTCCCCCCGCAGGAACACGTCGCGCACGCGGCCGCGCAGGGGCAACCCCTCGTACGGCGTGTGGTCCGTCGCGTCGTGCAGGTCCGCGTGCCGGACGAGGTGCTCGCCGTTCGGATCGTAGACGACGATATCGGCGTCGCTGCCTGGAGCAAGCACCCCCTTGCGCGGGTAGAGGCCGAAGTACTTCGCCGCATTGGTCGAGGTGACCTCGACGAACCGCTCCGGGGTGAGCCGCCCCGCGGCCACGCCGTACGTGTAGAGCAGGCCCATCCGCAGCTCCAGCCCGGGACCGCCGTTGGGCGTGTGGGCGAAGTCGGCCGCCGCGGCCTTCTGGCCCGCCAGGGTGAACGAGCAGTGGTCGGTGCCGACGAACTGGATGGTCCCGTCGGCCAGCGCGTCCCAGAGCAGCTCCTGATCGGCCGGCGTGCGCAGCGGCGGGCTCATCACATAGGCCCGGCTCGCCAGCTCATCGGTGTCGGGGTCGCCATAGCGCGAGCCGTCCAGCACCAGGTATTGCGGGCAGGTCTCCACGACCATCCGGGCGCCGCGCTCCCGGGCGGCGCGGATCTCGGCCAACGAGCCGCCGGAGGACAGATGCACCACGTAATGCAGCGCCTCCAGCGGGGCCGCGATCACCCCGAGCCGGTTGATCGCCTCCCGTTCGAGTTCCGCCGGCCGGGAGGCCTGGTGATAGTACGGCGTGCGCCGGCCGGCCGAGACGTACTCGCGCACCAGCGCGTCGACGAGGCGCCCGTTCTCGCAGTGGAACCCGATCGTCGTGCCCAGCCGCTCGCTGGCCTGCAGCGCCGCCCGGATCTCGTCGTCCTCCACCATCATGGAACCCCGGTAGGCCATGTAGAGCTTGAACGAGGTCACCCCGGCCGCGACGATGTCGGCCATCTGATCCGCGAACTCAGGCCGCCATTCGGTCATGGCCAGGTGGAACCCGTAGTCGCAGGACGACACGCCGGCAGCCTTCGCGTGCCAGCGGTCCAACCCGAACGCCAGCGACTCCCCATGGAACTGGGTGGCGAAGTCCAGCACGGTCGTCGTGCCCCCGGCCAGCGCCGATCGCGTCCCGCTGGCGAAGTCATCCGCCGTGGTCAGCCCCGGCCCGCACTCCAGATCCAGGTGGGTGTGGGTGTCGATGCCGCCGGGCAGCAGCAGGCACCCGGTGCAGTCGAGCACCGGCTCCCCCGAGTCGGGCTCGAGGTCGCCCAGCTCGACGACGACGCCGTCGCGCAGGCGCAGGTCGGCTCGCCGCGACCCCTCCGCCGCAACCACCGTCCCACCGCGCAACAGCGTCATCGCTTCGTCCTTCCGACGGCCCTACCTGACGGTCAACGTTCCAGGCGTCACATCTGCGCCCAGACCCGGGGCGCGCGCTCGCGAGAGCGGGCCAGGATCCGGTGCTCGTCGACGGTCTGGATCTTGCGGTCCCGCATCACCCAGCGGCCGGCGACCATCGTGTCGTTGGTCATCGCCCCGCTCATCCCGAACAGGATGTGGCCGACGGTGTTGGCGCCGGTCATCGGGGTCTGCGGGACATACCACACGGTGATGAGGTCGGCGTAGGCGCCCGGCTTGAGCACGCCGACCGGCTTGCTCCAGAACTTGCCGGCGATGGCCGGGTTGTTCTGGAAGAGCAGCGTGGCGGCCTCGCCGAAGCCGACCGTCGGGTCCTGCAACCGGTGGCTCTGGGCGATCTTGACCACCGAAGCGGACTGGAACATGTCGGCGAGATAGGCGTCGGTGCCCAGCCCGACCCGGATGCCCTTGCGCAGCTGCTCGGTCACCTTGGTCAGGCCCACCGCGTTGCCCATGTTGGAGTGCGGGTTGGTGACGACCGAGGTGTCGGTGTCCTTGATGAGGTCCATCTCGGCCTCGTTGATGTGCACGCAGTGCACCAGGATCGACTCCGGTCCCAGCATCCCGAAGTCGGCGAATCGCTGCACGATCCGCTGGCGCGTCAAGCCCTCGCAGTGCGGCTCGTCCTCGGGGCCCTCGGCGGTGTGCACGTGGAACCCACCGGGCACCCCTGCATCGCGGACGGCCGCCGCGCAGCGTTCCAGGGTCTGCTGGCTGACCGTGAACGAGGCGTGGATGCCGAACAGCCCGTGGATCAGGTCCTGGCTGCCGTCGTTCGCCTCCTTCATGAAGGCGATGTTCTCCTCGATCTGCTGATCCAGGATCTCGGCCCCGTCGCGATCCGAGGTCTCGTAGCACAGGCTCGCGCGGATCCCCAGCTCACGAGCGGCCTTGGCCTGCGCGGCCAGGGAGCCCGGTACGGCGTGCGGGCTGGAGTGGTGGTCGATGACCGTGGTGACCCCGGCCCGGATCGACTCCAGGAACGTGGTGGACGTGTTGAGCTCGACGTCCTCGGTCTCCAGCAAGCGGTCCAGCTTCCACCACATCTTCTCCAGCACGCCGGTGAAGGTGCTGCCCTGCTCGCTGGGGGCCAATCCCCGCGCATAGTGGCTGTAGGCGTGCGTGTGCGCGTTGATCAGGCCGGGCATGATGACCCGTCCGGCGACGTCGACGGTCTCCTCGCCGGGGCTCGCGGGCAGGTCGGCCGCCGGGCCGACGGCGACGATCTGGTCGCCCTCGATCCGGACGGCGCCGTTCTCGATGAACGGGTTCTCGGGGTCGTTGGTGATGACGGGTCCGCCGGTGATGATCATCGGGCGTACACCTCCGCAGCGCTCGACTCGGTGGGGGCCAGCAGGTAGGAATAGCTGCCTTCGAGGACGTCCAGGACGCGCGTCATCTCGTCGGTCATCTTGTTGGCGGTCTGGAAGTCCTGCGCCTGGCTGTGTTCGAAGACGTCGCCGCCGGGCATCCGCACCAGATAGGTGTGCTCCCCCAACGGCAGGAAGCCGGGGTTGGTGGAGTCGTCGAAGTCCTCGCGGGTCCAGAACACCGTGAGCTTGTCCTTGTAGGGCAGCCCGGCGTGCGGGCAGAACGTGCCGCAGGTGTTGCACTCGTTGCACAGGCCGTCGATGTGCACGATCTGGCGTGGGTCGCTGAATCCCGGCACCGTGATCGCGACGTTGGCGCGGTTCGGGCACACCTCGGTGCAGATCTCGCAGATGTCCTGGCAGGACAGGCACCGGGCGCCCTCGGCCTTGCCGTTGATCTCGGCGATGAGCAGACCGCGCCGCTGGTAGACCTGCTCGGCCGGCTGGTGCACGGTCGGGTGCGGGCGTGCGTAGTCGGGGGTGATGCCCTGCGCGGTCAGGATGGCCTTGCAGGCCACCTTGGCGTCCCCGATGGCCTCGACGATCGTCGCCGGGCCGCGCCGGCCGTCGCCGATGACGTACACGCCGGGCACGGTGGACTGGAAGGTCTTGTCGAGCACCGGGCGGCCGCGGCCGTCGAGCGTGATGCCGTTCCTGGTGTACGGCTCGGCCAGCAGGGTCGCGCCGGTTGCGCCGACGACGGTGTCGAACGCCATGTCGGTGAACTCGCCGGTGCCGGTGACGGACCGGCGACCGCTCGCGTCGAGCTCGGACAGGCTCATCTTCTCCACGCGCAGCGTCGTGCCGTCGTAGCTGATCGGGGCGAGCAGCTGGTGCATCGTCAAGCCTTCGCCGCGCACCAGGTTGACCTCGTGCTGGGTCGCCGGCATGTTCGGCTCGGTGCGCCGGTA
>APMI01009591.1_pt1 | contig 11302 bp, 8 predicted proteins | sample 667938 | NCBI WGS metagenome assembly APMI01 (sample SAMN01084076, study PRJNA167559) | wastewater metagenome | biome: Wastewater | place: Denmark: Ejby Moelle, Odense | collected 2011-11-28 | reverse complement strand
TTCAATTTCGGCGCGATGGAGAATAAGGGGCTGAACATCTTCAACAGCCGCTACATCCTCGCGGATCCCGATACCGCGACCGATTATGATTATGACGCGATCGCCGCGGTGGTGGCGCACGAATATTTTTCCACAATTGGTCGGGCAATCGCGTCACCTGCCGCGACTGGTTCCAGCTCTCGCTGAAGGAGGGCTTCACCGTCTATCGCGACCAGAGCTTCTCGGCCGATCAGGGATCGGCGGCGGTCAAGCGGATCGAGGATGTGCGGGGCCTGCGCGCCAGCCAGTTCCCGGAGGATTCGGGGCCGCTGGCGCATCCGGTGCGCCCCGAAAGCTATCTCGAAATCTCCAATTTCTACACCGCGACGATCTACAACAAGGGTGCCGAGCTGATCCGCATGATGGCGACGATCCTCGGCCCGGCGAAGTTCCGCGCCGCGACCGATCTCTATTTTTCGCGCTTCGACGGCACCGCCGCGACGTGCGAGGATTTCGTCGCCTGTATGGAGGAGGCGGGCGGGGTCGATCTGTCGCGCTTCCGCTTATGGTATTCGCAGGCGGGCACGCCGCGCGTCTCGGCGAGCATCAGCGACAATGGCGGCCGCGCCACGCTGCGGCTCGCGCAAGCCCGACAAGCAGCCGATGGTGCTGCCGCTCAAGGTCAAATTGTTCGGCGCGGAGACCGGGCGCGCGCTGACCCCCGAGCGGCTGGTGCAATTCGATACCTTGTCCGAATCGATCACCTTCGAGGGGCTGGCCGAGCGGCCGGTGCTGTCGATCAACCGCGGCTTTTCCGCGCCGGTGATCATCGAGAGCGATCGCGCGGCGGCCGATCTCGCCTTCCTCTCGGCGCATGATGACGATCCCTTCGCGCGTTACGAGGCGATGCAGCAATTGATGCTCGACACGCTGGTCGCCGCAACGGTGGAGGGGCGGGCGGATCATCGCGCGGTGGTCGATGCGGTGGCCAATGCGCTCGGCGATGCGGCGCTCGATCGCGCGTTCGTTGCCGAGGCGGTGCTGCTGCCGTCGGAAAGCTTCATCGGCGATCAGCTCGTCACGGTCGATCCCGATGCGATCTTCGCCGCGCGCGAGGCGCTGCGCCGCGATCTCGGCCGGGCGCTCGCCGCCCAGTGGCGCGCCGCCTATGACGAAGGCGACGGCCATGCTTATGCCTATAGCCCCGCGGCCAAGGGGCTGCGCCGGCTGCGCAATGTCGCGCTCGGCTATATTGCCGCGAGCGATGCGGCGGATACCGCCGAGCTTGCCTTCCGCCAGTTCGAACGCGCCGACAATATGACCGACCGGCAGGCCGCGCTGACCACCCTCGTCAACGGCGACTGGGACGAACGCGAGGCGGCGCTCGACATCTTCTACAATCGCTATGCCGATAACCCGCTGGTGCTCGACAAATGGTTCCAGACGCAGGCGCTGTCGACGCGTGCCGATACCCCGGCGGCGGTGACGGCGCTTGCCACGCATCCCGACTTCACGCTTGCCAACCCCAATCGCGCGCGCAGCCTGGTCGGGGCGTTCGGCGCCAACCAGCGCGCGTTCAATGCGATCGACGGGCGCGGCTATCGCTTCCTCGCCGATCAGCTGATCGCGCTCGACCGGATCAACCCGCAGACCGCGGCGAAGCTGCTCCCTCCGCTCGGGCGCTGGCGGCGCTTCGACGCGCGCCGCGCGGGGCTGATGCGCGCCGAGCTGGAACGGATCGTGGCGGTTCCCGAACTGTCGAAGGATCTGTTCGAACAGGCGTCGAAGAGTCTGGAGGGGTAAGCGACGTCACCCCGGCCCTGAGCCGGGGTAACGGGTGGTGGTCAGAACAAGCGCCCGCCATTGGGCACTGGCTCGCTCGGCGCCATCAGCACGACCTTGCCGTCGGCATCGGGCAGGCCGAGCGTCAGCACCTCGCTCATCATCTTGCCGATCTGGCGCGGCGGGAAATTGACCACTGCCGCGACCTGCCGCCCGACGAGCGTCTCCAGCGCATAATGTTCGGTGATCTGCGCCGATGATTTCTTCACCCCGATCGCCGGGCCGAAATCGATCGTCAGCTTGAACGCCGGCTTGCGCGCCTCCGGGAAGGGCTCGGCGGCGATGATCGTGCCGACGCGGATATCGACCTTGAGGAAATCGTCGAAGCTGATCACCGCGGCGGCTTCGGCCGCCGGGTCGTGCGTCATGTGCATCAGAAATCCGGGTTTTCGTAATAAGACGGCGGCTCGATCCCGCGCATCCGCTCGGCGAGCAAGGGGCGGAAGCTGCGGCGGCTCTTGAACGCGGAATACCACGCCTTGGCGTGGGTATGCCCGCTCCAGTCGATCCCGCCGAGATAATCGGCGACCGAAATCTGCGCCGCGGCGGCAAGATCGGCGAGGCTGATCGTCGCGCCGGCCATCCATTTGCGGTGATCGAGCAGGAAATCGATATAATCGAGGTGGCCGATCGCCGATTTCATCGCCTCGCGCAGCCGCGCCGCATCGGGCGAGGCGCGGTGGACCATGCGCTTGATCATCCGCTCCTGCAGCAACGGGCCGGTGACGTCGCGATAGAAATGCGCGTCGAACCAGGTGACCAGCCGGCGGATTTCGGCGCGATTGGCGGCGGTGCCGTTGATCATCTGCGCCTTGTCGACCGTCTCCTCGAAATATTCCGCGATCGCCATCGAATCGATCAGCAGGATATTGCGCGTCGGATCGGCCATCACCGGGGTCTGCCCGGCGGGGTTCATGTCGAAGAATTCGTCGCGCCGTGCCCAGGGCTCCTCGGGCACCAGCTCATAGCCGACGTCCTTCTCGTTGAGCAGCGCGCGGATCTTCCGCGTGAACGGGCACAAGGTGAAATGATAAAGCTGCCACATGCCCCCACCCATAAGCCGGGTGGCGGCGATGCGGCAACGGCGGTTGAGGTGAAAGACCTACAATAAGCCTCTCCCCTGAAGGGGAGGGGCTTGATGTTACTCCGCCGCTTCCAGCGCTTCGCTGTCGTCGAGCGGGTGGGAGAGGCGCGAGAGCATTTCCTTCGGCACCACCTGCCAGAAATGCCCGGCCTCGCGGTCCCAATCCTCGAGGATCGCGCGCGACCATTTGCTGTCGGTCACCGCGGCATGTTCGCGGATCAGATTCTGCAGCACGCTTTCCCAGTGCAGCGCCGAAAGCCGCTGCCAGGTGATGCTTTCCGGGTTGGCGCGGCGCGCGAAGCTGCCGGTGGGATCGTAGACGAATGCCATGCCGCCGGTCATCCCGGCGCCGAAATTAGCGCCGACCTCGCCCAGCACCACCGCGGTGCCGCCGGTCATATATTCGCAGCCGTTGGCGCCGCAGCCCTCGACCACCACGGTCGCGCCCGAATTACGCACCGCGAAGCGCTCGCCGGCCTGCCCGGCGGCATAGAGCCGCCCGGCGGTCGCGCCATAGAGCACGGTATTGCCGACGATCGTGTTGTTCTGGCTGGCGAGCGGCGACGACACCGCCGGGCGCACCACGATCACGCCGCCGGACAGGCCCTTGCCGACATAGTCATTGGCATCGCCGAACACTTCGAGCTTCACGCCCTTGACGAGGAACGCGCCGAGGCTCTGCCCGGCCGAGCCGCGCAGCCGGATCGTGACATGGCCGTCGGCCAGCGTGTCCATCCCGAAGCGCGCGGTGATCTCACTCGACAGCCGCGTGCCCACCGCGCGGTGCGTGTTGCGCACCGAATAAGTGAGCTGCATCTTCTCGCCGCGCGAGAAGACCGCCGCCGCATCCTTGATGATCTGCGCATCGAGGCTGTCGGGCACTTCGTTGCGGAAGGTCTTGAGGCTGAAGCGGCGCTGATCGTCGTCGGCATCGACCTTCGCGAGGATCGGGTTGAGATCGAGATCGTCGAGATGCTCGGCGCCGCGGCTGACCTGGCGGAGCAATTCGGTGCGCCCGATCACCTCGTCGAGGCTGCGCACGCCGAGGCGCGCGAGGATGTCGCGGACTTCCTCGGCGATGAAGGTCATCAGGTTGATCACCTTCTCCGGCGTGCCGACGAACTTCTGCCGCAGCGCATCGTCCTGCGTGCAGACGCCGACGGGGCAGGTGTTCGAATGGCATTGCCGCACCATGATGCAGCCCATTGCGACAAGGCTCAGCGTGCCGATGCCGAATTCCTCGGCGCCGAGGATCGCGGCGATCACGATGTCGCGCCCGGTCTTGAGCCCGCCATCGGTGCGCAGCTTGACGCGCCCGCGCAGCGAGTTGAGCGTCAGCACCTGATTGACCTCGCTCAGCCCCATTTCCCACGGGGTGCCGGCATATTTGATGCTGGTCTGCGGGCTGGCGCCGGTGCCGCCGACATGCCCCGAGACGAGGATGACGTCGGCGTGCGCCTTGGCGACGCCCGCCGCCACCGTGCCGATCCCGGCCGAGGAGACGAGCTTGACGCAGACCCGCGCGCGCGGGTTGATCTGCTTCAGATCGTAGATCAGCTGCGCCAGATCCTCGATCGAATAGATATCGTGGTGCGGCGGCGGCGAGATCAGCGTCACCCCCGGCGTCGCGTGGCGCAACTTGGCGATGAATTCGGTAACCTTGAAGCCGGGCAGCTGGCCGCCCTCGCCGGGCTTGGCGCCCTGCGCGACCTTGATCTCGATTTCCTCGCAGGCGTTGAGATATTCCGCGGTCACGCCGAAGCGGCCGCTGGCGATCTGCTTGATCACCGAATTGGCGTTATCGCCGTTGGCATAAGGCGTGTAGCGCGCCTTGTCCTCGCCGCCCTCGCCCGACACCGCCTTGGCGCCGATGCGGTTCATCGCGATCGCCAGCGTCTCATGCGCCTCGGGGCTGAGCGCGCCGAGCGACATGCCGGGGGTCACGAAGCGCTTGCGGATCTCGGTGATCGGCTCGACCTGATCGACCGGGATGCCCTCGCCCGGGAAGTTGAACTGCATCAGATCGCGCAGATAGATCGGCGGCAGATCGGCCACCCCGCGCGCGAATTGCAGATAGGTGGTGTAGCTGTCGGTCGCGACCGAGGTCTGCAACAGATGCATCAGCTGCGCCGAATAGGCATGCGCCTCGCCGGTGTGGCGCTGGCGATAGAAGCCGCCGATCGGGAGGTTGACCACCGCCGGATCGAACGCCGCCTCGTGCCGCTCGGTGGCGTTGATGTGGAGCGAGGCATAGCCCTCGCCCGAGATCTTCGCCGGCATGCCGGGGAACAGATCGTTGACCAGCGCGCGGCTCAGCCCGACCGCCTCGAAATTATAGCCGCCGCGATAGCTGGAGATCACCGCGATCCCCATCTTCGACATGATCTTGAGCAGCCCTTCCTCGATCGCGGTGCGATGCCGCTCGAGGCATTGCTCGATCGAGATGTCGCCGAACAGCCCGCGCGCGTGGCGATCGGCGATCGCCGCCTCGGCGAGATAGGCGTTCACCGTCGTCGCGCCGACCCCGATCAGCACCGCATAATAATGCGTGTCGAGGCATTCCGCCGCGCGGACGTTGATCGAGGCATAAGAGCGCAAGCCCCGCCGCACGAGATGCGTATGCACCGCCGCCGCGGCGAGCACGCCGGGGATCGCGACGCGATCAGGCCCGATATGCTCGTCGGTGAGGAACAATTCGCTCTTGCCCTCGCGCACCGCCTGCTCGGCCTGATTGCGGATGCGCTGGATCGCCGCGCGCAACCGCTCGGCATCGCCGGCGAGTTCGAAGGTGCAGTCGATCTCCGCTGCCGACGTGCCGAAATGCGCCTTGAGCCGGCCCCAGGCGGTCGAGGTGAGCACCGGCGAATCCATCACCAGCACGCGCTCGCGCCGATCCTCGGTATCGAGGATGTTGGCGAGATTGCCGAAGCGCGTCTTGAGCGACATCACATAGCGTTCGCGCAAGCTATCGATCGGCGGGTTGGTGACCTGCGAGAAATTCTGCCGGAAGAAATGGCTCAGCAGCCGCGGCTTGTCCGAGATCACCGCGAGCGGCGTATCGTCGCCCATCGAGCCGATCGCTTCCTTGCCGGTCTCGACCATCGGCGCGAGGATCAATTCCATATCCTCGAGCGTCTGCCCGGCGGCGACCTGCCGCCGCGCCAGCTCGGCGCGATCGAAGCGCGGGATGCTGTCCGCCGGGGCGGGGGGCAGATCGTCGAGCGTCGCGAAATTGCCGATCATCGCGGCATAATCCTGCTCGCCGGCGATCCGGTCCTTGATCTCGCGATCGTGGAACACGCGACCCTCGGCGAGATCGACCGCGATCATCTGCCCCGGCCCGAGCCGGCCCTTGGCGACGATCGTCGATTCGGGGACGACGACCATCCCGCTTTCCGATCCGACGATCAGCAGCCCGTCGGCGGTCTCGGTATAGCGCAGCGGGCGGAGCGCGTTGCGGTCCATCCCGGCCACCGCCCAGCGGCCGTCGGTCATCGCGAGCGCGGCGGGGCCGTCCCACGGCTCCATCACGCTGGCGAGATATTGGTACATCGCGGCATGCGCCGGGGGCACATCCTCGTCGCCGCTGTTGCGCCACGCTTCGGGCACCAGCATCAATTTGGCGGTCGGCGCGTCGCGCCCCGAACGGCAGATCGCCTCGAAGGTCGCATCGAGCGCGGCGGTGTCGCTCGCGCCCGCCGGGATCACCGGCTTGATATCCTCCGAATGCTCGCCGAACGCGATCGAGGCCATGCGGATCTCATGGCTGAGCATCCAGTTCTTGTTGCCGCGGATCGTGTTGATCTCGCCGTTGTGCGCAAGGCAGCGAAACGGCTGCGCCAGCCACCATTGCGGGAAGGTGTTGGTCGAATAACGCTGGTGGAAGATCGCGACGCGGCTCTCGAAGCGCTTGTCGGTCAGGTCCGGGTAGAACACCGACAGGCTCTCGGCGAGGAACAGCCCCTTGTAGACGATCGAGCGGCACGACAGCGAGCAGATATAGAAGCCCTGGATTTGCGCCGCGATCACGCGCTTCTCGATCCGCCGGCGGACGAGATAGAGGTTCTTTTCGAACTCGGCGGCGTCGACCTCGTCGGGGAGCGGCCCGGCGATCATGATCTGCTCGATCTCGGGGCGCGTTTCCTGCGCCTTGCGGCCGATCACGCTGACGTCGACCGGCACCTGGCGCCAGCCGTAGATGGTATAGCCCGCCTCGATGATCGCGCTCTCGACGATCGTCCGGCATGTTTCCTGCGCGCCGAGATCGGTGCGCGGCAGGAACACCATGCCGACCGCGAGCCGGTTCGCCAGCACCTTATGCCCGCTCGCCGCGATCGCGTCGTCGAAGAAGCGGATCGGCAGATCGACATGGATGCCCGCGCCGTCGCCGGTCTTGCCGTCGGCATCGACCGCGCCGCGGTGCCACACCGCCTTCAAGGCATCGATCGCCGACTGGACAACGCGGCGCGACGGCCGCCCGTCGGTCGCGGCGACAAGGCCGACGCCGCAGGCATCGCCCTCGAATTCGGGGCGATACATGCCGTGGGTGGCGAGGTGGTTGCGCTGGGCGTCGAGAGAGTCGGTCATGAGCTTTTGCTCCGGGTTTCGGGCAGCATTTCCTGGCGGATGCGGGCGAAGGCGCGCTTGCCGGCTTCCGCGCCGGCGATACGGCCGAGTTCGCGCCCTTGCGCACCGATCTTGGTTTGAAGTTCAGGCAGGAGCTTCAACGCTTTCGCGCCTGGTCCCGTCGCGTAGAAATTCGCGATCGCCTGGAGTTCCTCGGTCGTGAACGCAGCGGCATATTCGATCGCCGCGCGCTTGATGAAGGCGGGATATTGGCGTTTGATCGCCAGCGTGAATTCCTGCGACAGGATCGCGATCATCCGGTCGTGGTTATCGGGCGAAGCGGAATCGATCGCATCGATCATCGCCTTGCTTTGCGGGTTCCCTGCGAGCTCGCCGATAACCGCCTTGGCGAAAAACGGCGTGAGTTCGGCGAAGGTGTGATCGAGCGTCGCCTCCATACCCATTTGGCGTAACAATCGCTCGGCCGCTGCCTGTCGGGCGGGGTCGGGAGCGGTTGCCGGCGCCGCAGGGGGAGGCGTCGCGGGGGTGGTCTGGGCCAATGCCGGGGCTGCGGCGCCAGCCAGCGCCAGCGTCAGAAGCGCGCGCCGCATCATGCCGCCACCCGCGCGCTCGCGGCCTTCGCCTTGAGCCATTTGTGCATCTGATCGGCGACATCGCGCCCGTCGCGGATCGCCCACACCACGAGGCTCGCGCCGCGCACGATATCGCCGGCGGCGAACACGCCGTCGAGGCTGGTCATCAGCGTCTTGCCGTCGACCAGCAAGGTGCCCCAGCGCGTCACGCCCAGTTCGGGCGCGTCCCACAAGCGCGGCAGTTCCTCGGCATCGAAGCCCAATGCCTTGATCACCAGATCTGCGGGGAAGGACATTTCATTGCCCGGATCGACCTCCGGCGCGCGGCGGCCGCTGGCTTCGGCCGCGCCGAGCCGCATCCGGCTGGCGCGGACGCTCGACACCTTGGCGCCGTCGAACGCGAGCGGGGCGGAGAGCCAGACGAACTCGACGCCCTCTTCCTCGGCATTGGCCACCTCGCGCTGGCTGCCCGGCATATTGGCGCGGTCGCGGCGATAGAGGCATTTCACGCTCTTCGCGCCCTGGCGGATCGCGGTGCGCACGCAATCCATCGCGGTATCGCCGCCGCCGACCACCACGACATGCTTGCCCGCGGCATCGAGGCTGCCGTCGTCGAACGCCGGGACCGCATCGCCGAAGCCCTTGCGGTTGGAGGCGGTGAGATAGTCGAGCGCCTCGACCACGCCGTCGGCCGCCTTGCCCGGCACGTCGATCGCGCGGGCGCGATAGACCCCGGTGGCGATGACGAGCGCGTCGTGGCGCTGGCGCAGCTCATCGAGCGTCGCGTCGCGGCCGACCTCAAACCCTTCGTGGAACACGATGCCGCCCTCGCGCAGCCGCTCGACGCGGCGCATCACCACCGGCTTTTCGAGCTTGAAGCCGGGGATGCCATAGGTCAGCAGCCCGCCGGCGCGATCGTGCCGGTCATAGACATGCACGTCATAGCCGCGCACGCGGAGATATTCCGCCGCCGACAGCCCCGCCGGCCCCGCGCCGATCACGCCGACCGAATTTCTCGACCGAGCCGATCGTCACCGCGCCGTGGCCGGAGAATTCGATCACGCAATTGCCCTCGCACAGCCGGTCCTGAGGGCAGATGCGGCCGCAGATCTCGGGCATGGTCGAGGTGCTGTTGCTCAGTTCATAGGCTTCGCGCAGCCGCCCCTCGGCGGTCAGCCGCAGCCAGTCGGGGATATGATTGTGCAGCGGGCAATGCACCGAGCAATACGGCACGCCGCATTGCGAGCAGCGCGACGCCTGATCCTCGGCCGCCGCGCCGGCATAGCGATCCGCGATCTCGCGAAAGTCCGCCGCACGCGCAGCAGCCCCGCGCTTGTCCGGATAGGACTGCGCCTTCGCGACGAATCGAAGCATCTTTTCAACAGCCATAAGCCCTCCGCCGGCCGCGTTCTCACAGCCGGGGCGGGACAACAAGTCAGTATTGCTGACCTATATGGCGGTTTGACCCCTTTATAGGGTCGAATCGAGTGAAAAACGCATCCATATAATGGCCGTATCGGACTTATCGGAGAAAAAGTGCGGCAAGTGCGACGGTGCCGGCAACGATTCGATACCAGGCGAAGGGTTGGAAGCCATGTTTCGCCACGATCGACATGAACCAGCGGATCACCACCATCGCGACGAGGAACGACACGACGAAACCGATCGCGATCGAGCCGACATGCGCCGTGCTCAATTCGTGGCGGCTCTTCCACAAGGTGAGGGTGGTTGCGCCGAGCATTGTCGGGATAGCGAGGAAGAAGCTGTATTCGGCCGCCGTCTCGCGCGAGACGCCCATCGCGCGCGCGCCCATGATCGTCGCGCCTGAGCGGCTGACCCCGGGGATCATCGCCAGACATTGCAGCACGCCGATGCCGAGCGCGGTGCGCCACGACATATCCTCGACCATCCCGGTCCGCGACGGCGGGGCGAAACGCTCGATGACAAGGATCGCGATGCCGCCGACGATCAGCGCGATCGCCACCACCGTGGGCGCGATCAGCGGCGCCTCGAGCACCGCCTTGATCGCTTTATAGGCAATCGCGCCGACCACCGCGGCGGGGAGGAAGCCGAGCAGCACGTTGCGGGTGAAGGCGATCGCCTGCGGCTCGCGGCGCAGCAGCCCGTGCGCGACGATCATGAAGCGCCCCCAGAACAGCACCACCACGGCGAGGATCGCGCCGAGCTGGATGACGATATCGAAGGTCGCGTCGGCCTCGGGCAGCCCGAGCAGCGCGCCGGCGAGGATCAGGTGCCCGGTGGAGGAGACGGGCAGAAATTCGGTCACGCCCTCGACGATCCCGAGCAGGATCACGATCAGCAGGTCGGTCATGTGGGGATGGTCCTCGGATCGGCGCCCCGCACGAGCGGCGCGCGCGGGATGGGATCAGGCCTTGGCGGTCATCGCAAAGCGGCCGGCGCGGCGATAGCGCACCAGCCAGCCGGGGGCGACTGCCGCCAGTGGCGTCGGCGTGACGCCCAACGCGGCGAGCCCCGCCGCACCGGGGGCGACGACGGTATCGTGCTGGAGCAACTTCCACTGATCAGCGGTGATCGGTGCGCCGGGCAGGAATCCGAAGGTGGCGATCGCCTGTCCCGCGATATCGGGCAGCGCGGGGAAAGCGGGATCGCGGTCAATCGTCCGCGCGATCCATTCGTGGAGCCCGAGCATCGTCAGCACATCGGGGCCGCCGAGTTCGAAGGTCTGCCCGCCGAACTGGCCCGGCTGGGCGAGCGCGGTTGCCGCCGCGGTGGCGACATCGCCGACGAACACCGGCTGGAAACGCGTCTCGGCGCGCAGCACCGGCACCATCGGCAGCCGCGCGATCATCGCGGCGAAGCGGTTGGTGAACTGGTCCTCGCGGCCGAACACCGTGGCCGGGCGCAGGATCGTCGCCTTGGGGAAAGCGGCGCGCACCGAGGCTTCACCCTCGGCCTTGGTGCGTGCGTAGTGCGACGGCGATTCGGCATCGGCACCGATCGCGGAGAAATGGACCAGAGATTCGGCGCCCGTGCGCGTAGCGGCCTCCGCCACCGCGCGCGCGCCCTCGACATGGATCCGCGCGAGATCGCCGGTGAAGCTGCCGACGAGATTGACGACATGATCCGCGCCGGCGATCGCGCGGGCGATCGTCTCGGGGCGGTTGATGTCGGCGGCGACGAATTGCGTCTGGCCGAGCCCGCCGAGCGGCTTCAGGAACCAGGCATCGCGCGGATCGCGCTGCGGGGCGGGGACGAG